>Ga0209148_1001278_pt1 | contig 13738 bp, 12 predicted proteins | sample AraplaCol_mMF_r2_2_FD_184288 | JGI IMG/M metagenome (GOLD analysis project Ga0209148, IMG submission 184288) | Arabidopsis root microbial communities from North Carolina, USA - plate scrape CL_Col_mMF_r2 (SPAdes) (version 2) | ecosystem: Host-associated > Plants > Roots > Endosphere | place...
CCCTCGTACTGGGCGATCGCCGACTCGGCGGCCGCCATTACTTCGATCCCTTGAAGTGCGGGTTCTCCCAGATGACCGTGCCGCCCTGGCCGAGGCCGACGCACATGGCGGTGACGCCATAGCGCACGTCGGGGCGCTCCTCGAACTGTCGCGCCAGCTGGATCATCAGCCGCACCCCCGACGACGCCAGGGGGTGCCCGATCGCGATCGCGCCGCCCCACGGGTTGACGCGCGGGTCGTCGTCGTCGATGCCGAAGTGGTCGAGGAACGACAGCACCTGCACCGAGAACGCCTCGTTCAACTCGAACAGGCCGATGTCGGTGATCGAGAGGCCGGCCTTGCGCAGCGCCTTCTCGGTGCTGGGCACCGGTCCGAGGCCCATGACCTCGGGCTCGACGCCGGCGAACGCGAAGCTCACCATGCGCATCTTGGTGGTCAGGTTGAGCTCCTTGGCGGCGGCCTCACTGGCGAGCAGGGACACCGCGGCGCCGTCCGTCAGGGGAGAGGAATTGCCGGCCGTGACACGCCCGTGCGCACGGAACGGCGTCTTGAGTGTGGCGAGACCCTCCATGGTGGTCTCCGGTCGCATGCCCTCGTCCTCAGTAGCGAGGCCCCATCCTGCTTCGCTCTTGATGGCGACCGGGATCAGGTCGGGTTGGATCTTGCCCGCCGCGTAGGCGGCTGCCACCTTCTGCTGGCTGCGCATGCCGTAGCGATCGGCGCGCTCCTTGGTGAGCGCCGGGAAGCGGTCATGCAGGTTCTCGGCGGTGGCTCCCATGGCGAGGGCGTCGGGGTCCACCAGCTTCTCGGCGACGAACCGCGGGTTCACGTCGGCGCCGAATCCCATCGGATGCCGGCCCATGTGCTCGACGCCGCCCGCGATCCCGATGTCGTAGGCGCCGTAGCCGATGGCCGCGCCGATCGTCGAGACCGTGGTCATGGCACCGGCGCACATCCGGTCGAGCGCGTAGCCCGGGACGCTCAGCGGCATGCCGGCGAGGATCGACGCCGTGCGACCGAGGGTGAGGCCCTGGTCGCCGGTCTGGGTGGTCGCGGCGATGCCCACGTCATCCACCCGCTCCTTGGGCAAGTTGGGATTGCGCTCGAGAAGGCCGATCATGGCCTTCACGATCAAGTCGTCGGCGCGGGTGTTCCAGTACTGGCCCTTCTCGCCCGCACGCCCGAACGGGGTGCGAACCCCATCCACGAACACGACTTCCGCTCTCTCGGCCACGATGCCTCCACCTTTGCTTGCTCTGCGTGCGTGCGTTGCGTGTCTGCAACCCAGTCAGGGCAGCACGTTACGCGCTGAGAACCCTGGATGCTGGCCAGCCTAGGCAGGCTCAGAAGAGGGTCAGAATCCTTTGATCATTCCGACGAATCGGGCTCGGCGGCCAACTCGGGCGTTTGGACAGGTTCGACAAAGGCATCGGCAATGGCCTGTGCGGTTGCGTCAAGCTGCCACGGCCGCGCACCCAGGGCCGCGAGCGCGTCGGCGATCGCTTCGGCGGTCGCGGGAACCGGAGGAGTCCAGGCCACTCTGCGCAGGTATTCGGGCGTCAACAGGTTCTCGACCGGGATGTCCAGTTCGGTCGAGATCTCGGCCACTGCGGCGCGGGCTCTCTTCAGACGACCGTCGGCGTCGGGGTTCTTGTCTGCCCACACCCGTGGCGGCGGCAGCGCGTCGCTCGGCGGCCGCACCTGAGGCAGATCGGTGGTCTCCATTCCCTCCTGGATGGCGGCGACCCAGCGATCGATCTGGCTGCGGCTGGCGCGGCCGGTGAAGTCCTTCATCGCGGCGAGTTCGCGCTTGGTGGTCGGAAGGGCCCGAGCGGCGGCGACCAGGGACCCGTCGGGGATCAGCCGACCCGGTGCCGTGTCGATCTCGCGGGCGTAGTCGTCGCGTGCTGTCCACAGGGCGCGAGCGACGGCGAGGTTGCGCGCCTGCCGCAGGGAGTGGATCCCCGAGAGCCGTCGCCAGGGCTCCTCGCGCACCGGCGCCTCGCGCCGCAGGGTCGCCTCGAACTCGGCCTCGGCGATCGCGGTCTTGCCCGCGGCATCCAGGATCTCGCCGATCTTGTCGCGCAGCTCGGGAAGCAGCTCGACATCCAGGGCGGCGTAGACCAGCCAGCTCTGGGGCAGTGGACGGGTCGACCAGTCGGCCGCCGAGTGCTCTTTGGCCAGATGGATGCCGAGCAACTGCTCGACGACCGGCCCCAGCCCCACCCGAGGCAGGCCCGCCAGTCGGGCGCCGAGTTCGGTGTCGAAGATCCGCGTGGGATCCAGTCCCACCTCGCGGAGGCAAGCCAGGTCTTGGCTTGCCGCATGCAGGATCCACTCCTGGCCGTCCATCACCCGGGCGAGGGCGGACATGTCGCCGATCGCGGGCGGATCGAACAGGAACACGCCCGACCCGCGGCGGAAGATCTGAATCAGGTAGGCCCGCTGCGAGTAGCGGAACCCGGATGCGCGCTCGGCGTCGACGGCGAACGGTCCCTCGCCCGCGGCCAAGCGCTCGACGGCGAACTCGTATTCGGCTCGGGTGTCGATGACGTGCAGGGCGGCGTGCGGCTCCGGCTCGCGCAGCGGCTCCGAGGGCTCGACGGCCTCGGTGGCAGTGGCCGGCTCGACGGGCTTGTCGGGCGGTGTGGCGCGTGGCTTGCCGGTGGGCTCACGCGGCTCCAGAAAGATCGGCCCCTCAGTCACGCGTCGCTCGGAGGTCGGGTAGCAGACTCACCGCGTCCGCGGTCGGCGGAAGGCCGGCGAGCTGGCAGACCAGGTCGCTCCAGCCCTCGACGTGCGCGGCGAAGTCGAGATCGGCAGGGGTCCAGGATGCGCGGATCTCGAGTTGTGCTCCGTCGCTCTGGCCGGCCAGTTCGCCGAATCCGGTCGAGAGCACCTTCGTCGCGGTCCCCGACGAGGAATGATGGTGCGCGCCGCGCAGCTCGAGGGCGTCGACCAGCCACGACCAGGCCACATCGGAGATGAAGGGGTCGAGCCCGATGTCGGTTTCGAGAGGGGCTTGCGCGAAGCACACCACCCGGAACGCGCCACCCCAGGCGTCGGGTTCCTCGGCGTCGTAGAGCAACACGAAGCGACCCGTGCCGAGCACCGAGTCGACGCCGTGACGGGCCGGGCGCACATCGCCGGCGAGAGCGATGGCGAACGGCGCGAGCCCGGTCGGAGCGGCGATCTCGGTCAGCTCCAGCTCGGGGCGCGCGACGGCGCTCCGCACCGACTCGAGGGCAGCGCCGAAGGCGGCGGGCACAGCGGGTGCTGATGCGGTTTCGGGCACGCTTGCAGACTAGGGTTTTCAGCGAGGTGGCGTCAGGTGCCACGCCGCTCGACACCCGCAGCAAGGGGACCACGATGGCCAGTCGCTCCGAGTCCGGTCGGCTCGGTCCGGGCCGCACCGCGCGGGTGCTCGTCGGCTCCGCGGTGGGTGTGCTTGCCCTGGCGGGAGCGGTGGCGACCGCCGCCGCGGTGCTCAGCGTGATCGTGGCCCGCACGGTCATCATCCCGCCCTCGCGGCGTACCGACGACATCCAGATCGTGGCGCTCGACCAGGCCGATTCGACCATCGTGCTGTCGTCGACTCCCGACTCGCGGCTGCCGGGGGAGTACAGCTTCTGGTTCTCCGGCGACTCAGGTCACGTGCGGGTCGGCAACATCATCGCGCAGGATCCGCGCACGGTGACGCGTTCGATCGAGGCACCCGACTTCGGTGACCTGGCGTCGGCAAGACGGGGGCGCTTCAACGGGTGGTTCTATCTGACGCCGGATGACCTGCACATGCCCTACGAAGAGGTTCAGATCCGCACGCCGCTGGGTGATGCGCCCGCGTGGCTGATCCCGGCCGAGAAGCCGAACTCCCGGCGCTGGATGATCGGCGTGCATGGTCGCGCGGTGCGGCGCCCGGAAGCGCTGCGCGGCGTGCTGCCGTTCCGCGCCGAGGGATTCACCTCGCTGATCGTCAGCTACCGCAACGACGGTGAAGCCCCGCGTAGCGACGACTACCGCTACGCACTCGGCGATCGCGAGTGGCTCGACGTCGAAGCCGCCATGCGGTACGCGCTCGATCACGGAGCCGAGGAGCTCGTGCTGATGGGCTGGTCGATGGGCGGTGCGACGGTTCTGCAGGCTCTGACGCGGTCCGCGTTCGGCGAGCGCGTCATCGGCGTCGTGCTCGAGTCGCCGGTGGTCGATTGGATCGCGACCCTGGACTTCCAGTCCGAGTTACGCCGGTTGCCTGCCGCGGTCCGGGTCGGTGTGCTCACCCTGCTCAAGCACCGATGGGGCGGACTGTTCACGGGACTGGCCGAACCGCTCGACCTCGACCGCCTGGATTTCGTGCGGCGCGCCCAGGAGCTCGACAGACCCATCCTGATCCTGCACAGCGACGACGACGGGTTCGTGCCGTCGACCGCCTCGCGTGAGTTGGCGGTAGCGCGGCCCGACATCGTGAGCTACGAGGCCTTCGAGATCGCCCGCCACACCAAGCTGTGGAATTACGACCGCGAGAAGTGGGAGGGCGCGATCCGGCGGTGGATCGAGACCCTGCCGAGCTGAGCGGCGCCTAAGCGGCCTTCTCGGCGACCTGCCGCTGGATGCGCCCCAGCAGCGCCATCATCCCGCGGATCCGTAGCGGACTCACGGCCTCGGTGAGCCCGATCTCGAGCGGGTAGTCCTGCGGAACCGCGAGCACCTCGTCGACGGTCAATCCGGCGAGACCCTGCACGAGGATGGATGCGAAGCCACGCGTCGTCGGCGCCTCCTTTGGAGCGGTGACGAACACGTGCACGACGCGCGCGTCATCGACCTCCACGAAGAGGAACACCGGCGACTGGCACTCGACGACACGCTCGAGCAGGTCGGGGTGGTCGGCGTAGCGCTCGGGCAGCGGCGGCAGCTCGTTCGAGAACTCGAGCAGCAGCTGGAGCCGGTCGCGCTGTTCGAGTGCCAGGAACTCGTCGCGGATCTCGGCAAGCGCCTGGGGGAGTGCGGTCTCGGTCACTCGTCCAGTGTCCCAGTCGCTGAGCTGCCGCGCCGGATCAGAGCGTTCCCGGATCGGTGCCCTTGACGATCGGAACGCGCACCGCGCTGCCCCACTCGGTCCACGATCCGTCGTAGTTGCGCACGCCCTCGAATCCGAGCAGGTGGGTGAGCACGAACCAGGTGTGGCTGGACCGCTCGCCGATGCGGCAGTACGCGATGACGTCGTCGCCGGGCTTCAGGCCGGCCTCGCCCAGGTAGATCGCCTCGAGCTCGGGGCGCGACTTGAAGCTGCCATCCTCGGCGACGGCGCGTGCCCACGGCACGCTCTTGGCGGTCGGGATGTGGCCGCCGCGCAGAGCACCCTCTTCGGGATAGGCCGGCATGTGGGTGCGCTCACCGCTGTACTCCTCGGGCGATCGCACGTCGATGAGCGGGTTGCCGAGGTGCTCGAGCACCTGCTCCTTGAACGCGCGGTAGGTCGTGTCGTCGCGCTCGACCACCGGGTACTCGACGGGCGTCGGGGTGGGCACATCGGTCGTGTACGGGCGGCCCTCGGCCTCCCACTTGGCGCGGCCGCCGTCGAGCAGCCGCACGTCTTCGTGGCCGAACAGCGTGAAGACCCAGAGCGCGTAAGCGGCCCACCAGTTGTTCTTGTCGCCGTAGATGACGACCGTCGTGTCGCGGCTGATTCCCTTCGACCCGACCAGCTTGGCGAAGCCCGCGCCATCCAGATAGTCGCGGGTGACGGGGTCGTTCAGGTCGGTGTGCCAGTCGATCTTGACCGCGCCCTCGATGTGGCCGGTCTCGTAGAGCAGCACATCCTCATCCGATTCGACGACCACGAGCCCGGGTTGCCCGAGGTGCTCGGCGAGCCACTCGCTGCTGACCAGGCGTTCGGGATGCGCGAAAGCGGCGAACGCGGTCGATGGGTCGGTTTCGATGGCCATGATGTCTCCTGGGGGCTGCGGCTCGAGCGGGTAAGCTCGTTGCGTCTCCCTCAGGGTAGACAGTCGACTGCCGGGCCCGCTGACGTGCCGTAAGAGTTCGACACGGTTCTCCAGTCCCGAGGCATATATCCATGCAGCAGTTGTCCGTCCCGTCGCTGGTCGCGCGCGCTCCGCAGATGAGCGGCGCGGAGATCGCGGCATCGCTCATCCCTCCGCGCCAGTTCGCCGGGGCGACGCTCGAGAACTACCGGCCGGATCCCGACTACCCGTCACAGGCCGAGGCCGTGGCCAAGGTCCGCGCCTTCGTGGCCGCCTGGAACGGATCCGGCGGCGGCCTCTTCTCGCGTCGCAAGGCGCCCGAGACCAAGCCCGGCCTCTATCTCGACGGCGGATTCGGCGTCGGCAAGACCCACCTGCTCGCGGCCCTCTGGAAGCTGGCCCCCGGCCGCAAGTACTTCGGCACCTTCATCGAATACACAGCGCTGGTCGGCGCTCTGGGCTACGCCGCGACCGTCAAGCTGTTGAAGGGTGCGAGCCTGCTGGCGATCGACGAGTTCGAACTCGACGATCCCGGTGACACCATGATCATGAGCCGACTGCTCGGCGAGCTCACCGCATCGGGCACGCGCATCGCGGCGACGTCGAACACACCGCCCAATGCGCTCGGCGAAGGGCGCTTCGCGGCGTCCGACTTCTTGCGCGAGATCCAGGGGCTCGCCAACCGCTTCGAGATCGTCCGCATCGACGGACTCGACTACCGGCGTCGCGAGATCGAGGGGCACGCCGTGTCGCTCGATCCTGCAGAGTTCGACGCGGCGGTCGCCGAGGCGGCGGCAGCGGGATCGGCGACCTCAGATGATTTCGACCGGGTGCTGAAGCACCTGGCGACGGTGCATCCCTCCCGCTATGTCAAACTCGTCGACGGTCTCGACGCGGTCGGGCTGCGCAGCGTGCACACCCTGACCGATCAGGCGGATGCCCTGCGTTTCGTCGCGCTGGTCGACCGCCTCTACGACGACCAGGTCACGGTGCTCGCGACCGGCACCCCCTTGGATGCGGTGTTCGGCGACGAGATGATGGCTGGCGGATATCGCAAGAAGTACCTGCGCGCTGTCTCGCGCCTGATCGCCCTCACGACGGCTCAACAGCAGTAGGCGGATTCGCGGCCCCTTCGCGGCCCCGCGAAACACGATGTTTACATCCGCGCCCGCTGTGTAACCGAGCCGAAACAGTTCGGACACCGGGGCCGAAACCTCGCGTCGCCACACTGGGCGGTGAACCTGACCCTCAACGCCGCACGCGCTGCCGCGAAGGCCGGTTGACGGTTCCCCTCCCTGGGCTACGAGAAAAATGAGGAACTTACCCATGCATCACTTCGCAGCTTCACCTTCAATTTTCGACAACTCACTGTGGTTGATGGTCGGTGCGGCACTCGTGCTGCTCATGACCCCCGGTGTCGCCTTCTTCTACGGCGGCATGGTCAAGGCCAAGTCCGTCATTTCGATGATGATGATGAGCTTCGGCGCGATCGCACTCGTCGCCGTGCTGTGGGTCATCTACGGCTACTCGATGTCGTTCTCGTCGGGTGGCGACTGGCTGATCCCGCACGTGCTCGCCAACCCGTTCGCCGACCTGTTCCTGCAGAAGGAGTTCGGTAAGGGAACGCTCGACACCCTCGACGTCCACGGCCTGGCCTTCGCCGGCTTCCAGGCGACCTTCGCGATCATCACCGTCGCGCTGATCTCGGGCGCGATCGCCGACCGCGCCAAGTTCGGCGCCTGGATGGTGTTCGCGGGCATCTGGGCCACGCTGGTGTACTTCCCGGTCGCGAGCTGGGTGTTCAACTTCACGGCCGGCGGGAGCACGGCGGGCGGCTTCGGCCAGCACGGCTACTCGGACGGCGGCTGGTCGGTCTGGGGTCTCGGCGTGAACGACTTCGCAGGTGGAACCGCGGTGCACATCAACGCCGGTGCGGCGGGCCTCGCGCTCGCGCTCGTGCTCGGCAAGCGCGTCGGATTCAAGAAGGGCATGGCGGCCGCACACAACGTGCCCCTCACCCTGCTCGGCGCTGCGCTGCTGTGGTTCGGCTGGTTCGGCTTCAACGCCGGTTCTGAGGGTGCCGTCGACGGCGTCTCGGCTCTCGCCTGGATCAACACGCTCGCCGCTCCGGCTGCGGCGACGATCGGCTGGCTGATCGTCGAGAAGATCAAGGACGGCAAGCCCACCTCGATCGGTGCCGCCTCCGGTGCTGTCGCGGGTCTGGTCGCGATCACCCCGGCCTGTAACATCCTGGCTCCGGGCTGGGGCATCCTGCTCGGCCTGATCACCGGCGCGATCTGCGCCGTCGCGATCGAGCTGAAGTTCAAGCTCGGCTTCGACGACTCGCTCGACGTGGTCGGCATCCACCTGGTCGGTGGAATCGTCGGAACGCTCTACATCGGCTTCTTCGGCACCGGCATCGGCCTCATCGACTCGGGCTCGTTCTACCAGCTCGGCGCTCAGGCGGTCGGCGCGTTCGGTGTCGCGATCTACTCCTTCGTTCTCGCCTTCGCGATCGGCTGGATCATCGAGAAGACGATGGGCTTCCGCATCAAGAACGAGGACGAGGTCGCCGGCGTCGACACCGTGGTTCACGGCGAAGAGGCGTACGCGCTCGAGAGCTGAGTTCTCACCCGAATCACGGGGCGCCGTCTCTTCGGAGGCGGCGCCCCGCTCGCGTGCGGCTGCCCGACAGCGTGCCGGCTCTATCGTGAGACCGTGATCTGGCTCGTGGCGGTGGGACTGGCCGCGGCCGCGCTCGCCACCGGTGCGATCGTGTTCCTGGTTCGACCGGTGTTGGGCGCCCGGATGCTGTGGCCGGCTCTCGGCGCGGCCCTCATTTGCGCACTCGTGACCATCGGGCTGGGCCGCGTCTTCGGCATCGCATCGTGGGACTATCTGATCGGCATCTGCGCCTTCGCCGTTCCGGTGCTCGTTCTGCTGGAGGCGGCGGCGATCGGGTCGGGCGCCGACCGCACGGGTCGCTGGATCCTGACGATGGGCTGGGGTGCCCTCGTCTTCCCGGCCGCGGCGCTGGTGCCGCTCTGGCTGACCGCGGCATGCGCCGGCACCGACTGCGAGCTCGAGGATTTCGGGGGAGCGCTCCCGCTCCTGGTCTCGTCGAGCGCGTTCGTGCTGCTCGCCTGGTTGCCCGCGGGCGTGATCGAACGCGCGGACCCCGATCCGCACGACAATCGCCGCGCGATGGTGGCTCTGGTGGTGTTCTGGGCGGCATTCGTCCTTTGGCTCGCGCAGCTCGAGGGCGCCGTCGACGAGTTCACGCCGCGGATCGCCCTGGCGGCGATCGTGGTTCCGGTGACGAGCGCGCTGGTGTGGCTGATCGTCGATCGCGCCCGCAACGTGGTGCGACCGGTGAACCGCTCCCTGGTGCTCGGCCTCGTCGCCGGCATGGCAGCCGCTCTTCCGGGTGCCGTCGCGGTCGAGTTCCCCTGGAATGTGGCGGTCGGTGCGATCGCGGGATGCCTCGCATCGCTCGCGTACTCGGGTCGGGTGTCATCGACGGCGGGCATCGCGACGCGCTGGGGCTTCGTGCTCATGGTCGCATCCGCCGTGGGCTTCTTGGCGCCGGCCATCTCGGGTGACACGGTTGGCATCCTGTTCTCGGCGCACCTGGACGTGCTGTCGGTCCCGGTGCTGTCGTTCCTGGGAGTGTCCCTGCTGTCGCTCGTGGTGTCGGCGCCGGTGTGGGTGCTGCTGCGGAGGCACGCGAGCCGGGAGCGGATCCCGTCGGCGATCCGGGCGGATGCGGCACCGGGAGTCGAAGACGGAATGTGAGTGGTGGGCGATACCGGACTCGAACCGATGACCTCTTCCGTGTGAAGGAAGCGCGCTACCAACTGCGCCAATCGCCCGCGGCATCCATCTTGCCATAGCGCCCGGGACCCGCCGTCACATGGTTTGGACCGGCTGATGGGATCGGATAGAGTCGACTCCGCACCCGGCAACGGGAGCGAATGCGGATGTGGCGCAGTGGTAGCGCATCACCTTGCCAAGGTGAGGGTCGCGAGTTCGAATCTCGTCATCCGCTCGAGTGAAGTCTCACGGTTCGCACGTGGAACCGCACACCTGGTGGCGTGGCCGAGAGGCGAGGCAGCGGCCTGCAAAGCCGTGCACACGGGTTCGAATCCCGTCGCCACCTCACTCACCGCAGCCGGTTCACGCAGTATTCAGAACAGGCGACGGGCGATTGGCGCAGCGGTAGCGCGCTTCCCTGACACGGAAGAGGTCACTGGTTCGATCCCAGTATCGCCCACCACGAAGCCCCGGAATTCCGGGGCTTTCTGCGTGCACGACGCCCCAGATACGCTGTGCGCAGGAGGCGGCGACATGGCGACGTTGGATGACGTGAGCCGGATCGCTGCCGCCCTTCCCGGCAGCGAGGAGAAGCCCTCAGGGGGCGGGCTCGCCTGGTTCGTCCGTCGCAAGCCATTCGCCTGGGAATCGGTGCCCTGGCCGAGTGAACCCGATCACGTCCGCGCCGTTGTTTCCTCCGAGCCCTGCATTGGCGTAAGGCTTGCCGGTGACGAAGACAAGCGCGCACTGCTGCAGGGTTGGCCTGCCGTGTTCGTCGGCCGCGAGGTCGATCGGGGAGAGCCCACGATCATCATCCGGCTCCGCGCGGTCGACCCGGACCACCTGGTCGAGTTGGTCACCGAGTCGTGGCGCACCCAAGCGCCGAAGTACCTGGTCAAGGAGCTGTGACCCCGCCATGACCTTCGACGTCCCGGCCGACGCCTACGCGCGATTCATGGGCGGGTACTCCGAGAAGCTCGCGGTCGAGCTGGCCGACGCCGCAGGCGTGACGGCGGGGCAACGAGCCCTGGATGTCGGATCCGGCCCGGGCGCGCTGACCGCCGTGCTGGTCGATCGGCTCGGCAGCGAGAACGTGGCGGCGCTCGATCCGAGCGCGCCGTTCGTGGAGGCCGCGCGGTCGCGCCTGCCGGGCGTCGACATCCGGCTGGCAGGGGCCGAGAGCATTCCGTTCGACGATGACAGCTTTGACATCGCACTGGCTGAGCTCGTCGTGCAGTTCATGAGCGATCCGGTGGCAGGCGTCGGCGAGATGGCCAGGGTCACGAAGCCCGGCGGCACGATCGCCGCATGCGTCTGGGACCACGGCACCGACCGGGGTGCGCTCTCACCGTTCTGGAGAGTCGCCCGCACTCTCGATCCCGGGATCGACGACGAGTCGGGTCAACTCGGCGCGCAGGAAGGCCAGCTCTCCCGGCTGTTCGAGCAGGTCGGACTCCGCGACGTGCGGTCGCTTCTGCTGACCGTGCACCGCGACTACGCGTCATTCGACGACTGGTGGGAGCCCTTCACCTGGGGTGTCGGGCCTGCCGGCGCCTACGTGGCCGCCTTGGACGAGGGCGCGCGCGAGGACCTGAGAGAGGCCGCCCAGGCCAGCCTGCCGAGCAGTCCGTTCACCATCGACGCCTCTGCCTGGACAGCCATCGGCACCGTCTAGCGCCCGTGCCGCACGAGTCCCCACCTTGGGGACTACCCCGTCTACCCCCGCTAGGCGAACCATGTACCTATGGCACAGGTGGGGGTGCCCTCGGTTCAGAGCACGGAATTCGCGGAGCTTCTGGTCCAATCAGGGCTGATTACGCAGCACGACCTGGCACTCGCGCGCGCCGCGAAGGCTCGCACCGGATCGCACATCGACGAGATCCTGGTCAACCAGGGCATCGTGTCGCCGCCGGCTCTGCGTCACGTGATGGCGCAGGCGTGGGGACTGCCCGTCCTCGATCTGCACGTCGCACCGCACGACAGCGCGTTCATGCACCGCTGGTCCGGCCAGATGATGATCGCCGAGAACTGGGCACCGCTGCGTCAGGAGGCCGACGGAACGGTGCTGGTCGCCACGGCTCGCGTCCCCGATGTCGAGCGGCGCGAGCACATCGAACGCACCATCGGAGGCCCGGTGCGCTTCGGCGTCGCCACGTCGTGGGACATCCGCAACCTGGTGCTGCACGTCTTCCACGCCGAGATCGCCGACGAGGCGGCCAACGAGCTGTTCCGGCAGAACCCCGAGCTCTCTGCCCGCATCGTGTTCTCGCGCGGGCAGAAGGTCGGCATCGCCGCTCTGGTCGTCGTCGCGCTGGTCGCCCTGATCTTCTGGCCGGCGGTCGTGGTGATCTCGGCGATCACCCTGATCAGCGTGGTCTTCTTCGCGGGAACGCTCTTCAAGTTCCTCATCGCGATGCGCGGGGCCAAATTCGACGTGGTCGAACGCGTCACCGACGCGCAGGTCGCAGCGCTGCACGACAGCGAGCTGCCGGTCTACACGGTGCTGGTCCCGGTTTTCCGCGAGGCCAACATCGTGGGGCAGCTGGTCGGCAATCTGGGTCAGATCGACTGGCCGGCCGAGAAGCTCGAGGTGCTCATCCTGATCGAGCAGGAAGACACCCTGACCCGGGACGCGCTGGCGAAGGCATCGCCGCCGCCGAACTTCCACGTGGTGACGATCCCGAAGGGCGCGCCCCAGACCAAGCCGCGCGCCTGCAATGTCGGCCTGTTCTTCGCGACCGGCGAGTTCCTGGTGATCTACGACGCCGAAGACACCCCGGATCCTGACCAGCTCAAGAAGGCATTCCTCGCGTTCCGGCGCGGCGGCGACAAGACGGTCTGCATCCAGGCGTCGCTGAACTACTTCAACGCTCGGGAGAACGTGCTCACGCGCATGTTCACCCTCGAGTACAGCTACTGGTTCGATTACATGCTGGCGGGGCTCGACGCGGCCGATCTGCCGATCCCGCTCGGGGGTACCTCCAACCACTTCCGCACCTCGGCGCTCAACGAGCTCGGCGGCTGGGATCCCTACAACGTGACCGAGGATGCCGACCTCGGCATCCGGGCGAGCGCGCTCGGCTACCGGGTCGGCGTCGTCAACTCGACCACCATGGAAGAGGCGAACACCTCGATTCCGAACTTCATCCGCCAGCGCAGCCGGTGGATCAAGGGCTACATGCAGACCTCGCTGGTGCACGCCCGCCGTCCGCGGCAGCTGATCCACGAGATCGGGATCCGCCGTTTCCTGAGTTTCGCCCTGCTGATCGGCGGAACGCCGCTGACCTTCCTCGGGGTCCTGCCGCTGTATGCCGTGACGGTCTTCACGATCTTCATCCCGACCGAAGTACTCAGTCAGTTCTTCCCGGTGTGGCTGCTCTGGATCTGCCTGATCAACTTCATCATCGGCAACTCGGTGATGGTCTACCTGTCGATGATGGGGCCGTACAAGCGCGGCACCTTCGAACTGATCCTGTGGGCACTGCTGAACCCGATCTACTGGATCCTGCACTCGATCGCCTCGTACAAGGGGCTCTGGCAGCTGATCACCAAGCCGCACTACTGGGAGAAGACCGAGCACGGGCTCACCGCGCAGGTCTCCGGCCATCAGAACCCCGGCCATCACGAGGCCGCACGGCAGGGAGCGGTGACGCCGTGAGCGTCGACACGGACCTCATCCCATACTCGGTCGGACTGCGCGATCGCAGCCATCGCCATCCCGAGCGGACGCGCCTGGACGCCTACCCGCGCGATCCGGTGTTCCGCTGGATCGTGCGGCTGCTGTTCGCGGTCCCGTATCTCATCGTCGCCTGGGCCGTCTCGCAGAGCGCCGTGGTCGTGCGCTTGTACACGCCCAACCACCAGCTCATCGTGCACATCGCGCACATCGACTGGAATCGCGCCGACGTCACCTGGATCGGCGACATCTTCCCGCCCCTGTCGAC
>Ga0209148_1001279_pt1 | contig 13736 bp, 13 predicted proteins | sample AraplaCol_mMF_r2_2_FD_184288 | JGI IMG/M metagenome (GOLD analysis project Ga0209148, IMG submission 184288) | Arabidopsis root microbial communities from North Carolina, USA - plate scrape CL_Col_mMF_r2 (SPAdes) (version 2) | ecosystem: Host-associated > Plants > Roots > Endosphere | place...
CTGACGCAGGAACAGACACGACAGCGGTTGAACGAAAGCGGCGTCGCCGTAACCTCTAAAACATTCGGGTTGCTCGACACGTCGGTGCTGGCCTCGTTGAACTTCCCCGAAGGCACGTCGAACGACGCGCGCCGGATACGCGCGAGCATGTGACGAGGGGCGCGGAGTCCGCATGAACATCCCTTCCTCGCGCAAACCGGGCTCACCACGTGCCTATGGTGCTTATGGGGAAGGCCGAACGCTCGATTTGGCGCGGACCGCTTACGCAGGCGAAGTCCTCGAACACGGCAGCGGCTGGTATCTACTCGGCGAACGACCCTACGCCCCCTTGCAGCGCCGCTTTCTTGGTGCCGATGGCATGAGCCCGTTCGACGGCGGAGGACTGAATCGCTACGCTTACTGCGCCGGCGACCCCATCAATCGCATCGATCCCAGCGGGAGAATCCCCACTCGCTGGTCGAGCAGACAATCACCGCTTCGCTTTCCCACGGCCGGCGGCAGCCAGACATCGTCGATGGGTGCGAACAATGCTGCTGGAACATCGGGATCTGCAAGCACGCCGAGCACCATCGCCCAGACCGCCGCATCCATCATCGACCTGACCGCCGCGGCCGCCATCCCGTCGGGCTCGCTGGAACCCGCTGGCCCCCCAGGAAACATTGCCCTGGGGCAGCTCGCGCGAACGTCGAATGACACGGCCCGCAGGGTACCGGCCTCCCAAATGCGGATCTTGGAGAGCGCCGAATACATCGGACGGATGCCAACGATCTCGCACGAGAGGCCGCCCGGAAAGTCGCGACGATGCATCACCCAGGTAGCGCTGGAATCGCTGCCCGACGACATGACTTGGACCGACCGCCATCAGTCCCTTAGGCCCGTCATTGGCTGGCTAGGTCTCCCCCATCGCAAGAACCCGAAGAGCACCATCTGGGCCGCTGATACGGAGATCAGCGTAAGCGACCTCAATCCACTATTCGCCGAACTGAATCGACGGGGAATCAAGAAGGCCAATCTTCATACCGGCGCTCATGGCGCTGCAAACGGCAGGAACTGGAGCCGCAGGAGAGGGTTAAGACGAGGCCTCGATTCGAAATCGTACGAAACGGACGCCACTTGGACTAAGCGCTTGGCGTCGGACTCGTACGATCTGGATCTGGACGTTTACGACGCGATGGTCACCGACAGGAAGGGTTTCGGGCAGGACCTCAAGCAGGACGGCGTGCACATCATCGCGTACTGCTACGGTGCGGCAGACAGGGAGGTGATGAAAGCGCTCAGGATCCGTCAGTTGACCGTGTACACATCGCCGCCACACAGCAGGCCATCGACATGATCGCCTTGGCGAACTATGGCGCCTACGGCGCCTCACCGCGAGGGTCGACAGCCGCGAAAACCCGCTACACGGGAGAGGTGCAGGAGCCATCCACCGACTGGTACATGCTCGAAGAACGTCCATACGACACTCGGCTTCGACGTTTTCTCGCACCGGACTCTCTCGGCCCTTTCGATCGCGGTGGATTGAACCGCTATACCTATTGCAGCGGCGATCCGATCAATCGCATCGACCCCACCGGGCATGCGTGGATGGACTGGCTGCGTCGGCACTTCCGCAGCAACGCGACGGCACAAGGTAGCTCTGCGGAACAGGGAGCGAGTACATCAGGGGCGGGAACGACAGGTATCGATTCCGGCACATCCACACCGACGGCGGTCACCACGTTGGCTGCCGGCGTGCGGAGCATCGTGGAGAACGTGGCTGCGGTTGGTGCAGCAACCCTCGCCGTTGGCGAAAGACTTCCCGATAACAGCGCGCTTGGAATCCTCAAGACGGCCTCGGCACCCTCCCTGGGAACCGGCCCTCGCGCCAGCTACTACTACATCGGGCGGCCACCGGGGCGCCTGTCGACCTACCCCGCCGGGACCGCGCGACAGCAGCGGAACATCAGACTTAAGGATCCACCGGAGTCCATTCGCAAGGTAAACCGTCGTGGGGATCCCGACTACAAGAAGAGCTGGATCGGCGTTGTGCATCCAAACAACCCGAGCAGTGTCGTTTGGGCTGCGGATACAACAGTTCACTTGGCCAGCTATCTGAAGATATTCCGCGAGCTGATGGCTTCCGGCTTTCCGGAGCTGACCCTGTATACCGGCGCCCATGGCGTACCGGACGGGCGAAACTGGGATCGCCGGACTGGCCAGCGGCATTATCTAGACCGGAAATACTTCGAGATGGATGCCGTTTATGTGGACGAGATAAACCGCCTTCTTAACGGGCGCGCACGGATCAACACCGTGGACATCGGCAGTCTCACTCGGGACGAATTTCGCCAAGCTCTAAGCAGGCGTGGCGCACACATCATGGGGTTCTGCTTCGGCATTGCGGACGAAGTCGTCGCTGAATCGCTGAACCTCAAGACCGTCACTCTTTACGTAAGAAAGACGCCATGAAGCGACCTGCATCGAACCCCACGGGGACACGGCGCTACGGTGCCTATGGCGTGACGGCTGGTAGCACATCGGCGCGCACAGCGTACGCGGGAAGCGTTATCGAACGCGAGACTGACTGGCACATGCTCGGTGAGCGTCCCTACAGCCCTACATGCCGGAGGTTCTTCTCGCCAGATCCGAGCAGCCCCTTCGATCGCGGCGGCGTTAACCGCTATGCCTATTGCAGCGGCGATCCGATCAACCGCGTCGATCCCACCGGCAACGTATGGGAGCCTTGGTCGCGGGGCCCATTCCGCTTCAACGTCAGTTCGCATGCACCGATCCGCGGCCGCACCGCGCCCACCAGTCCACCGCTGGGCGCGACTGCAGTCACGCCGTCCGCCACGGCCATCGCAGCGACATCCACGGCTGACGTCGCGGGCGTTGCAGTGGCGATCCTGCCCGTTGCCCACCCTGCCGCGGGTCCATCGTCTACCCCGACGCTGGGCCCCACCGTGGGCGCCAGCGCAGCCGCGTCATCTGGTGCGGCGTCCACGCGGACAGCCACGCCGCGGATAACGTTCATCGGGCAACAACCTTGGTTGAAGCGACGCGCACCGGGTGACATGAAGCCGTCCGAGGTCGTCTACGTAGGCGAGCTGCACATGCCGGCGACGAGAATGAAGATGAAGAAGGATCAAAAATCGCCAGGCACAAGGAAGAGCTGGATCGAGCTGCAACATCCCCAGAACCCGGCGAGCACCACCTGGGTGGTCGACAGTGTGATGAACCTGCTGAGCCTGAAGAAAATCTTCAAGCACCTCAGCAGCCAGGGCGTTGCCACGGCCAACGTTTATCACGGAGCCCACGGCGACCTCGCTGGACGGAATTGGAATCGGCAGACCGGCGAACGACTGCTTCAGGTCCCGGATGACTCAGCCTGGGGCAAGGAGGCCCAGTCGCGTGCGGCGAACGACTTTTCGATCGCCGTAACCCCTGTGGACATGGGGGCGCTCACCTTCCATGACATGGAAGCCCGGCTTGCGGGCGACGGCGTGCATATCCTCGGTATCTGCTACGGCATAGCAGACCCCGTAGTGCTCAAGGCGTTCAACCTATCCGTTGTGGCCGTCTTCGAAAGGGAGTACGCGCGACAGGGTCGACTCTCATGACTGCGCCCAAACGCCCATAACGGGCGCACCGATCCGCCCGAGATATCGCCATACCGTTCTATCCCCGCACGTAGCGAAGCACCCCCACGGGTTCGTTCACTCCGGCGGCGCGGTCGGCAGGATGATTCACCCCGTCGAACACCGGCACCTCCGCAAAGTCGAACGGGCTGATGCCCTCCAGACACGCCACGTTCACGCCGTACTGCGAAGGGTCTGAGCGCCGCTGATGAAACGTGTAGATGCCGCACCTTGAGCAGAAAAAATGCTTCGCGGTGCGCGTGTTGAACTGATAAACGGTCAACGCGTCCTCGCCCTGCTCGATCACGATGCCCGACAGCGGTGCCGATACCGCCACCGCGCCACGCATGCGGCAATACGAACAATTACAGCGCCGTGCGGAACGCAGACCGTCACTGAGTTCGACACGAAACTGCACGGCGCCGCAATGGCAGGAGCCACGAGAGGTGGTGATGTCTGGCGGCACGTGGACGCTCCGATGAAGGGTCCGCGCCATTCTACGCGCCCCACGACGGGCTAATTCCGCCCGTGCCCTCCGTTACTTCCCCGTGCCATAGGAACGGGCATCGCGCCTACGGGCGCAGCGGCGTATCGGCCCACCGAGAGTCGCGGCAGCTCGGCCGGACGCTTCGCGTCGCTGCCAAAGGGGCGCCAGATGCCGTCCGCACCTTCGATGGCAATCCCGGTGCCAACGCCATCCGCGGCGGCACGGTTCACCGCGGCTTGCAAAGCCTCGAATCGGGAAGGAAAACGTCCCACCGGGCGCCCGTCCAGGCGCAAGGTCCACGACGAGCCGTCGTCGGGGTGATACGAGATCTCGTAAATGCGGGTCATAAGGCCTTCCGCTGCGCGATAAGTTCAGGCCCAGCTTGGACTTGCTCGCGTCATTGCCAGGTCGTCGGAGGCCGGAACTGCGCCGACGCCGCCGTGACGTTCGTCCCGCGCCGCACAACGAGTCGTGAAGGCGGTGTTTGCTAGAATCGCCGTTTTATCCGCGCACCCCGGCATCCCGCCCGGGTGTCCGTCAAAGGAGTTCCCATGTCCGCCAAGATCCTCGCAGCGCTCGGTCTCAACGCCACCGAGTCGGGTACCTACCTCGGCCGCGGCCAGTGGGCCGGTACGAACGACGCCGGCACCATCACGCCTGTGAATCCGGCCACCGGCGAGGTCATCGCGACAGTGCAGGCCTCCAGCGCGGCGGATTACGAGACCATCGTGCAGCGCGCGCAGGAAGCCTTCGCGATCTGGCGCACCACCCCCGCGCCGCGCCGCGGCGAAGCGGTGCGCCTGTGCGGCGAAGCCCTGCGCAAGCACAAGGACGCCCTCGGTTCGCTGGTGGCGCTCGAAATGGGCAAGATCAAGCCGGAAGGCGATGGCGAAGTCCAGGAGATGATCGACATCGCCGATTTCGCCGTGGGCCAGAGCCGCATGCTTTACGGCAACACGATGCATTCGGAACGCCCCGGCCACCGCATGTACGAACAGTGGCATCCGGTTGGCCTCGTCGGCATCATCAGCGCGTTCAACTTCCCGGTGGCCGTGTGGAGCTGGAATGCGTTCCTGGCTGCCATCTGCGGCGACATCTGCATCTGGAAGCCGTCTCCGAAGACGCCGCTCTCCGCCATCGCGACGATGAAGATCTGCAATGAGGCGCTGAAGGAAGGCGGTTTCCCGGACATCTTCTTCCTGTTCAACGATGCGGGTAACGAACTGGCGCAGACCTTCGTCGACGACAAGCGCATTCCGCTGATCAGCTTCACCGGTTCCACCAAGGTCGGCCGCATGGTCGGGGAGCGTGTAGCGAAGCGCATGGGGCGCAGCCTGCTCGAACTCGGCGGCAACAACGCCATCATTCTCGACAAGTCGGCGGACTTGAAGCTCGCCATCCCCGCCATCGTGTTCGGTGCCGTCGGTACGGCGGGTCAGCGCTGCACGACCACGCGCCGTCTGTTCGTGCATGCGTCGCTGCACGACGCCGTGGTCGACACGCTGGTCAAGGCCTACGGCCAGGTCGAACAGAAGATCGGCGACCCTACCCTTTCCACGACGCTCATGGGTCCGCTGAACAGCCCGGAGGCGGTGCAGGGTTTCCTGAGCGCCATCGAACGCGCAAAGGCTGCTGGCGGCACGGTGCGCACGGGCGGCAAGGCACTCACCGATCGCAAGGGTAACTTCGTGCTGCCGACGATCATCACCGGCCTGCGCAATCGCGATGACGTGGTGCAGACGGAAACCTTCGCGCCGATCCTCTACGTCATGCCGTTCGACACGCTCGACGAAGCGATCGCCGAGCAGAACGCCGTGCCGCAGGGCCTGTCGTCCGCGATCTTTACCCAGGACCTCAAGGCAGCCGAGCAGTATCTGTCTGCTGCGGGTTCGGACTGCGGCATCGCCAACGTGAACATCGGCACGTCGGGTGCCGAGATCGGTGGCGCGTTCGGTGGCGAGAAGGAAACCGGCGGCGGTCGAGAGTCCGGTTCGGACGCGTGGAAGGTCTACATGCGCCGCCAGACCAATACCATCAACTACTCCGACTCGCTGCCGCTCGCTCAGGGCATCAAGTTCGAGTTCTGAACCGCCCGGTGATGCCATGACTGACCTGCGCTCCACGGAACGTTTTTCCGATCGCGTCGAGGACTACGTCCGCTACCGTCCGGACTATCCGCGCGCGCTGGTCGATTGGCTGTATGGCCTCGGCGTCCATGCGGACTGGTCCGTCGCGGACATCGGCGCCGGTACGGGCATCTCCAGCAAGCTGTTCCTCGACGCCGGTCACCGCGTGACCGGCGTCGAGCCGAATACAGCCATGCGCGAAGCCGCAGAACGATGGCTTGCCGCGGACGCGCGCTTTCATGCCGTGAATGGCAGCGCCGAAGGCACCGGCCTGCCAGAAGGCTCCGTCGATCTCGTGATTGCCGGGCAGGCGTTCCACTGGTTCGACACCGAAAAGGTACGCGCAGAATTTGCGCGCGTGCTTTCGCCACGAGGGCTCGTCGCCGTCTTCTGGAACACGCGTCGCCTCGTAGGTACACCGTTTCTCGAAGGCTACGAGCGCTTGCTGCACGAATACGGCGTGGACTATGTGGGTGTCGCCGAGCGCTATGCCGACGACGACAGCATGGCCCGCTGGTTCGGGCGCGGCTACCGCGGCATGGCGTCGTTTCCGCATGGACAGAAACTCGACGAAGAAGCGCTGCGCGGTCGTTTGATGTCATCGTCATACGCACCCAAGCCGGGCCATCCCAACCACGAGCCGATGCTCCGCGCTTTGCATGCCCTGTTCGAGGCGACACAGGACGGCGGCACCATCGACTTCGACTACGACACCCGCGTCTTTGCGGGTCGCCCGGAACACGCCTGATGTACGAACTGATCCGACCCCTGCTCTTCGCATTGGACGCGGAGACCGCGCACGGTCTCACGCTCTACGCCTCGGACGTCGCGCAGCGCAGCGGGCTGTCGGGCTTCATTGCCAAGCCGCCCGCGGACCTGCCCGTGCGGGTGTTCGGTATCGACTTCCCTAACCCGGTCGGTCTGGCAGCAGGTTTGGACAAGAACGGCGCCCACCTCGACGGCCTCGCCGCGCTGGGCTTCGGCTTCGTCGAGATCGGGACCGTCACGCCGCGGCCACAGGCCGGCAATCCCAAGCCACGTATGTTCCGCCTGCGGCACCATGAAGCCGTCATCAATCGACTGGGCTTCAACAACGACGGTATCGACGCGCTGGTAAGCAACGTTGAAAAAGCCACATTCCGCGGCGTGCTCGGCATCAATATCGGCAAGAACAAGGACACGCCCAACGAGCGCGCGATCGACGATTACCTGATCTGCCTCGAACGTGCGTATCCGCTTGCCAGCTACGTCACCGTCAACATCTCATCGCCGAACACTCAAGGCTTGCGCGACCTGCAGGAAGAGGAAACGCTGCGCCGCTTCATCGGAACACTGCGCGAGGCACAGGAACGCCTCGGTGCGCAGCATGGCAAACGCAAACCGATGCTGCTCAAGATCGCGCCCGATCTCACCGAGACCGAACTCGACGCCATCGCCGAGGTGCTGCTCGCTTCCGGGATCGACGGCGTCATCTGCACGAATACCACCATCGACCGAGCCGACGTGGCGGGCGATCCGGCCGCGAACGAGACCGGCGGTCTTTCCGGCCGACCTCTGTTCGCGAAGTCCACCGGGGTTCTGCGCGGCATGCGCGCTCGTCTTGAAAACAGACTACCGATCGTTGGCGTAGGCGGCATTCTCGATGGCGACACGGCGGCCGAAAAAATGGCCGCGGGTGCCTCACTGGTACAGGTCTACACCGGGTTGGTCTACCGCGGCCCGGCACTGATCGCCGAAGCGGTCTCTGAAATTCGTCGTCGTGGGATGGCCGCATGAACAACGCTCCGGTAGACATGGGCGGCTTCACGCTTGCCAGCGACGCCGCTCTGGGTGGCCGCAATACGCTGCGGGTGGACGCGCGAGCGCGCCTGCTCGCGGAAGTGCGCGACCCGACGAAGATTCCCGAACTGCTGGCCTACCCTGCCGTGAAAGCCGGCAAGGTGCTCGTGCTGGGCGAAGGCAGCAACGTGCTCATCAAGGGCGACTACGACGGCACCGTACTCGCCATGGCGACGCGCGGCGTGGAGACCTTCCAGCGCGACGATCGTGTATTGATCCGAGTCGCTGCCGGCGAACGTTGGGACGACTTCGTGCGCTGGTCGCTGGGCCAGGGCTTTGCAGGCCTGGAAAACCTGATCCTCATTCCGGGCACCGTGGGTGCGTCGCCCATCCAGAACATCGGCGCGTACGGCGTCGAAGTCGCGGAGTTCATCGACACGGTCGAAGCCTGGGATACGCACAAAGGCGAATTCGTGGTGCTCGACAAGGCCGCCTGCGCGTTCTCGTATCGCGATTCCACGTTCAAGCAGCAGGCGGGTCGGTGGATCGTCGTGGCCGTGACGTTCGCCCTTCCGCGCGAAAGACCGCTGTCGCTGGATTACGCAGGCATCCGCGAGGAAGTGGAGAAGATGGGCGTCGCGCGTGCCACGCCCTATCACGTGGCGGAAGCCGTCGTCCGCCTGCGTTCGCGCAAGCTGCCCGACCCTGCCGTGATCGGCAACGCCGGCAGCTTTTTCAAGAACCCCATCGTGCCGATGGCGAAGGCGGAAGCACTCGCGCTGGCGCACCCCGGCCTGCCGGTCTGGCCACATGCCGGCGGCACAGCCAAGATCTCTGCCGGCTGGCTCATCGAGGCCGCAGGCTTCAAGGGCGAGCGCGATGGCGACGCGGGCATGTCCAACCGGCACGCCCTGGTGCTGGTGAACCACGGCAAGGCCACCGGGCCACAGCTGTGGGCCTTCGCGCAGAAGGTCATCGCAGGCGTGCAGTCGAAGTTCGGCGTGATCCTGGAGCCGGAGCCGTTGGTCGTTTGAATGGCGGATTGCCAGGAGATTCCGTTTTCGCGTGCCGGTTCCACTCGACGCCTCATAAGGCGTCCGTTACCGTGACCCCTGCCGGTCGTGGGAGCTCGGCCCCAAGGAGCAGACCGCTTGTAGCGCTTGCGTGCGATACGTCCCGGCAGACCCCGGCGGACGCGTAGCCGTGCATGAACACGCGAACAGGGAGGTCGCACCGTGGTCTTCGAAACACATATCTACGACGCTTATGGCAACCGGGCCGGCGCCATCGCGCACGCCCGTGCCGCGTACACCGGCGAGATTCGGGAAGACGGCACCGGCTGGTACGTGCTTGGAATGCGCGTGTACGTCCCGGCGATGCGTCGCCTCCTGAGTCCCGACGACACCAGTCCATTCGGCAGCGGCGGCATCAACAGATACGCGTATTGCGGCGGGGATCCCATCGGCAGGAGCGACCCCAGCGGCCGTTCCTGGTGGTCCTGGGTTGCCTCCACGATGGACCGGATCGAACTGCCGATCACGACGGTGCGCCGCCCTTCGGGAAGTCACGACGCATTTACGACTCCGAAGTTGGCGGCAACGTCCGTGTTGCGCCCCGAGTCGGCTGCATTGCGCACTGCGATACGAAGGGGCGCCCCATTGGACGAGCTCGTGGGAGAGGTTCGCAGCTACGGAAATGCCCGCGTGCCAGTCAGCGGACCAGGCAGTCAACAGACTCGCATGCTCTTCGGCACTGACTTTCCAGGTGTGCAGTGGCCGCGCGTCGGCAAGACCTTATCGGCCACACTATTCACGCCGGACAGGCGCACTATCCATGTCATTACGGGACCCCGCGCGTTCAGCAACGACCCGAAGCGCGCAAGCCGTGCGGCCCGTGGCATCACATATCCACACTGGCTCGAACGAACCAACGACAACGGGGGCATTCAGTTCGCTGCCACCACTCCCGTCAATTTGAGCTACATGCGATCCCTGAAAAACTACATCGATGCTGCGCATCCCGGTGTTCCCATCACCATGTTTGCGGGAGCTCATGGTGGCCAGGGCATGAAAGTCTGGGAGACCGATGGCAGAAGGAAACATCTTGAGCAGCGATTCTTCGACTCGGTCGAAAGGAAAGTCAACGATCTCCGATGGTCGGTCACATTGGTGAATTACGCTGATGTCAACGCCAAGGATATGCGTAACCACATGCAGTACGGCAAAGGTGTCGGCATTCACTTTACCTGTTACGGTGCTACCGACCTTGTGCTCATGCAAGCGCTCAATATCACCGACGTGACTTCCCGCTCTCTTCATCCGGTACCCGTCCCCGACGCCCCGTCGCCTTGACGTGAAACGGCGGCATGCATTCGCAACTTGCGCAACCGGGAGCGGCCGTCGTCGGCGTTAATTGCTACGCACCGTAGCGACGTGGCTTTGCGGTCCGTTCGCCATCGTGACGCATAGTCAGTCGATCAGGACGCGAGTCGCATCAGATTGCCGAAATGACGCACCCTACGCTGATCGGCCTATGGTTGTCGCCGCGCCAACGATGAAAAGTACATCGAACGGAAGCGAGGAGCGTGTCATGCCAAGGATCGGAATCGTACTTCTTGCCGTCATCGCTATCACGGGATGCATACGGCCCCAGACCCCGCCCACCGGCACGACCGGCAGGCTCGTGTTCTATGCAGGGAACGACGGCCAGGGCAAGGTCGTCTGTACCGTGCCCGTCAAAGACGGCACGTTCCTGAGGTCGACGTTCGCCGAACGCGGCTGCGGCAACGACGAGATCCATTCGCTGCGGTACGAAAATGCAAAACGGGATGCCGCACTCTGGATCTACGACGATCAAAACTGCGGCGACAGCAGCGACAACGCGGTCATCACCTTCACCGCGTCGGCCCCGTCGACCTTGGTGAAAACCTTCGATGAGAGCGGAACGCATAAGGGATATGACATCACCTACTCGCATCCCAACGAAGACAAGGGCGAGGCATCCTGCTTTATCGTGAACGTGCCCGGGACGGGACCCCAGGCGAACACTGGCTTGGGTAAAGGCGCGAAGGCTGTGGGGTTCGTGAGGTTCTATGAGGGTTATAACGGCTCGCAGGACAATTTCTGTTCGTACACCATCAACACCTTGCCCTATTTTCACCAGGGCAAGCCCTGCAAGAACGATGAAGCAAAGTCGTTGAAGTACGAGAACGTGCCGGCTGGCAGCACCGTCTACGTCTACGACAATCCAAATTGCGACCAAGGAGACGACTGGGCAGTCATGTCGACGATCCGGTTTGCCAACCCCCGTATCGTCGTGTGGAACTTCGAAGACAACGATCCTGATGACGCGTACGCCATTCGGTACCACAGGCAGGATGGCAATCTCGACGGGAAGGTATCTTGCGTCATCATCGACATCCCGTCACCGCCGGGCAGGTGAGGGGATGCGACGGTCCATCGACCTATGGGTTTCTTGAGGAGCGCGTCATGCCAAGGATCGGAACCGTACTTCTTGCCGTTATCGCGATCGCGGGATGCGTGCGGCCCCCGCCCACCGGTACGACCGGCAGGCTCGTGTTCTATGCAGGAAACGACGGCCAGGGCAAGGTCGTCTGCACCGTGCCGGTCAAAGACGGCACGTTACTGAGGTCGACGTTCGCCGAACGCGGCTGTGGCAACGACGAGATCCATTCGCTGCGGTACGAAAATGCAAAACAGGATGCCGCACTCTGGATCTATGACCGGCCCGACTGTGGCGATAGCGAAGACAACACGGTGATCACATTCACCGCGTCGGCCCCGTCGGTCGTGGTGAAAACCTTCGACGAGAGCAAAACGCAGAAGGGATATGACATCAACTACTCGCATCCCAACAGAGACAAGGGCAAGGCGTCCTGTTTCATCGTGAACGTGCCCGGGACGGGGCCTCAGGCGAACACCGGCCTGGGTAAAGGGGCGAAGGCCGTGGCTTTCGTGAGGTTCTACGAAGGCTACGGCGCCTCACAGAGCAATATCTGCACGTACATTACCAACACGCTTCCATTCTTCGTGAAGGAGCGTATCTGCAAGAACGATGAGGCGAAATCGGTAACATTCGAGAACACTCCGCCGGGCAGCGTCGTCTACGTCTACGACAACCCCAATTACGCAGAAAGCGACGATTATTCACACATAGTTACGCTTCGCGAAGCGACGCCCCGCATCGTCGTATGGTACTTCGAGGTCACCGAAACCAAGCCGGAATACGCCATTCGGTACTATTGGGAAGACGGCAGACTTGACGGGAAGGTCTCCTCCATCATCATCGACCTCCCCAGGCCACCGGGCAGGTAGCGGTACGCAGCAGGGACGAGAACCCAACCATGGCAATAACAATCCGACGTTACGACGCGTACGGCAGCCTTGGCCATGTCCCGCGAAAGGCACTCACGGCGTTTGCTGGCAACCGTGTCGAAGAGGAGACGGGTTGCTATGCACTGGATAGTCGCACTTACTCTCCCGGCCTACGCCGATTCCTCAGTGCAGACTCTGCCAGCCCTTTTGGCGACGGAGGCCTGAATCGCTACACCTATTGCGGGGGCGATCCCGTCAACCGCGTCGATCCCAGCGGCAGCTCCTGGTGGACGTGGTTGAAGACGCAGTTTTCGCTTCGAGGCTCCGACTTGAGCTCGCAGACACCCACAACATTCGCGCAAACGGTCGTGGCGCAGATGGATACAACGCCGAAGGCCAGGTTGGCCTGGGTCACAGGGGCAGGCGCCGGAAGCACAAAACATGACGCTCTCGGGCTGCTGAGAACGGGTTTGGATGCCCGCAGAGGGCGAATCCCATCTTCGTCGCAGCGGGCGAAGAGTCTGCCATCGAATCAGCCTCGCGCCGGCCGGGTAACTATCGTGAGACCCAACACGAGCCCTCCGCACAGCCGCGGGCACGCACCGCAAGATAGAGTTCGCATCAAACCTGCATGGAAGGCCTTCAGCGTCGACAACGACAAATCCACCCAATGGGTCGTGGACAGTGCCATGCTGCACGACGATATCGATCCTGTGCTGAAAGAGATCGCCAAATTCCAGACCAACCCCGCTGACCCTATCCCTGTCTATATCCTCAGTGGCGTACATGGCCGGCGGGACGGCATGAACTGGCCTGACTACAAGCGTGGGTATCCACTCCACAACGATCACCTTCGCAGGGAAGAGGAACGACGCCCTTATTACGCCCACGTCGCACGCAGCGGAAAAAACACGATCTTCGATAATCTGGCTGGTATCACCGAGCACGAAATGATCGAGAAGCTGCGTCGACGAGGCCATACCATCCATGCGTACTGCTTCAGTGCCGCGGACGCCGTGGTGATGAACCATTTGCAGGTCGCAGAGGTCACGGTACGCGTTCCGTGACTTGTTACGGCGCGGTGCCAACCGGAAGGGCGCTTCACCGAGCCCGCCCCGCATATCATTCGGGATCAAAGCGATAGCTGGCGGGCCGTGGCGCCCACGCCAGACCGGCTGTCACACATCTGCAAGGCTACGGTCATACGCTCCCCGCCGGGCGGCGTACCATCGGGGCGTCGCAACCCGCGACGAGGATGTTTTTTGGACACGATGACGCCACCCACCGAATCCGCCATTCCCGCCGCCAAATCCTCCAGCAGGCCGCAGGTGCCCGCGGAGACACCGGACGTCGACCTCAACGATCCCAGCCTCTACGTCCATCGCGAGCTGTC
>Ga0209148_1001283_pt1 | contig 13685 bp, 14 predicted proteins | sample AraplaCol_mMF_r2_2_FD_184288 | JGI IMG/M metagenome (GOLD analysis project Ga0209148, IMG submission 184288) | Arabidopsis root microbial communities from North Carolina, USA - plate scrape CL_Col_mMF_r2 (SPAdes) (version 2) | ecosystem: Host-associated > Plants > Roots > Endosphere | place...
CGCCGTTGATCCATGACTGACACCTCTCGCCACGGCATCGTTCGCCCCCTTGTTTGACGAATCGAGCCGATTTTGACGTGTCAACCATGTCCCCGAACACCTGTCAGTCATGTCTCCGGGCTAAACACTACGCTCGCAATGACGGAATTTGACGCGACAGTGTGCCCCTACGCCTGCGGCAGCTTCGCGACTTCCGGCTTCATGTCATCCAACACGCCCTTGATCGCTGCGACCAGCTCGTCGATCTGGGCCTTAGTGGTGATCAGCGGCGGGCAGATGGCGATGGCGTCGAGCATGTTGCGCGCAATCACGCCGCGCTCTTGCAGCATGCGGCTGGCCATGCCGCCAACGGCACCCGGCGTCGCGGCAGCGGTCTTGCGGCCCTTGTCGAGTACGAGCTCGAGCGCTGCGATCATGCCGACGCCGCGGACCTCGCCAACCAGCGGATGGCTGGTGAGTTCGCGCAAGCGGCCCTGCATGTAGCCTCCGAGCTCGGCGGCATGCGCGACCAGCCCGCGCTCCTCGATGATCTTGAGGTTCTCCAGTGCAACCGCCGAGCCGACCGGATGGCCACCCGCGGTAAAGCCGTGGCCGAGCACGCCAATCTTGTTGCTCTCGTCCGCGATCGGCTCGAACATGCGGTCGTTCATGATGATCGCCGACAGCGGGAAATAGCTGGAGGTGATCTGCTTGGAGACTACGATCGCGTCGGGCTTGATCCCATAGGTCTCGCAGCCGAACATCTTGCCAGTGCGGCCGAAGCCGCAGATCACCTCGTCGGCGATCAGCAGGATGTCGTACTTGTTGAGGACGGCCTGAATCTTGTCCCAATAGGTCGCGGGCGGAACGATGACGCCGCCTGCCCCCATCACCGGCTCGCCGAAGAAAGCGGCGATTGTGTCAGGGCCTTCCTTCTGGATCAGCGCGTCGAGTTCCTCGGCCCGGCGCGTCGCAAACGCCTCCTCGCTCTCGCCGGCCGCGCCGTCCTTGTAGAAGTGCGGCGAGCCCGTGTGCAGGATATTCGGCAGCGGCAGGTCGAACGAGCGGTGGTTGTTGGGCAGCCCCGTGAGGCTTGCGGACGCGATGGTGACGCCGTGATAGGCGCGCATCCGGCTGATGATCTTCTTTTTCTGCGGCTGGCCAAGCGAATTCGAACGATAGGCGATCAGCTTCAAAACGGTGTCGTTCGCTTCCGAGCCGGAATTGGTGAAAAACACCTTACTCATCGGCACGGGCGCGAGCGCGACCAGCTTCTCGGCGAGGTCGATCGAGGGCCCATGCGATTTGGCCGAGAAGGTGTGATAGAACGGCAGAGCCTGCATCTGCCTGTGCGCGGCTTCCACCAGCCGCTTCTCGTTGAAGCCGAGCCCGACGCTCCACAGGCCCGCCATGGCCTCGAAATAGCGCTTGCCCGACGCATCGAACACGTACGGCCCCTCGCCGCGCTCGATCACCAGGGGACCTGCCTGTTGATGGGCGCGCGCGTTGGTATAGGCGTGGAGCTGGTAGGCCACATCGCGTGCTTCTTGCGAATTGGGCAGCATCGTCATCGCGGGATTCCCTAACTGGTGCGTCATCGGATGGCATGACGCAGCCTCCATCCGAAGAGGAGGCATGTCCAAACAAAACGTCGATACCTTGGCTATTGCGCTGCGCCGCAACTTGCAACGCCATTTCGTTGACAGCACGTGCACATGAGCGTTGCAGGAAAGCAGCGCTGGCGCTTCGGCATCCGGCCGCGTCGCCGCGGCTAATTCCGCCGGGCCAGCACGAAGGCCGCGATCGCGGCCACCAGCGCCGGGACCGCCGCCGCGGCAAACAGCGACTGCGCTCCCATGTCGCGGGCCAGCATCGCCCCGCCGACCAGCGGCCCCACGATCGAGCCGATGCGACCGATGCCGAGCGCCCATCCGACGCCGGTCGACCTGATCGCCGTCGGATAGAACGTCGCCGTCAACGCGTTTGAGGCGATCTGTCCGCCGACAATGCAGAATCCGGACGCAAAGATCGCGATCGTGACCAGGATGATCGAATGGCTGGCCAGGCCGATGGCCACGACCGCACCTGCGGCAACAAGATAGGTTAGCGACAGCGCACGAAACGAGAAGCGGTCGATGAAATGGCCGAGGGTGAAGGTGCCGACGACGCCGCCGACCTGCAACATGGCGCCGATCGCGGCGGCGGCCGACACGGAGACGCCGAGATCGTTCAACACGGTGGGGAGCCAGTTCGACAGCAGATAGAGGTCGAGCAGGCTCATGAAGAACACGATCCAGAGCAAAAGGGTCACCCATGTGCGCCCCTCCGCAAACAGGTGCGCGACGGGCAAGCCCGCCAATTTCGGCTCCTGCACGACGAATTTCACCTCGCTGTTGAAGGACGTATTCGGGGCGATCTGCTTCAGAAGCCTCGCCACCTCGTGGTCCCGGCCGCCCACCATCGCCAGGAACCGGATCGATTCCGGCAGGGCCTTAAGCAGGAACGGAAACATCAGTAGCGGCCCTAGGCCGCCAACCAGAAACACCGAGCGCCAGCCGAAGGCCGGAATGAGCGCTGCGGCCAGAAGTCCGCCCAGGGCCGCACCGATCGAAAAGCCGGCAAACATGATCATCACGAGGGTGGCGCGACGACGATGCGGGCTGAATTCGGAGGTGAGCGCGACGGCGTTCGGCATCGCACCGCCGAGACCGAGCCCGGTCAGCGCGCGTAAGGCCATCAACCAATTTGCGTCCGTCGCGAATACGGTGAGCAAGGTCCCGATGCCGAACACCAGCGTACTCGCGAGAATGATGCGACGACGGCCGATCCTATCGGCCATCGGGCCGAAGATCAGCGCGCCGATCATGAGGCCGAAAAGTCCGGCGCTGAACACGGGCCCGAGGCTGCCGCGCGCGAGCTTCCATTCCTGCGCCACGGCAGGTGCGACATAGCCGATCGCCTGGGTGTCGAAGCCGTCGATGAACAGCACCGCAGCACACACCAGCAGCACCCGCATCTGGAACGCGCCGACCGGCTGCCGGTCGACAAAGGCGGGGACGTCGACCGTATCGGATCCGACCTCGCCCATTGCTGTGACGGCCATGCGCGCGCCCTCCCCGGTCGACCTGCACTATTTTTCTTTCATTAATCTCTTATAATGAGATTATTGGCAGTGCAAGGTGCGAGGATCACGCCGTTTTGCGGCCTCTCGAAACGCTCAGAACACGGCCAAACGCGAAATTGGATCGAACCGAAATTGGTCAAGGCAAACAGTCAGGATCGGGTCCTCGCCCTGCTCGATCTCTTCACCGAGGCCCGTCCGCAATGGTCGCCCGAAGAACTCATGAAGGAGCTCGGCTACACCAGGCCGACGCTGTATCGCTACCTGAAGAGCCTGAAGGACAGCGGCTTGGTCATGCCGACGCGCGGCGGGCGGTTCGCGCTTGGCCCCCGCGTGGTCGAGATGGATTATCTCAGCCGCCGCTCCGATCCGCTGATTGCAACCGCCACGCCGCACCTTGAGCGCCTCTCGGCGGCGTATCCCTGCACAGCGCTCGTCGTGCGCTGGTATGGCGACAAAATGCTGTGCGTTGCCTCAATCGCATCCGCTATTGCGCCGGCGAGCAGCTATCCGCGCGGCAGGCCGATGGCGATGGGGCGCGGCGCGATTGCGCGCTCGATCATGGCCTTCCTGCCCAAGCAGCGCGTCGTGCCGCTGGTCACGCGCTACGCCGCCGATCTGCGCAGCGTCGGCGTCGGCGACACGCCCGACGACGTCCTCGTCGCGTTGAAGCGCGTGCGGCGCGCGGGCGTTGCCGTCGCGTTCGGCGAAGTGACGGCCGGCGCGGTCGGGATTGCGGCGCCGATCCTCGATGCTGGCTACCCGATCGCGAGCCTCTGCATCACGATCGCCGGACAACATGCCAATGGCGAGTTGATCGACCGCATCAGTTCGGAGGTCCGCGAAGCGGCCCGGCAGATCTCAGCCGCGGCCGAGGGTGAGACACAATAATCTCATTATTTGAGATTTATCTTGACGAAGTGCGAGCAGCGTCCCATCTGGACAATCGGTCGCGCCAGGTGCGACGACACGCACGAGGAAATCACGTGACACAGGCTCAGGCGAGCAACGAGGCGCCCGTCGTGATCGTCGGCGGCGGACCGGTTGGGATGGGTCTGGCGATCGGACTCGGCCAACGTGGCGTCAAGACCATCGTGGTCGAGCGCTACGAGCAACCGCAGCCGATCCCGAAGGGACAGAACCTCACGCAACGGACGATGGAACATTTCCATTTCTGGGGTGCGGAGGCGGCGCTGCGGGCGGCCCGCACCATTCCACCCGATTACGGCATCGGCGGAATGACCAGCCACGGCACGCTGCTCAGCGGTTACAATTACAACTGGCTCCAGCGCGAACTGGTTCGGCCTTTTTACTTCACCGACAATGAGCGCCTGCCGCAATACGCAACCGAAGCCGTGCTGCGGCAACGGGCAGCGCAGCTTCCCGCCATCGACCTGCACTATGGATGGACCTGTCAGGACGTTCGGACTGAAGCCGATGGCGTCGTCATCGAGATCGTCAACCGCGATGGGACGAAGCGGCGCCTGCGGGCCGATTACGTCGTCGGCTGCGACGGCAGCCGGTCAATCGTGCGCGAGCAGGCGGGTATCAGCCAGACCCGATCCGACCACGATCGCCTGATGGTCCTCCTGGTGTTCCGCTCTACCGAATTGCACCGCCTGCTTGCGAGGTATCCGGGCAAGTCCTTCTACAACGTGTTGCATCCGGACCTTGAAGGCTACTGGAAGTTCTTCGGCCGCGTCGATCTCGGCACCACCTGGTTCTTCCACGCTCCGGTCCCTACCGACACCACGCGCGACAATTTCGATTTCCGCCGCTTGCTTCACGAAGCCGCGGGCGCGGAATTCGACGTCGAGTTCGAGCACATCGGATTCTGGGATCTACGTTTCACGCTCGCCGACAGTTACCGTGCAGGCCGCATCTTCGTCGCCGGAGACGCCGCCCACAGCCACCCGCCCTACGGCGGCTATGGCATCAACAGCGGCTTCGAGGATGCCGTCAATCTGGCGTGGAAGCTCGCTGCAACCCTGCACGGCTGGGCACCCGCCGGCCTGCTCGACAGCTACGACGCGGAGCGCCGCCTGGTCTTTGCGTCCACTGCGCGCGACTTCATCGAGGCATCGATTTTCCGCGATCGGGATTTTCTGCGGCAGCATGATCCGGGGCGGGATCGGGCGGATTTCGAGGCGGCCTGGCACGCACGGCACTCCGGCGCGCGCGCGGAGGTCAACGCCTTCGAGCCACATTACGAGGGATCGCCGATTGTATTCGGCCCCGCCGGCGGGGTCAGCAGCGCGATCGGTTCGCACACCTATGCGGCGCGCGCCGGCCATCATCTGGCACCGCAAACGCTGTCGTCGGGCAAGAACGTCTTCGAGGAACTCGGCGACGGCTTCACACTGATCGATCTGACGGAAGGCACCGCGGGAGCCGCTTTCGAGCGAGCCGCCGCAGGGCTTGGCATCCCGCTGAAGGTGATCAGGGATACCGCCTCAGACGGCCGCGAAACGTACGAGGCGCGGCTGATCCTGGTGCGCCCCGATCAGTTCGTTGCCTACGCGGGCAACAACGACGGCGCCGACGCATCCGAGATCCTTATGCGCGTTGTCGGCCAATCTTAACAGGATCGCTTCGGTCTCGGCCTGCAGACACTAGGCCGGACCGTCATCGTCGTCGCTGGCAGAGTCCATGGCCTCCCTCACCTCGACCAGTGCCATCGACAGCAAATAGACGGTCGTGGGCAGACCGATCCGGCGCGCAGCCTCGAGGGCACGCGACAGGTCGCTCGCCAGCTCCTTGAGCTCGTTTCCCCGTGACAATGTCCCGCCTATCCACCCGCCGATCGCGTCCGCCTAGACCGCGACGGCGCCGCTGGTTCTGATCAGTTCGGCGCTGGACAGGACAGTAGCAAAATTGCCGATGACATTCATCACCGACTGCTTGTAGTCGGCCGCTTCACCTGTGACCGGCTGCCGGCAGGCCACGGCATCGCCAACCACCTGGCAGCGGTGGCTGCGATGAAACCCTTCGACCACAGTGGCCAGGATGGTCTCGTCGAGGGAGAAGCCAGTCACCACGCAGCGCACGTTACGGAGGCTCGCCATGTGGTCGGCGAAACGGGAGGAGCTGTAAGCCGATGGCAACGCGTGCTGGAAGGTCATCTCGCCTGGCCGGGGCTTGGCCTCCGCAATCCAATCGGTCAGCCTGGATGACGGATCGAACCACGCCGCCTCCGCAACCCGTTTCAGATGCATCACCGGCCAGAGGTTGCTCCGCCACAACGCCAACAGCTGAAGGCAGCGCATGATCGCAGCGTCGCTGTCGATGATGACGTGGCGACGCCCCGGGATCAGATATTCCACCTGGAGGTCAGCACAGACCAGGACCAGCGGATCGTCGTTGGAGACCGGCATCGACTTGCGCAGAGCTGCACGCGTTTCAGCGGTCGGCGAGCGCGAGGTCCCGCAGCGGCGAGGTCACCGCCCGCCCCGCCGAGGCATCCAGCACGCCCGGGCGATCCCAGTCGCCTTCGGGACGGATGATGACGTAGGGATCGCTGTCCAGCGTGATCGCGTCCGGCCCCGGCTCGATCTCCAGCAGCATCTCCGTGTAGGAGAAGTCCGAGAAGGTGATCTTTCTGTCGTGGCCGAGCGGCTTGGCGCCGAAATGAGCCCAGAAATCCACCAGACGATCCTGCGCCTGGCCGTAGATCTTGCGGAACCCCTTGCGCTTTACGAAGTCGATGCTCGCCTGCACCAGCTTGAACGAGAGGCGCGAGCGCCGATACTGGTGACGCACCGCGAGCCGCTCGACCTTGGCGAAGTCGCCAAAAAAGCGCACCCGCAAACAGCCGGCCGGCTCGTTGCCGATGTAGCCGATGAAATGCGCGGCAACCATGTCATTGCCGTCGAACTCCTCCTCGAACGGGCAATCCTGCTCGGCAAGATAGACCGCCGAGCGAATGGCCGTGACCAGCATGAGGTCGCTTGGATCGCGCGCGAGGCGGATGGTGATGACGCGGGAGTCAGGCTTGGCGAGAGGAATCCTAGTGCCGTGCATCTGCGTAACTCCTTGCTTGGATGATCGCGCCCGGCATGCGCATCGGTTGCCGATGCCAGGGTCGCTCGTAACACCAGAGGTCGGGTTGAAAGCTGGAGATCGGCTCGAAGCCCGTCGCCTTCATGATTTCGCGTCCGGCCACGGTTGACGGCTGCGCATAGCAGTCCGCGCCGCGAAACCTTATCTGGCGAAGATGAGCCGCAGCCTTGCCAAGACCGGCGATGCCGCGGCCGGTCGCGGCGATCGCCCAGATGTAAATTGCTGAAACCTCCTCATTCGCCACCGCGAGATGGCGCGTGTCGGGCGCGGTCAGGCAGATATCGTCGAGCAGCAATGCGTCATGCCCGCGGTCGTTGAGAAACAGGAAGGCCATGCCGCCGACCAGATTGCCGTTCCGGGTGAAGGTCAGGATGCTCTGGCGATCGAAAGCGAAATATCTTGCAAGCTCCATCGCCCCGATCTGCACGCCCGGCACAAGCCGATGCGCCATATCCGAAAGTGCGCCGATTTCCCCGAATTGCGCGCAACGGACATCCACCTCGGGGCTCAGTGGCAAGGCATCGAAATCATGCCTTGCGGCAAACGAGCCCCTTTCCATACTCATGTCGTCCCTCTATCGTTCAGGGGTTTTGTACGCCGCAACGAGCAGAAGCTTAGCGGCTGGAGATCAGGAGTATGCAGCAAGTATCGCACCGGGGTGCTGCAATCATGCAGCACCATGAAGAAGCGTTAAATGCGTCCTGGGACGATTTGAAGCTGTTTTTAGCCTGCGCAAAATTTAAAAGTTTCCGCAACGCTGCCGAGGAGCTCGGGCTCACCTCCACCACATTGATGCGCAGGATCGACCGGCTCGAAGAGAGCATCGGTTGCAAGCTTTTCCTGCGTGACCAGAGCGGGCTCACGCTCAGCGACGAAGGCATCGCGATGATTGCCGACGTCGCGCATATGGAGCGTCACGCTTTCAACGTCTTCCGCCGCGCCTCGCGCTCATCGAACGATACGTCGGGCACCGTGCGCGTGGCTGTGACGGAAGGTCCCGGCAATTTCTGGATCCTGCCGCGACTGATCGACTTCCAGAAGACGTATCGCAAGATCACCGTCGATCTGCGTTGCGCGATGGAGCAGGCCGACGTCGCCCGACTGGAGTCGGACATCGCGATCCAGCTCGAGCCACCGACCAATCCCGACCTCATCGTCGCCAAGCTCGGCCGGTTGCACATCTACCCCTTCGTCTCCAGGGAGTATGCGAACCTTTACGGCGTACCGGCGACGCTTGCCGAATTACGGGACCATCGCATCGTCAAGCAGAGCGCGCCACAGGTCGACGACGGCGCCTATGCGCGCATTCTGGGACTCAAATCGCTCGAAGGGATCGTCGGGATCAAGACCAATTCATCGGTCGGCGTGCTCTATGCGGTCGAGCGCGGCGCCGGCATCGGCTTCCTGCCGACGGTGTCGATTGCGCTCGGCGCGCCGCTCGTCGCTGTCGACCTCGGCGTCAGCCACCACGCCGACCTCTGGCTCACCTATCACAAGGAGTTCCGCGCCTCCGAGCGGCACAAGATCGTGGTCGACTGGCTGAAGAAGATCTTCGATCCCAAAACCCATCCCTGCTTCCGCGACGAGTTCATCCATCCGAACGCGTTGGTGCCGATGATGACGGCGGCACGAGAAGGATTCGGCCTTACCGGCTATGTCGCAGCGACGCCGGTGTAGCTCGCCGACCTAGCCGCAAACTGATGTCAACCGAAGCGCACGCCAATGCGCTTCGGTTTGCGCCAGACGACCGTGCAGCGCCGTTCCGCCGATTCCATCTCCATCACCATGCGGAAATTGTCGGGCACCAGTGCAAGATTTGCATCCTCGATCGAAGCGCCGCTGGCGGAGATGTCGCGCACCATGCAAGTCAGTCTCTTCCCGGCAAAGCTGATCTTGGCGGCGCGTCTGACTGCGCGCCGCTGCAGTTTGCGATTTTCGCGCCCGCGGGTCGCTGCCGCTTGGTTCCGCCCGCTGCTCGATCCCGTGCTGTCATGCTGCTTCTCGGCCGCGCTCGGCCTGATCAGGCCCGAGAAAACAATATCGGCCTGCATCTTGAAATCCCCGACGACCTGACGACGCGTGTTGACGATCGTCAACTGAAGCGATGCCAGAACTTGCTCGACGGCGCCGTCACGCCCAAACGGCAGCAATAGCCGATGACAATCCACGCGCTGGCCGTTGGGGCCAATGGTCGAAATAATCATGTACACAGCAGCGTTGGCGCCCGTGCAATGCTTTGCGGCATCCAACGTCACTTTCCGCAGGGACATCGGCACGACCTCCTCCATGGTCTTGCCAGCCCAGTCCGAGTTGAAGGCCTGCGATACGTTCTGCCCCTGATACAATGCGCGGAACTTCTGGCGCGCCCCCTTGCCTTCGACGCTCCAGACCACGAGCTGCTTTGGATCATGCGACAACGCGTTTGGGTCGAGTTCGGTGAAGGCAGGAAAGCGCCGGCCCGCCGCCAGTAGATCCCAATGTTCGGCGAGCGCGCGCTGGGAAGGCGATTTGATCGCCTCTGTTGAAATGAGCTTTAGCGTCATCTGACTCGTCCGGCGGCTGGAGACGAGACTCTTGCGAAAGTCGCTTAAGGATGGCTGAAAGGGATCGTAGAAACGCGTTCAAGCGGTTGCCGTGTTGGCCAGGAATGCCATGTCCGGACCCAGCGATCAGATGCGACCTACCAAGATACCACCCTGATGGCGCGCGATCTGCGGATCCTGGTTGGTCTCACCACCGATATTCGAAACCGACCGTGCCCTGGTGCGATGTCAGCTCGTTGCGGAACTTGCCGTCGTAATTGACGTACAGCCGCGCGGTGTTGGTCAGGCTCAGCGAGGCCGAGGCGCCGGCGTCCATGCCGTAACGGCTCTCGCCGATGCCGGGAACGACGATGTTCTGGGTCCCAAGGCTCACCTGCACCGAGCCGAGATTCTGATAAAAATTGTCGACGAACTTGCCGTAGGCCGAGAGGTCCAGGATTTTCCGGTCGAAGATGAAGTAACGCCCGACCTCGGCGCCGATCATGACGCGCGCGCGCGAGATCGCGCTCGAGCCGACGTTGAGTGGATCAAGTCCCCCGGCCTCCTGGAATGCCGCACTGGTGGCGCGCACATATTCGAGTGCGCCCTTGGGCACGATGCGCATCTGATCCTTGGTCCAGTAATAGTTGATCTCGGTGAGCGCGCCGTCGACGGTTGCGCGATAGCCAGCGACGGCAAGACCGAACCCGGTATCACGGCTGGAATGCACCTTGCCGAAACCGTGTACCAACGCGAAGGCCCAGGTCCAAGGTCCCTTGTCGACGGAACCGTTGAAACCGACCTGTGTCAGGTCGAGTGTCGCCGACTGAAGCGCGAGCGGCACGTCGACATCGGTGTGGCTCTGGTCGACGGAGAAGCCCAGATTGACGCCTGGCGCGACCCGCGCGCCGAAGCCGGCGACACCGCCGAATGTGGTGCGCCTGTCGCCAACGAAATCACCCTGCGGATCAGTGCGGACCGAAATGCCGTAACCCTCGTACCAGGTGCGGTAGCGCGGATCCTCTGCGCTCTCCGACGCACCACCGCCGCCGGGATTGGTACGCGAGGTCCGATTGAAGCCGCTCGAGGCCTGGCCGCCCAGGCGCTCCAGAAAGTTCGATCCCAGATTGAGCGTGCTGTTGCCGGCCGACTGGTTCGCATTGGTCGACGTCGCCCCCGGGGTCGGCGACGGCGAAGGCGACGGTGAAGGCGTCGGGGTGGGCGTCGGCGTTGGCGTCGGCGTGGATGTCGGAGACACAGCCGGCGTCGGGGTCTGTGCGAAGGCCGCCGTCGCCGGCATCATCGCGACAACTGCGAGTGCCATGGCAATCGCCGTCACGATCCGGCGGACGCGGTCCGGCCCGATCGTCTGCAGTATCCCGGCGGGCTGCTGAGTGCAGCACATGACGACTATTCCCGAAGCAAAATGGCGGCCCGCAAAAATGCAACACGAAGGGCGAGCAGGTGCGACGATTTGTGCTGAACTGCCACGAGGGGTCAACCGGTCCGCGTGCTTTCGTCGGGCCGATTGCCTCCAATTGTGGTTCCGCGGCCACAGGTCGCAAATTGCAGCGGGACATCTACAGTCCGGTCTTGAAGTTTGCACGCAGCTTGCTAGTGCGCGGTTTTCGTGTTGGAATATCGTACACAATCGGAATTGGCCGCTCGGCTGTGCGTTTCGCGACAGGCTCAAGACTCGAACAGACTTCCGGAAGCCCGTTTGTGACGTGGCACGCGAAAAGCGGCTGCGTCTTTTTAGTATCTAGCGGAGGAGACTGAGGATGCCACAAAAGGGCACCGTCAAATGGTTCAACCCAACCAAGGGCTACGGCTTCATCAAGCCGAACGGCGGCGACAAGGATGTGTTCGTCCACATCTCGGCGGTCGAACGCGCCGGACTTTCCACCCTCAATGAAAACCAGGTGGTTGAATACGACCTCGTGGAGAACCGCGGCAAGGCATCCGCGGAGAACCTCAAGGTTTCCTGATTTCTCTCGAAGCTACCAGCGAGAGATCATGACGATGCCCCCGGCTCTGCCGGGGGATTTTGTTTGTGGCAATGAAACGCAAATGCGCTTCAGTTCGCCACCGGCGCAATCAGGAAATTCTCCGACGCCCCACTCCCCGCCGTCTTGCAGACATCGCCCTCGATCCTGACCTTGCCGGTCGCGAGCAGGCTCAGCGCCGCCGGATAGATGCGATGCTCGACTTCCAGGATCCGCTCCGACAGCGTCTCGGCCGTGTCGTGATCGCTGACGGGGACAGCGCCCTGCATGACGATGGGGCCGGCATCGGTCTCGGGGATCACGAAGTGCACCGTCGCGCCAGACAGTTTCACGCCGGCGCGCAAGGCCTGGCCATGCGGATCGAGGCCGGGGAATGACGGCAACAGGGAGGGATGGATGTTGAGCATCCGCCCGTACCACGCCCTGGCGAACTCGGCCGTGAACAGACGCATGAAGCCGCCAAGACAAATCAACTCGATGCCGTGCTCATCGAGCGCGGCTTGCAGGACTTTCTCGAACCCGGCGCGATCCTTGCCGAACGGCTTGCTCTCGATCACCTGCGTCTTGACGCCGGCCGCCCTGGCTCGCTCGAGCCCGAGCGCGTCGGGCTTGTTCGAGATGACGAGCGAGATCTCCGCAGGAAAATCCGCCGCGCTGGCTGCCTTGATCAGCGCGGACATGTTGGAGCCGCGCCCGGAAATCAGGATGGCGACGCGCCGTTTCATCACAGAGCCAGATCGAGGTGGCCGTTATAGACGACGCGGTGCTCGCCTTCGGCCGGGATCACCGTGCCGAGCTGGGCCACGGTCTCGCCGGCATCGGTGAAGACGCGCACGACTTCGTCGACCTTCTCGGGCTCGACGATCGCGATCATGCCGATGCCGCAGTTGAAGGTCCGGAGCATTTCGAGCTCGGCAATGCCGGCCTGCGCGGCCAGCCATTTGAACACCGGCAGCACTGGCAGGCGTGCGAGGTCGACGCCGACGCCAAGATGTGCAGGCAGCACGCGCGGAATGTTGTCGGTGAAACCGCCGCCGGTGATATGGGCGAGGCCCTTCACCGCACCGGTCTCGCGGATCGCCCGCAGGCAGGATTTGACGTAGAGCTTCGTCGGCGTCAGCAGCGCGCCGCCCAGCGTCATGACCGGGGCGAACGGAGCCTGCGCCTCGAAGCCGAGGCCCGACTGTTCCACGATCTTGCGCACCAGCGAGAAGCCGTTGGAATGCACGCCTGACGAGGCCAGACCGATCACGGCGTCGCCCGCGGCGATGTCCTTGCGCGGCAGCAGCGTGCCGCGCTCGGCGGCGCCGACGGCAAAGCCGCCGAGGTCGTAATCGCCGTCCTTGTAGAGGCCGGGCATCTCCGCGGTCTCGCCGCCGATCAGGGCGCAGCCGGATTCGCGGCAGCCCTCGGCGACGCCGGCAACGATCGCGGCGGTGGCCTCCGGATCGAGCTTCCCGCACGCGAAATAGTCGAGGAAGAACAGCGGCTCGGCGCCCTGCACCACGAGGTCGTTGACGCTCATGGCGACGAGGTCGATGCCGATCCCGCCATGCAGGCCGGTCTCAATCGCGATTTTGACCTTGGTGCCGACGCCGTCCGTGGCCGCGACCAGGACGGGGTCCTTGAAGCCGGCCGCCTTGAGGTCGAACAGGCCGCCGAATCCGCCGATCTCGGCATCGGCGCCCGGCCGCGCGGTGGCGCGCACCATCGGCTTAATCAGGTCGACCAGGCGGTTGCCCGCGTCGATATCGACGCCTGAATCGGCGTAAGTGAGGCCGTTTTTGCGGTCGGTCATGCCCGATTTCCAGTGGGTTTGCGGCTGGTTACGTCGAATTCCGGGGACGCGCAATGGCAAGCGTGGCGCCCCGCCCTATACTATGTAGATATCAACTGGGTTCAGCCTCCATGGGGCCGGATTTCGAGGTCAGACCGGGTGCCGGGAAGCGCCGTGTGAGTATTCCGAACATCATTACCCTGGGCCGCATCATGCTGGTC
>Ga0209148_1001284_pt1 | contig 13685 bp, 13 predicted proteins | sample AraplaCol_mMF_r2_2_FD_184288 | JGI IMG/M metagenome (GOLD analysis project Ga0209148, IMG submission 184288) | Arabidopsis root microbial communities from North Carolina, USA - plate scrape CL_Col_mMF_r2 (SPAdes) (version 2) | ecosystem: Host-associated > Plants > Roots > Endosphere | place...
CCCAGGAGAAACCGCCATCAGCTTCCGGCTCGCGGCCGAAATGGCCATAGGCGGAGGTACGCGCATAGATCGGCTTGTTGAGGCCGAGATGCGTGCGGATGCCGCGCGGGCTGAGATCCACCAGATCGGTCAGCACCTTGACCAGCTTGGCCTCATCGACCTTGCCGGTGCCATAGGTGTTCACATAGACCGAGAGCGGCTTGGAGACGCCGATCGCATAAGAGAGCTGGATGGTGCACTTATCGGCGAGGCCGGCACCGACCACATTCTTGGCGACATAGCGCGCGGCATAAGCCGCCGAGCGGTCAACCTTGGTCGGATCCTTGCCGGAGAAGGCGCCACCGCCATGGGGAGCGGCACCGCCGTAAGTGTCGACGATGATCTTGCGACCGGTGAGGCCGGCATCGCCATCGGGACCACCGACCACGAAACGGCCGGTCGGATTGACATAGAATTCCTCGTCCGAGCACATCCAGCCTTCCGGCAGGACCTGCTTCACATAGGGACGGACGATCTCGCGCACCTGGGCCTGGTCGAGCTCTTCGCCGTGCTGGGTCGAGACGACGACCGAGGTCGCCCGCACCGGCTTGCCGTTCTCATAAAGCAGCGTCACCTGGCTCTTGGCATCGGGCCCGAGGCCCTTTTCCTTGCCCGAGCGGCGGGCTTCCGAGAGCAGCTTCAGGATACGGTGCGAATAATAGATCGGCGCCGGCATCAGATGCTCGGTCTCACGGCAGGCGTGGCCGAACATGATGCCCTGGTCGCCGGCACCCTCGTCCTTGTTGCCGGCGGCATCGACGCCGACGGCGATATCGGCCGACTGCTGGTGCACGTAGCACTCGATGTCGGCGTTCTTCCAGTGGAAGCCCTCTTGCTCGTAGCCGATATCCTTGATCGCGGCGCGCGCCGATTCCTTCAACATGTCATGGGTGATCGAGGCCGGGCCGCGGACTTCACCGGCCAACACCACCTTGTTGGTGGTCGCCAGGGTCTCGACGGCAACGCGCGCCTGCGGGTCGGCCTTCAGGTAAAGGTCGACGATGGAATCGGAAATGCGATCGCAAACCTTGTCCGGATGGCCCTCGGAAACGCTTTCGCTGGTAAAAAGGTAGCTGGAAGAACTGGACACGCTCTAATCCCCGCAATCTGTCTGTCGGTCGGATGAAATGGTGTAGCCCAGCGGGCTTGGTCAGGCCGCAATGCCCATCCACGTGCCCGGCCATGGGAAATCACTGGCCACATGAAGTGCAGATTGCGAGTCGACGGCTCGCGCTGAAAGGCGGCGGCGATCATGGTGGAGGGGGGCGCCGGGGTCAAGCCCGGAAACAGGCCTGTAATCTTCAGCCTGAGAAGGCTCGGCCGCCCGCAAGTTTACCTTGGGACGGCCCAGGCTGGAAATTGGCGGTGCCGCAGTACCGGCAGGTATCCTGCGAGTTTATTCGTCGTCGCGGAAGGTCTTGGCGATCGACTTGGTCAGCTCGAAAATGCGCTTCCGCACCTGCTGATCGGTGATCTTGTAATAGGCCCGCACAAGCTCCAGGGTTTCCCGTTTCGCCATGGGGTCCGGCTCATATTCCGGCTCCGGCGGTGTCGCCACGCCCATCAGCTTCGACGGGCTCTTTTCCTGGGTGCTGACCGACATATCCTCGAAGAAATACGAGACCGGCACATCAAGCACCCGCGCCAGGTCGAACAGGCGGCTGGAGCCAACCCGGTTGGCGCCGCGTTCATATTTCTGCACCTGCTGGAAGGTCAGGCCGATCGCTTCGCCCAACTTCTCCTGGCTCATGCCAAGCAGCGTTCGCCGCAAGCGAATGCGGCTGCCGACATGGACGTCAATCGGATTGGGATAACCCCGGCTGGCCATACGGCCAGAGGACTTGCGGCCTCGCGGCATGGATACCTGCCTTTCATAAAGTCTTTGATGCGGGCTTGCGCCTTTAGATAGGCAATCTGCCTGGCTGGATAGACTTTAGATAGGCATACCGATATGTGCCGGTCAAATAAAAATGTTGTATGCCCGGCACCATCTCACGTCATTGTGAAATCAGGTAGTTTCTGTTGTCACACCAATATGTTAAGCCTTGGGCGGCCACACCTATAACGAGTGAAAACAGGACGAAAATCAGCACGCCAAAGCGGCTGAAATAGGTGGGGTATTGCAACTTTTCGGGCAGGTCGACATCGAGCACCGCCGCTGCCATCAGCGGTAGCACGGCGACCACCCGTCCATAGGCGTCGACCGAACCGGTAATGCCCGTATTGGCCGCGCGGATGAGGGGCAAGCCCTCCTCCACGGCCCGGAAACGGGCGCTGGCGAAATGCTGATAGGGGCCGGTACTGGTTCCGAACCAGCCATCATTGGTGATGGTCAGCAGCCAATCCGGCCGGTCCGCCTCGTTAACCACGTTACCCGGAAAAATCACTTCATAGCAAATCAAAGCACCGAATGGCGGCAGGCCGGGTGCATGCACGGTCTGTGGCCCGGGGCCGGTGGAGAAATCAGTATCGCCCGGCGTCAGTTTGTTGATGAAGGTGAGGTATTTCCGCAGCGGCACGAACTCGCCGAGCGGGACCAGATGCACCTTGTCGGCCGTGCCGACGATATCGCCGTTGCCGTTGAGCACTTCCAAAGAGTTGTAGACCCGGTCCACCGTGTCACCGGTCGCCGGCTCGCCGCGCACGGCCCCGGCAATCAGCAACCCGGCCCAGGGCGTATGGGCCCGCGGCACGACTTCGGTCAGCAGGGTGCGAATATCGGCCCGCCGCTCCAGCCAGGCCGGGGCAGCAGATTCAGGCCAGATCACCGCCGACAGCTGATCGAAGCCGGGCTGCGCGACGCTCATGCCGAGATGCTTCTCGAAATTCTCCTGCCGATGCGCGCCGGTGAGTTTATCGAGCTGCGGGATCGCCGCCTGGACCAGGCGCAATTTGACATTGGGCACCACCGCCGAACTTGCCGTCGACAGGCGATAGGTCCCGCCGCCCCAGAGAGCCACCAGGACGACGACACCCAGCAGGTTGGCGAGGATGGCGAGCCGCCGGCCGGTCAGCAGGAACAAAGCCGGCAAGGAAGCCATCAGCACGGTCGCAAGGCTGAGGCCCCAGCTGCCCCAGAAGGCGGCCGACTGCATCATGGCGTCGATCCCCGACCAGCTATAGGCCATCAGGTTCCAGGGATAGCCGGTGAGGATGTGCCCCCGCAGCCACTCCGTCACCGGCCAGATCGCGGCGAAGACCAGGATGTAGCTCAAGGGCCGATGGCGCCAGTGCCAGGCGAAGAGCGTCGCCAGACCGCAATAGAGCGCCAGATAGGCAGAGAGGCCGGGGATGATGAAGGGGATCATCCAGCCGAAATGGACCGGATCGATCATGAAGGAATTGGCGATCCAGTAATCGCCGACCAGGAAATGGCCGAAGCCCCACCACCAGCCCGCACCAAAAGCCACCTTCCTGCCCGGCGCATCACTGGCAAGGCACAGCAGCAAGGCCAGGGTCGGAATCAGCAGCGGCACCCAATTGAACGGCGGCAGCGCAAAGGCAGCAATTCCGCCTAAGAGGGCCAGCATGCCGCGGCGGCGCCAGGGCGAGAGATCGAGCCAGGCGCGGCTGATCCGGATGCCGAAGGAGAACGGCACCAACCCCCGATCACGGGCGCGTTGCCGCCTGGACCGCCCATCTTGCCGATCACCGAGACGCTCCACGCCCGGCACCGAGGAGGACATGCTGCTTTACTCCTGTCTGGCGGGCTCTTCGGCCGGTACGAGTTTCGGCCGCACCCGCAGGCGCTTGATACGACGGGGATCGGCATCGAGTACTTCGAAGGCGAAACCGGAAGGATGACTGACCAGTTCGCCGCGGGCCGGCACCCGGTCGGTCAGTGACATGACAAGGCCGCCCAACGTGTCGATATCCGCCTCGCGTTCCTCGTCGGTCAGGATCGGCCCGACCATTTCCTCGAAGTCTTCGATTGGTGCCCGGGCATCGGCGAAGATGGTGCCATCACTGCGGCGGATCAAGAGCGGCCCGCGCACCTTGTCGTGCTCGTCCTCGATCTCGCCGATGATCTGCTCGATCAGGTCTTCGATGGTGATGAGGCCGTCGATGCCGCCATATTCGTCGACCACCAGGGCCATATGGGCGCGCGACAGGCGCATCTGCAGCAGGAGATCGAGCACCCGGATCGACGGGGCGATGAACAAGGCCTCGCGCATGATCTTCTTCAAGTCGAAGGTGGCGCCATCGACCACGAAGGGCAGCAGGTCCTTGATATGGACGATGCCGATGATGTCATCCAGCGTCTCGTGATAAATCGGCAGGCGCGAATGGCCGTGCTCGCGCATCATCGCCAGCAATTCCTGGATGCCGATATCGTCCGGCGCCGCCTTGATATCGGCGCGCGGTACCATGACGTCATAGGCGGTGCGATCACCGAGCTTGAGGATGTTGAGCAGCAACGAGGATTCCGTCGTCGCGCGGATATCTTCGCTCTCGCCTTCGCTTTCCTCGATCAGCTCCTCGATCGCATCGCGCAGGGCACTTTCGCCGCCGGGCCGCCGACGCCACAGGCGCAGCCAGCTCTTCAGACCGGCCTTGGTCTTTTCGTCGGCGGCTTCCGGCCGATTGCTGCGGGGATGGGAAACGTCGCTCATCGTCGCATCACATCGTCACATAGGGATTATCGATGCCGAGGCGCTTGAGGGCGGCAATTTCCAGCCCCTCCATGCGCTCGGCTTCCGCCTCCGCCTCATGATCATAGCCCAGGAGATGCAGGACACCATGGATCACGAGATGGGCGAGATGTTGTTCCAGGCTCTTGCGCTGGGTTCGCGCTTCCTTGCGGCAGGTACCCAGAGCGAGGATGATATCGCCCAACGGCCAGGCCTGATTGCGCGGCGGCTTGCCGCCATCAAGTGCGGCGAAGGACAGCACATTGGTCGGCTTATCCTTGCCGCGATAGTCGCGGTTGAGGCGCCGAACCTTGGCATCCGAACTCAGCACCACGCAGCAATCCAGCCCCACCGAGGAGCCCTTCCAGCGATCGGCCGCGGCAATGGCTAGAGCCCGCCGTGCCCAGAGACGCAGGCGTCTCGCCAGGAGCGCTGCATCGGCCCCCTCGCCCGTCAGCGCCAGCGCCTTCAGCCAGGCCGGATCCTCAAGGACGACGTCGACCTTCAGCGGCAGCGTTTTCGGCGCCGGCTTGACTGCGGCTTTTACCGTCTTGCGACCGGTTTTAGCCCTGGCAGTCTTTGCCGGCGCCTTCTTCGCGGCTGTCTTGCGTCCAGCGCCGCTGCGAGGTCGATCGCTCATGACCGGCGTGGCCGCGAGCCCTGGATCTGGCCTTCCACCGGACCGAGCCCGGCTTCGCGGCGATCGCGGGCATCATAGGCGCCGACAATCTTTGCCACCAGATGATGACGCACGACATCGCGCTCATCGAAACGGGTGACGCCGATATCATCGATATGCTCGATGGCTTCCAGCGCATCCTTGAGGCCGGATTTCTGGCCGACCGGTAAATCGATCTGGCTGAGATCGCCGGTCACCGCCATGCGCGAATTTTCGCCAAGACGCGTCAGGAACATCTTCATCTGCATCGGCGTGGTGTTCTGCGCCTCGTCGAGGATGACGAAGGAATGGGCGAGGGTACGGCCGCGCATGAAGGCGAGCGGCGCCACTTCGATCTCGCCGGAACTGAGGCGCTTCAGCACCTGGTCGCCTGGCATCATGTCGTGGAGGGCGTCATAGAGCGGACGCAGATAGGGATCGACCTTTTCCTTGAGATCCCCCGGCAGGAAGCCGAGGCGCTCGCCCGCTTCCACCGCCGGCCGCGACAGGATGATCCGGTCGACCGTGCCCTTCATCAGCATGGCAACCGCAACGGCAACGGCGAGATAGGTCTTGCCGGTACCGGCGGGGCCAATGCCGAACACCATCTCGCGTTCATGCAGCTGCTTGATATAGCGCGCCTGCGCCGCCGAGCGCGGCGTGATGTGCTTGCGCTGGGTGCGGATGGCGGTGCCATCCTTCATCTCGCTGCCGAAGAGATTGGGCTCGGCCGTCTCCTCGCCGCGTCCGTCGCCGCGGACATCGCTGCGCTCGGCACGCCGGTCGCTGGCGGCCATGCGCAGGGCGGCATCAACCTCCTGCTTGTCGACCGCGAGGCCGCGCTTCAGCCGCTGATAGAGTGCCGTCATCACCTGGCGCGCCGTCGCCACCGCCTGGCTGGCGCCGGAGATCGTCAGCTGATTGCCGCGTCCCACCATGGAGACGCCCAGCTCACGCTCGATGCGGGCGAGATGCTGGTCGTGCTCGCCGAAGAGCATCGGCACCAGACGGTTGTCGTCGAATTGTACATGCAAAGGCGGCGCGATCGGACCAATTGGGTCGTAGCTCAAGCACGCGCCTCCGTCATTGTGAGATGTCGATTGGGGTGAAAAGCCGGCTCGTCGCCGACCAAGCTGCCAGCCAGGCTGAAATGGCTGAGACCATCGATATGCACATCGACCACCTGGCCGATCATCGTAGCATCGGCGCTGGCATGGACCGGCTGCAGATAAGGCGACTTGCCGATCAGCTGACCATCATAGCGACCGGCCTTCTCGAACAACACCGGCAGGGTGCGGCCGATCATCGCCTGGTTGAAGTCTTCGAGCTGCTGGTTGAGCAAAGCCTGCAGGCGCTGCAGTCGCTCGTCCTGGACCGCTTCCGGCACCTGGTACTCGAGCGCTGCCGCCGGCGTGCCCGGACGCGGGCTGTATTTGAAGGAGAAGGACTGGGCGAAGCCGATCTCGGTGACGAGATCCATGGTCGCCTGGAAATCCCGGTCGGTCTCGCCAGGGAAGCCGACGATGAAATCCGAAGAGAGCGCCAGATCCGGCCGGGCAGCGCGCAGCTTGGCGACGATCTCGACGAAACGCTCGGCCTTATGTTGGCGGTTCATCGCCTCGAGAATGCGGTCCGAGCCCGATTGCACCGGAAGATGCAGGAAGGGCATCAGCTGCGGCAGCTCAGCATGGGCTGCAATGAGATCGTCATCCATGTCGCGCGGATGCGAGGTGGTGTAGCGGATCCGCGCGAGGCCATTGACCGTGTCGGCGAGATGGCGGATGAGACGCGCGAGGCCCCACTCCGTCTCCCCACCCCCTGAATGAGCATGCGGCGCAACGCCGTGATAGGCATTGACGTTCTGGCCAAGGAGCGTGATCTCGCGGGCACCCTGATCGACCAGGCGCTTCGCCTCGGCGACGATCTGCGCGACAGGGCGGGAGAATTCGGCGCCGCGGGTATAGGGCACGACGCAGAAGGTGCAGAACTTGTCGCAGCCTTCCTGGATCGCCAGGAAAGCCGAGACGCCCGGCAGCGTGGCGGCTTCCGGCAGATAATCGAATTTCGATTCCACCGGGAAATCGGTGTCGAGGATGCCGGCCTGGCCCTGGCGCACCGTCATCGGCGCCTGGATCGCCCGCGCTTCCATGCGGCGCGCACTAGCACGGGTGGCACGCGCCACCATTTCCGGCAGGCGATGATAGGTCTGCGGCCCCAACACGATATCGACCTGGGGCGCTCGGCGCAGGATTTCCGCACCCTCGGCCTGGGCGACGCAACCGGCCACGGCGATGATGGTATCGGCGCCCTCTGCCTGGCGGCGGTCGCGGTTCTGCTTCAGGCGGCCAAGCTCGGAAAACACCTTCTCGGCAGCCTTTTCGCGGATATGGCAGGTATTGAGAATGACCATGTCGGCATCGGCCGGATCATGAGTCTCCGCATAGCCGAGCGGCGCCAGGACATCCGCCATGCGGGCGGAGTCATAGACGTTCATCTGGCAGCCATAGGTCTTGATGAAAAGCTTCTTCGCCAAGGTGGTTCCGTTCAACTTTCCCCGGCTTGGCTCAATGACGTTTTGCGCTCGCTCATTAAGTTCAGTTTAGCACGGGCTGACGGCCCAGATGTAGCCCATTTGCCGGCCTGCAACAAGACGGATCAACCGATTGACATCATTAATGTTTTTTGTCGGTTTTCGCCCCTGGGGGAGCGAAGCCGCCGGTTTGCCCGGCAAGGGCGCTGGCGACCCCGTTGGCGACCCGCTCAAAGCAGTAGCGGGTCAAGTCCTTGCGCGAGGAATAAGCCTCTACCGTGGTCGCCGGATGGAACTCCACCACCACCCGGACTCGGCCCAGCCGGCAGAAGGCCCAGAGATGCGGTCCCAGCGTCATATCGCCATACCAAGCCAGAAGCGGCCGCAGGCCGTGGCCCAGCGGCACGCCATTGAGACCAGTATAGCTGACCGAGACTGGCTGCACTGTCAGCGCAGCGCCCTTGATGCTGCGCTCGGCGACGGAGAGCAGCGCGCTGCGGAAGGGCAGCACCCGGTTGCCGTCATTGGAGGTGCCTTCGGGAAACAGGATCAGATTGTCGCCGGCTTCCAGCCGCGCTTGGATATCATCGCGCTGACGCCCGGTAGTGCCGCGCTGGCGGTCGACGAAAACGGTGCGCTGCAGCTTGGCAAGAATGCCGAAGCCCGGCCAGCTGGCGACCTCGGTCTTGGCGACGAAGCTGGCCGGCAGGGTTGCGCCCAGTACCGGGATATCGAGATAGGAGCTGTGATTGGCGACGAACAGGGTCGGGTGGCTCTTGGAGACCTCACCAACATGGATGATCTCGAAGCCGAAAATGCGGCAGCAGAGCCGGTGGTAGTGCAGCGGGAGGCGCGTCGCGCAGCGGCGCAGGCGGAACAGCACGAAGACCAGCTGCAGCGGCAACAAGACCAGGGTGAGGACGACATAGAACAGCAACCGCCAAGTCGCCAGCCAGCTCGAACCGAGCGCGATCGGTTCGGCGGCCTCGGCAGCGAGCTGGGCTGCAATCACCGCCGGATCGGCCGGCATGGTGAGGGCGCGGCTGCGTTTCGGCAAAGGCGGCCGATGGGCGACCGGAGCTGTCTGGGTACCGGGTTGCGACGCCGCCATCCGTCCGACCGTCAGAGACCGTCGCCGCCGGCGACGTCACCGCTGCCACCGGTCGATTCCGAGCGCGTATAGTGCTTGTAGTATTTGTCGGTCACCAGATTGGTGACGACGACGATGCTGACATCGGTGGTGCCGAATTGATGATCGACCACCGCGCCATCGCCAACGAAACCGCCGAGGCGCAGATAGCCCTTGATCAGTGGCGGCAAGCCGACCAGCGCCCGCTTGTCGTCGAAGGCATCGGGCGGCAGCATGTTCATATCGACATAGCGCCCGGCGATCGCCTTCATGCGAAATTCCGGCGGCGCCAGATGGCGATGGTGGAGATAAGAGAGCGGCACCTTCAGCTGTTCGGGATCAGTGCCCGGTAGCGAGGCGCAGCCGAACATGATCTCGATCTTGTAATGCACCACGTAGTCGGTGATGCCCTTCCACAAGAGCTGCATCGCCGCCTTGGTGCGGTAGCGCGCATCGACGCAGGAGCGGCCAAGCTCCAGGATTTCACCCGGATGCGCGACGATGGCGCTGATGTCGTATTCGTCGATCGAGTAGAACTGGCCGCGCCGCGCAGCACCGTCGCGCCGCAGCAGGCGATAGGTGGCGACGATGGCATTGGGACCGCCGCCGAGATCGTGATCGATGATGATCAGGTGATCGCAGAACGGATCGAAGCTGTCGAAATCGCGCGCTTCCGCCGCCATCTGCGGCGTCGGCTGGGCGCTCATTTCCTGATAGAAGACGCGATAGCGCAATTGCTGGGCGGCGGTGATTTCCGCCGCATTTTCAGCCAGGCGAATCTCCAGGCTGCCGACGCGCACTTCGACAGGGCGCGGGGCGGTCGCTGCCGCCAGACTCATTTCTTCTTGCCCTTACCGTGCAGCGGCACGGCATAGAGTTCCAGGCGGTGCCCGACGAGCTTGTAGCCGAGCTGCTCGGCCACCCGGTGCTGCAGCTTCTCAATCTCGCTATTGGTGAATTCGATCACCTCGCCGGATTGGATATCGATCAGGTGGTCATGATGGTCAGCCGGCGCCTCTTCATAGCGCGCGCGGCCATCGCCGAAATCATGGCGTTCCAGGATGCTCGCTTCTTCGAACAGACGCACCGTGCGATAGACCGTCGCCAGCGAAATGCCGGGATCGATCTTGGTCGCCCGCCGATAGAGCTGCTCGACATCCGGGTGGTCATCCGCTTCCGACAGCACGCGCGCAATGATGCGGCGCTGTTCGGTCATCTTCAGGCCCTTGTCGTGGCACAACTGTTCCAAGCGGGATACGACGCTCACTCAAACCATCCTTACTACCGGCCATATCGACATCCTTCGTCGCTGGTCGGTACCTCAATAGGTAACCAGCCAATGCAACAAAAGTGTCATCAAGCCGCCATGATCAATGTAGCCAGCATTCTGCCTGCACCGGCTGCGGTGGCAAAGCAGAATCGCCAGCCGGTTTATGCCGGCCAATTTATGACAGACTTAGCGGCGTCGGCCACCGGTGCCAAGCCCGATCTGGCGGGCCAGCGAGCTGCGCTTCTTGGCGTAATTGGGGGCCACCATGGGATAGTCCGCGGGCAGATTCCATTTTTCCCGGTATTGCTCCGGCGTCAGCCCATAGACCGTGCGCAAATGCCGCTTCAGCATTTTCAGCTTCTTGCCGTCTTCCAGGCAGATGATGTGGTCCGGCATGATGGATTTCTTAACCGGAACGGCCGGTTCCAGACTCGCCGCCGTTGCCGTCGTGGCGCCAGCCTGGCCAAGGCCGGTGAGGGCACCGTAAACTTCGTTGATCAGCCGCGGAATATCGCCAACCGCCACGGTATTATTCGAGAGATGCGCCGCCACGATTTCAGTGACCATCGGCAGGAGTGCCTGTCGCTTGCTGTCATCGGCCATACAATCACCCATTTCTTGCATATATCCTTGTCCAATCTACGGAACCGAGGGGACAGCGGCAATGAATAAAGGGGATATATTTAGGCCCGTCAGAAGAGATCGCGCCAAATAGTGTGCAAAAAGGATGTTTTTTATTCAGTTACTGAGGAATTTTCCTAAAGTTCACACAGTAATATTGTGACAGCCGGAAGAACTGGCCGGGGAGGCGGTCAGGCACTGAGATCCCGTCGCAGCACGACGGCATCGACGGGCGCCCCTGCCCGATTGCGGTAATAGCCGTTGCGCCGGCCGACCGGCCGGAAACCACGGCCAAGATAGAGGGCCTGGGCGGCCTCATTCGGCGCCGCCTGCTCGAGAAAAATCGTCTTCACCCCGGCCCGGCTGGCTTCGCTGAGCGTGAAATCCAGCAGGCGGCCGGCGATGCCGCATCGCCGATAGATGGGATCAATGCCGATCAGGATGATCTCCATCTCATCGAGTACTTGGCGCGTCAGGATGAAACCCTGGGGCTCTTCCCCGTCGCTGATCAGCCAGCCGCCGGCACCCGGCATGGCGAGGATTTCGGCAAAGCTGGCAGCGGGCCAATCCTGGTCCCAGGCGGCGGTGAAGCAGCGGGCGTGCAGCGCCGCCAGCAGCGGGAGGTCGAAGGCGCCGAGAGAGCGGATGATGGGGGAGCCGGAGACTGCGCCGCTCATGCCGGGCGCGACGGCGGCACCGGCCGTTCCTTGGGCTGGGAGATATCGGGCGGCCGCAGATACTGAGGATCGGCCGGCAGATTGAAGCGGCCCGCCGGATCGGCGGCCAGCCGGGCGACGGCAACGGCATCGCTGGCAACCGCCAGGCGGCCAATCGCGGCTGGCAGGGTTTCGCCGGCCAGCACGGCGGCAAGGGCGTCCAACCCGTCGCCGCAGGCCAGCGCCAGACCCGGGGCCCGGCAGGCGGCGGCGATTTCGGCGGCATCCATCAGCTTCGGCGGCTGGCGAAAGGCGAGATCCGGCCCCAGCCGGGCGACATAGGGTTCAGCCCGCCGGCTGTCGAGCACCACCAGGATATCGCCTGCCGGAATATTGCCCTCCGAAATATTACCCGACGGGACGTCACCAGCCGGAACGTCGCCTTTAGGCCCGTCGCTGGCGGGAAGTGCCGCCGCGAGCGTGGCGGCGGTCGCCTGGAAACTGCTGATCCCGACCACCGGACAGCCGATGGCAAGGGCTAGTCCCCGCGCCGTGGCGAGGCCGATCCGCAGCCCGGTAAAGCCGCCGGGCCCGACCGAAACCGCGACCTCCGCCACCTGCCGCAGGTCGAGACCGCCGGCCTGCATCACCCGCTCCACCATCGGCAGCAATTCCGCCGCCTGGCCATGGGACATGGTCCGCCGCTCTTCGGCGGCGATACCGCCCTGGCGCCAGAGTGCCACCGAACAGCTGTGCCCGGCAGCATCGATCGCCAGGATCGCGCCTGTCTCGGGCCGGCTCATGACAGGACAGGGCGGCCGAAATCCGGCTGCCCCCTTCCCTTGTCTGCGCTTCTTGCAGGTTGCTGATGCATGCTTGTGTTTTGCCAGGATCGTCTTGGTCTGCTAGTTCCTGTTGGAGATAACCGCGAAACGGACTGCTTGCAACATGACCACGACCGCCACCGCCCCTGCGCCGCAACCCGTCAACGACAAGGCCGCGGCGCTGGTGCCGATCAGCCGGCCGGAATTCGACGTCGAGATCGAGCTGGCCTATGCCACCACCGGCAATGTCACCGGCAAGCAGATCTACCAACACGCAGATTGCTACCTGCACCCGGAAGCCGCTGCTTGCCTCAAGCATGCTATCGAACTGGCGAAGCCGCTCGGGCTGCGTTTCAAGATTTTCGATGCCTACCGCCCGGTCGAGGGCCAGTGGGCCCTGTGGCATGCCTTCCCGGACCCGGAATTCGTCGCCGATCCCCGCAAGGGCGGGATCCATACGCGCGGCATCGCCGTCGACCTCACCCTGATCGATGCCGCGGGCCGCGAGCTCGACATGGGCACCGAATTCGATTCCTTCGAGCAGCAGGCGCATCATGCCCGCACCGATATCAGCGAAGAAGCACAGCGCAACCGCTTTCTGCTGCTGGGCCTGATGTCTGCCGCCGGCTTCGATTTCTACAAGAACGAATGGTGGCACTATCAGCTGTTCAAGTCGCGCGATTATCCGGTGGTCGACCAGGCCAGCCTGCCCCGCCCGATGATGTAATTCCCGGCCGATGATGTAATCGCCGGCGCCGTTGCAGGAGCGCGATTGCTAGCGATTCCGACTAAAGAGATCCGGCTTCAGGCTTCCACCACCGGCACCAGCCTGGCACCCGACCACTCCGGCATCGCCAGCGCCACCGTCGCAAAGCCATCTGCGCGCCCGGCCGCCAGGGCGGCGGCGTTGAAACGTTGTGCCGCCGGATTGTCTGCCACGACCGCGGCACCGCCAACTATCGGCCGGGCAAAATCAGCCGCAACCAAAAGCTGGATCGCCTGCAGCTGATCGCCAAGCCCCCAATCCCGGATCGAGGCCACCTTGCAAAGATCATTGAATCCGGCGGGTCCGGTCGCGAGCCGGTCCAGCAGGGGGTCGAAGATTGCCGCATCCAGCGCCACATCGCCGAAGGAACGCTTGATCGCCAGCGCGCATTGCGCGCGCGGTACAGCGAGGACGAAGCGTGCCGCATGCCAGGCCGCGACAAAATCGGATAGCGGCAGCGGCCTCAATTCGCGGCCATAGAGATCGCGGCGGAACTGTCGGTTGAGGGCCATGTCGCGCAGGGTTTCGCGCAGCACCGGATCGGATTGTGCCGCCATCAAC
>Ga0209148_1001285_pt1 | contig 13676 bp, 12 predicted proteins | sample AraplaCol_mMF_r2_2_FD_184288 | JGI IMG/M metagenome (GOLD analysis project Ga0209148, IMG submission 184288) | Arabidopsis root microbial communities from North Carolina, USA - plate scrape CL_Col_mMF_r2 (SPAdes) (version 2) | ecosystem: Host-associated > Plants > Roots > Endosphere | place...
GGGCGTGTTCCCGCTCGTGGACATGATCGACAACGTGGAAGCCGCGCTCGGCACGCCAGTGCAGACGGCTGTCAAACGCGCCGATGAGCAGGCATTCGCCCTCGCCAACGGGCAGAACCTGATGTTCTGCGAAGACGCGGCGCGGCGCATTCAGAAAACGCTCGAGGCCGATCCGCGGATCGCCGATTTCCACCTGCGCGTGGCCCATCACGAAAGCCTGCATCCGCACGATGCCGTGGCGTTCGCTTCCAAGGCGCGCTGAAGCGGCTCGCGTCCAGGGCCTGTTACAGGCCCTGGACAGGCCCTAGGAACTGGGTTCGATGCCCGGCAGCAGCAGGGGATCGAGCCGCACACCGAACCAGTTGAAGCCCCAGTGCAGGTGCGGGCCCGTCGCGCGGCCCGTCTTGCCCGCCGCGCCGATGATCTGCCCCTGGTGAACGCGCTGGCCGACCTTCACGTCGATCCGCGACAGATGCAAGAAGTTGGACGACAGCCCGAAGCCGTGGTCGAGCAGCACCGTACCGCCGGTCAGGTAGAGATCGGGGGTGGCGAAGGTGATCACGCCGTCCGCGGGCGCCTTGACCGGCGTGCCTTCGGGCACGGCGATGTCCATGCCCGAGTGCGGTGCTTTGGGATCGCCGTTGTAGATCCGCTGGTTGCCGAAGCGACCGCTGATCCGGCCCGTGACGGGCCAGATGAAGCCATGCGCGAAGTCTTCCCGGGCGTCGTCCCGCGAACGTGCCGCGACGACCGCTGCCTGTTCGCGCTCGATGCGCGCGGCCACGGCCGGCGGCGGGTTCACGGTGGCGGGCGGCACCCCCTCCACGCGCTCGATCGGCCAGTCGCGCGGGACGACGGCGAGGTTATGTCGCACGTCGCCCACGGTCACCACGACCGGGCCTTTCTCGTCACGCCCCACGCCGAAGACGTAGACGCCATCGGGGCCCACGTGTACCGGCCTGTCGTCGATGAAGACGCGGGCTCCGGGTTTGGCATGTGCGACCACGAGCGCGCCCTGGGATACGCTTGCCGGAAGGTCCTGGGCAGCCGCTTGCATCTGGGCGGAGAGCAGTAGCGCGGTGAGCGCGCCGGACCATCGCCTCATCGATCGAACGCCAGTCGCTGGCCGCGTACGTTGCCGTCCACGGTCTTGCCATCCCACACGCGCTGGCCGTTGACGAAGGTGGAGACGATGCTGCTGCTGAAGGTGGTCCCTTCGAACGGCGACCAGCCGCACTTGGACAGCACCTCTTCTCGCGTCACGGTGTGCTTGCGCTTCGGATCCACCAGCACGAGATCGGCGGCGTAGCCTTCGCGCAGGAAACCGCGTTTTTCGACGTCGAACAGCTTCGCAGGCGCGTGGCAGACGGTTTCGACCACGCGCTCCAGCGTGAGCTTTTTCTCAAATACGCGCTCGAGCGCGGCCTGCAAGGCAAACTGGACCAGCGGCAGCCCCGACGGCGCCTTGTCGTACTTCTGTGCTTTTTCTTCGAGGAGGTGCGGCGCGTGGTCCGTGGCGAGGACATCGAGACGGCCCTCGGCCAGCGCCTTTGTGATCGCGTCGCGATCGGCTTCGTCCTTGATCGCCGGGTTGCACTTGATGAGGAAACCCTTCTCGTCGTAATCGGCCTTGCCGCCGAAATGCAGGAAGTGCACGCAGGTCTCCGCCGTGATCCGCTTGCCCTCGATAGGACCCGGCTCGAACAGGGCGAGCTCGTCGGCGGTGGAGATGTGCAGCACGTGCAGGCGGGTGTTGTGCTTTCTCGCGAGCGAGATCGCGAGGCGCGTGGACTTGATGCAGGCCTCGCGCGAACGGATGTGCGGGTGTTCCCAGGCGGGGATGTCCTCGCCGTACTTTTCGTGCGCCTTCGCGAGGTTCGCATCGATCATCGGCGTGTCTTCGCAATGCGTGATGATCGGTGTCGGCGCATCGCGGAAGATGTGGTCAAGGGTTTCCGGGTTGTCGACCAGCATGTTGCCGGTGGAAGCGCCCATGAAGACCTTGATGCCCGGTGCGCTCTTCGGGTCGAGTGCGCGGATGGCCTCGAGGTTGTCGTTGCTCGCGCCGAGATAGAACGCGTAGTTGACCACGGAGGTTTCGCCAGCGCGCGAGTACTTGGCTTCGAGCGAATCGCGGTCCAGCGCCGGCGGCTTCGTATTCGGCATTTCCATGAAGCTGGTGATGCCGCCTGCCGCACATGCCCGGGATTCGCTGGCGATGTCGGCTTTCTGCGTGAGGCCGGGTTCGCGGAAATGCACCTGATCGTCGATCATTCCCGGCAGCAGCCACAGGCCGGTGGCGTCGATGACCTGTTCGTCACGCCGATTTTCCAAGCCTTGCGCGATCGTTTCGATTTTTCCGCCGCTCACGCGGACGTCGGCGATGAAACGTCGGCCTTCGTTGACGAGTTCGGCGTTCTTGATGAGCCAGGCGTCAGTCATGGGTATGTGCTCCTTGAGCGCCGCAGCGGCGCAGGACGAATTGGTCGGGTACGGGATCGTGGCCGCCTTCGCAAAGCGGCTGGCAGCGCAGGATGCGCCACGCACTGAGCGTGCCGCCGCGCAGCGGACCGAAGCGGGCGATGGCAACCCGGGCATAATCGGAACAGGAGGGATGGAACCGGCAGCGGGCTCCGAGCAGGGGGCTCAGCCAGCGTTTGTAGAGGGAAAGCAGGAATAGGAGGAGGCGGGTCACTGTGTGTCGGTGTTCGCCGGCATAAGCAGTCCACAGTATCCCAGAAGATAGGTTGCTGGGGTAACGCATCTGGGCTATAACACCCCGCCGCCACGGCCACCGAGGTGAAGGAAATGGCGAAAGACGCTCGTAGTTCCGCAACCGCCAAGGGCACCGCCAAGAAGGGCGGAGCCGGCGACGTGAAGAAGGCCAGGACGGTAGTGGCCGGGGTGAAGTCGACCAAAACAACCGCGAAGACGGCGGCCAAGGCTGCCCCGAAGAAAGCGGCTGCGTCGGCGAAGAGCGCCGCAGCAAAGCCTGTACCGAAAGCGGCCGCCAAGAAGGCGCCAGCGAAGGCTGCCCCGGCGAAGGCTGCCAAGGCGGCACCGGCAAAAACCGCCACGAAAACTCCGGCGAAGGCCACAAAGGCGCCTGTAAAGGCGTCTCCGGTCGCCGCCAAGAAAGCAACGCTGCCGGCCGCTGCGAAGAAAGCGCCGTCGGCACCGGTGAAGTCGGCGCCCGTCCCGGCGCCCGCACCCGCCAAGAAAACCGCAACCGCCGCGCCCGCCGCCAGCCCTGAAAAGGGTCGTTCGGCATCGGCAGTTGCCGCCGCTCCACCCCGGACTGCGTCCGCGGTGGCCGGCACCAACCCATCCAGAAACGAGAAGTCCGCTCAAGCAAGCATGAACAGCACTGCCTCCCATACCGCCGATAACGGCATCACGCGCGAAGATGGCCGCTATGCGCTGCCCGCTTCGACCGTCATTGACCTCCCGAAGGGCTACAAGCCGGGTGACGACGAGGAGTACATGAATCCCCGTCAGCTCGCCTATTTCCGTAACAAGTTGAAGGAATGGCGCGAGCAGCTGGTCGAGGAATCGCGCCAGACGATGGACAACCTCCGCGAGGAAGTCCGCGACGTCGGCGACGAGGCCGAGCGCGCCACGCGCGAGACCGAGAACTCGCTCGAACTGCGCACGCGCGATCGCTACCGCAAGCTCATCTCCAAGATCGACAAGGCCCTGCGCCGTATCGAGGAAGGCCGCTACGGCTTCTGCGAGGAGACCGACGAGGAGATCGGTGTCGATCGTCTCGACGCGCGCCCGATCGCCACGCTGTCACTCGACGCGCAGGAACGTCGCGAACACCTGCAGAAGCAGATGGGCGACTGATCGTTCTTTCCGGCACCCGGTAACGAAAGAGCCCCGCAACGCGGGGCTCTTTCGTTTTTTGGGGAGGCCAATGCGGCGATGGAACTCGCCGGTGGGAGCCAGCTTGCCGGTGGGAGCCAGCCTGCTGGCGATGGGGGCTTGGCACGCTGCTACACCGCTCCGTCGGCTCTCGCTGCTATAGCAGCTCCCACAAGGTATTCGCAGGCGCCGCCTCTTGTCTGCCTCAGCCCTTTGCGAGCGCTTCCGCCGCGTACGCCTTGAGCTTCGTCAGCATCGCTGCCAGGCCGTTGGAGCGCGTGGGGGAGAGATGCTTGGCGAGGCCGATCTGCTCGATGTAGGTCGGCTCGGTCTCAACGATTTCTCGGGCGGAGCGATCGGAATAGACGCGTAGCACCAGGGCGATGAGGCCGGAGACGATAGCGGAGTCGCTGGCTGCGTCGAAATGCATGCGCGAGGCGTCTCCCGAGGGCACCAGCCAGACCATCGACTGGCAGCCATGCACGCGGTTTTCCTCGGTCTTGCGCTCATCGGGGAACACAGGCAACTGGCGGCCCAGATCGATGAGGTACTGGTAACGCTCGGTCCAGTCGCCGAAGAAGGCGAACTCCTCCGCGATGGCTGCTTGGGCTTCGGCGGCAGTGGCTTCGCGTGGGGTCGTCATGCCTTCACCACGCTCCAGCGCGTGCCTTGCGCGCTGTCCTCGATGGCGATGCCCAGTGCTTTCAACTGATCGCGGATCGCGTCGGAACGTGAAAAATCCTTTGCCGCGCGGGCGGCACGACGCTCTTCGAGCAGCGCCTCGATGGCGGCAGCGTCGATCGCATCGCCGGGGTTGCCCTGCCGGAACCACGCTTCGGGATTTTGCTGGAGCAGGCCGAGCAGGGCACCGCCGCCCAGCAACGCGGCCTTGGCGGCAGCACGGGCGTCACCCTGAGCGCGACGCGCCTCGTCGGCGAGTTGGGAAAGCTCGGCCAGAGCCTGCGGCGTGTTGAGGTCGTCGCACAGGGCGGCTTCCACCGCCGCGGGCACGACGGGTTCGCCAGCATCCACGTCGGCGAGGTCGCGCAGGGCGCCGTACCAGCCGTCGAGCGTGCGTATGGATTGGGTCATCGCGGCGTCCGACCAGTCCAGCGGTTGCCGGTAATGGCCGCGCAGCAGCATCAGGCGCAGGGCCTCGCCCGGATGCCGCTCCAGCAGTTCATGCAACTGAAGCACGTTGCCGATCGATTTCGACATCTTGCGTCCCTCGAACGTGAGCATGCCGTTGTGCAGCCAGTAGCGGGCAAAGGGCTTGCCGCCGTGGGCGCAGACGCTCTGGGCAATCTCGTTCTCGTGGTGCGGAAAAGTCAGGTCGACGCCGCCGGCATGGATATCGATGGTGTCGCCGAGATGGGCCTCGCTCATGGCAGAGCACTCGATGTGCCAGCCCGGGCGGCCACGACCCCAGGGGCTGTCCCAGCCGGGCAGGGTGGCATCGGAGGGCTTCCAAAGCACGAAGTCGCCCGGGCTGCGCTTGTACGGCGCGACTTCGACCCGCGCCCCGGCGAGCAACTCGTCGGGATCGCGCCCCGACAGTGCGCCGTAAGCCGGAAACGATTCGACGTGGAACAGCACATGCCCTTCGGCCTCGTAGGCATGGCCCGTGGCGATGAGGCGCTCGATCATCGCGATGATCTGCGGAATATGCGCCGTGGCGTGGGGCTCGACGTCGGGCGGGGCCACGCCCAGCCGCGCGATGTCCTCGCGGTAGGCCTTGGCGTAGCGGTCGGTGATCTCCACGATCGGCACGCCCGCAGCGGCCGCCGCGGCGTTGATCTTGTCGTCGACGTCGGTCACGTTGCGGGCGTACACCAGCTTTGGGTAATGCCGGCGGATGAGCCGGGCCAGTACATCGAAGACGACCGGGGGCCGGGCGTTGCCGATATGGATGTAGTTGTAGACGGTGGGCCCGCAGACGTACATCGTCACCCGCTGGGGATCGAGCGGCGTGAACGCTTCCGTGCGGCGAGACAAGGTGTTGTAGAGCGAAATCTGCATCGTGAATCCGTGGACGAGCGCGGCGGGCGGCCGGTCGCCGATAGTACCAAGCCTGCCCGCATCCCGGCGTACGCGCAGGCGCTGAATCGGTTGACACGCGGCACGCTGCCGCACCCGTCCGTTCTAAGCGTGGATTCAGCGTGAACTTGTTGAAATGCACGCCAGTAGGCGCTCCTTTTGCGCCTGGCTGGAGGTTCTCCCACATGTCTCGCCTGTTGTTCATCCCCGCTCTCGTTCTCGCGGTCTTCGCCAGTGGCGCCATGGCGCAGGATGGTCGTTACGGTCCGCCGCCCGGGCCCGACGACAACACCCATTTCGGCTGGGCGGACGTCCTGCGGGTCGATCCGGTCTACGGCGTGGCTCGTGTCGAAACGCCTCGCCAGGAGTGCTACGACCAACCCGTCGTCCGCCGTGAGTCGAGCGGCAACAGCACGGCCGGCACCATTCTCGGTGCCGTCGTCGGTGGCGTGCTGGGTAACACCGTCGGCAAGGGCGACGGCCGCAAGGCCGCTACCGTGGTCGGCGCGGTGGCCGGCGGCGCGGTCGGCAATGGCATTGCCCGTAACGGCGACCGTACCTACGAAGGCACGGAGACCCGGTGCCGCGACGTCAGCTCGATCTCCGAGCAGCGCCGCATCGCCGGCTACGACGTGGAATATCGCTATCGCGGCGAGGTCTACGTCTCGCGGCTCAACTACGACCCGGGCGAGCGCCTGCGTGTTCGTGTGAGCGTCGCGCCGGCCGACTGACCCGGTCGGTGGAGCCCCTGGAAAGGCCGCGGGAAACCGCGGCCTTTCTCGTTTCCGCCACGCCGGGGCCGTGTGGGCCCCGCCCGCCTGCCTTGTTGCGCGTCGCACCAAATCCCGGCATGATCGCGGTTCAACGTTTCCAGGCCCAGCCGTGTCCCACACTGTCTACACCGCGATTGTCTTGACCAGCGCCCGTATGGCCGCAGGAATGACGTCGCGTGCTCGTCGACCGTACATGGGACCATCGGCCGGGTAGGCTGTCGCGCGCGTTTCATTCGTACCGACTAAAAAACCCGGCCATGTGCCGGGTTTTTTCGTTTCCGATTTCTCTTTCCTCCACCGCCTCCGGGCCATCGACCCATCTGGATCGCCATGACCGTTCGCCATTTCCTTTCCACCCAGGACTACAGCCGCGCCGAGATCGACGCCCTTCTCGACCAGGCGGCCGAGTTCAAGCGCTCGCCCCAGGGCCAGCAGCTGGCAGGCAAATCGATCGCGCTGTTGTTCTTCAATTCGTCGATGCGCACGCGTACGAGCTTCGAGCTCGGTGCCTTCCAGCTCGGCGGCCATGCGGTAGTGCTGTCGCCTGGCAAGGACGCATGGCCGATCGAGTTCGAGGTCGGCGCCGTCATGGATGGTGAGACCGAAGAACACATCGCCGAGGTCGCTCGGGTGCTCTCGCGGTACGTGGATATGATCGGGGTGCGCGCCTTTCCGAAGTTCGTCGATTGGTCGGTGGACCGCCAGGACAAGGTACTTGCCGCGTTCGCGCAATACGCCACGGTGCCGGTGATCAACCTGGAGACCATCACGCACCCGTGCCAGGAACTCGCCCACGCGCTCGCTCTGAAGGAGCACCTCGGCGACCTGCAGAACCGCAAGTACGTGCTGACCTGGACCTACCATCCGAAGCCGCTGAACACCGCTGTGGCGAACTCGGCGCTGCTGATCGCGACGAAGATGGGCATGGACGTGACGCTGCTGTGCCCGACGCCCGAGTATGTGCTCGACCAGCGCTACATGGATTTCGCCGAGGCGAATGCCCGCGAGAACGGTGGATCGCTGCGCGTATCGCACGACATCGAATCGGCCTATCGCGACGCGCACGTCATCTACGCCAAGAGCTGGGGTGCGATTCCGTACTTTGGCCGCTGGGATGAGGAAAAGGCAATCCGCGATGCGCACCGGCATTTCATCGTCGACGAGGCCAAGATGGCGCTCACCGACCACGGGTTGTTCAGCCACTGCCTGCCCTTGCGCCGGAACATCAAGGCCACCGATGCCGTGATGGATTCCCCCGCATGCATCGCCATCGACGAAGCCGAGAACCGCCTGCACGTGCAGAAGGCGGTCATGGCCTCGCTCATCTCGCAGTCGTCGGGCGCACCGTCCGGCCTCGGCTTCTGATTCGTCTCGCCCCTTTCGATTCCATGACTTTCTCCGGAGCCAGCATGTCCAGCAACGATATCGTCCTCGCCTTTTCGGGCGGCCTCGACACCAGTTTCTGCGTCCCCTACCTGATCGAGCGCGGCTATGCCGTGCATACCGTCTTCGTGGACACGGGCGGCGTCTCGGCCGAAGAGCGCGAATACATCGAACAGCGCGCTCATGAGCTGGGCGCAGCGTCCCATCGCACGGTAGACGCCGCGCAGGCCATCTGGGACAGCTTCGTCACCCCGCTGATCTGGGCCGGCGAGTTCTACCAGGGGCAGTATCCGCTGTTGGTGTCCGATCGCTATCTGATCGTGAAAGCCTCGCTGGAGCGTTGCGACGAACTCGGCACGAAGTTCTTCGCGCACGGCTGCACCGGCATGGGCAACGATCAGGTGCGTTTCGACCTCACCGTCAAGGCACTCGGCGACTACACGATCATCGCCCCCATTCGCGAGATCCAGCGCGAGCACACCCAGGTGCGTGCGTACGAACAGAAGTACCTGGAAGACAAGGGCTTCGAAGTGCGGGCCAAGACCAAGCACTACACGATCAACGAGAACGTGCTCGGTGTGACGATTTCGGGCGGCGAGATCGATGCGTGGGAAATTCCGGAAGAGGGTGCGGTCGCGTGGTGCGCGCCTCGTGCCGAATGGCCGTCCGAACCCTTGCGCATCGAACTCGGCTTCGAGAAGGGCACGGCCGTCTCGTTGAACGGCAAGCCGGCCTCGGGCCCCGAGATCCTCGGCTTCCTCAACCGCGAACTCGCCAAGTACGGCGTCGGTCGCAGCATGTACACAGGCGATACGAATATCGGTCTCAAGGGCCGCATCGTGTTCGAGGCGCCGGCATTGACCGCGCTGCTCACGGCGCACCGCGCGCTGGAGGAAACGGTGCTGTCGAAGCAGCAGAACCGCTTCAAGCCCGAGATCGGCCGGAAGTGGACCGAGGTTGCCTATGAAGGCTTCTTCAACGATCCGATCAAGGCGGACCTCGAAGCCTTCCTCGTCTCCACGCAGCGCAAGGTGGACGGCAAGGTCGTCATCGAAACTCGCGGCGGCACGGTGTATGCGGTGAAGGTCGAATCGAAGCACATTCTGCAGTCCTCGAAGGCCACCTATGCCCAGGCTGCCGACTGGGGCGTGGCCGAGGCCGAAGGTTTCATCAAGCTCTACGGCATGAGCTCCACGCTCTGGGCCGAAGTCGATCGCGCCAACGGGAACTGATACAGGCTCATGGATAAGCTCCTTCAGGACACACTCGACCATCTGCGCGCGCTCGTCGGCTTCGACACGCGCAACCCGCCACGAACGATCGGCACCGACGGGATCTTCGATTACCTGCGTTCGAACCTCCCCGGTTTCGACGTACAGGTAACGGACTTCGGCGCCGGTGCCGTGAATCTCTACGCCGTGCGCGGCAAGCCGAAGTACCTGTTCAACGTGCATCTGGACACCGTGCCCGATTCGCCGCATTGGACGGCCAGTCCGTTCGAACTGCGCGTGGGTCAGGATCGTGCGGTCGGTCTGGGCGCGTGCGACATCAAGGGCGCAGCGGCCGCGCTCGTGGCGGTCGCCAATGCGACGCAGGGCGACATGGCCCTGCTGCTTTCCACGGACGAAGAAGCCAACGACGCACGCTGTATCGATGGTTTCCTGAAGACGCCGCGCGACTACGAGGCGATCATCGTTGCCGAACCCACGCGCGGTGAAGCGGTGCTGGCGCATCGCGGCATCCATTCCGTGCAGATGCGTTTCCAGGGCCGTGCCGGACATGCGTCGGGCGAGCAAAAGCCTTCCGACAGCGCCTTGCACCAGGCCATTCGCTGGGGCGCGTCAGCGCTCGATCACGTGCAGGCACAGGCGCACGAGCGCTTCGGCGGTCTGACCGGCCTGCGTTTCAACATCGGCAAGATCGAGGGCGGCATCAAGGCCAACGTCATCGCGCCGACGGCGGATGTGCGCTTCGGCTTCCGTCCGCTGCCGTCGATGGACGCCGACGCTCTGCTGGAAACCTTCCGCACGCTGGTGGAGCCGCTGCCGGTGGAATACGGGGAGACCTTCCGCGGCGATTCGCTGCCGGCGGGCGACACCGCCACGGCCGAGACCCGGCGCCTTGCCGCGCGCGATCTTGCCGACGAGCTGGGCATCCCGGTCGGTAACGCCGTCGATTTCTGGACCGAAGCGGCGCTGTTCTCCATGGCCGGTTATACGTCCTTCGTTTATGGCCCTGGCGACATCGCCCAGGCGCACAGCGCCGACGAATGGGTCGCCCTCGAACAACTGGCGGACTACGCCAAGGTCATCCATCGGATCGTCGAAAGTGGACGCTAATAAGAACACTCGCAAGACCATCGTCCGCCTGCTGTCCTCCATGGGCAGCGCGCGGGAAATCCAGCAGTACCTCAAGCGCTTCTCGCAGTTGGATGCCGCCCGCTTTGCCGTGGTGAAGGTCGGTGGCGCCGTGCTGCGTGACGAACTGCCGGATCTCACCTCGTCGCTGGCATTTCTTCAGCAGGTGGGCCTGACGCCCATCGTGCTGCATGGCGCCGGCCCCCAACTGGACGAGGAACTGGCGGCAGCGGGTATCGAGAAGAAGACGGTGAACGGCCTGCGGGTGACCTCGCCGGAAGCCCTGGCGATCGTTCGTCGCGTCTTCCAGGCGCAGAACCTGCGTCTGGTGGAAGCGCTGCAGGAAGCCGACACGCGAGCCACGTCGGTGCCGTCCGGTGTCTTCACCGCCGACTTCCTCGATCAAGATACGTTCGGCCTGGTCGGTCGCGTGCGCGACATCAACCTCGCGCCGATCGAGGCGAGCCTGCGTGCCGGTTCGATTCCGGTCATCGCGAGTCTCGGCGAAACCGACGCGGGTCAGATCCTCAACATCAATGCCGACTTCGCCGCCAACGAACTCGTCCGCGTGCTGCAGCCCTACAAGATCGTGTTCCTCACGGGCACGGGCGGTCTGCTCGACGGTGACGGCAAGGTCATCGATTCGATCAACCTGTCCACGGAATACGAGCAGCTTCTGCATCAGCCGTGGCTGCATTCCGGCATGCGCTTGAAGATCGAGCAGATCAAGGATCTGCTGGACGACCTGCCGCTGACGTCGTCGGTGTCGATCACGCGCCCCGCCGAGCTGGCGAAGGAACTGTTCACGCACAAGGGCTCCGGCACGCTCGTACGCCGCGGCGAACGCGTGCTGCGCTTCGAGTCGTGGGACGGCGTGGACCTGCCGCGCATGCAGCAGTTGATCGAATCGAGCTTCGGTCGTGCGCTGGTCGGCAATTACTTCGAGCGGACCAAGCTGTATCGCCTCTACGTTTCGGAAAACTATCGCGCTGCCATGGTGCTGACCCAGGAAGAGGGTTTCGCGTACCTGGACAAGTTCGCCGTGCTCGACGATGCGCAGGGCGAAGGCCTGGGGCGCGCGGTTTGGCAGGTGATGCGCGACGAGAATCCCCGGTTGTTCTGGCGTTCGCGGCACGGTAATCCGATCAACCATTTCTACTACGCGGAATCGGACGGCTGCTTCAAGCAGGCGCGTTGGAAGGTGTTCTGGTACGGCCTGAACAGCTTTGCCGATATCGAGCGCTGCGTGGCGCATTGCGCCACCCGCGAACCCACCTTGCAGGACTGAACGCTCATGGCCACCAAGACCATCGGCATCGTCGGCGCACGCGGTCACACCGGTGCCGAACTCATCAAGCTCATCGCCGGCCATCCGGAACTGGAGCTGGCCTTCGTTTCGTCGCGCGAACTGGACGGCCAGCGCCTGGATGCGCACAGCGATGCCTATCGAGGCGATCTCGCCTTCGTCAACTTCGACCCGGCCGCCGTCGCCGCGACTGCCGTAGACGTGGTGGTGCTGGCGCTGCCCAACGGCAAGGCGGCCCCCTATGTCGACGCCATCGACAAGGCGGGTACCGGTACCGTGATCGTGGATCTTTCCGCGGACTATCGCTTCGACGAGCGCTGGTACTACGGGCTGCCCGAGTTGTACCGGGATCGCTGGCGCGGCGAGAAGCGGATCAGCAATCCCGGCTGCTACGCCACCGCGATCCAGGTCTCCATCGCTCCGATCAAGGACCTTCTGGCCGCGCCGCCGGTGTCCTTCGGCGTATCCGGCTACTCCGGTGCGGGCACGACGCCATCCGACCGCAACGATCCGGACAAGCTGCGGGACAACCTCATGCCGTACGCGCTCACGGGCCACATGCATGAGAAGGAAGCCAGCCGACACCTCGGCATGCCTGTCGAGTTCATGCCGCATGTGGCACCGCATTTCCGTGGCCTTACCGTTACCACCAACCTCTATCTCGCCAAGCAGGCCAAGCGTGAGGACATCGTGCGCCGGTTCGAGGCACGCTATGCGAAAGAGAAGCTGATTCATGTGGTGGACGAGGCGCCCTGGGTGAGCCAGATCGCGAATCGGCACCACCTCGACGTGGGTGGTTTCGCCTTGTCGACCGATGGCCGTCGTGTCGTCGTGGTGGCGACGCTGGATAACCTGCTCAAGGGCGCCGCCACCCAGGCGATGCAGAACGTCAACCGCGCGCTCGGCTTCGACGAGCTCACCGCCATCCCGCTCTGAGAAAGGACGCCCCCATGACTCAACCCCTCTGGCAGAAGTCCGACACGCACGTCGACGCGCGCATCATGCGTTTCCTCGCTGGCAACGACGTCGTGCTCGATCGCGAGTTCTTCCTGCACGACATCACCGCGAGCAAGGCGCATGTGGAAGGGCTCGCCAACATCGGCATCGTGTCGTCCGACGAGCAGGCTGCGCTGCTGCGCGAACTCGATACGCTCGCCGTCGATTTTGCCGAAGGCCGTTTCGTCCTGGACGACCGCTATGAAGACGGTCACTCGGCGATCGAAGCGCGCCTGACCGAGCGCCTGGGCGATGCCGGCCGCCGAGTGCATACGGGTCGCAGCCGCAATGATCAGGTCCTGGTAGCCACGCGGCTCTGGCTCAAGGAAAAGCTCGGCACGCTGCAGGCGCTCTGCCGCGAAGTGGCCGAAGTCTGCCTCGCACGCGCGGAACGCGAATCGCTGCCGATGCCTGGCTATACGCACATCCAGCGCGCCGTGGTCTCGTCCACCGGCATGTGGTTTGCCGCGTTCGCCGAGGCCTTCATCGACAACACGCTGCGCGCGCGGCAGGCTCTCGACCTGATCGATGCCAATCCATTGGGCACAGCCGCCGGCTATGGCGTCAACATCGCGCTCGATCGCGCGCACACCACAGCGGCGCTCGGCTTCGCGCGCATGCAGGTGTCGCCGATCTACGCGCAGCTCTCGCGTGGCAAGTTCGAGATGGCCGCGCTCGATGCCGTCGGTACGGCACTGCTCGATACGCGCCGTCTGGCGTGGGACCTCTCGCTGTTCACCACGGCAGAGTTCGACTTCGTGAAGCTGCCGCCGGAGTACACCACCGGCTCGTCGATCATGCCGAACAAGCGCAACCCCGATGTGGTGGAACTGCTGCGCGCGAGCTACGCCTCGGTGGCTGCCGCGCGCACCGAGATCGAGCAGTTGCTTTCGCTTCCCTCGGGCTACCAGCGCGACCTGCAGTTCTCCAAGGGTTCGCTGTTCCACGGTTTCTCGATGG
>Ga0209148_1001286_pt1 | contig 13659 bp, 14 predicted proteins | sample AraplaCol_mMF_r2_2_FD_184288 | JGI IMG/M metagenome (GOLD analysis project Ga0209148, IMG submission 184288) | Arabidopsis root microbial communities from North Carolina, USA - plate scrape CL_Col_mMF_r2 (SPAdes) (version 2) | ecosystem: Host-associated > Plants > Roots > Endosphere | place...
AGCCTGGCGACACCTTCATGGGTCTGGATCTCGCGGCCGGCGGCCATCTCACCCACGGCTCGCCCGTCAACATGAGCGGCAAGTGGTTCAAGGCCTCGCACTACACCGTGCGCCGCGAGGACCAGATCATCGACATGGACGCGGTCCAGAAGCAGGCCGAAGAAGTGAAGCCGAAGCTGATCGTGGCCGGTGGCTCGGCCTATTCGCGCGCATGGGACTTCAAGCGCTTCCGCGAGATCGCCGACAGTGTCGGTGCGTACCTTCTGGTCGACATGGCGCACTTCGCGGGCCTCGTTGCCGGCGGCGTGCATGCCTCGCCCGTGCCGTATGCGCACGTGACGACGACCACGACGCACAAGTCGCTACGTGGTCCGCGCGGCGGCCTGATCCTCAGCAATGACGAGGTGCTCGCCAAGAAGCTCAACTCGGCGATTTTCCCGGGCCTGCAGGGCGGTCCGCTGATGCATGTGATCGCGGCGAAGGCGGTGGCCTTCGGCGAAGCACTGCGTCCAGACTTCAAGGTCTATGCGAAGAATGTCGTCGAGAACGCCAAGGCGCTGGCCGAGGCGATGAAGAGCCACGGCTTCGACATTGTCTCCGGCGGCACCGATAACCATCTGATGCTGGTTGACCTCCGGCCGAAGGGCCTGAAGGGCAACGTTTCGGAGAAGGCGCTGGTCCGCGCCGCCATCACCTGCAACAAGAACGGCATTCCGTTCGACCCCGAAAAGCCGTTCGTCACCTCGGGCTTGCGTCTCGGCACGCCCGCCGCGACGACCCGCGGCTTCGGCGTCGCCGAATTCCAGCAGGTCGGCGGCATGATCGCCGAGGTCCTCAACGCGATCGCGCAGTCCGACGACGGCAAGGCGCCGCTGGTCGAGGCCGCGATCAAGGAACGGGTCAAGGCGCTCACCGACCGGTTCCCGATCTACCAGTAAGGTCAAGGTACACGGATGCGCTGCCCGAACTGCAACAGTCTCGATACGCAGGTAAAGGACTCGCGTCCGACCGAGGATTCATCCGTCATTCGCAGGCGGCGCGTATGCGTCGCCTGCGAATTCCGTTTCACCACCTTCGAGCGTGTGCAGCTGCGCGAGCTCACGGTGATCAAGCGCAACGGCCGCCGCGTGCCGTTCGACCGCGACAAGCTGATGCGTTCGGTGTCGATCTCCTTGCGCAAGCGGCCGGTCGAGCCTGAAAGGGTGGAGAAGATGGTCTCCACCATCGTGCGCGAGCTCGAGACCGGGGGGGAGGCCGAGATCTCGTCCGAGGTGATCGGCGAGACCGTGATGGAGCATCTGCGCACGCTCGACGACGTCGCCTATGTGCGCTTTGCCTCCGTCTATCGCAATTTCCGCGAGGCCAAGGATTTCGCCAATGTGCTCGGCGAGCTCTCCGGTGAGGAGGAAGCGCGGCTCGCCGCGATCCGCAAATGATCTTCCGTATCCTGGAGGATCAGTTCGCGCAGAAGGCCCGCGAGGCCAAAGACGCCGATCGTCGCTTCATGCAGCTGGCACTCTCGCTCGGCCGCCGCGGGCAGGGCCGCGTTTGGCCCAATCCGGCCGTCGGCGCCGTCATCGTCAAGGACGGCGTGATCGTCGGCCGCGGCTGGACGCAGCCGGGTGGACGGCCACACGCGGAGCGGGAGGCGCTGCGGCGCGCAGGCGAGGCGGCGCGCGGCGCCACACTCTACGTCACTCTCGAACCCTGCTCGCATTTCGGCAAGTCGCCGCCGTGTGCCGATGCGGTGATCGCTGCCGGCATCACACGCGTGGTGGCGGCAATCGAGGATCCCAATCCTGAGGTAGCGGGGCAGGGCCATGCGCGCCTGCGCGCCGCCGGCATCACCGTGGAGGTTGGCCTGTGCGCGGCGGAGGCCGCGTTCGACCATGCCGGCCACTTCCGCCGCATCAGGGACAAACGTCCGCATGTGATCCTGAAGCTCGCGGTCTCGCCCGACGGCAAGATCGGCGCTGAGGGCGGCAGGCCGCTGGCGATCACGGGCGAAGCCGTGCGCGACCGCGTGCATCTGTTGCGCGCGCAAAGCGATGCCATCCTGGTCGGCATCGGCACCGTGCTGGCGGATGATCCGCAGCTCAACTGCCGCCTGCCTGATATGGAATCACGTTCTCCCGTGCGACTTGTCCTCGACCGGAATTTGCGGATCCCCGCGTCCAGCCAGCTCATGCGTTCTGCGCGCGAAACGCCGCTGTGGGTGATTGCGTCCGAGCTTGCAGAAGCCGCCGCAGCGACGCGTCTCGGCGCGGCCGGTGCACAGATCATGCGCATGCCGCCGAATGGTGCAGCCGGGCTCGACCTACCGGCTGTGCTGCATGCGCTCGCCGAGAAGGGCATCACGCGGCTGATGGTCGAGGGCGGCAGCCGCGTCGCGGCCTCCTTCGTGTCGGCCGACATCGTCGACGAGATCTGGCTGTTCCGCGGAGCGGAAGAGGTGGGCGCTAGCGGCGTCGATGCGCTCGATGCATTGCCCCTGTCGAAAATCACGCAGTCGCAGGCCTACAAGGTTCATGCTAGCGAGACTTTCGGCCAGGATACTCTCACCATCTACGAGCGCGCCTAACATGTTCACCGGCATTGTCACCGATATCGGCGAGATCGTCAGCTTCACGCCCGTGGCGCAGGGGCAATTGCACCGCCTGCGTATCGCTTGCAGCTACGACCGGGCCACCATCGCCGATGGTGCCTCGATCGCCAGCAACGGCGTGTGCCTCACCGTGGTTGCCTCCGGCATCGCAGGTGACAAGACCTGGTATGACGTCGATGCCGCCGCTGAGACGCTGGCGCTGACGACGGCCAAGCACTGGAAGCTGGGCACGAAGCTCAATCTCGAGCGCGCGCTCAAGATCGGCGACGAACTCGGCGGCCACATCGTCGCCGGCCATGCCGATGGCATCGCGACCATCGTCAGCCGCGAGGACCTGCCTGATATGGCGCGGTTCGAGCTCTCGACGACGCGGGCGCTGGCGCGCTTCATCGCCACCAAGGGCTCGATCACGCTCGACGGTGTCTCGCTCACGGTTAATACGGTGGAAGATACGACCTTTTCGGTGCTGATCATCCCGCATACGCTGACGGTGACTACGATCGGCAGTTGGAAGGCGGGCGCTGAAGTGAATATCGAGGTCGATTTGATGGCCCGCTACGCAGCGCGGCTGACGGAAATGAAGTGACGGGCTGTTTGAACTTGGCTTGCCAGCTCGCGGCGACTACATACGGCCCGACCCCAGAATAGACGGATTGAGACGATGGCTGACGCGCGACGCGCACCCCTGAAAGACCAGACCGACATTTCCGGCGCGCGTGCGCTGGTCGTCGAGGCGCGGTTCTATGACGATCTCCAGGATGCGCTCCTGGACGGCGCGGTCACTGAACTGAAGGCTGCCGGCCTGACCCATGACGTGATCACGGTTCCTGGCGCACTGGAGATCCCGGCAGCGGTTGCCATCGCAGTCGATGCGGCTGCGGCGAATGGCAAGCCCTATGACGCGGTGATCGCGCTTGGCTGCGTGATCCGCGGCGACACTATCCATTTCGAGATCGTCTCGCAGGAATCCTCGCGCGCGCTGATGGACCTTGCGGTTGCGCGAAAACTGCCGCTCGGCAATGGCATCCTCACCGTCAACAATGAGGAGCAGGCCTGGGCGCGGGCGCGCGCCAGCGAGCTCAACAAGGGCGGCGATGCCGCGCGTGCCGCACTTGCGATGCTGCGCATCAAGCGCCGCCTGGCGCGGGCCTGAGCCATGGCTGACATCAAGAAACCGGCGCCCGCAGAGAAGAAAGCCAACCGGCGCGGTGCGGCGCGGCTCGCAGCCGTTCAAGCGCTGTATCAGATGGACATCGCCGGCGCCGGCATCAACGACATCTTTGCCGAGTTCGAGAGCCACTGGCTCGGCAACGAGGTCGAAGGCGACACCTATCTGCCGGCAGAAGCCGCATTCTTCCGCGATGTCGTCTCCGGCGTCGTGCGCGACCAGAAGAAGCTCGATCCTCTGATCGACGAGGCGCTGTCGAAAGGCTGGCCCCTGAAGCGGATCGAGGCGATCCTGCGCGCGGTGCTGCGGGCAGGGGCTTACGAGCTTCAGCATCGCAAGGACGTGCCGGGCCGCGTCGTGGTGTCCGAGTATGTCGACGTCGCCAACGCCTTCGTCGACCGCGAGGAGACCGGCATGGTCAACGCCGTGCTCGACCAGATCGGCCGCCAGTTTCGCGGTGACGAGTTCGGGCGGGGGTAGGCGACAGCGGAGTGTAGGGCCGACATTGATGACCATTCCGCGCAATCTTTCCGCCGAAGACTCCCTGATCGCGCGCTATTTCAAGCCGCTGGCGACCGATCCCGGTGCACTCGGGCTGGTCGATGACGCGGCGATCCTGTCAGCGTCCGGCGACGATATCGTTATTACCACCGACGCTGTGGTCGAGGGCGTGCATTATCTTGCCACCGATCCCCCCGATACCGTCGCGCGCAAGGCGCTGCGCGTGAACCTCTCTGATCTCGCCGCCAAGGGCGCTTCGCCGGCCGGCTTCGTGCTGACGCTAGCGCTGCGCAGCAAGGAGGATGCCTGGCTGAGACCGTTCGCGGATGCACTCGGCGAGGACGCCAGGACCTTTGCGTGCCCGCTGCTCGGCGGCGACACGGTGTCGACGCCGGGACCGCAAATGATCTCGATCACCGCCTTCGGCCGGGTGCCGAAAGGGCGGATGGTTGGCCGCAACGGCGCAAGGCCGGGCGACCTTGTCTTTGTGACTGGCACGATCGGCGATGCCGCGCTGGGCCTCGATGTGCTGACGAATGGTGCGGCCGCTGCCGCGGTGGCGGACCCGGCTGCTCGGGACTATCTGATCGATCGCTATCGCATTCCGCAGCCACGCAGCGCGTTGGCGCACATTGTGCGAGAGCATGCGAGCGCGGCAATGGACGTGTCCGATGGCCTTGCAGGCGATCTCGCCAAGCTTTGCGCCGCCTCCGGCGTCAGCGCCGTGATCAATGCGCACCAGGTCCCGGCGTCACCGGCTGCCGCCACCGCGGTCTCCGCCGTCGGGCTCGAGAAGCTGGTGTCGGGCGGCGACGACTATGAGATCCTGTGCGCGGTTCCGGAAGGTCGCTGCGCAGCCTTCTCGCGGGAGGCCGGGCAGGCCGGGGTTCGGGTCACGATGATCGGCACCATCCTTGCCGGCCAGGGGGCGCCGCAATGGATCGACGCGCAGGGCCGCGAGGTCACGCTGCAACGACTGTCCTACAGCCATTTCTAGGCCCGGATATATCCGTGGTCCGCCGGGATGCGGGCGCAGGCTCTCCGTTTTTCGCGATATCCGGGTAATATCGGCAATCGCAACGGACGGGCTTGATTCGGATGACAGCTTCGACTGCGGGCACGCTGCAGATTGTTCCCGGCAGGGAGTGCGGAAGCTGCTCGCTGTGCTGCAAGGTCTACAACATCGTCGAGATCGCCAAGCCCGCCGGCAAATGGTGCGGGCAGTGCAAGCCCGGCCGCGGCTGCAAGATCCACGACAATTTGCCGACCCAGTGCGCCCAGTTCAACTGCCTCTGGCGAACCGACGCGGCGATGCCGGCGCAATGGAAGCCCGACCAGGCGAAGATGGTGGCCTCCATCCAGCCGATAACCCGGAACATCCAGATCCAGGTCGACCCGGGCCTGCCGTCGGCCTGGAGCCGGCAGCCCTATCACGATCACCTGCGGCAGTGGGCGAAGAAGAACATGCCGAAAGGCATTTACGTCGTGGTCTTCGTCAATGAGCAGGCGACCCTCATTCTGCCAGACCAGGACGTGCCGCTCGGGCCTCTGACACCCGAGCAAACCATCGCGGTTCGCCTGGAGCCCGGTCCGAACGGCGGCGTCTACGAGGTCAAGGTCTCGAGCACGCGGACCATGCCGGACGGTCAAACGATCGAAGTCGGATCCACCTTCCGCTACCCCGTGAGATCGGCCGCCTAAGGGCCGGCCTCGCGCAATCCCCGCGAAAGCCTGCGGATGTATCAGCGCCAGGAGATGGGTGGCTGATGGACATATTCGGATGACGGTAGTCATTTCGGGGGCGAACGAGGCGCCGGTTGCTCGGGAGCGCGCGTGTGGAAGCTGCACGCTCTGCTGCAAGGTCTACAACGTGGTCGCGTTCGGCAAGCCCGCCGGCACGTGGTGCTCACATTGCGAGCCCACCTTGGGCTGCGCGATCCATGACAGCAGGCCGGGCGAGTGCGCGGCGTTCGATTGTCTCTGGATAACCATGCCGGCGCTGCCCATGCACTGGAAGCCCGATCAGGCGAAGATGGTGCTGACGGTGCATCCCAAGACCAACAACATCCAGGTCGTGGTCGATCCCGACCTGCCATCGGCCTGGCTTCGGCAGCCTTATCACAGCCAGTTGCGCGTGCTGGCGAAGAGCAACATGGCGAAAGGCCATCTCGTGATCGTGTTCGTTGGCGAGCAGGCGACGCTGATCCTGCCCGACCAGGATGTGCCACTCGGCGTCCTCACGCTCGACCAGGTCGTTTCGGTGACGCTGGAGCCGGGCCCCGGTGGCGGCGTTTACGAGGTCAAGATCTTCGCCAGGCGCGCAACCGCTGGCGGGCAGACCTTGGAATTGGCGTCGGCCTCCCGTCATCCCGCCAGGTCGGCGGCTTAAGGGCCGACGGCAGACGCTCGGCACTAGGTCTAAATACCTGCCGAGATCGGCTTTTTCGGCGTTATCCGGCGTTGCACCCTCAATTTGATTTTGGCAAGCTCGTGGCCGACTGGGGCCGCCCCTTCGGGCAAGGGGCGGCCCTGTTCAACATAAGGGCGCCGCTCCGAATGACGGAAAAACAACAGGCGCCGGGGGTACGTACATCAAGGATCTGAGGCAAAAATCACATGACAGCATTATGGTTGATAGTGCTCTGCGGAGTGCTTTCCGTCGTCTACGCGATTTGGGCGACGTCTTCGGTGTTGAGTGCAGATGCGGGGTCGCCGCGGATGCAGGAGATCGCGGGAGCAGTGCGTGAAGGCGCACAGGCCTATCTCCGGCGCCAGTACACCACGATCGGCATCGTCGGCATCGTCATCTTCGTGCTGCTCGTCTATTTCCTCGGTCTTTATGTCGCGATCGGCTTTTTGATCGGCGCTGTCCTCTCGGGGGCGGCCGGCTTCATCGGCATGAACGTTTCGGTTCGCGCCAATGTGCGCACCGCCCAGGCGGCGACGACGTCGCTCGCCGGCGGCCTCGAGCTCGCCTTCAAGGCAGGGGCCATCACCGGCATGCTGGTGGCGGGTCTCGCGCTGCTCGGTGTGACGCTCTATTTCGGCTTCCTGGTGCACTCGCTGAAGCTTGCGCCCGACAGCCGCACCGTGGTCGACGCCATGGTGGCGCTCGGCTTCGGCGCCTCGCTGATCTCGATCTTCGCCCGTCTCGGCGGCGGCATCTTCACCAAGGGTGCTGATGTCGGCGGCGATCTCGTCGGCAAGGTCGAAGCGGGCATTCCCGAGGATGATCCGCGCAATCCGGCGACGATCGCTGACAACGTCGGCGATAACGTCGGCGACTGCGCCGGCATGGCCGCCGACCTGTTCGAAACCTACGCGGTGACCGCGGTCGCCACCATGGTGCTCGCAGCGATCTTCTTCGCCAAGACGCCGATCCTCTCGAACATGATGACGCTGCCGCTCGCCATCGGCGGCATCTGCATCATCACCTCGATCATCGGCACCTTCTTCGTCAAGCTCGGGCCGAGCCAGTCGATCATGGGCGCGCTCTACAAGGGCCTGATCGCAACCGGCATCCTGTCGCTGATCGGCATCGCCGGCGTGATCTATTACCTGATCGGCTTCGGCAAGCTCGACGGCGTCGACTACACCGGCATGGCGCTGTTCGAATGCGGCGTGGTCGGCCTCGTCGTTACCGCGCTGATCATCTGGATCACCGAGTACTACACCGGCACGGACTATCGTCCGGTGAAGTCGATCGCGGCGGCCTCGGTCACCGGCCACGGCACCAACGTGATCCAGGGACTTGCCATCTCGATGGAAGCGACGGCGCTGCCCGCGATCGTCATCATCGCCGGCATCCTGGTCACCTACAGCCTTGCCGGCCTGTTCGGCATTGCGATCGCGACCGCCACCATGCTGGCGCTGGCCGGCATGATCGTCGCGCTCGACGCCTTTGGCCCGGTCACCGACAACGCCGGCGGCATCGCCGAAATGGCGGGCCTGCCGAAGGAAGTGCGCAAGTCTACCGACGCGCTCGACGCCGTCGGCAACACCACCAAGGCGGTGACCAAGGGCTACGCGATCGGCTCCGCCGGTCTCGGCGCATTGGTGCTGTTTGCGGCCTATAACCAGGACCTCAAATTCTTCATCGCGGACGCTGCGAACCACGTCTACTTCAAGGGCGTCAATCCGGACTTCTCGCTCAACAACCCTTACGTGGTCGTGGGCCTGCTGTTCGGCGGTTTGCTGCCGTATCTGTTCGGCGCGATGGGCATGACGGCGGTGGGCCGTGCGGCCAGCGCGATCGTCGAGGAGGTGCGCCGCCAGTTCCGCGAGAAGCCGGGCATCATGCAGGGCACCGACAAGCCGGACTATGGCAAGGCGGTCGACCTTCTGACCAAGGCGGCGATCAAGGAAATGATCATTCCGTCGCTGCTTCCGGTGCTGTCGCCGATCGTGGTCTACTTCCTGATCTACGCGATCGCAGGCGGCGGCGCGGCCGGCAAGTCGGCAGCGTTCTCGGCCGTCGGCGCCATGCTGCTCGGCGTGATCGTGACGGGTCTGTTCGTCGCGATCTCCATGACCTCGGGCGGCGGCGCCTGGGACAACGCCAAGAAGTACATCGAGGACGGTCATTACGGCGGCAAGGGCTCCGATGCCCACAAATCCGCGGTCACAGGCGACACGGTCGGCGATCCCTACAAGGACACTGCCGGCCCCGCGGTGAACCCGATGATCAAGATCACCAACATCGTGGCTCTCTTGCTCCTGGCGATCCTGGCGCACTGAGCTGCACACGACGCAAGACAAACCCCGCGGCGCAAGCCGCGGGGTTTTCGCTGTCTGGTAGGGCGGATTAGCACAGCGTAATCCGCCACCTTACGTGTCGCAGCAAGCGGCGGATCACGCTGCGCTAATCCGCCCTACGGATACTGGTCGTGCCGTTACTGCACGTCCATCTGCAGCCCTTCCTTCTGGATGATCCCGGCGAACTTCTTCGTCTCGGCGTCCACGAAGTCGGCGAATTGCTGCGGCGTGCCGTAGTCGGCGCGCGCGCCCATGGCGGCGATGTTCTTCCTGATGTCGTCGCGCTCCAGCATCGCCTTGACCTGGAGATTGAGTGCGTCGAGCACGGGCGCGGGGACGCCCCTCGGCAGGAATACCGAGAACCACGATGACACGTCGAAATTCGCAAGTTCCGGCGCGCTCTCGCGCATGGTCGGCAGGTTCGGTGCGAGCTCGCTGCGCTCTGTGGTGGTGACACAGAGGCCGTTGAGCGTGCCGTTCTGCACCTGCGGCAGGCTCGGATAGAGATTGTCGAACAGCACCTGGATGTCGCCGGCGAGCGCGGCCTGGAGCGCAGGGCCCGCGCCGCGGAACGGGATGTGTGTCATCTTCAGCCCGGTCAGCTGGAGGAACCAGGCGCCGGTGAGGTGAGGGCTCTGGCCGACGCCTGACGAGGCGTAGCTCAGCTTGTCCGGATTGGCCTTCAGAAAGGCGATCAGCTCGGCGACCGACTTGATCCCGGTCTTCGGATGCGCGGACACGATGTTCGGGATCCGGATCATGTTCGAGACAGGCTGCAGCTGGTCCGGCTTGTAGGCGAGGTTCTTGAAGATGCTGTAGGCGATTGCGTTCGGACCGGGATTGCCGATCAGGATGGTGTGGCCGTCAGCTTTGGAGCGAACGACTTCGGCGGTCCCGATCGTGCCGCCGCCGCCCGAGCGGTTCTCGACGACCGCAGTCTGGCCCCAGGCGGACTGGAGATGGGCGGCGAGCAATCGGCCCATCACGTCGGTCGAGCCGCCGGCTGCCGCGGGCACGATGATGCGGACGTTCTCGGTCGGCCTCCAATCGGCAAGGCTCGATCGCGGCAGGATCGCTGCGGCCGTCAGGCCAGCGGAACCGGCGAGCATGCGACGGCGGGACAGCAATCTCGTCCGGAGCTTGTTGGGCACGAATCCACTCCCTGATTTTTGTTTTGCAGGGAGCGTAGGGAACCCGGTGCACAACGGCAAGTCGCCGGCGACGATGCGCGCCGTGCGGAGAGCGTCACGACGCCGCAGGCAGACGGCGTCTGCTCACGATCTCAGTTGAAGCTGAGCAGCTTGAACAGCGGCGCGAGGTAGCTCATCTCCTGACCCGACGTCGGCGTGGTCCGGCTGATGGAGTCGAAGATCTTGCCATCCTGGAGGCCGTAATTCGCAAGGCGGCGCACGCGCCGGTTCTTGTCGAAATAGACCGCGATCACGCGCTGATCGACGACCTTCTGGTTCATGAAGGCGACCATGCGCTCCGAGCGCTGCGAGATGTAATAGAACACCTCGCCGTCCAGCGTCGCGACAGTAGAGGGCGTGCCCATCACGATCAGCACCTGGTCCTGGCTCGCGCCGATCGGAATCTGCTCGAGCGCGCCGGGCGGCAGGATGTAGCCCTTCTGGAATTGCTCGCCGGCGCAGCCCGCAAGCGCGGCGCCAACCAGGGTCACGGCCGCGAGCATGCGCAGGCCGCGCCAGCGCGCGGAGAGGCCGCGCCGCCGAGTTGCGCGCAGGCTTGTCTGGTTCGTTATCGTCATAGCGGAACTGATTCCGTCCCCTTGCGTCGCGCGAGGCGCTGAAGTACCCGGCTGGGCGTCTTGATGCAACTCGCGCGCGCCCGCTTGCGGAAACCACAATGCTTTGGCCGTTCAATCACTTCAGGAAACCCCGGCTAACCCCGGCCGGCACCATTGAAGCCATCTATGGCATGATCGTGACGCAGGCGCGAGAACCCATATTTTACCGGGACTTGAGCGTGCCTGATACGGTTAATGGCCGTTTCGACCTGCTGCTGCTGCACCTCTGGCTGTTGCTGCGGCGGCTGCGGACTGTCGCCCAGGGCGGTGCGGAGGTGTCGCAGGCCCTGTTCGACCGCTTCTGCGAGGACATGGATGACAATCTGCGCGAGATGGGCGTTGGCGATCAGACCGTCCCGAAGCGGATGCGGGCCTTCGGCGAGGCCTTTTACGGCCGGGTCCAGGCTTACGATCAGGCGATCGAGGCGGGCACGGAAGCGCTGGCGCAGGCGATCTGCAAGAATATCTTGAATGGCTCAGGGCTGGATCAGGCGCGGCAGCTCGCCACCTACGCGATGATGGCAGATGTCAATCTCGGCCGAGCCGGCGATTCCGCCCTTCTGCAAGGCTCCTTCAGGTTTCCCGCACCGCTTCGGGAGGATGAGACGTCATGAACCGATCGATGACCGGGTCCGGACCGGATCCCTGGCGTTCGCCTGTAACGGTGGTGCAAATTCCCGATACGGGGCTTCACCGTGAGCTCGAAGCCTCGGCGGCCGAGCGTCGGGCCATGGCCGATGCTGCGGGCGTGCGCGACATCCTGTCGGCCCATGCCGACTTCGACGTCGAGCCGAAGAGCGGAGGCCGGATCCAGGTCACGGGCCGGGTCCGGGCTAGGGTCGGCCAGACCTGCGTGGTCACACTCGATCCGATCGAGAGCGAGATCGACGAGGAGGTCGATCTGACCTTTGCGCCGGAGGCCGAGGCGCGACGGCTGGAGGACCTGATCGAGGAAGGGCAAGACGACGAGGATCCGCCTGAGGTCGCCGATCCGCCCGAGGCGATCGTCAACGGAATCATCGACCTCGGCCGGATTGCGACCGATGCGCTGTACCTTGCGATCGATCCGTATCCCCGCAAGCCGGGTGCCGTGTTCGAGGCGGAGGTCACCGCACCCGATCCCGAGGACCATCCCTTCGCGGTGCTCAAGGCGCTTCAGGACAGCCAGCAGGGCAAGAAGAAAGGCAAATAGCTGGGCATTCCCCGTAAGACCGCTGTCTTGCGTCGTGCGAGGTCTTTGCCGGACCGGTTTCAAAGGCTGGTTCATCCCTTTGATTATTATGATATTTTCGTGAAATCGCGTGCGGGCCGGCAGATCGTCCTTAGTCCAAAAGGCTGGGGGCAAGAGGTTGTTTCGGGATAACAAAACGCTATTGTCGCGCCCCGGTCCGGGTGCGGCGTGGCGCTTGGCCGGTCGCCATGTCCATGGCGAACCCATTTTGCGGCCCGCTCGTTCAAGACCGCACCAGACCAGGTTTCCAGGACTTCTATGCCAAGCAAGGTTCGCATCGCGCTGGACGCCATGGGGGGCGACGACGGCGCTGCCGTGGTGATTCCAGGCGCAGCCATTTCTCTCGCGAGGCATCGGGACACCGAATTCCTGCTGGTAGGGGACCGCGCCAGGATCGAACCCGAGCTCGATCGGCATCCCCAGCTCAAGGCGGTATCGCGGATCGTCCATACCGACGTCGCCGTCAGCGGTTCGGACAAGCCGAGCCAGGCCCTGCGACGCGGCCGCAAGACCTCCTCGATGTGGCTCGCCATCGACGCGGTGAAGAAGGGGGAGGCGCAAGTCGCGGTCTCCGCCGGCAATACCGGCGCGCTGATGGCGATGGCCCGGTTCCACCTGCGCACGCTGCCTGGCATCGACCGTCCGGCCATCAGCGCGATATGGCCGACCACGCGCGGCCAGTCCGTCGTGCTCGATCTCGGCGCCACCATCGGCGGCGATGCGCGCCATCTGGTGGCGCTCGCGGTGATGGGCGCGGCCATGGTGAGCGTGGTGTTCGACAAGAAGCGCCCCACGGTCGGCCTGCTCAACATCGGCACCGAGGAGATCAAGGGGCACGAGGAGATCCGCGAGGCCGCCGAAATGCTGCGCGCGATGAACCTGCCGGAACTCGAATATATCGGCTTCGTCGAAGGTGACGGCATCGGCAAGGGGGTGGCCGATGTGATCGTGACCGAGGGCTATAGCGGCAATATCGCGCTCAAGGCCGCCGAGGGAACCGCGCGCCAGATGGCGGAATTACTCCGTCACGAGATTCAGCGGAGCTGGCTGTCCAAGCTCGGCTATGTGTTTGCGCGCAATGCCTTCCAGGCCCTGCGCGACAAGATGGACCCGAACAAGTCGAACGGCGGCGTGTTGCTGGGTCTCAATGGACTGGTGGTCAAGAGCCACGGCGGAATCAATGCCGAAGGCTTTGCCTATGCGATCGATGTTGGCTATGAGATGGCTCACTACGATCTCCTGAACAAGATCAATCAGATGCTCAACCGCGAGGGTGGTGCACTCAATTCCGTGCAGACCGCGCAGGAGGCTGTTTCGTGACTCAGATTCGCTCGGTCGTGCTGGGCTGCGGCTCTTATTTGCCGGAGCAGGTGGTGACCAACGCCCAGTTGGCGGCGCGTATCGACACGTCCGACGAGTGGATCGTGCAGCGCACCGGCATTCGCGAACGGCACATTGCGGCCGAGGGCGAATTCACCTCGCATCTGGCGATCAAGGCGGCGCAGGCCGCGCTCACTGACGCCGGTGTGGACGCGCAGTCGATCGAGTTGATCGTGCTCGCAACTTCGACGCCCGATAACACCTTCCCCGCA
>Ga0209148_1001288_pt1 | contig 13617 bp, 11 predicted proteins | sample AraplaCol_mMF_r2_2_FD_184288 | JGI IMG/M metagenome (GOLD analysis project Ga0209148, IMG submission 184288) | Arabidopsis root microbial communities from North Carolina, USA - plate scrape CL_Col_mMF_r2 (SPAdes) (version 2) | ecosystem: Host-associated > Plants > Roots > Endosphere | place...
GCGTGTCGACGTCGGAGTGCAGGTACTCCACCTTCACGCCGTGGCCCACGAGGTAGTCGGTGAGGTCCTCGGCCATGCGCTTGGTCAGCGTGGTGACCAGGACGCGCTCGTTCTTGGCAGTGCGGGTCTTGATCTCGCCGAGCAGGTCGTCGATCTGGCCCTTGGTGGGCTTCACGATCACCTCGGGGTCGATGAGGCCGGTGGGGCGGATGATCTGCTGGACGAAGCCGTCCGCCTTACCGAGTTCGTACTTGCCCGGCGTGGCGGAGAGGTAGACGGTCTGGCCGACGCGCTCGAGGAACTCGTCCCACTTCAGCGGCCGGTTGTCCATGGCGGAGGGCAGCCGGAAGCCGAAGTCCACCAGGTTTCGCTTGCGGGACATGTCGCCCTCGTACATGGCGCCGATCTGCGGCACCGTGACGTGGGATTCGTCGATGACCAGCAGGAAGTCGTCCGGGAAGTAGTCGAGGAGGCAGTGCGGGGCGGTGCCCGGTTCACGGCCGTCGATGTGGGCGGAGTAGTTCTCGATGCCGTTGCAGAACCCCATCTGCTGCATCATTTCGAGGTCGTAGGTGGTGCGCATCCGGAGACGCTGGGCCTCGACGAGCTTGTTCTGGCTCTCCAGGACCTTGAGCCGGTCGGCGAGTTCGTCCTCGATCCGCTTGATGGCGCGGCCCATCCGCTCCGGCCCGGCGACGTAGTGCGAGGCGGGGAAGACGTACATCTCGTCCTCGTCGCGGAGCACCTCGCCGGTGAGCGGGTGCAGGGTCTGGATGTTCTCGATCTCGTCGCCGAAGAACTCGATCCGGATGGCCAGTTCCTCATACATCGGGATGATCTCGACGGTGTCGCCGCGGACCCGGAAGGTGCCGCGGTGGAAGTCGATGTCGTTGCGGGCGTACTGCATCGAGACGAACTTCCGCAGCAAATCATCGCGGTTCATCTCGGCGCCCCGGCGGAGGGTGACCATCCCGGAGATGTACTCTTCCGGCGTGCCGAGGCCGTAGATGCAGGAGACGGTGGCGACCACGATAACGTCGCGCCGGGTGAGCAGGGCGTTGGTGGCCGAGTGCCGGAGCCGTTCGACCTCCTCGTTGATGGAGGAGTCCTTTTCGATGAAGGTATCCGTCTGCGCGACGTAGGCCTCGGGCTGGTAGTAGTCGTAGTAGGAGACGAAATACTCCACCGCGTTGTTGGGCAGCAGTTCGCGGAACTCGTTGGCCAGCTGGGCGGCGAGGGTCTTGTTCTGGACCAGCACCAGGGTGGGCCGCTGGACCTGCTCGATCAACCAGGCCGTCGTCGCGCTTTTACCGGTACCGGTGGCGCCCAGGAGCACCACGTCCTTCTCGCCGTTGGTGATCCGTTCGGTGAGTTCGGCGATCGCCGCGGGCTGGTCACCGGCGGGCTTGAACTCGCTGATGACTTCGAAGGGCGCCACAACACGGTTGATTTCCTGGGCAAGGCTCATGAATCTAATTTACCGCCGGGCACCGACAGGAACAGCCGATTCAGCTTTGGGCGGTACGGCCGCCCCCGGGGAGGCCGTACGACGGCGGCTGCCAGCCGGTACGGGCCGCCCACTCCTCCATCCGGGGAACGGCGTATGCGGTCAGCCAGTTCTCCTTGTCCGCGGCGTACCCGGCGGTCGACCGGTCCACCTCATGCAGGCGCGCGGCGCGGCGCTTCTCGGCGAGGTAGGCCGCGCGGGCGCCGTCGTCGTCGCGCAGCCAGTCGCGGAAGCACAGCGCGAACCGCCAGCCTGGGGAGCCGGCGGCCCGGAGGTGGAGGTTCACGGCCCGGCCGGGGTCGGCGCTGCCGTGCAGTCGCTTCCCCCACTGGCCGGGGTCCGCGTCCGCGGGTTTGGGGTGGTCGGCGAGGACGCCCGGCCAGACAGGGAAGCCCGCGCCGGTCAGGGCGGCTGCCAGCCGGTCGGCGGCGGCCATGTCCGCGACGCCCAGCTGCAGGTCCAGCACGTCCTTGGCCGCCAGACCAGGCACGGCGGTGGACCCCACGTGGTCCAGCGTCAGGGCCTCCTCCCCCGCCGCCACCCGGAGCCGGGCGATAATCCGGGCGGCCTGCGCCGGCCACTCCGGGTCCGCAGGGGTCAGCGCGGGGCCACCGGTGCGGGCCGCCACGCGGCGCCGGTTCAGATTGTCGGCGTAGGGGGTGAGGCGGAACTTCCAGAGCCGGTCCACGGCGTCCCGGAGTTCTTCCTTGGAGCCGGCGTTCTCGAGCACGACGTCGGCGGCGGCCAGGCGTTCCTCCCGGCCGGCCTGCGCGGCGATCCGGCTGAGGGCCTGATCCTCGGTCATCTTCCGGTGCTCCACCATCCGCCGGACCCGGACGGGTTCGGGCGCATCGACCACCACCACGAGGTGGAAGTGGGCGCCCTGCCCCGTCTCCACCAGCAGCGGGATGTCCTGGACCAGTACGGCGCCGGCGGGGGCCGCGGCGGTGAGGGCAGCCGCCCGTTCCCGCACCAGGGGGTGGATGATGCCGTTGAGCACGGCGAGCCGCTCCGGATCGCCGAACACGAGGGCGCCGAGGCGGGGCCGGTCCAGGCGCCCGTCGGGTCCCAGCACGGCGGAGCTAAACGCCTCCACCACCTTCGCGAGCCCCGGCGTGCCCGGCTCCACCACTTCCCTGGCCAGCGCGTCGGCGTCGACCAGGACGGCGCCAAGCTCGCGCAGCCGTGAGGCCACCACTGACTTTCCCGAGGCGATCCCGCCGGTCAAACCGATCTTCAGCACACCTCAAGACTAAACTGAACGGGTGCCTGACGACGCCGAATTCCAGGAGAGCCGGGCCACCGCCTACACCGTCCCCGCCGGTCCGGAGTTCCGGCACGAGCTGGAGATCAAGCGCTCACGCTTCATCACGGTGATCGCCCGCACCGCCGACGAGGACCAGGCCCGGGCCGTGGTCGCCGGGCTGCGGCGGGAATTCCACGACGCGCGGCACCACTGCTCGGCGTTCGTGCTGGGCCCCGACCGGGACGTCCAGCGTTCCAGCGACGACGGCGAGCCGTCCGGCACCGCCGGAATCCCGATGCTGGAGGCGCTTCTGAAACGCGAAACCGTCCCGGGCGCCGCGGGCCTCAGCGACGTCACCGCCGTCGTGGTCCGCTACTTCGGCGGTATCCTGCTGGGCGCCGGTGGCCTGGTCCGCGCCTACTCCGAATCGGTGTCCGCCGCCCTGGACCTGGCGCCAATGGTGCGCCGGCAGCGGCTCAGGATCTGCTCCGTCGCCGCGCCGCATGCCACTGCCGGAAGGCTGGAGAACGACCTCCGCGCCGCCGGGTTCGTGATGACGGAGGCCGCCTACGAGCAGCACGCCACCGTCTTGCGGCTGGCGCTGCCGGACGACCCCGCCGGGCTGGACCGGGCCGCGGAGCGGGTGGCCGCCCTCACCGCCGGCGGGGCCTCCCTGCAGCCGGGCGGGACGGAGTGGGTCGATGTCCCGCTCCCCTGACGCCGCAGAGCCGATCGGGGTGCCGCCCATTGACGTGGCACCCATCGACGTCGCACTTCTCGACGTTAGGGAGGCCGTGCTGAAGCGGCTGCTGGCCGTCGCTCAGGACGATGCGGACGCCGACGAGGTAACCCCACCGGGGGGCGGGTCTCCGGGCTGGAACGCGGACCGCGTCCGCTGGTTCCTCGCCTACCATCGCGCCGCGGCGGCCGGGCTGGAGGGGCCGGCCCGGGAGAAAACCTGGGCGGTGACGGCCGGCGGTAACCTCGCCGGCGCCGTGCGACTGAAGGCCATTTCGGTACCGGGGACCGCCGGGGGCTCCCTGGTGCTTGAAACCGGGATCTGGCTGCGCCGGAGCCTGCGCGGCCGGGGCATCGGCCGGGAGGCATTGCGGCTGGTCACGGTGCAGGCGGCGGCCACCGGGGCCGCGGTCCTCACGGCGGACACCGCCACCGTCAACGCCGCGGCCCGGTCCCTGCTGGCGGGCCTTGGTGCGACGCTCGCCGACGACGGCACCCGGGTCACGGCCCGGATCCCGCTCCCGTAGGATCTCAACCCAACTGACAGGCAGCCGAGGCCGTTGTGAGCATTGATAACGGCCTCAGCTGCGAGTCAGTTGGGTGTGCCACGATGGGATTCATCGGAAACTGTGAGACGGGAGCAGCGGCATGAGCGGCACCTATGACTTGGAGCGGTTCGTGACGGCGCAGGAGTCCGGCGGCACCTACCGGCAGGCGCTGGCCGAGCTGGAGGCCGGGGCCAAGCGCAGCCACTGGATGTGGTTCATCTTCCCGCAGGTCGCCGGCCTGGGCATGAGCGCGACGTCGCGCATGTATGCCATCGCGTCGCTGGACGAGGCCCGCGCCTATCTGGCCCATCCGGTGCTCGGCCCCCGGCTGCTGGAGTGTGCCCGCGCCGTGCTCCAAGTGGACGGCCGCAGCGCCGTGCAGATCTTCGGCGGCATCGACGCCCGCAAGTTGCAGTCCTCGGCGACCCTGTTCCTCCGGGCCGATCCCGCGCAACCGGAATTCCAGCAACTGCTCGACCGGTATTTCGACGGCACGGCGGACGACGCCACGGACCGGATCCTCGCCGGCTGAAGACGCCACTTAAACCACCAAGGGCCCCTGCATGGTGCAGGGGCCCTCGGTGTGTGGCCCGGGAAACCCTGGCCGCTGGCAATTAGTTGCCGGTCAGCTTCTCACGCAGGGCGGCGAGAGCCTCGTCGGAAGCGAGCGTGCCGCCACCGGTGTTGGACTCGGACGCAGCCGGCTCCGAGGAGTAGCTGCTGGTGCCGGAATCGCTGTCACCGGACGTCGCAGCAGCGGCGTCGTCGGCAGCGTGCTGGGCAACCTGCTTCTTGTGGGCTTCCCAACGGGTCTGGGCGTCAGCGTACTGCTGCTCCCAGGCGGCGCGCTGGGTCTCGTAGCCCTCGAGCCACTCGTTGGACTCCGGGTCGAAGCCCTCCGGGTACTTGTAGTTGCCCTCTTCGTCGTACTCTGCGGCCATGCCGTACAGAGCCGGGTCGAATTCGGTGCTGTCGGCGTCGACGCCCTCGTTGGCCTGCTTGAGGGACAGCGAGATGCGGCGGCGCTCGAGGTCGATGTCGATGACCTTGACGAAGAGCTCGTCGCCAACGGAGACGACCTGCTCGGCCAGCTCAACGTGGCGCACGGCGAGCTCGGAGATGTGGACCAGGCCTTCGATGCCGTCTTCGACGCGAACGAACGCACCGAACGGAACGAGCTTGGTGACCTTACCCGGAACAACCTGGCCGAGGGCGTGGGTGCGGGCGAAGGTCTGCCACGGATCTTCCTGCGTAGCCTTGAGCGACAGGGAAACGCGCTCGCGGTCCAGGTCGACCTCGAGAACCTCGACGGTGACTTCCTGGCCGACTTCGACAACCTCGGACGGGTGGTCGATGTGCTTCCAGGACAGCTCGGAAACGTGAACCAGGCCGTCGACGCCGCCCAGGTCCACGAAGGCACCGAAGTTGACGATCGAGGAAACGACGCCGGGACGGACCTGGCCCTTTTCCAGCTTGTTGAGGAACGTGGAGCGGACCTCGGACTGGGTCTGCTCGAGCCATGCACGGCGGGACAGCACAACGTTGTTGCGGTTCTTGTCCAGCTCGATGATCTTGGCTTCGATCTGCTGACCGATGTACGGAGCGAGGTCGCGCACGCGGCGCATCTCGACGAGGGATGCGGGCAGGAAGCCGCGCAGACCGATGTCGAGGATAAGACCACCCTTGACAACTTCGATGACGGTACCGGTGACGACGCCGTCTTCTTCCTTGACCTTCTCGATGTCGCCCCAGGCACGCTCGTACTGAGCACGCTTCTTGGAGAGGATCAGACGGCCTTCTTTGTCTTCCTTGGTGAGCACCAGGGCTTCGACCTGATCGCCAACGGAGACAACGTCTCCGGGGTCAACGTCGTGCTTGATGGACAGCTCGCGGGAGGGAATGACACCTTCGGTCTTGTAACCGATGTCGAGCAGGACTTCGTCGCGGTCGACCTTGACGACGGTGCCTTCAACGAGGTCTCCGTCGTTGAAGTACTTGATGGTCGCGTCGACAGCTGCGAGGAAATCCTCAGCGGACCCGATGTCGTTGATCGCGACGACAGGGGTACCGGACTTCTCGGTAGAGGTGATGGTCATGTAGTAGGGGCTCCGTTGTGGATAGTGAGTCGGTCAGGCAGACCGTCCAGCCCGCATCGGCGACACGGGGAGAAAGCACGGCAGATCGCAGGCGATCTGCCGGGTCATCCTGATTCTGTGGATTTGGTTGCGCACACGTAGTACACGCCCGTTTAGTCTAGTGCCATCCGCCAAGCCCGGTCAAAGCGCGTGCGGGTGCGCAGCAGCCCGGCCCAGGGCGGGTGCCGGGCTGCGCGAGATCCTGAACAGCCCCTCCACGGGCGGCCCGCTTAGAAGTGCGTGAGGCAGTGCGGGGGGCGTTCGACGGCGAACATCCGGGCGGCGCGGAACGCGGCCGACGGCGTGAGCTCCCGGATCCGGCCGGCGGCCGCGAGGGTGACCGGGTTGACGCCGCCGACGAACACCGAGGACAGGTCGGCGATGTCCAGTTCCAGGTCCGCGGGCCGGTCGCCGCCCTTTTCCGTGCCCGGCCCGGTGACGTCGGTGACCGTGGCGGTCCCGCCTTCGACGTCGAGGGCGAACGTGCCGCCGGCGATCCCAAGGCCGTCGGCGACCGCCAGCACCAGGCGGCCGTCGGCCGGGTAGTGCCGGGCCGCCAGGGCCCGGGGCACGTCCAGGATGCGCAGCCAGAGCATGTCGCGGGGTTCCGAGGCCTCCACGCAGCGGGGGTCCTTGAGCGCCCACGGCAGCGGGTCGTCCACGGGAGCCTCCTGCCACGTGACGCGCTCCACCAGGTCGATGGCGCCGAGGTACTGCCACAGTTCCAGGTAGGCGTCACGGGTGGCGGCCACCAGGTCCACGACCTCCATGGTGGCCGGCGTGCTGGACCAGCCGCCGAACTTGTACGAGACGTACCCGTCCACGGTCCCGTCCGGGCCATAGTGCAGCGCGGTCTTGATCTTCGGGTCCTCGTTGGCTTCCCGGCTGACCTCACCGGAGACGAACTGCCGGTAGAACTCATGCCGGCCCACGGAGCCGGGCGTCTGGCGGTGGACCCGGTCGAAGATCTGCGGGGCGAGCTCCAGGAGGACCTTGGGATCGGCGACCTCCACGCTGCCCACGGGCACGTGGTTGAGGATGAAGCGCGCGCTGGTGTCCACCTTGATGGACTGTTCCGCCGTGGCGACCCCGTAGCCGAAGCGGCCGTAGATGGACGCCTCCGAGGCGGTCAGCGCCGCCACGGCGAGGCCTTCCTTCCGGGCGAGTTCCATTTCCTGCACCATCATGCGGCGCAGCAGCCCGCGCCGGCGGTGCGAGGTCCGGACCGTCACGGCCGTCACCAGCCGCGCGTCGAGCAGGCGGCCGAAACCGATGTTGAGCGTTTTGTTCATGGTGCCGAAGGTGGCCACCGGGATGTCGGCGTCGAGCGAGTGCGCGGCGACCCGGCCGGTCTGGTAGGCGCCGGTCATCACCCGGCCGTCGGTCCGCTGCATGGCGATGCCGCGGTCAACGCGTTCCTCCGTGCGGCGGTCGTCGTGGAAGCCGAAGGCGACGGCGCGCATCCAGGCAACCGCCTCCGGGTAGGCCGTCTCGCCCTTGGCCGCGGGCGTGAACCGCCGGATCTCATACTGTTCTGACACGTGCTACTCCCCCTGATGACTGTGTGAAACGTAAACCCGGCGTTAAACCTAAACCCGGCCGCCGGTGCCGTGGCGGGCCCGGCGCTCCGGCTAGTGTCCGGCCTCGTACCAGCTGGTGCCGATGCCGATCTGGACCTCCAGCGGCACCGACAGCTCCGCGGCGGCGCCCATCTGCTCGGTGACGAGCTTCTCGACGGCGTCGCGTTCGCCGGCGGCGACTTCCAGGACCAGTTCATCATGGACCTGCAGCAGCATCCGGGATTTCAGCCCCTGCTCCGCCAGGGCCCCGGAGACGCCCAGCATGGCGCGCTTGATGATGTCCGCCGCGGAACCCTGGATGGGCGAGTTCAGCGCGATGCGTTCGGCGTTCTCGCGCAGTTGCCGGTCCGTGCTGGTCAGGTCCGGCAGGTACCGGCGCCGGCCCTCGATGGTGGCCGTGTAGCCGTCCACCCGCGCCTTCTCCACCACGCCGCGGAGGTAGTCGCGGACGGCGCCGAACCGGTCGAAGTAGTCCTTCATCAGGGTCCGGGCCTCGTCCACGGAGATCTCCAGCTGCTTGGACAGGCCGAAGGAGGTCAGCCCGTACGCCAGGCCGTAAGACATGGCCTTGACCTTGGAGCGCATGGCGCTGGTGACCTGGTCCGTGGGGACGTGGAAGATGTTGGAGCCGACGAAGCGGTGCAGGTCCTCGCCGTCCTTGTACGCCTGGATCAGGCCGGCGTCGCCGGAGAGGTGCGCCATGATGCGCATCTCGATCTGCGAGTAGTCGGCGGAGAGCAAGCACTCATACCCGTCGCTGACCACGAAGATGCCGCGCACGCGCCGGCCCTCCTCGCTGCGGATCGGGATGTTCTGCAGGTTCGGGTTGTTCGAGGAGATCCGGCCGGTGGCGGCAACGTTCTGCGCGTACGTGGTGTGGATCCGGCCGTCCTCCGCCACGGACTTCTTCAGCGACTCGAGCATCTGCCGGAGCTTGGAGGATTCGCGGTGCGCCATCAGCTGGACCAGGAACTCGTGCCCCGTCTTCTCCAGAAGGTTTTTCAGCGACGCGGCGTCCGTGGTGTACCCGGACTTGATCTTCTTGGTCTTGGGCAGGCCGAGTTCCTCGAACAGCACCGTCTGCAGCTGCTTGGGCGAGCCGAGGTTCACCTCGTGGCCGATCGCGGCGAAGGCCTGCTGCTGGGCGTTGTCGATCACCCGGGCCAGGTCGGAGAGCTGCTCGTCCATGCGCTGCATGTCGATGCCGATGCCCGCGAGTTCCATGTCCGCCAGGACGCGGCTGACCGGCAGTTCCAGGGTGGTCAGCAGGTCCAGGGCGCCGCGGTCCCTGAGTTCGTCCTCGAAGAAGCGGCTGAGGGCCTGGACGACTGCGGCGACGTGCACCAGCGCACCGGCCGAGGCCTCGTCGTCGCCGTCGAAGGCCAGCTCCAGCTGCCCCGCCTTCGCTTCCTCCTTGGAGACGGTGAGGTTCAGGTGGTGCTGGGCCAGTTCGGCGAGCTCGTAGCTGCGGCGGTCCGGCTGGATCAGGTAGCCGGAGATGGCGGTGTCGTCGACCACGCCGTCCAGCTCCATGCCGCGGGCGGAGAGCGCCTTGAGGGCACCCTTGAACCCATGCATGACCTTCGCGGCCGAGGGGTCCCGGAGCCAGGCGGCGAGGACGTTCTCGGTGTCGGCGTCCTGGGTGGTGAGGTCGAGGTAGACGGCGGATTCGCCGTGGACGATCGCGACGGCGGCCGCGTCCTCGCCGATCCGGCCGGGGACCAGGTCCACGGCGACGGCGGCGCGCTTGCCCTGCGTGCCGGCGAGGAATGCGGCGAGTTCCTCGGCCGTGGCCGGGACGGTGTAGTCCGGGGTGGCCAGGGTTTCGCGTTCGGCCTCGGTGACCTCGCTGCCGTAGAGGGCGAAGAGCCGGGTGCGGATGGTCTTGAATTCGAGGGTGTCGAAGAGTTCCTCGAGCGCGCCCTGGTCCGGCCTGGGATCGGCGAGCTCCTCGAGCGTGACGGGCAGTTCCAGGTCGGTCCGCAGCCGGTTGAGCTTGCGGTTGCGCTTGACGGCGTCGACGTTCTCCCGGAGGGCGTCGCCGACCTTGCCACCGATCGAGTCGATGTTCTCCAGCACGCCCTCGAGGCCGCCATAGAGGTTGATCCACTTGGCCGCGGTCTTGGGTCCGACGCCGGGGACGCCGGGAAGGTTGTCGGCGGTTTCGCCCACCAGGGCGGCCAGGTCGGAGTACTGGGCGGGGCTGACGAAGTACTTCTCCTGGATGGCTTCCGCGTCCATCCGGGGAATGTCGCTGACGCCCTTGCGCGGGTAGAGAACGAAGACGTTGTCGGTGATGAGCTGGAACGCGTCACGGTCACCGGAGACCAGCAGGACCTCGAAGCCAGCCGCTTCGCCCTGGGCGGCGAGGGTGGCCAGGATGTCGTCCGCTTCCCAGCCCGGCAGCTTGATGGTCTTGATGCCCCAGGCGCCCATGACCTTATCGATCAGGTCGATCTGCCCGCTCATTTCGCGCGGGGTCTCGTTGCGGCCGCCCTTGTAGCCGTCGTATTCGGCCTTGCGGTGGGTGGTGTCGTCGGAGACGTCGAAGGCGACAGCGATGTGCGTGGGCTTCTGCTCCTTGATCAGGTTGATCAGCATGGAGGTGAAGCCGTGGATGGCGTTGGTGTGCTGGCCGGTGGCCGTGGAGAACTTGTCCGCGGGCAGGGCGAAGAACGCGCGGAACGCCATGGAGTGGCCGTCGAGCACGAGGAGCCGGGGCTGGTCCGTGATCGGGATGACGGGGGCTTCGGTGGCCGAGGGGTGGTCGGCGAGGCTGTGGCCGGCCGCCTTGGCCGGGGCCTTCCCGGCGGGGCTCTCCGCCGCCGGTGCGGCTGGCTGAAGGGTGTCCACTGCGGACGCGGAAGGGGCCGGTTTGGTAGTTTCGCTCACAGGTGCCAGCCTAGTTGGCATGATCGACAATTTCACGCCGGCCCAGTACGCCGCCGAACTGGAGGCCGCCGGCATTCCCGCGGAACTGCATGGCTGGCTGGGCCGGATGGGCGTCGGGTCCCTGGTGGTGAAGATGGGTATCAAGTTCGTGGAGCTCAGCCCGGAACGCACCGTGGCCACCATGCCCGTGGAGGGCAACACCCAGGTGGCCGGGATCCTGCACGGCGGAGCCCATGTGGTGCTCGCCGAGACCCTGGGGTCGTTCGCCGCGGCGATGCACGCCGGCCCGGGCCGGCACGCCCTCGGCGTCGACGTCGGCGCGACGCACCACCGGTCGATAGCCTCCGGCACCGTGACGGGAACGTGCACGGCCATTCACCTGGGTCGCACCCTCACCACGCACGAGATTGTCATGACGGACGAGCAGGGCCGGCGGCTCTCCACCGCCCGCATCACCAACCTGTTGCGCGACAACGCCCCCGACACCGCCGTCGACCCGGCCCGGTAGCCGCCGGGCAGGTCGGCTCGGCCGGTCGGCTCAGGAACGGGCGGGCAGCCGGTAGCGCAGCTCCACTACGCCCCGGCCCATCGTCCGGGATTCCAGGAGCTCCAGCGGCGCCGTCGGACCGGCGAGGGGCAGCAGCGGTTTGCCCCGGCCCAGGACCACCGGGATGACGGAGAGAATCAGCTCGCCCAGGAGCCCGGCGTCGGCGAACTGTGCGGCGAGCACTCCCCCGCCCACCACCCAGACGTTCCGGCCCTTTGCCGCGGAGCTGAGGTCGTCGGCGAATTCGGTGACGGGACCCCGCACGAAGGTGATGTCCGCCCCGGGCACGTGCCCGAGTTCGTGGTGGGTGAAGACCCAGCACGGGATGCCGGGGTACGGCCAGCCCTCGGACAGGTGGTCCAGCAGCCACGCGTAGGTCCCGCCGCCCATGACGACGCACCCGACGCCGGCGAGGAACGCATCGTAGCTCTCGGCGCCGCCGTCGAACCCGTCGAACTGCAGCAGCCAGTCGAGGCCGTCCGCGTCCGTGGCGATGTAGCCGTCCAGGGATGCCGCGACAAAGTACTGGAAGTCAGCCATGGGCCCAGCCTAGCCAAGGGCCCGCCGGGTTCCCAGCCCCGCGGGGGCCCGGACCCCGCCGCTACTTTGAGCCGCTACTTGGAGAAGTAGGGAATGATCAGGTACAGCCCGGCCAGGACGGCGATGCCGCAGAGGCCGAAGCAGGCGTAGGACAGCGGCCGGACCCAGCCGGGCTGCTCGGTCCTGCTGTCGCCGGCGATGGCCGTGAGCCGCACCCCGAGTGAGTACAAAACGGTGATGAGCACCGCGGCGACGAGGGTCGCGCCGGCCACCTGGAAGAGTTCAAGCCATTTCATTTACTTACGGCCACCTTTGGACTTGTTGCCGCGGCTGACCGCTGCTGCCTTCTTCTTCGCGAACCGGATGGCCTGGCCGGCCTCTTCGACCTCGACGGCGTTGTGGCTGCCGACGTGGGACTTCCGGGAGGCGACGAACATGTAGACCACCGCGGCCGTGCCGGCGACGGCGGCGATGATGAACCCGACCGTTCCGGTGTGCACGAGCAGGGCGGTGAGGGCGCCGACGATGCCGGCGGCGGGGAGGGTGAAGAGCCAGCCAATGACGATCTTGCCGGCGGTGCCCCAGCGCACGGTGGTGCCGCGGCGGCCCATGCCGGAGCCGATGACGGAACCGGAGGCCACGTGCGTGGTGGAGAGCGCAAAGCCCAGGTGCGAGGAGGCCAGGATGGCGGCGGCGGTGCTGGTCTCGGCGGCGAAGCCCTGGGCGGGCTTGACCTCGGTCAGGCCAGAGCCCATGGTGCGGATGATCCGCCAGCCGCCGGAGTAGGTGCCGATGGCGATGGCGAGGGCGCAGGCCGCGATCACCCAGAGCTGGGGTCCGGTGCCCGGCGCCTGGCTGCCGGCGGCGATGAGGACCAGGGTGATGATGCCCATGGTCTTCTGGGCATCGTTGGTGCCGTGGGCCAGGGCCACCAGGCTGGAGGTGAAGATCTGGCCGGTGCGGAAGCCGCCGCGCTTCTGGGTCAGCTTGCTCCCGGTCTCGGGATCGTGCCGTGCGGTCAGGGCGTAGGCCAGCCTGGTGCAGATGTAGGCGACGATCGCGGCGATCACCGGCGCGAACACGGCGGGCAGGAGCACCTTTTGCAGGACGGAGGTGAAGTTGACCGAGTGCAGCCCGATGCCGGCAATCGCCGCGCCGATGAGGCCGCCGAACAGCGCGTGAGAGGAGCTCGAGGGCAGGCCCTTGAGCCAGGTGATCATGTTCCAGAGGATCGCGCCCATCAAGCCGGCGAAGATGATGTCCGGGGTGATCTGGATGCCGTCCGAGCCCTCACGGATGATGCCGCCGGAGACGGTCTTGGCCACCTCGGTGGACAGGAACGCGCCCACGAGGTTCAGCACCGCGGCGAGTGCGACGGCGGTGCGGGGCTTGATGGCACCGGTGGCGATGGGCGTGGCCATCGCATTGGCGGTGTCATGGAACCCGTTTGTGAAGTCGAAGAACAGCGCCAGTGCTATGACTAGCGCCACCATTACGGTGATTTCCACCTGTTGCCCAATCTGCAGAGTCGACGGTCAGCAGTTTCATTCCCCGTGGCGGCCTTGTCATTCACTGTTCACCCGCCGTTTGGCAGGTGCCACTTGCGCGGTTCACCAAAGCTGTCCTGAAACCCTATAGATCGTACGTGCCAACGGGGGCACGGCAAAACAGCGGGAAAGCCTGCCCCGGCACCCGGGGGCGGCCGAAGCGGCGCCGCCCGCTCAAGGGCGCGGGAGGTCTTCGCTCGTCCCGGCGTCGAGGGCGACGGCGATCCTGGCCTCCAGGGCCGCCGTCGTCGCGTCCGGGAGCACGATCAGCCCGTCCAGTTCCCGCCGCGCCCGCTTGTACGCCGTCTGCCGTTCGGCCGGGGTGGACCCGGCGTCG
>Ga0209148_1001290_pt1 | contig 13592 bp, 11 predicted proteins | sample AraplaCol_mMF_r2_2_FD_184288 | JGI IMG/M metagenome (GOLD analysis project Ga0209148, IMG submission 184288) | Arabidopsis root microbial communities from North Carolina, USA - plate scrape CL_Col_mMF_r2 (SPAdes) (version 2) | ecosystem: Host-associated > Plants > Roots > Endosphere | place...
CAAAATAGCCTGATGTTTTACGAGGCTTTACTGAAAAACAACGTCAAAGCCGAAATGCTGATCTACCCTGCCGGTGGTCACGGCTTTGGCTTGAACAACAAAACCACTAAAGACCAATGGTTTAACAGCGCTACCAACTGGCTGGATAGTAATGGGTTGTTGGGCGCGACGGTGGCGAAATAATCCGATATGTCATTGCGAGGCACGAAGCAATCTCTGAGAAAAGTCGGCGACATGTCCTCAGAGATTGCCGCGCTAACGCTCGCAATGACAACTTTTTTACTAGTCAATATCCCCTAAAATCTCATCAACCATACCGTGGTTTTTGGCTTCGGTGGCGGTCATCCAGTAATCGCGCTCGGATGCGGAGTGTACCCAATCGTAGGTTTGGCCGGTGTGTTTGGAGATGATCCTGTACAGATCGCCCCTAATCTTGAGTATTTGCTGGGCGGTAATTTCAATATCAGCCGAAACGCCTTGTACGCCGCCTGATGGCTGGTGGATCATGATGCGGGCGTTGGGCAAGGCATAGCGCTTGCCGGGCGCGCCGGCCGCCAGCAGGAAGGAACCCATGCTGGCGGCGAAGCCCGTGCACAGCGTGGACACGTCCGGCTTGACGAACTGCATCGTGTCGTACACGGCCATGCCCGCGTACACGGACCCGCCCGGCGAGTTGATGTACAGTGCGATGTCCTTGTCGGGATTGTCCGACTCGAGGAACAGCAGTTGCGCGACGATCAGGTTGGCCGATTGCTCCGTCACCTCGCCGACGAGGAAGATCACCCGCTCCTTGAGCAGGCACGAATAAATGTCGAAGGCGCGTTCGCCGCGGCCTGTCTGTTCGATGACGGTGGGCACGAGGCCGAGGCCCCGGGGAAAATGCGATGTCATGACGGTCCTTTCGTGAAGGCGAATCGCGGATCGATTCGCTGCCCGCATGACGCCCGGCACCCGGCGCCGTGTGACGGCAGAAAAATAAATCGGCGGCGTGTCACATCCGGGCGCCGCCGGGCGTCAGGGGGCACCACCACCGCAACGAGGAGAATCGCGATGCCATGTCTCACCGATACCGACGGCGCCCTGTTCGAACGGCTGCGTCCGCGCCTGAAAGCGATCAGCCTGCGCATCGTCGGCAGCGCGGCGGACGCCGACGACGTCGTGCAGGACTGTTTTCTCAAATGGCATGGCACCGACCGCGACGCGCTGGCCACGCCGGCGGCCTGGCTGACGACCGTCGTGCGGCACCAGTCGATCGACCGCCTGCGCCAGCGCGTGCGCGAAGCCCTGGCCGCGCACGCCGCGCTGGAACTCGTGCCGGCCGTGGCGCCCGCGCCGCCGGACGACGGCCTGCTGCGGCGCGCGGCGCTGGCCGAGGCGCTCGCCCGCCTGCTGGCCTGGCTGTCGCCGTCGGAACGGCTCGCGCTCGTGCTGCACGACGTGTTCGACTGCGGCCATGCCGACGTCGCGGCGGCGCTCGGACTGAGCCCGGCGAACGCGCGCCAGCACCTGTCGCGCGCGCGCCGGCGCCTGCGCGCGCATGCGGGCGAGACGCCGCCGGACGAGAAGCTGTGCCGCGAACTCATCCGGCGTTTCCACGCCGCGCTGGACGGCCTGGACGTGCCCGCGATGGTCGCCTTGCTCGCCGACGCGCAGCCGCTGGCCGTGCGCGCGGGCGCGTGCGCCAACGACGCGTCCTACGCCGTGCTGGCCGCGGCCTAGGCGCGGCGGCCTCGTGCCGGCACCGCCCTATCACGAACGGAATCGCGGCGCAGCGACGATGCGCAATCGAAGCCGCGGTTCCGGTTGAGCTCCCGCAATCGTCTACCCGTCGTCCATCCGATACTTGATGCATGCCGCATACACCCGCATCGAGCAAAGGGGCGTGACATGGAGCGACGTACGTTTCTCAGGATGGGTAGCGCACTGGCACTCGGCAACGCACTCGCCGCCTGTGGAGGTGGCGACAAATCACCTCAATTTGCCGCCGCACCGCCGCAATACAAGGCCGTGGTCGGCTGGAACCAGACCGCGCTGCAGGCAATACGCAACGTCAAGCCCGGCCCGCCGATGGCCGCGCGCTCGCTCGCGGTCCTGCATACGGCCATGTACAACGCGTGGGCGGCGTACAGCCCGGTCGCCATCCAGACGCCGCATGGTCCGCCCGTGCGCCGTCCGGACAGCGAACAGGTCGCCGACAACAAGGCCTTGGCGATGAGCCATGCGGCCTACTGCGTGCTGGTCGACCAGTTCCCGACGCAGACAGCGCTGTTCGACGGCTATATGACGAGCATCGGCTACGACCCGTCGCCAGGCGCGACGGACCTGGCGACGCCCCAGGGCATCGGCCAGGCGCTGGCCGCGGCCATGCTCGATTATTGCCACAAGGACGGGGCCAACCAGCTCGGCAACCTGACGGCCAGCGGCGTGCCGTACGCCGACTACACGGGGTACAAGCCGGAGAATCCGGCGCTCGTCGTCGCCGCACCCACGCCGCTCGCCGACATGGCGGCGCCGGGCAACTGGCAGCCGCTGACGTATGCCGACGCGTCGGGCGCCGTCGTCACGCCCGTCTACCTTGCCGCCTGCTGGGGCCGCATGACGCCGTTTGCGCTGGCCTCGGCCGACCAGTTCCGTCCCGGCCCGCCCGCGGCGTTCGGCACGCCCGAGTACGCCGCGCAGGCGCAGCACATCCTCGACGTGCAGGCGGCGCTCACGGAACGGCAGAAGGTCATCGCCGAGTATTGGGCGGACGGTCCCAAATCCGAATTGCCGCCCGGGCACTGGTGCCTGTTCGCGCAATTCGTCTCGCAACGCGACAACCACGACGACGACCGCGACGTGCTGCTGTTCTTCGCGCTGGCCAATGCCCTGTCCGACGCGGCGATCGCCGCCTGGGACGCCAAGCGTGCCTACGACTCGGAGCGCCCGATCACGGCCATCCGCTACCTGATGCAAGGAAAATCCATCACGGGCTACGGGGCGCCGGGCGTGGCGGCCGGATTGCGCCAGATCGCGGGCGAAACGTGGATACCCTACCAGCCGTCCACGTTCCCGACGCCGCCCTTTCCCGAGCACGTATCCGGCCACAGCGCCTTCAGCGCCGCCGCGGCGGAAGTGCTGCAGCGCTTTACCGGCAGCGACGTATTCGGCGGCAGTTATACGAAACCGGCCCATTCCATGGCCATCGAGCCCGCGCTGCCATCCACCGACGTGACGCTGAGCTGGACGACGTTCAGCGACGCGGCGGACGAAGCGGGCATCTCCCGCATCTACGGCAGCATCCACTTCGACAACGCCAATACCGCCGGAAAAGAAGTCGGACGCCAGGTCGGTGCACTCGTGTTCGACAAGGCGCAACGGTATTGGATGGGGCAAGCCTGAGGCCCCGATCGCGAGGTCAATATGAAGCATGAAACCCGGCGTCCGCCGCGAACGCGACTCATGAGAGTCAAGAGCCCGAGTGAAATCCTGGCGACCCTGGACGAGGACGGCAAACTCGACGGGCTGCCGTTCATGCCCGAAATGGTGGCATATTGCGGTGCCTGCATCCGGGTGCATCGGAGCGCACGCAGGACATGTGTCGTCGGCCACGGCTTTCGCGAAATGAAAGACGCCGTGTTTCTGCAGGACGCCCGCTGCGACGGCTCATTTCACGATCAATGCCATCGTGCCTGCCTACTGTTCTGGAAGAAGGGTTGGCTGGCGCCGGCCGACGCGCTTCACGTCGCGCCGGCCGCATGGTCGGCGCACGACGCCGCGGCGGCGCAGCAGCTGCGGCGCCTGCCCACGCGTGACGGCGACCGCTACGTGTGCCAGTCGACGGCGCTCAAATCGGCGACGACGGCCCTGCATCGCTGGGACGTCCGCCCTCTGCTCCGCGACGTCCTGGCGCGCGAGTTGTCGCTGCCCGACTTCGTCCGCATTCTCGTCCGCACGTTGTGGCGACGGGCGAGCGGCGGGGCGCAAGCGCAGCTCATCGGCGTCCCGGGCGCAAAGAGCCGGGGCAGCCTGAATCTGCGGCGTGACGAATGGGTCGCCATCAAACCGCTCGACGAGCTGCGGCACAACCTCGACGAGAAAGGGCGGAATTGCGGCCTGGGCTTTCCCCCGACCATGCACCATGCGATCGGGGGCAGTTACCGGGTCGCCTTCCCTGTCCGCCAAATCATCCTCGAGCAGACGGGCACGATGGTAAAACTCAGCAATACCGTCGCCCTCGATGGTTTGCTGTGCGAAGGCGTCGACGTCGCCATGTGCCCGCGCGCGGAATATTTATATTGCCGCGAAAGCTGGCTGCACCGCGGTGCGGCGCCCGCCGATTGCGTGGGCGCGAACCGCGCCTGAAGCGCGCTGCGAACATGCCTGCGGCGGCGCTATAATGGACTCATCATTTCCGGCCGCGCCTGCTCCGCGTGATCCGAACCCATGCATTACGCCCTCGCGCCCCGCACCCTCTTCTTCAGTCATTATTTCTACACCGGCCTGCGGATCGCCACCGGCGTCGTCGGCCTCACGGGCCTGACGTACGCCTACGCCGACCTGCCGACCGCGATGGCGGTGGCGATGGGCGCGCTGTGCACGAGCCTGATGGACCTGCCCAGCCCGCTGCGCCACAAGTTCAACGAGATGCTGGCCGGAGTGCTGACGTGTTCGCTGGTGGCGCTGCTGGTCAGCCTGTGTTCGCCCCTGCCATGGTTGCTGCGCACCGTCATCGTCCTCGTCTCTTTCCTGGCCAGCATGATGACGGTGTACGGCAGGAAGGCGATGCCGCTGCAGTTCGTCGCCCTGTTCGTGATGATGCTGTCGAGCGGTGCGCCTGCCACGCCGCTGCAGGCGCTGCGCCACGGCGCGCTGTTCTTTGCCGGCGGCGCCGGCTACATGACGTATGCGATGGTGGTCGTGTGGATCCTGCAGCGGCGCCTCAAGCAGCAGGTGCTGGCCGAAGCGCTGTACGAACTGGCGGCCTATACGTCCATCAAGGCCGGCTGCTACGACATGGCCAACGCCCTGCCCGCGCAGATGGAAAAGCTCGTGCGCAAGCAAAGCGTGCTGGCCGAGCGGCAGCAGGCGTCGCGCGACCTGGTCCTGCGCGGCAAGCCAAAGGCGGACGAGGCCGTCCTGGTGCAGGTGCACTACGCCATGTTCGACCTGTACGAACTCGTGCTGTCGACGCACACCGATTACGCCCTGCTGCGCCAGCATTTCGCCGGCGGCCCCGTGTTGCCGCTGCTGGGCGACCTGATCGGCAAGGCGGCGCGCGACATCGAATCGGTGGCCTATGCCATGACGCGCAACCGGCCCTCGCATGCCGTCATCGACTACCAGGACGAGTTGCGCGCGCTCGACGCGGCCCTGCGCGCCCTGCCCCCGGCTGACAGCGGGGACGTCAATGCGCAGGCGGTGCTGCGCGCCACCTCCAACAAGATCCGCGACATGATCGCGATGATCGCGCGGTTGCACGACGCCAGCGCGGCGCCCCTGGGCACGCTGCCGATGGCGGCGGGCAGCGACCTGACGCCGTTCCTCACCCAGCAGCGCTACAGCATCGGCATCCTGCTGTCCAACCTGCGCTGGGGGTCGCCGACGTTCCGCTTCGCGCTGCGGGTGGCGATGGCGATTTCGGTGGGCCTGCTGTCGGCCGGATGGCTGCCCTACAAGTCGCACGGCTACTGGACGGCGCTGACCATCGCCGTGATCCTCAAGCCGAACTTCAGCATGACCCGCCAGCGCCGCGCCGACCGCCTGATCGGCACGCTGATCGGCTGCCTGCTCACGGCCGCGATCCTGTATGTCGTCCATGCGCCGGCCGTGCTGATCGGCTTCCTGTTCGTGGCGACCGCGGCCGGCCCCACGTTCCTGTCCATCAAATACCGCTACACGGCCATCGCCGCCAGCATGCAGGCCCTGCTGCTGATCGGCCTGACCGTGCCGCACGGCGCCGGCGCCGTCGAGGAACGCCTGCTGGACACGCTGCTCGGCACCCTGATCGCCACCTTCTTCAGCTACGTATTGCCGAGCTGGGAATATCAGAACCTGCCGGGCCTGGTCGATGCGGTGGCCGACGCCAACCGCACCTATCTCGACGCCGCCGCCGACCTGCTGCTGGGACGCACGGTCGACGATTTCCGCTACCGGATCAATCGCAAGCGCTTCATGGACAGCCTCGCGAGCCTCAGCGCGGCGCTCGGCCGCATGCTCGACGAACCGGCGGCCCAGCAGCGCGCCCCCGCCGAGCTGAACCGCTTCACGGTGCAGAATTACCTGTTGATGGCCCACATGGCCGCGCTGCGCCTGCTGCTGCAGCGCTACGCGGAGAACCTGCCGCGCGTGGAGGTCGAGGCCGCGCTCGAGGGCGCGTTCGCCGCGGTGCGCAGCAACCTCGGGGCGGCAGCGCCGGCGCACGACGCGGCACCGGACGACCGCACCGTCTGGATCGCGAGCTGGCCCGGCTGGGCGCCGCTGCAGCGACGGCTGCGCCTGCTGCAACAGGATGCCGCGCAGCTGGCGCTCTGCAGCGCGGCGATCGACGGCGTGCTCGGCCGAAAACGGCAGGCGCCGAATGGAACTAAAGGCCGCCCAATCCGCTCTGTCATTCATGATCCTGGCGCGGATACGCGATCATGAACACCATCAAGATACTGGCTGGAAAACGAATCGCCGTACTAGCGGCCGACGGGTGCGAACAGGCGGAACTGAAGACCCCGGTCGCCGCCCTCACCGACGCCGGGGCCGACGTGACGCTCGTGTCGCTGCGGCGCGGGCGGATACGGGGCATGCACATGCACCAGCCCGGCGAGCTCGTCCGCGTCGACAAGACCATCGACGACGTCCACGCATCGGACTACGACGGCTTGTTCATTCCCGGCGGCTACATCAGCCCCGACATCCTGCGGCAGTCGGCCCCGGTGCGCGCGTTCGTGCGGCAATGCGACGCGGCGGGCAAGCCGATCGCCCTCATCTCCCAGGCGCCGCTGATCCTCGTGTCGGCCGGGCTGGCGGCGCGCCGCACCCTGACGTCATGGCCCGGCGTGCGCGACGACGTCGTGAACGCGGGCGCAACGTGGCTGAACCAGGACGTCGTGCGCGACGCCCACGTGTTGTCGGGCCGGTGCACGCAGGACATGGCCGCGTTCGTGCAGGCGCTGGTCCCGTTCTTCGCGGGCGAGCCCGCGGCGGCGGCGCCCGACGCGCAGTCCGACCCGGCGCAGGACAAGCCGCTGGAACAGCCGAACCAGTCGCTGCGCTGGCTCGCGACGCCGTCGTTCGGCACGATGCTGAGCCTGGCGTTGCTGGGGGTCGGCGTCGTGGCGGCGCAGCGCGTCCGGCACCGGCACGCGGCCGCCGAACCGCACGAGATTGCCGCTGCGCCGTCGCCGGACGCTAGTGCTCCCGCACGAGATTGAACTGTTTTGCCTGCACCTTGTAGGCGGCGACGGCCTGGCGGATGTAGCGGGTCAGCGCGTCGCCCGTGAGCGCGAGGGGATACAAGCCGATCTGCGTGCGCATCCGGGCGAATTCCGGTGCGGACTCGATGCGGTCGAAGGCCTGGACCCAGCGGCGGTAGTCGGCCTCGGGCACGTCCGGTCCCATCCAGATACCGCGGATCAGCGGCCATACCACGTCGAAGCCCTGCTCGCGCGCGGTCGGCACCGCCGCCATCGCGCCGGGGAGGCGCCGGTCGGACAGCACGGCCAGCACGCGCACCTTGCCCGAGGCGGTGTACAGGCCCGTCTCGGACACGTCGCTCGAGACCACCTGGACGTAGCCGGCCTGCATCGCGACGAATTCCTCGCCGCCGCCTTCCAGCGCGACGAAGCGCAGCTGGCGCGGGTCGATCCCGGCCTGGCGCGCCAGCAGCGCCATCTTCATCCAGTCCTGGCTGCCGATGGTGCCGGACATGCCGATCACAATCTTCTCGGGGTCGCGCCGCAACGCTTCCATCAGGTCGTGCAGCGAGCGATAGGGCGAGTCGGCGGGCACGGCGATCACGCCATAGTCGATGCCGAGTCCCGCGACCCAGCGGACGTCGGCGGGGCTGGCCTTGCCAAACTTGCCTTGCGCCAGGTTCAGCAACGAGCCGCCGGAAAACGCGACGAGGGTGTCCGGCTCGCCGCGGCGCTGCGACACGATCGTGTGCCACGCCACCGCGCCGATGCCGCCCGGCATGTAGCTCAGCTTCAGCCGGGGCGCGCCGGCCTTGCCCTGCAGGGCCTTCTGGGCCAGCTTGCAGGTCAGGTCCATCGCGCCGCCCGGCTTCGACGGGACGAGGCATTCGGCGTCGGCCGGCTGCTTCGCCGTTGCCGACGATGCCAGCAGCAGCGCGGCGAGCAACGGCAGGAAGATGCGGTGTGCGTTCATGGGTCCCATCATACTCGCCGGCCCGCTTCGGTCGGTCGAATCGTCAGTGCAGCTGCGCCATCAGCACGAGGGTCAGCGTGACCGTGATCGCGCCGCCGATCCGCGTGGCGATCTGCGCGAACGGCATCAATTGCATGCGCTCGGCCGCGGTCAGGATCGCGACGTCGCCCGTGCCGCCCTGGCCGCTGTGGCAGGCGTTGATGATGGCCGCCTCGATCGGGTACATATTCATCTTGCGGCCGACGAAGAAGCCCGTCGCGATCAGGCTGGCGACCGTCGAGAAGATGATGACGAGATTGACCAGGTTGAATGCCGACACGAGTTTGTCCCAAGGCGTCATCGACGCGCCGATGGCGAACAGCAGCGGATACGTGACGGCGGTCGAAAAGAATTTATACACGATGTACGAGCTTTGCTGCAGCTGCGGCGACACGAGGCGCGACAGCTTGAACATCACGGCGACGAACAGCATCGCCACCGGCGCCGGGAAATCGAACAGGCGGAAGCACATCATGCCGACCATGTACAGCGAGATGGACGTGATGCCGGCCGCCGCGATATTGCCGATGTCGAGGTTGGCGGGAATGACGTCGGCCTGCGGCTTCAGGTCGCCGTCGTCGTTCGGCTGCAGGCGGCCGTTGCCGGTCAGGTGGGGACGCTTCTTGCCGAGCGAATTCAGCATGCCGGACAGCAGGATCGCCGTCAGGCTGCCCAGCATCACCGCCGGCAGGACTTCCGCGAAAATATGCCCTTGTTCCTGTCCCAGGATGCCCGCATAGCCGATCGACAGCGGAATCGCGCCCTCGCCGACGCCGCCGGCCATGATCGGCGCGACGAGGTAGAAAAACGTGTGATACGGACCGAGGCCCAGCACGGTGCCGACGGTCGTGCCGACGACGCCCGCCACGACGGAACCGATGGCCAGCGGCACGAAGATCTTGATGAAGCCTTTGATGAGCACCGTCCGGTCCATGCTCAGGATGCTGCCGACGATGATCGACGAGATGAACAGGTACAGGAAATTGGTCGATTTCGTGAAGTCGACGACGTTCTTCAGGACCGGCGCCGGCAGCAGCTTGCTGAACGCGAGGTAGGACGGAATGAACGTGGCAAAAATCGCCGCGGCGCCGATGTTGCGGAAAAACGGCAGGCGCTTGCCCAGCTCCGCGCACGAAAAGCCGCCGACGGTCAGGATCGCGATCGACACGCAGATATCGTTCGGCACCTTGCCGGTCGCGACGAAGCCGGCGATCAATGCCAGCAGCAGGACGTAGACCGGTAGCGGCACGATGCCGATGCGGGCCCGCGCGATCTGGCGGCAGGTGGCCGCGAAGGATGGGGCGGCCGGCTTGTCGCCGTCGCGCCCCGGCGTGTAGGTCGTCGTGGTCGTATTCATGGTGTGCTCCTCTTTCTTGGTCCAGGCCCCGGCATTCCCGGCAGGTAGATATGGAATGCGGTGATACGGATGATCAGGCTGGTGAATGGAGCCCACTATAGCGACGCAACCCTTCAATTACCTTTCAGCGGGCATGCGCGGCATAATGTGCGCATGTTCCCACCCGTTTCCCTCGACGTCGGCGCCGCCATCAAGACCCTCGTGCTGACGCTCGACCTGCTCGGCACGTTCGTGTTCGCCCTGTCCGGCGCCGTGGCCGGCGTGCGCCGCCGGCTCGACCTGTTCGGCGTGCTGGTCCTGTCGTTCGTCGCCGCCAACTCGGGCGGCATCGTGCGCGACGTCCTGATCGGCGCGACGCCGCCGGCGGCGCTGCGCGACTGGCGCTACCTGGCCGCGTCGCTGCTGGCCGGCGTGCTGATCTTCTTCTGGTATCCGGGCATCAAGCGCCTGCGCAGCCCGGTGCTGGTGTTCGACGCGGCGGGGCTGGCCCTGTTCTGCGTGGCGGGCGCGCAGAAGGCGCTCGTGTTCGGCCTGTCGCCGGTCATGGCCGCCCTGCTCGGCATGGTGACGGGCGTCGGCGGCGGCGTCGCGCGCGACGTGCTGTTGTCCGAGATCCCGGCCGTGCTGCGCGCCGACATCTACGCCGTCGCCGCGCTGGCCGGGGCGGCCGTGATGGTGACGGGCGACGCGCTCGGGCTGCCCGGCACCGTCAGCGCCGGCGCCGGCGCGGTCCTGTGTTTCGGGCTGCGCCTGGCCGCCATCCAGCTCGACTGGCACCTGCCCGTCGCGCGCGCGGCGCGCCGCGCGGCGGACGATGCCGAGGCGGCCGCGCGCGCGGACGGACGCTAGCCCGGGCGCCAGATACCGTCGGATTGCGCGGGTGCCGGGCGGCGGTCGTTTACCCAGGTAACGCGGACACCGTCCAAAAAAATGCCCACCCCGTTCGCCGGGGCGGGCCAAACCCGGGGTTGGACGAACCCCGAGGGGAGATACAGCGCCGCCAGCCTGCGCGCGCGACCGTCACCCGATCCCGGCGCTGGAGTCGCGCACGACCAGCGTGTACGGCATCAGCCGGTGTTGCGGCGCGCAGGCGTGGCCCTGGCGCTGCGAACGGATGTGCTCGATCAACAGCGCGACGGCGCTGCGCGCCATGTCCGTGATCGGCTGGCGGATCGTCGTCAGCTCCGGCCACACGGCCGTGGCGACCGGCGTATCGTCGAAGCCGCAGACGGCGACGTCGTCCGGCACATGCAGGTGCATGCCATGCGCGACGGCGACCACGGCCGCCGCCATGTCGTCGTTGCTGGCGAAGATGGCGCTGGGACGGGGCGGTTGCGCCAGCAGCGCGCGCGCCGCCTGCAGTCCGGAACGGTAGGTGAACATGCCCTGGGCGATGCGTTCGGCGCGGACGTCGTGGCCGGCCGCGCGCATGGTATCGACGAAGGCCTGGTAACGCAGCTGGGCCGGCGTGTGTTCGGGGTCGCCCTTGACGAAGCCGATGTCCACATGGCCCAGCGACAGCAGGTGGTTCGTCAGCGTCTTCGCACCTTCGTAGTCGTCGATGCGCACGGCCGACATCCGGGGCGACGGACGGGCCGTCGCCACCGCCAGCGTGGGCACGCCCAGCGCCGACAGCTGCTTGACCGCGGCCTTCGAGTCGCACAGCGGCGGCGGCACGAGGATGCCGTCGGCGCCGTCCGCGATCAGGCGCTCGATGGCGAGACGCTGGCTGCGCAGGTCGTCGCAGTTTTCCAGGAGCAGATGGGCGCCGAGCCGTCCGCACTCGCTCAGCGCGCCGACGAGGAAGGCGCTGAGGAAGGCTGCGCTGGGGTTGCTGTACAGGAGTCCCACGCGCACCGTGCCGATGCGGGCGGCCCGTGCCGCCACGTTGACCTGGTAATGCAGCGCCTCGATCGCGCGCATGACCTTGTCGCGATTCTTGATACCGACGCCGGGGTTGCCGTTGATGACGCGCGAGACCGTCATGGCCGACACCCCGGCCAGGTTCGCGACGTCCCATACCGTCGCGTCCCCCGCCGCGCGCCCGTTGGCCGTCGATTCGTCAGGCGTCGTGGTCATGTTGTCCTCGTTGTCCGGATCGCTGCCGTGGATGTTCGTCTCCGGGCCCGTCGCACGGCAGGCGGTCGAGGTCGCCCAGCGTCCAGCTGTCGCGCCAGCGCACGACGGGCTTGCCGCCCTCCCATTCGACGGGCAGCCAGACGTAACGGCCATCGATGGCGTCCCGCGGCCGCCAGATGTCGAACATCAGGATATGCCGCGTGCAGCCGTTGCGGCGCAGCGTCAGCGCATAGGTCGACTGGCCGCCGAACGTGGTCTGCTGCTGCGCCGGCGTGCCGCGCACCGGATTGCCGAGCGCGCGCCACGGTCCGAACGGATGGTCCGCCACGTACGACCGCGCCGCATTCGGCTTCCAGCCCGACAGGCCCGACGTCACGAGATAGTACTTGCCGCCGTGCTTGAACATGGCCGGTGCTTCGTCATCGCCGCCGGGCGCCACGCGCGCATACTGCCCGCTGCTGCGCAGGTAATCCCCGCTCAGGCGCGACACGTGCATCGTATGGTTTTCCTCGGACGCGTAGACGTCGTAGGCCGCGCCGTCGTCGTCCACGAACAGCGTCATGTCGCGCGCCATCTGGCCGCCGGCGTGGTCGCGGGCGAGGAAGGAGGTCGCGGGATCCTTGTCCGCGGGGGTCGCATCGACCGGCCAGGCGCCGGCGTCCGGACGGAACGAGCCCTGGTAGACATACGGTCCGGCCGCGCGGTCCGCCACGGCCACCCCGGCGCGGGCCGCAGCGTAGCCCTGCCCCTTGAGTTCGAGGTGGAACCACATCACGAACTTGCCCGTCCGCGGGTTGCGGACGACCTTCGGCCGTTCGATGATCGCGTCCCTGGCGATGTCGCTGGCCGGATCGGCGCTGACGGCCAGCGCGATGCCGTCGTCATGCCAGTCGGCCAGGTTGCGCGAACTGTACACGTGCACGCCGACCTGGGCGCGGTTGCCGGCCTCGCCGGCGACCTTGTGCTCCCCGAACCAGTAATACACGCCCTGGTCCTCGAGGATGCCGCCGCCGTGGGCGTTGATGTGCACGCCCTGGTCGTCGGGCCAGAGCTCGCCGGGCCGGTACGCATCGGACGCCCGCGCATGGGTGGCCATGCACAGGATCGCCGATGCGAGGAAGATCCTCGTCCTGCTTGTCATCGCATTCCTCCATCCGTATGTAAAACCGGCGCAACCGCCTGCGCGAGCGGACGGTTGCGCCGCGACTGCCTGGATCAGAACTTGTAGCGCAGGCCCACGCTGATGGCGCGGCCGTTGTCGAAGGGCTGTGTCAGCAGGCTGTACTCGTTACCCGGCGCTTCGCCGGCGTAGCGGTTCGCCCCCTTGTCGGTGAGGTTCGAGCCGTTCAGCGACAGCGTCAGGTGCTCGTCGATGGCGTAGTTCAGCGATGCGTCGAGGACGCCGTAGGCACCAATATAGCCGCTGCCCAGCGGGTTCAGCGGGTTCACGGCACCCTGCAGCTGGGACGAACGCCACGTGTACACGAGACGGCCGGACAACTTGTTGTCCTCGTACAGGCCCGAGATACTGTAGCTGTTCTTGGACGCGAACGGCTGCTGCGACGTGATCCAGACCGGCGTCGCCACCGTGCCGTAGTTGACGGGATTGGACGTCTTGACGTAGGTGTAGTTGCCCGCCACGCCGAAGTTCTTCCACCAGTTGTCGCCGCCGAAGAACCACTGGCCGCCCACCTCCACGCCGCGCGCATACCCGGGCGCCGCGTTCACCTGCATCGAGGTCAGGTACTGGCCGTTCGCG
>Ga0209148_1001291_pt1 | contig 13568 bp, 9 predicted proteins | sample AraplaCol_mMF_r2_2_FD_184288 | JGI IMG/M metagenome (GOLD analysis project Ga0209148, IMG submission 184288) | Arabidopsis root microbial communities from North Carolina, USA - plate scrape CL_Col_mMF_r2 (SPAdes) (version 2) | ecosystem: Host-associated > Plants > Roots > Endosphere | place: USA...
GTGTGCAGGCAACCAACACGATCGCCAACGTCGGCGGTCGTCTGCAGAGCCGCGGCGCGCTCGACCTTCGCGGCACCAACGGCATCAACAACAACGCGGGCAGCATCGAGGCGAACGGTGCCACCACGCTGACCTCGGCATCCGTCTCCAACGTCGGCGGGCGCATCGCGAACGCCAGCGGCGCATCGACCCAGGTCACCTCGGGTGGCGGCATCGACAACCGTGGCGGCACGCTCGGCGGCCAGGGCGACGTCACCCTTTCCGGTACGTCGATCTCGAATGCCCAGGGCGGCACGCTCGTGGCGGCGGGAAGCATGACGCTCGGCACCGGCCAGTTGGACAACAGCAACGGCACGGTCTACGCCGGCAACACCTTCAACTTCGTCAATGCCGGCGCATCGGCAATCAACGCGGGCGGCAAGATCACCGCGGGGCAGCAGCTCAACCTCACGCTGGCGAGCCTGAACAACAGTGGCGGCACCTTGCAGGCCGGCATCGATGGTGTGGGTGGTGTCGGCAACGTCATGCTCGACATCCGCAGCCTCGTCGGCCAGGGCACCATCGTCGCCAACAACACGCTCGGCATGCACCTGGTGGGCGACTACGTCCAGGCAGCAGGATCGAGCATCAAGGCCAGCGGAGGCTTCAGCCTCGCGGTGGACGGGCAGTTCGTCAACAACGGCAGCATCCAGGCCGTGAACGGGCTGACGATCAGCGCGGCGAACATCACCAACAACGCGGGAGCGCTGCTCAACTCCGCCAACACGCAGCTCAACACGGGCGGCACGATCACCAACGCCGGTAGCATCCAGGGCAATACGGTCGGCATGACGGCCGGTGCGGTGAACAACACCGGCACGATCATGGGCGGCAACGTCACGATCCAGGCCGGTAGCGTGGTCAACGGTGCCGACTTCGGCCAGGCGACCGGCAACGCGGCTTATCAGAGCGGGACGATCGCCGCGACGGGCAGCGTAGATATCTACACGAACTACCTGCTCAACCGCGACGCGCAGATCTTCAGCCTCGGCAACATCAACGTCGCGGGGGCGCGCCGTAACGGCCAGGGTTTGTTCGATACCCGCGCGGGTCAGATCGACAATATCTCCGGGTCGATCCAGGCGCAGGGGAGCATCCTGCTCGCTGCGAACCAGATCAACAACGTACGCCGTGTGCTGAACACGACCGACCATGTGCTGTCGGCTGAGGAATCGGCCGCTTCGCAGCCCTTGCCGGTTTCGGACTATAAGCACTCGGTCAACAAGGTGCAGGAGTACGAGACCTACACCGAGTACCACACCATCCAGGAGACCGTGGTCAATGCGGCCAGCGCGCAGTCGCAGATCCTGGCCGGCGGAAACATCTCGCTCTACGGTTCGGTGACGAACAGCACCTCCACCATCGCGGCCAACGGCTTTCTCGCCGTGAACCAGCAGGGCGCCGGTGGCGGGACCGGGATGGTGCTCGGTAACGAAAACGTCGCCAACCAGTCGCTCGCAGCGGGCCGCACCATTCAACAGGTGGCCGTGACCCATCACATTCGTTGCGGATGGGATCCCAGCCTGTGCGACCCGGAAGACGAAAAGGAGTACTACACCTACCGACCCAACACGGATCCCTCGACCTACCTGCACGACAACTACACCGCACTCGGCGCGGTGATGACGGGCTCCGGTGGTGTCGCCATCAGCGGTGTGAACGTCTCCAACGGCGGTGTCACGCCGGATGGCCGTTCGGTTGGTAACACGCGCCTGGACCCCAATGCGCAGGCCATCGGCCTCGCATCGTTGAACAAGGGCAGCGCGCAGGGTGCGGCGGGTCTGCCGGTCGGTGCGCAAGTCGATCCGGCAACCGGCCACGCGCCGCAGGTGCTTGGTGGCGCAGGACAACCGTTGGCCGGCGTGACGCTTCCCACGGGGGGTATCTACAGTGTTCGCGGTGCGAGCGGCAGTGACAGCGTAGCCGTCGATGGGCCGTCCGCAGGCGGCCAGATTACCGCCGCCAGTGCCGGCGAACGCACGGCCGTCGGCAATGTCGGCGCGGATCAGCTCTCCGCACTGGCGGGCGGTGTCTCGGCGCGCAACGTCGGCCTGATGGGTAATGCGTACCTCACCGCATTGCTGGGCCATCCGCCCAGCGGCAACTACCTCATCGAAACCAATTCGCGCTTCGTCGACTACAGCCAATTCATCAGCAGCGACTACCTGCTGGACAAGCTAGGCGTCGACCCGGCACGCACGATGATGCGTCTCGGCGACGGCTTCTATGAGCAGCAGCTGGTGACCCAGCAGGTGACGCAGCTCACTGGCCGCACCTATCTCTCCGACTATTCGAGCGGGTTGCAGGAATACCAGTCGCTGATGAACAACGCCACGCACGTGGCGCAGGCGATGAACCTGAGCGTGGGCGTGGCACTGACGGCGGAACAGGTCAGCGCACTCACCCAGGACATGGTCTGGATGGTGCAGCAGAACGTGGACGGCCACGAGGTGCTGGTTCCGGTGGTCTACCTGGCGAACGGCACCCTGGGCCTCACGGCGCAAGGCGCGGTGATCGCGGGCAAGGACGTGAGCATCGAGGCGTCGGGCGCGCTGTCCAACGGTGGCTTGATCCGCGGCGAAAACAGCACGCTGCTCACCGCGCAGGATCTGCTCAACAGCGGTCGCATTTCCAGCGGCGGCCTCACGGCGATCAGCGCTACCGGGAATGTAACCAACCTCAACGGTCGCATCGACGGTGCTGGCGTCAGCGTGATCGCGGGAGGCGATATTCGCTCCGAGAACGTGGGCGGACTGATCGGTCGCGGCATGGATGGTGCAAGCATCACTGCCACGCAAGGCCTGCAGATCAGCGCAGGACATAACCTGTCGCTCGATCACACGGCGGTTACCGCAGGCGGCGACGCGCTGCTGACGGCGGGCCATGACCTCAGCTTGGCCGGGCAGGGCGTGTCGGCGGGCGGAAGCCTGGCGCTGGCCGCAGGGCACGATCTGTCGATCGCGTCGAGCGTGACCACGACCCATCCGTACGCGTGGAGCAACACGATCACCGGCACCACGGCCAATGGGCTCACGCTCAGCGCCGGAAAGGACCTGTCGCTGGTCGCCGGCAACGACATGACGCTGTCCGCCACCACCTTGAAGGCGGGTGGCAACGCGGCCTTGCAGGCAGGGAACGACCTTACCCTGGGTGCAGTGCAGAGCGGCACACGCTGGAAGACGGAGACGACCGGTAGTTCGATCGACGCTGGTGGCTCGCTGTCACTGCAAGCGGGTCACGATCTTGCCGTGCAAGCCGGCACGCTGAAAGCCGGCGGCGACATGGCCCTGCTGGCAGGCCACGACCTGTCGCTGACTGCGACCAGCAACGGCACGTCGACCAAGGTCACCCACGATGTGACCACCCTCGACGCAGGCGGCAACCTCGCGGTGGCCGCCGGGAACAACGCGCTGCTCGAAGGAACGCAGATCAAGGCAGGCGGCACGGCGGCGCTCCAGGCCGGCAACGACCTCGACCTCACCACGGTAACCGACAGCACGACGAAGACGGCGAGCTGGAAGGAGGGAAAGAAGCGCGTTACGGAGACGACGACGGATGAGACCGTTCGCGGCGTGACGATCGACGCCGGTACGGGTGTGCAGATCGCCGCCGGTCACGACGCCACCCTGGATGCGACGACCGTCGCTACCAAGACCGGCGACATCACCTTGGCCGCGGGACACGACCTCACGCTTGGCGCCGAGGACGAAACCCATACCGTCGTCACGGACACCAAGAAAAAGAAGAGCGGCCTCTTCAGCAGCAAGACGACCACGACCCACGACACCAGCGAGCAGACGTTGGCTGTCGGCACGTCGCTCAGTGGCGACAACATCCGCATGGTGGCCGGAAACGACCTGACTGCCATGGGTGCGACGGTCCAGGCAACGGGCGGCATCGCCTTGGCGGCGGGCCACGACGTGAACCTGCTCGCGACGACGGACACCTATAACGAGACCCACGACAAGACCGTCAAGAAGTCCGGCTTCACGCTCAACCGCGGCGGCGGCATCGTCCAGGCGGGCAAGAAGACGGTAACGAACGACGACACGGCGCAGCATGTCGCCAACGGCACCCTGCTCAGTGGCGATTCGATCTCTGTCGCTGCGGGCCACGACGTGCTTGGCGAAGGCGCGAAGATCGCCGGTACACACGACGTGGTGGTGGCAGCAGGGAACAACCTGACGCTCACCACGGCCGTCGATATCTACGACGACAGCCACAGCAAGACGGTCACCAAGACGGGCTACTCCAAGAGCGGGATGAACGAGCTTTACGGGCAGGCGAAGGACAGCCGCTCGGATAGCTCGCACCAAGTAACTCACACGGGTAGCGTCGTCGGCTCCACCGATGGACAGGTGACGCTGACGGCGGGTGGTGACCTCCACCTGACCGGCACGGACGTCATCAGCAAGACCGGCACGACGATCGTCGGCAAGAACGTCACGATCGATGCCGGGCTGGACACGCTGGATACGACGCAGTCGCAGAAGCATAGCGAGGGGGGTGTCACCGGGGGATTGGGCGGCGCTGCGTACGACCTCGCCATGAGCGCACGGGATTCGACGAAGCGCGCCAGCAATAGTGATGACGATCGTCTGAAGGCGCTGTATGCGGCCCGAGCAGCGTACGAAGCGAACGACGCTGTTAACGCAGTCGGCGATTTCAGCGGCGTGACTGACGCACAGAGCGCCGCGGGCGCGGCGGGCATCAACGTTCAGGTCGGTATCGGCGGTAGCAGTGCGAGCAGCAAGACCACGACGCATGACAGCACGTCGTATGGCGGCCACATCACCAGCGGTGGCAACGTCACCATCGGTGCGACGGGCGGCGACCTGACCATCATCGGCGGCGAGGTGACCGGCAAGAACGTTGCCCTAGCAGCGACGCACGACATCAACCTGCTCAGCCAGTCCGAGGAACACAGCCTAAAGAACGACTCGAAGAATTCCGCTGGGAGTATTGGCGTCAGCTTCGGCTCCGATGGCTTCGGCATCTATGCATCGGCTAGCGTCGGCAGTGGCAAGGCCCACGGCAACGGCAGCACTCATGCCGAAACCACGGTCAATGCCGGCGACAAGCTGACCATCATCAGTGGTAACGACACGACCATTGAGGGCGCCCAGCTGAAGGGCAATCAGGTGGTGGCCGACATCGGCAACAACCTGACCATCCGCAGCGAGCAGGACACCGACGACTACGCAAGCAAGACCATGCAGGCCGGTGGCAAGCTCATGGTCGGCATCACCCAGAGCGGATTTGTCAGTGGTAGCGCCTACTACGCCGCAAGCAAGGTCGACAGCCAATACACCAGCGTGAACGAAGTCAGCGGGATCAAGGCCGGCGACGGCGGCTTCCAGATCGACGTTGGTGGCACGACTCATCTGGTGGGAGGGCAGATTGCCAGCTCGGCTGACGCTTCCAGGAACGTGCTGAGCACAGGCGATCTGGTCTGGGAGGATCTGCACAACGAGTCGAAGTACAACGCCAGCCAAGTCAGCTTTAGTGGCGGTAGCACGATGTCAAGCAATGTTGCCGGAGCCATTGGCGCGGCGATATCCATGGCTACACCGCACGAAGGGAACAGCAGCAGCGACACTCATTCGGGCATTGCTGAAGGCGCCATCATCGTTCGGAACGATCCGGGTAAGGATCTCAGTAGCTTGGATCGAAATCCGACGCTTGACGACGAGGCGTTGAAGAATAGTTATGACCCCAAAAAGGTGTCCGAGCAGCAGGAGTTGGCTACGCAGGCTGGCTATGTCGGAATGCGCACCGTCGGGGCTATTGCGGAGTACATGCAGTACAACGCAACTACAGACGAGCAGCGTGCGGCTTGGGCGGACGGGAGTCGAAACAAGGTCATTCTTCACGGTGTCGTTGGCGCGGCGATGGCATCGCTTGGAGGCGGTAATGCGCTGCAGGGTGCGCTCGGAGCGGGTGCTGCCGAAGCCGCCTCGAAGGCCATGCAAGACTATTTGGCTACGACGGACGCGACGCCAGAAGAGAAGAAGACCTATATGGAGCTCGGCGCTGCCGCCATCGGTGGTGCCATTGGCGGCTCGCGTGGTGCCGCTGCTGCCCTTAACGGTGAACTGAACAATCGCCAACTTCACCCCGACGAAACCGCGTGGATCAAACGGCACGCGACGGACTTCGCTCGGCAGGAGTGCGGCGGGTGCGATCCGTCGCAAGAGCAAATCGAAACGGCCACAGCACGGCTCGGTCAGCAGGCATCCAAGGATGTCGACTTCATCTGGAAGAGTGTTCTTGGCTCGGGGGACGATTCCGCAGCGCAGGCATTCCTCGCGTCGACCGACGCGACATTCACGAACGATCTTGGTAAGCAGCAAATCATGTTTACCGCTGAGCGCGGCCAGTTCTTTGCGCCAGCGCAGAATGCGCCAGACGCCGATCTCGACTTTATCGGCAAGTATGTGCGCCCGGCTGTTACCCGTGATCTAACCACCGGAATGGCTGAGGAATCAGAAAAGTACGCATCGGCTATTGGAGGAGCGATTAAGGATGATCCCTTTGGAGTGGGTAAGAACGTAGTGATCGGCTTGGGTTCCGCAATTGGTGGTGTGTTTGCGCACCCGATAGATACCTACTATGGGCTGAAGGATGGATTCGTTTCGGGCGCCCAGAATATGGGCGAAGGCGCTGCCGTAAGTTTTAACCAGTCCCTTCAAGATCGGATGCAGCTGATCTATGGACAGGACGTAAGCGGTGCTATTCAGACGGTGACGGCATTGCAAGTTACCGCCGCCCTGGGAAATGCTGTTGGTGCCGGCAAAATTGTTGGTGCTGGCGTGAAGGTTGCTGGTAAGGCTGTCGAAGCCACAGCAGAGAAGGTTGCCGTGTCTCTTGAGAAAGAGGCAGCGAAGTCGACTGTCGACGATGCGACGAAGATATTGGCATCGACGGGGGACGTCGCGCCCTCTGCCGAGGCATCCGGAAGTATTGGTGCGACCAAGGGCGCGTTAAAGGGCGAGCCGGAGGTACCTCCGAAGAATGCGCCGCCGGATCAGGTGCGTGCTATCGCCAGGCAGAACGAGGCGGCCGAACTGCTCGCAGGTGCAGGGTTTGATGTGGAGCAATTGCCTAATACTGGAAAGGTGGGGCCAAATCCCGATCTCAAGATAAATGGTGCAATAGCCGACGTCGCTTCACCTACAACCTCTAGCGTCGGATCAGTGCTCAAAACAGTGAGTCAGAAAGTGGAGAAGCAGGCGGATACTATTGTGCTTAATCTCGCCGACTCGCCGCTTGGTCCGGATGACATACAGAATGGAATAAGGTCTTTTCCTGTGAATGGCCTTAGCCGACTCTATGTTATAAAAGATGGAAAGATTACGCTTATTGAGGGATCCTAATGTCGCTTCATTTTACTCTCGAGATTGAAGAGGGCATCCCCGTAAGTTCGCTATTTCGCCTTGCGGAAGCTCTAGGTGGCGTCAAGTCCGATGATCACATCTGGTTCGAAGCGTCGGGTACGAACTTATTTATCGAGGACGCCAGGGGTAACTTGGTCGTCGGTGCGGAAGAACCGTCGCTCACTTGGAGGGTGGGTGCGCGTTGCTACGCATTCATCAGACCGAGCACTTATGACGACGGTTGGCGCGATCTAGAGCGTTTCGTAAGGTCACTCGCCGAGCATTTCAGTCAGCGATTCGTTCTCTCGTTCGAATATTCGTCGATCTTTGCGGTACGAGATGAGAGTGGATTGCATTTCCTGAAATCAGGGCTTGCAACCTGAATCCTTCTGAGGAGCGCGGAGTCGAGCCCTGCATAATTACGGCGGTTGGCAAGTGTGGCGGAAAGGTTTGCAACTGACCATGAAATTTGATCAAGAGAAGAAGCAGAAGATCATGAAGGAGTTCACGATAGCCTACGTGAACGGCACCGAGTTCAGCCCAGACAGGCCTATGGGGAAAGTTTCCAGAAGCCGTATCGGTGCCATTGTTGAGGCGGCCTTCGTGGATCTTTTTGGTGAAGTTAGCGGATCGCTTCCCAAGTGCTTGGAGTGGCTTCGTGGAGCGATTGTTCCGAGAGAAGATTTTGGTTCGGCGCCAGAATTCCATATCTATCGGCTCAATGAAACATTTGGAATTGCGAAATGGCTGTCCGGCGATGCGATCGATGTGTAAGTGTGGAAGGCGGCAATGAAATCTGAACTCGTCGCTTCCCATGAAGAGCACGTTTATCGACCCTCAGACATGAGGACACTCCGCCTGGATGACTTCATGCCGGTCGCTCTGCTGGCTGGTGAACGCGATCTTGCGATAGCCGAGTACGAAGCGATTCATGGTGCTAGTCAGGTGAAACGGGGAAGCTCTCCGCCGCTGCGAAAGTTCGGTTATGCCGTGGCGTTGTCTTGGGATAGTCTCGACAAGGATCGAGAAGCGTTCTTTGACTGGGGGCGCAAAGTCCTTGCGAAGAATCTGGATGGCTGGATATCCCACGGTCAGTACATCGACGCTGCGAAGTGGGTATGCCTTGTATTTACAATGATCGGTGGACAGCAAGATGCAGCCATGGCGCTAAGGACTGCACTCGCCGATGCGAAGGCTTATTCGCCGTGACCTGCCACCTCCTACCTGACTGTCGGTGTGAACGTCATTCAGGCCAAGTGTTTCCTCTCCTGAGAAATCGTACATGGGCCATTCCCTTCTTTACGGATGTAAGAGCATGTCCCTTCCTGAATCCAGGGAGGAGGTTGAGCGGTGCTTTGGTGTAAGCCTGGACGAGCGTGAGAGCGATTACCACGGCGGACTGTACTACCTGCATAGGGCTGGGAATGGTGGAAGACTGATGCTGAAGGCGAATGTCGACCTGTACGACGATGAGCCTGCGGAGCGAGCATTTCCCGAGTGGGCAGTCCTGTTGTACGTCGATTTTGTTGGGGATATAGGTGCGTCTCCCGAGTTTTTGCCTCCATCGTTCACTCTCCTTGCCGCCCTCGAGTCGGGCTTGCCGGCAAAGAGGCGACGTCCCCCCGATTTTGAGTAGGACGGTGCTGGTTAAATAATGGTGGCGCTGGAGCTCTGAGCCCATATATCTATGGGAACGTATTGGGGCCTACGACGTCCGAAGCCATCCAAAGCACCATAGATAAGGTGCCCGGTTGGACCTCTAAAGGCTCAAAAAAATGAAGCTAAGTAGACCGGTGCGTATTCTAATGGTGGGCGGCGTCCTTGCGATTGTTTTTTTATGCTTATCGTAGCCATCGTATTCGTCCGCTGCCTCATTGCGGGAATTGCTTTCAATTTTGAAGCCATCTGGCATACCGCGTTTAAGAACAGCATTTTTATCGGATTCGTAGCAATACTCCTGACGGCGGTGGGGGCGCCTAGGCCACGGCAGAAGCATTGAAATTTGTTTGCTACATCGACACGTCACCACCACGTGGCGGTTGACCGGCGAGCGCAACTAGAACGCAGAACGATACGCACAACCTGCATCACGCCCCATCTGCCGCCATGCACTAGGAAACGGCACGACGCGGCTCCCCGCAAATTGTTCCGCCAGGGCTCGACGAAGAAAGCGGATAACACGATCGCCCCTGCCGGCGAACAGGAGGTCGCAGGCGGTCTGTTCGCCCGTGCCGGGCAGGGGCGTGCTCATGAACCACTGCCATGTCGCCGAGGGATCGGGCTCGATGAGGCTCGCCAGGGCGAAGATGCGGCGGGTGACGGTGCTCATGCTCAGAAGCGGTACGAGAGCGCGACGAGGTAGCTGCGGGTGCTGCTGCCCGTCACCATGGGGCTGTCTTTCACGGCGTCGGGAAGGCGGCTGAGGCGTAGCGTGGCGAGCAGGTTCCATCGCGTGCCGAGCTTCGCGTTCGCCGTCACGCCCGCGTACGGCGCGGTGCCGGAGCCCGCCCGGTAGGCTGGCAGGCCGCTTTTGAGCGCCTCTTTGTCGGTAATGCCGTAGTAGTAATCGTTGAGCGCGTCGCTGGTATACGTGGCGCCGACCATCGGTATCAGTACCAGCCCGCCCCCGAACGGCAACGGGTAGCCGTAGTTTGCGTCGAAGACATGACCGCCGCCGTGTCCGGTCACTTCCTTCTGCGCCGCGAGCTGCACCACGCCCCACGTGCCTCTCGATCGCCATTGCACGCCCAGTTGCCCGGAGATATCGCGGTCGGACAGACGGCGTAGGCGGGTGTCGTCGGTGTCGTCGTGGCGGAATCGGTTGCCGATCGGCGAAGCGACCAGCGACAGCTCGTTACCTTCATCGCGCCACAGACGCATGCCCACGCCGACGCCACGGATGAAGAAACGCTCGCCTTCGTAGTTCGCCACGGGCAGTGGCCATGCCTTGTTGTCGTACGAGCGATAAGGGCTGGGGCTCCATGCGAACCCGACGCCGAGGCTGAATTGAGATGTCGATGGGGCTGCCATCGGCACACTGGGTATCAGCAAGGCGCCTGCCAGAGCGAGGCAGGGGAAGGTCATCTTTGCCATCGGGACATCCGTTCAAGATCCGGTCCCGTCATGCTGCGCCAGCGAAGTTGTCTGAACATTGCGCCGCGTGCATCCAGTGCGGCGATCTGTGAGCTTGTTCCGTTAATCGAGCTCCTTCAGCAGATAACCCACGCCGCGGATGACACTGATCTCCACGCCGGCACCGGCTTCATCCAGCGCGCGGCGCAGCTTGGAAATGTGCGCGTCCAGCGCATTCGATTGGATGGCATCGTCGAATCCGTAGACGGCTTCGCGCAGGGCCTCGCGGCGCACGGTGCGTCCTTGCCGGTAGATCAGGGTTTCCAGGATGAGCAACTGGCGACGCGGCAGGCGCAGCATGCGCCCGCCGACGGCGGCCTCCCGTGCGCCGAAGTCGTACGTCAGCGCGCCCATCGCCGCCTGGGGCAGCGCGATGGTGGCGGGGCGGCGTGCCACGGCACGGATGCGCGCGAGCAGCTCGTCCGTGGCGACGGGTTTCACCAGGTAATCGTCGGCCCCTTCGTCCAGGCCCTCGATACGCTCGGGCAGTTCGCCCCGCGCCGTCAGCACGATGATGGGTAAGCCCGGCAGCATCCTGCGTGCCTGTGCGATCAGATCCACGCCATCGCCGTCGGGTAGCGAGCGGTCCAGTACCAGCAGGTCGTGAACACCGGAGCGCAAGGCCGCCGCGGCGACAGACAGCGATCCGGCGATGTCTACCAGGAGACCATGGCGCTGCAGTGCGCTCCGCATCAACAGCGCCAGTGGTTCGTCGTCTTCGACCAGCAATAGGCGCACGTGTGTCGGCTCCGTCCTGCAAAGGGCAGCATGCTAGCCGATCGATCCGGAGTCACCGGCAACGTTCCGGCAATGTTGCCGGTGGGGCCGGGCAGGGTAGACGTCAGGCTGGCTCGGGAGCGGGGAGCTGGGGCTGCGACAGCGCTTCGAACGTGACGGCGAAGCACGCACCGCCTTCCGCCAGGTTCTCCACCGTGATGTGCCCGTTTTGCCTGCGCACCAGTTCCAAGGCGAGATGGAGACCGAGGCCGTGCCCCGGGTCGCCCGTCTGCGCGCGGTAGAACGGCTCGAAGATGCGCTCGCGGTCCTGTTCGGCCACGCCGGGCCCCTGATCGCAGACCCGCAACGTGTTTGGCGCGACCACGCGCAGGCTGATGGTGCCTGCACCGCCGCCATGGACCACCGCGTTCTGCACAAGATTGGTCACCACGCGGCCGAGCGAGAGGGGTTCCGCGGATACCCACACGGGATCGTCCGGCGCATCTACTTCCAGGCAGTAACCCTGCGCGGACGCCAATGGCGCCACGTCAGACGCCACGTCTCTCGCCACTTCACACAGGTTTACCGGCGTCCGCTGGACGCCTTGCGCCTGGATGCGTTGAAGATCGAGCAACTGTTCCGCGAGCGTGGCGAGCCTGCTGACGTCAGCCCGCAGCAGTGCCTTGTCGGGCCCCTTGGGCATGGTGTCGATGCGCGCCATCAGCACGGCGATGGGCAGACGCAGTTCGTGCGCGGCGTCGCGCAGGAACTGGTCGCGGGCCACGTAGGTCGTGCGCAGGCGGTCGATCGCTTCGTTGAACGCCGCCACCAGGGGGCGGATCTCGCGTGGCACCGTGTCCAGCTCCAGTTGCACGGCCCGGTGCGACAGGTCGATAGCCGCCGCCGACTGTGCGAGCTTGCGCACCCCCGCCATGCTGCGCCAGATCAGCAGGGGCGCAATCACGAGCGTCGAGAGGATCAGCGGCACCGACACGATGGGGCTGACGACACCACTGACCACGGCCACCCAGCGTCCGAGGTCGTCGCGAGACGCGCCGCCGGTCATGATGTGGATGCGCCGGCCATCGACCTTTTTCACGTCGATGCGTACGCCGTAGGGCGCGCGCTCTTCATAGGCGTGGATCTCGGAGGGCCCGATCCAGGCGAGCTGCTGTGACAGCTCCGTGTAATAGGAGGGCGGGTTGCCATAACGCGCGGAGTGCCCATCGGCGTCCGCCACCATGAGCCAGAACGACGGATATTGGCGGCGCAAGTCCTCCAGCCGTTCCGTGTGCTCGATCGAAAGGCCTGCCGGGCTGGTGCGGACTGCCTGCGCGGCCGTCTTGATCACGCCGTCCGAAATATAGGTATTGCGGCCGTCCAGCAGCAGATAGAGCAGGCCGCCGAAGGCGAAGAACAGCACCACGGTCTGCACCACGGAAAGCGACACGAACAACTGCCACAGGAGCGATTTACGTTTCACCGGGGGTCTCGGAGGGCTGCGGACGGCGCGGTACGCTGAACCGAAGCGTGACCAGAGCGACGTCGCTGCACGAAGCGGATAGGGAGGCTGACCGGCTCGCATGGTGGCACAGCTCGTATCGCCGTCGCCCTGTCCCTCGGTGGAGCGCCACCTCCCCTAAAGCTTTCCCTCACAAAGCCGATAAGCCCATCGAACGACCCCAAGGCGATGTGCGCCAAGGGTCCCAACGGTACGGACGATGGCGAAGAAATCCTCCAAAGACGCCCCTCGCGCCCCGCTGGCGCTGGATGCCGACCTGCGCATCGGCGCTGCGCCCGCGCTGCGCGACGCCCTGCTGGGTGCGCTGGCCGCGGGCGAGGCCGTCCAGCTGGACGGCACGGCGGTGACCCAGATCGATACGGCCGGGTTGCAGGTGCTCGCGGCGTTTTCGCGCGATGCCCGTGCCGCCGGTCTGCCGGTCGCCTGGACCGGTGTCAGCGATCCCCTCCGGCGCGGCGTGTCCGTGCTGGGTCTTCATGCTTTGATCGAACTGCCGGCCGAAGCCGGCGTGAACTGAAGGTGCTCCCATGGCAAAGATTCTTGCGGTAGACGATTCGGCTTCCATGCGCAGCATGGTCGCCTTCACCCTGCGTGGCGCGGGCCACGACGTGGAAGAGGCCGAGAACGGCCAGGCCGCGCTCGATACCGCCGGTAACCACAAGTTCGACCTGATCCTCGCCGACGTGAACATGCCGGTGATGGACGGTATCTCGATGGTTCGCGAGATTCGCACGCGTCCGGGTTACAGCGGCGTGCCGATCCTCATGCTGACGACCGAGTCG
>Ga0209148_1001292_pt1 | contig 13552 bp, 10 predicted proteins | sample AraplaCol_mMF_r2_2_FD_184288 | JGI IMG/M metagenome (GOLD analysis project Ga0209148, IMG submission 184288) | Arabidopsis root microbial communities from North Carolina, USA - plate scrape CL_Col_mMF_r2 (SPAdes) (version 2) | ecosystem: Host-associated > Plants > Roots > Endosphere | place...
CCTCCTGTCATTGCCGGGCTTGACCCGGCAATCCATTTGTCCGCGGACCGAGACCTTTGCAACAATTGCCCCTCACTGCGCCGGCATCTTCCTGCCGGCCATGTGCCGCAGATAGGCGACGATGTTGCCGATCTCGGCATCGCTGAGCGCATCCTTATCGAAAGCGGGCATGCGCTGCGCCGGCCAGTGGCGGACGGCGGCCGGGTTGCGGATATAGCGGCGCAGGGCATCGGGCTTGAAATACTCGGTCGGGTTCATCGGCAAATTGAGATCGGGTCCGACATCAGCGCTCCCTGCCCCATTCAGCTTATGGCAGGTCAGGCACTGGGTGACGAAGACGGCCTGGCCGGCGCGGATCGGATCGGTCGCCGGCACGTTCGCGGCGACGGCGAGGCCCGGCCATCTTTTGGCCGGCGCCTCCTTGGCTTCCAACCGGATCACCTGATAGGGCCATTGCTCGCTGCGGATATTGGCGACACCCTTGCCCAGCCAGACCAGGCGATAGGGGCCGGGATTGACCTTGTTGCCGGGCAGCAGCGGCCAGGGATGGTCCGGCTCCTCGACGGCGAGATAGGCGACGGCCTTGGCGGGATCTGTATTGCTGACGAGATCGAGCGGCAGTTGCGCCACGAAACCATCCGAGGCCACCGTCTCGATCACGCTGTCGAGCGGGATCTTCATGCCGGCGAGCAGCCCGGCGAGCGGCACCGCCTGATAGGTCATCGGCTGGGGATATTCATCTCCCGAGGTGATGGTGATGCGGCGGATATCCGGCCGCTTCAGCAGCGCCTGCCGGTCGAGCGTGAGATGGGTCGTGCCGATATCGATGGTGAGGACCGTGTCGGCACGCCCGGCCGGCGGGAAGGCCAGCAGGAGGGCAAAAACCGCCAGCCCGGCGAGAGATGCGCGCATAAGACATGTACGCAACGGCGACAGCCAAGACCGCCTGGCCACCATCCCTTGCCGGCCGGTCTGCCGATGGCCCATCCGTCGATGGCTGGCCCGTCGATGACCCGAGGCACGCCGCCCAATTCCCCATATCCGGTTCACACGCATATTCCCCTCTTGCTGAAGATTCGCCTGGATCTGCCCCTTTCAGGCGGTCCTGTTTCAACCTATCTTTCAGAGATAAGCTCCTGGAACAAGCCCCCCGGGAAAACTCCAGGAACAACGCCCGGGCAAGCGCCCGGGATCATTCCCTTCCCTTTATGACCGTTGTAACCATATGACCCTCGTCTTCCTCGTTCTGACCCTGGCCGCCATCGCCTTCGACCTCTGGCTCGACCGGCGGCAGATCGCCTATCTGCGCCGTCACGGCGGCAGCGTGCCGGCCGCTTTTGCGGGCAAGGTCTCGCTCGAGGAACATCAGCGCGCCAGCACCTATGCGATCGCCAAGGCGAAACTGGAAGCCCTTTCCCTCGCCACCAACGGTCTGTTCGTCATCCTGATGGCCTATGCCGGCGGCTTTGCTTTGCTCTATGGCGAGGTCAGCACGCGTTTCACCGGCTATCCCGGCACGCTCGTCCTGGTCGGTGCCTTCATGGTACTGAGCGGCCTCATCGATCTGCCTTTCGGCCTCTACCGGAACTTCGTCCTGGAGGAACGCTTCGGCTTCAACCGCATGACTTTCCGCACCTTCATCCTGGACCGGCTGAAGGGCCTCGGCCTCACCATCGTGATCGGCGCGCCGCTGCTCTGGCTGATCGACTATGCCATGCGCCACGCAGGCGGCCTGTGGTGGCTCTATGCCTGGGCTATCTGGATGGCGGTCAATGTCATCGCCGTCTTCGCCATGAAGTTCGTCGCGCCGCTTTTCAACAAATACGAAAAGCTCGACGCTGATCTGTTGCGCCACCGGCTGGAGGCGCTGCTGCAGAAATGCGGCTTCCGCTCCAGCGGCATCTTCAAGGTCGATGGCAGCAAGCGCTCAGCCCATGCCAATGCCTATTTCACCGGCTTCGGCGCGGTGAAGCGCATCGTCCTGTTCGATACCCTGCTGGAACAGCTCGACAATGATGAAATCGAGGCGGTGATCGCCCATGAGCTCGGCCATTTCAAGCATGGCCACCTGCAGAAGCGTTTTACCATCCTGGCCGTCAGTTCCTTCGCCATGTTGGCTTTGCTCGGCTGGCTCGCCGGCCAGGACTGGTTCTACCGCGTCTTCTCGCTGCAGCAATCGCTCTTTACCGAGATGCCGGTCGCCGTCCTCCTGCTTTTCTTCATGGTTTCGCCTTTCGTCACCGGCTGGCTGCGCGCCGGCTTCAATCATCTGTCGCGGCGCGATGAGTTCCAGGCCGATGCCTTCGCAGCAAAGATGAGCAATGCCGGCGACCTCGCCCAGGCGTTGATGAAGCTGCAGCGCAACAACGCGACCGCCCTCGCCCAGGATCCGCTCTATATGGCAGTGCATCACAGCCATCCCAGCGTCGAAGAACGGATCGGGCGCCTCACGCCGGCCTAGAGAAACCTGCGATTGCCAAGCCAGATTCGCCCTGAACACCAGCGGGCGCAACCTCATGCTTTTGTCAATAAAGGTGACGTTGCGAAGCATGAGGAATTGCGAGAGGATAAGCACCATATGGGGTTTGGCGAAAAGCCCCGGATAAAGTGGTTGCCTCAAAATCGACTGCCGGGCTTTTCGCATCTTGCAGCGTTGCTTCCAGGCGGGGGGATGCATGGGACGCACAAGCTTCTCGGAACACCCAAGATTCTCGGAACTCAGGCGGTTCTGGGGTTTTCCGATCGTTCTCACTTTGCTGCTTCTGGCGGCATGTGGGTCGCCACCGCCGCGAACGCTCTCCCTCACCGAACCGCAATATGCGATTCTCCCCAATGGCAACGAGCCGCTCAATCCAAGCCAGCCTTCCAGCATCTATGCGGCGGCGAGGGCGGTCCCCGGCGACAATATTATCCGCTATCTTGAGCGCAAGCGCGGTCACGCCCTGAACCTTCTGTCCCTCTCCGGCGGCGGCCAGAACGGCGCCTTCGGTGCCGGCTTCCTGATCGGCTGGCGCGAGAGTGGCAAGCGGCCGCAATTCGATGTCGTCGGCGGTGTCAGCACCGGTGCGTTGCTAGCCACCCATGCCTTTCTCGGCACGCCCGCCGACGATGCCACGCTGGAAGAGATGTATACAAAGGTCACCAGCGCCGATATCTACGAGAACAGGGGCATCTTCAGCCTGCTATCCGCGGACTCGCTCAAGGACACCGCGCCTCTCAAAGCGATGATTGCCAAATACGTGACGGCCGATACGCTGAAGCGGGTGGCGGCGGCCTACGACGAGAACCGCATGCTGTTTGTCGGCACCACTAACATCGATTACGGCCAGACCTGGGTCTGGAACATGACGATGATTGCCAAGGCCGGAGACCTGCAGCTCTATCGCGATGTCCTGCTGGCTTCGGCGTCATTCCCGATCGTCTTTCCGCCGGTGGAAATCGACGGGCATCTCTTCGTCGATGGCGCCGCCCGCTCGAACGTGGTCGTTCCCGGGATGGGAGGAACGAAGAGACCCAATCCGCCGCTCTTCGGGCCGGGCAATCTTTACCTGATCGATAACGGCAAGGTCACCGAGCCACCCCAGGCACTGGTCCGGGCGCTTGGCAAGATCGCCGCGACGACGATCAGCGTGATGATGGAACAATCCATGCAGACGGCGCTGACCCGCTCTTATTTCGGGGCGAAACTGCTGGGCTACACCTTCAATACGGTAGGGATTCCCGACAGTGTGGATGTCGGCAATGACCCGCTCGCCTTCGACCCGGCCCAGATGCGGGCCGCCTTCGACGCCGGTCGCGCCCTCGGGGCGCAGGGCAACCCTTGGCGCGACACGCCGACCAATTCAGGCGATATTCCCGCCTGGGCATTCAAGGAGCTCATAGCGCCGCCATCGACGGACAATCCGCAATAGAGCGACGTACTTGGGATCGGCTCAGTGTGGCAGTCCATCCCAGCGATGGGGAGGACCAACCGGTTACGCTTCCGTCTTCCGGTCCGACCTGATGCGCCAGTAGAGCAGGATGATCGCCAGGAACACCGTGATGTTGATGATCGAAGACAAGGCATAAAGCTCCGGCTTGACGCCATAGCGCAGGGCACCCCAGGCGACCGAGGGCATGGTCGGTGTCGCCCCCAGCAGATAGAACGAGATATCGAGCCCGTTCAGCGACAGGACGAAGGCGCAGATCAGGCTGCTCAGGATGCCGGACCAGGTCAGCGGCAGCATCACCTCGAAGAAGGAACGAACTGGGGAGGCGCCGCAGACGATGGCCGCCTCGTTCATCCGCCAATCATATTTGTAGAGCAGCGAGGCCATGATCAGGAAACAGAAGCTGAAGCAATGCACCGAATTGGCAATGATCGCCGCCAGCATGTTTCCGGCCACACCGAAAACCAGGTAATAGAGCGACATGCTGGAGATACCGAGCAATATCTCCGAGACGAAGAGTGGCGAGGCAAAGAAGATCGCGTAGATGAGCGCCCGACGTCCGGCAAAACGCAGAATGCCAACCGTTGCCAAGAAGCCGAGGATGGTCGAGAGGACCGCTGTACAGCTGGCAATGATCAGGCTGTTGGCAAAGGCGCTTTGATAGACCGTATTGGTATAGAGCCTGACATAGCTGTCGATATTGAATTCCGGCGGATAAGGGAAATTTGGATGCGATGACAGCGATGCGAAGAGGATATGTGCGATCGGCATATAGAGAAAGATATAGGCGAGCAGCAGGATCGCGCCCAACAGCCATTTGACGAGGAAGTCACTGCGGCCCGCCATCACTGCCTCCCCATGCCGGTGAAGCCGGTGCGCCGGAGATTGACACCGAGGCTGAGGATCGCCAAAGCGCCGGCGGAAAACAGGAACAGCACCACGCCCATGGCGGCGCCCAGCGCCCAAGTACCGGACTCGCCGAATTGCTGCGCCATCGACATCCCGTAAAGCGTCCCGTTTGGCCCGCCGAGGAATCTCGGCACCAATGAGGCGGACAAAGTCGGGATGAAGCTCAGCAGGAAGCCGATGAGGGTGCCCGACAGGTTGAGCGGCCAGATCACCTCGATGAAAATCCGGAACTTCCCCGCGCCACATGCGCTGGCCGCACTCGCCAGGCGGAAATCAAAATTCAACAGCGAGAGATAGATCGTCGTCACCACCATCGGCAAATAGAGATAGACGAAAGCGATGAAGGAGGCCGTGTCGGAATACATGATGAAGCGCAGCGGCACGCCGCCGAGGCGAACCAAGGCACCATTCACCAGACCGGCCGGCCCCAGCATGCCCTGCAAGGCGATCAGCCGCAGCACCTCTCCCGAGAGGAAGGGAATGACCAGCAGGAGTGACAGCACCAGCTTGAAGCGGCCGCCATACCGCACGATGAAGAAGGCGATCGGCCAGGACAGGACAACCAGGAACAGTGAGACGCCGATCGCCATCACCAGCGAACGGAAGAAAAAGGTGATATAGGCCGGGACGGTTGCCAGCGTCTCATAGTTCAGGATCGTCCAGTCACGGACGATCTTGTAATTCTCGGTCTGCCAGAAGCTCAGGATCACGAGAGCTATCAACGGCAGGATAAAGAACAGGAAGAGGAACAAGGTCGGGATGTGCAGATACATCCGCGGCTGCAGATAACGTGCCCCCGTCATGGCCTAGCCCGCCACCGGAAAGACGTGGCATTGGCTGGCATTCCAACTCAGCAGCATGCGCGAGGCGATCGGGATCGGCTCCGCGCGTTTGGGCTGCACGGCGATGATGCGGTCTCGCCGGTCTGTTTCCAGGATATATTCAAAGAACGGCCCGCGCAGCACGACATCGACGATGGCGCAGGGAATGCCCGGCCGCTCCTCCTCCCAGGGCTTCATGTCGAAGCGTTCGTTCTTGACGAAGACATCCACATGGGCACCGGGTTTCAGCGCGGCGGTGTTATCGAGCGGCAGGCTGTAATTATAGTGCAGCAGCCGGGCCGAGCTGCCCGAGGCTTCGACCACGGCATCGAAACGGGTCGATTTGCCGACGAAGCGGGCAACGAAGGGGGTCGCCGGATGATCATAAATGGCCTGGCGCTCGCCCATGGCTTCCAGCCGCCCCTTGTGGATGACCGCGACGCGGTCGCTCATGCTGAGCGCTTCTTCCTGATTGTGCGTCACATAGATGAAGGGAATGCCGAGCTGCTTCTGATAGCGGCGGATCTCCACCTCCATCTCCTGGCGCAATTCACGGTCGAGATTGGCCAGCGGCTCATCCAGTAACAGCAAGGTCGGATGGGCGACGAGGCCACGCCCCAGGGCGACACGCTGCTGCTGGCCGCCTGATAGCTGGTTGGGATAGCGGTCCATCAGGCCGCCGAGCGACAGCACACCCTCGACCCAGTCCAGCCGGGCGGCGATCTTGGCCGGCGTCTCCTTGGTCATGCGCAGCGGAAAGGCGAGGTTCTCGCGCACGGTGCGATGGGGAAAGAGCAGGAATTCCTGGAACACCATGCCGATACCGCGCTTATGCGGTGGCAGATCGGTGACGTCCTGGCCCTTGAAAAAGATCTTGCCGGTCGAGGGCTGGTCCAGGCCGGCAATCAGCCGCAGCAAGGTGCTCTTGCCGGATCCGCTGGGGCCCAGGATGGCGATAAATTCATCCTGCTCGATCTCGACGCTGAGATCCTCCAGCGCGCAGACCGGACCATAGCGCCGGGAGACGTTGTCGATGCGAATATAGGGACTGCCGTCGCTCATCAAATTGGTACCTTGCGAAGAGCCATGACCTTCCCGCGGAGAAGCGCTCGCTTCTCCGCGGGAAGGAACTCAAACCTGACCGGAAAATCGCTTTCGCTCAATGTGGCGAGAAAAACGCTTGCGCTCAAGCGGCCTGCACGTTGGACCAGATGCGCTCCCACTTTTCGGGGGAGGATGGCTGGTCAAACATGAAGAGATCCGCGATCTCGCTGGAGCGATCCATCAGAAAGAGTTTACGCTCTTCGTCGGTCGAAATTGACCGGATGTCGATGGTGCTGGAGCAGCCGGCGACCTCGCCGATGCGCTTCATCACTGTGGCGGAGGTCATGACATTGATGAAGTTGTTGCAGAGATCGAAGGCCGGCCCATCCGCGACCCCCGACGTGACCAACCAGGTGTCGACCCAGCCGAGCCCGCCTTCCTTCATCTTCAGGGTATGGCGGAAGTCGCCCTTGGGATTGCCGTCCTTGGCGGTCAGCAACTGGCGATAGACCTGGGCGAATTCCGTCGCTGCCACGACGGCGCCGCTTTGCAGCAGCTGGAACAGGGTCGGATTGTCCTGGTAGCGGGTCAGCAGCAGCGCCTTCTGCTGGGTCAGCAGCTTCTGCACGCCGTCGAGCTCGGCGTCGGTCAGCACATAGGGGTTGAACGGCTTGCCGTCCGGCCGCGGATTGTTGCGGGTACCCATCTGATCCGTCACCAACAGCGCTGCGAGGGCGATATTCTCCTCGAAGCGCGCGCTGGTGGCGAGCCGGCCGCCGAATTCCGGATTGAACATGCAATTGATGGTCTCGGTCTTCTCCGGTGCCACCGCCTTGGCGTCATAGGTGATGCCATAGGCGCCCCAGCAGAAGGGGAAGCCGATCTTGACGCCGGTTTTCGGATCGCTCAGCACCTTGAATTTCTCCGCCTGGAATTCCGGCAGATAGTGGCTGGCGCTGGGTACAGCAGCGTAGTCGACCTTGCGGATCAAGCCCTCGCGGAAATAAAGCTGGGGCCAGAAGCCATCCGCCTGCACCAGATCGAATTCCTTGGCACCGCCGACCCGCAATTTGTTGTAGGCCTCGGAATTGCCGTCGAAGAAGGTACCGACGAATTTGACGTTATTGTCCTGCTCGAATTTGGTGATGACGTCGGGCAGCACATAGGCTTCCCACATCAGCGCCCTGAGTTTCGTCGGTGCCGCCCAGGACGGACGGATGAATGGCATTGAGAGCGCCGCTGCCGTGCCAGTGGCAAGGACCGCGCGGCGAGTGAGTTTTTTGTCCAGCATATCGCACCCCTGTTTATAGATTGCCGTTTATAGACGGTTTGTTCTCGGCCTTTGCGGCTCTGGTCTTCTTACGCAATGCCATCCGCTTCGATCGAGCCCAGGACCTCATCCAGGACGTCGAGCGCATGTGCCATCTGTTCATGCGTGCAATCAAGCGGCGGCTTGACCTTGATCAGGTTGCCGAGCCCGGCATAACGGTTCTCGCCGAAGAGAACGCCCTTCTCGACGCCGCGACGATAGACTTCCGCCGCAGCCTTGGTGGCCGGTTCCTTGCTGCGGCGATCCTTCACCAGCTCGACGGAGACGAAGAGGCCAGGGCCGCGCACATGGCCGATCAGCTTGCGACGTTCCGACATTTCCACCAGACGCTGGGTCGCATAGGCGCCGAGGTCGCGGGCCTTGTCGCAGAGGCCATCGGCAATGATGGCGTCAACCGTAGCGATGGCGGCCGCCATGGCGACCGGGAACTGGCCGAAAGTCAGCGCGTCCTCACCGGAGTCGAAACCTTGCAGCCGGTCGCTGGCGAAGATGCCGGCCAGCGGGAAACCGCCGCCGATCCCCTTGCCGAAGGTCATGATGTCCGGGATGACGCCATAGAGATCGGCGGCAAACATCTTGCCAGTACGGCCGAAACAGCTCTGGATCTCGTCCCAGATCAGGATGATGCCGTGGCGGTCGCAGATTTCGCGGACACCCTTCAGGAACGAGACCGGCAATTCGATATGGCCGCCATTGCCCATGATCGGTTCCAACATGATGGCCGCGACCGGACCATCGACACCCTTCTCGATCGTCTCCTCGAGAAGATGCAGGCAGAGCTTGGAATCGGCCTCGATATCCATGCCGAGGCGCGGCCGATAGGGATCGGGATGCGGTACGCGCACGAAACGCGGCTGGATCGCATGGAACGGATTATTGGGATGCGGCCAACTCGCCGCCATGGTGGTGATCGACCGGCCATGATAGGCGTCCTGCAGCACGATCAGGTTCTGCGCGCCGGGCCGGTTCTTGAAAGCGAGTTTGATCGCCATTTCCACGGCGAGGCTGCCGTGCAGGCAATAGCCGATGCGGTTGAGATCGCCAGGGCTGATCTCCCGCAGCTTCGAGGTCAGTGTCAGCAGCGGCAGCGTGTTGAAATTCGGCCGGGCATGGGTGATCTGCTCCAGCTGGGCGATGGCCGCCTTGACCACCCGCGGGTCATTGGCGCCGAGATTGTTTGACCAGGCCTGAGAGGTGCAATCGAGGTATTCCCGCCCCTGATCGTCCCACACCAGGGCACCCTTGGCACGCACCAGGGTCAGTTTGCTTTTGTCGCCCTCGACCGGATCATGGATGAGCGACTTCTTGCCGACCTCATGCGCTTTTTTATCTGCGATTGCAATTGCTTGGCCCGTGCTCATCAGGCGCTCCCCTCTGTTCTTTGATGCTTCGATTATTCAGGGAAGGGCATTGACAACAAGGACGATTAACTAAAGGATTAATTCATGTCACTTATGAATATCCAGATCCGGCACGTCCGCTCCTTCATTGCCGTGGCGACCGAAAAGAGCTTCGCCCGCGCCGCCGAAAAGCTTGGTGTTTCCCAGCCGGCCCTCTCGCAGACCATCATCCAGCTGGAAGAGACCATCGGCTTCGAGGTCTTCGAACGCACCACCCGCAGCGTCAGCCTGACCAAATACGGTGAGGCCTTGCTGGAAAAAGCGCTGACACTCAACCGCGCGCTCGACAACTTCCATGGCGGCATCAAGGCGATCCAGCTCTTCGCCCATAACCAGGTGCGCCTCGGCTATCTCATCGGCACTGCCGTCGAACTCATCCCTGGCATCACCAGCGAGTTCGAACGCCGGCGGCCGCAGGCCTCCCTGCAGCTGGTGGAGTTCGATTTCAACAATCCCGACGCCGGCCTGCTCAGCAATGTCGTCGATTGCGGCATCATCCGGCCGCCGACCGAGCTCAGTGATGATGTCAAGGTCGTGGAGCTGATGCGCGAGAAATGCGTTGCCTGCCTGGCACCCGGCCATCCGCTTGCCGCGCAGGCCAGCGTTAAGGTCGCCGAGATCCTCGATGAGCCTTTCATCGCGGCACCGGGCAACGGCATCTGGCGCGACTACTGGCTGGGCGGCGATTACCGCCACGGCATGCCGCCTAAAGTGACCTTCGAAGCCGCCACGGTCGATGCTGAATTGCGTGCCGTCGCCACGCGCAAGGGCATCAGCATCACCGCCGAAAGCACTGCCAAGTATTACGCGCGCCCCGGTGTCGTCTTCCGCACCATCGAGGACATGGCGGAATGCGTGGTGGCGATCGGCTATCGCGAATCTTCCAATCCCCTGGTCGCCGAATTGATCGCCATCGCCAAGGATGTCGCCAGCCGCCATGGCCGCGAGACCGACGCTGCCTAACGGGCTGCCTCACGCCCTCCGACCAAAAACATCGTCATTTCAGCCTATTACCCTAGAACGATCGCCTTTCGTTTCGACTATTTGTGATTTCATTTCATAACCATCCTTCTATTACTGCATCTTATCGCCCAAGCTCCGCCACCGCATATTCCCTTCCAGGAACGGGGTGATCCCACTCCGCCCATCAGCCTTCACCCGCGCCGCCCTCACCCGGCGGCGCCTCAGCAACGACGCCCGCTTTGGACGGGCGAGGATGGATGCGTCATGCCTCTTGCGCTCTTTGCCCTCACCATCGCGGCTTATGCGATCGGTACCACTGAGTTTGTCATCGTCGGCCTGCTGCCGACGGTGGCCTCGGATCTTCACATCACCTTGCCGCTGGCGGGTCTCATCGTCAGCGTCTATGCGCTGGGCGTCACCTTCGGCGCGCCGGTTATCACCGCGTTGACCGGTCATCTCGGCCGCAAGAAATTGCTGCTGGGCCTGATGGGTCTTTTCATGATCGGCCATGTCGTTTCGGCGCTCGCCACCGGCTATGAGATGCTGCTGGTCGCTCGGGTGATCTCCGCCTTCGCCCATGGCGTCTTCTTCTCGGTCGGTGCCACCATCGCCGCCGATCTGGTGCCGGCCAATCGCCGTGCCTCCGCGATCGCGCTGATGTTCATGGGCCTCACCGTCGCCATCGTCACCGGTGTCCCGCTCGGCACCTTCATCGGCCAGCATTTCGGCTGGCGCATGACCTTCTGGGCGGTGACCGCGCTCGGCGCAGTTGCCTTCACCGCCATTGCCGTCCTGCTGCCCTCGCATCTCAGCAAGGCCGCACCGGCGCGCTTGATCGACCAGGTGCGGGTGCTCGGCAGCGGCCGGCTGCTGCTGGTCTTCGCGATGACAGCTCTGGGTTATGGCGGCACCTTCGTCACCTTCACCTATCTCGCCGCCATCCTGGAACAGATCACCGGCTTTGCCGCCGGCCATGTCAGCCTGATCCTGGTGCTCTATGGCATTGCCATCGCCATCGGCAACATCGCCGGCGGCCGCCTGGCTGACAAGAATCCGGTCAAGGCCCTGGTCGCTCTCTTCGCGGTGCAGGCGGTGGTGCTGGGAGTCTTCAGCTTCACGGCAGTTTCGCCGGTCCTGACGCTGGTGACCCTGGCGGCGATGGGCTTCCTCTCCTTCGCCAATGTGCCCGGCCTGCAGCTCTATGTCGTGCAGCTCGCCAAGCAGTACCGCCCGAACGGTGTCGATGTCGCCTCGGCACTCAACATCGCCGCCTTCAATCTCGGCATCGCGCTGGGTGCCTGGATCGGCGGCCTGGTCGTGGCCTCGCCGCTGGGCCTCGGCGCCACGCCCTGGGTCGGCGCAATCCTGGTGGCGGCCGCTTTGGTGCTGACGGCGTGGAGCGGTCTCCTCGATCGCCGCCAGCCGGCAGAGGCGGTGCTGCAGGCGGCGTGACGTTCGCCTGCTAATTCAGAGGCATCGCAGCCCCCACCCTAGCCCTTCCCCGATTCGGGGGAAGCTAGGGTGGGGGTTCTTGTTTGAAGCAGCATTCGGTCGCAGACGCAGATTTCTAGAACAGGCTCCCCTGCACCGCGATCAGCTTCTCGAAACTGTCGTCGAGATGCACCAGGATTGAATCGGCGATCGGTTGCAGTTGGCGCGTGAGGTAGTGGTTGTAGTCCACCCTGGACTGCAGGCATTCCAGCGGTTCCGGCCCGTTCACCGTCATCACATAATTGATCCAACCGCCATTCTGGTATTGGCGCGGGCGGCCGATCTTGTCGTTGTAATCGTCGGCCATGCGGGCGGCGCGGATCTGCGGCGGCACATTGCGGGTATAGTCGCTGAGCTTGCGGCGGATGCGCTTGCGATAGACCAGCTGCTCGGCAAAGGTGCCGTTCGTCGTCTTCTCCACGTAATCGCGCACGTAATCCGCATAAGGTTCGCGCTTGAAGACGCGCCGATAAAGCTCCTGCTGAAAATGTTGGGCGAGTGGCGTCCAGTCGGTGCGCGCCGTTTCCAGGCCGCGGAAGATCACCTCCTCCTTGCCGTCGAGTTCGACGGTCAATCCGGCATAGCGCTTCTTGCTGCCCTCGTCGGTGCCGCGGATGGTCGGCATGAAGAAGCGGTGGTAATGGGTGTCGAATTCCAGCTCCAGCCAGCTTTCCAGGCCGTATTTATCCTTGAGGCTATTGCGCCACCACCGATTGACCTTGTCGACCAGTTGCTGGCCGACGTCGATCGCCTCCTCTTCGCTGTGTCGGCGCTTCAGCCAGACGAAGATCGAATCCGTATCCCCGTAGATGACGTCATAACCCTCCTGCTCGACCAGGCGCTTGGTCTCGCGGATAAGCTCATGGCCGCGCCGCGTCACCGAAGCCACCACTTTCGGATCGAAGAAACGGCAGCCAGGCGCCCCAAGAACCCCGCAAAAGCTGTTCATCAGCAGCTTCAAGGCCTGGGACAAGGCCTCGTTCTTCTGCTTCTTGGCGACGTCGCGGCGCTGCCACAGCTGGGTGACGATGGTCGGCAGCGGATGCTTCTCGCGCGAGAAGACCGTGCCGTTGACGCCAGGCACGGTGGTCCTGGGATCGACGGCATTCATGCCCTCGACATAACCGACGGGATCGACCAGGAAGGTGCGGATGATCGAGGCATAGAGGCTCTTGTAATCGAGCACCAGCACCGAGTCATAGAGCCCCGGCGTCGAATCCAGCACGAAGCCGCCGGGAAACGGCGCCTCCGGGACATCGCCGACATTGGGCGCGACATAACCTTCCCGGTGCATGCGCGGCAGGTAATGATGGCTGAAAGCAGCCACCGAGCCGCCGAAGTGGTCGGCCTGCAGCCCGGTGACGGCGGCCCGCTCGATGACGAAATCGAGCAGCTTGGTCTTGGCGAAGATGCGCGTCACCAATTCGCAATCATGCAGGTTATAGGTGGCGAGGGCCGGCTTGTCCTCGCGGAAGCGGCGATTGATCTCATCCATACGGCTATAGGGATCGTCGATCGCCTTGCCCTCGCCGAGCAGGGTCTGGGAGACATTCTCCAGGCTGAAGGAGGGGAAGCTCCACATCGCCGCGCGCAGGGCCTCGATGCCGTCGATGACGATGCGGCCCGGCGTCGGCGCGAAGAAATAGCCGCGCTTCATGCCATGTT
>Ga0209148_1001294_pt1 | contig 13525 bp, 16 predicted proteins | sample AraplaCol_mMF_r2_2_FD_184288 | JGI IMG/M metagenome (GOLD analysis project Ga0209148, IMG submission 184288) | Arabidopsis root microbial communities from North Carolina, USA - plate scrape CL_Col_mMF_r2 (SPAdes) (version 2) | ecosystem: Host-associated > Plants > Roots > Endosphere | place...
GCTATTATTCGTTGCGCGCGAAATTGCCCTGCGCACGCGGCACCTGGCCGGCAATCTGGCTCATGCCCGAGGGCAATTACGGCTGGCCCGACGGCGGCGAGATCGACGTGATGGAACAGGTCGGATCGCAGCCTGAAGTGGTGCACGGCACGGTCCACACCGCGCTCTTCGTTCACACCAAGGGCACGCAGCGTGGCGCCGAACTCAAGGTGCCGGGAAATTGCGATGCCTTCCACACCTACGACCTCGAATGGACTCCGGACTCGATCCGGATCGGGGTCGACGGGCGCGCTTTCATGAAGGTCCTCAACAATCAACCCGGCGGCGAAGGCGCCTGGCCGTTCCACCATCCTTTCTACCTGATCCTCAACCTGGCGATGGGCGGAAATTGGGCTGCGGCGAAGGGCATGGACGATGCCGCTCTGCCGCAGCAGATGCTGGTCGATTATGTGCGGGTCTATCAGGTGAAAAAGTGATCTCCACCCGAGATACTTAACTGACGACTTAATTTTCCTTGCGCACAGAACCGCGCCGCGATACTTAAGTACATGCTTAACGAATCATGCATCGAGGCCATGTTCGACGCGCTGGGCGATCCCACCCGGCGCGCAATCCTGAGCCTGCTGGGACGCGGGCCGCGGCCGGCCGGCGCGCTGGCCGAGCCGCTTTCCATCTCGCTTCCGGGGGTGGTGCAGCAATTGCGCGTGCTGGAGGAAAGCGGATTGATCCGGACCGAGAAAGTCGGTCGCACCCGGCTCTGCCATATCGAGCCGCAAGGCTTCCGCACGCTCGAGCAATGGATGGCTTCGCGCCGTCAGCAATGGGAAGGCCACTTCGACCAGCTCGGCGCGATGCTCAAGCAACAGAAGGAGCAAGGACAATGACGCGCACCGCGCACGACAGCTTCACGATCGAACGCACCTACGATTTTCCGCGCGCGAGCGTGTTCGACGCATGGTCGAAACCCGAATTGCGCGCGCAATGGTTCGCCGGCGGGGACGGCTGGGCGGTTGTCATCCGCGAGCAGGATTTCCGCGTCGGCGGGCAGGAGCGCGTGCGCGGCGAATGGCGCGACGGCCGATCGAGCGATTTCCGCTCGACCTATCACGATATCGTCGAAGGCGAGCGGATCGTGTTCGTCTATGACATGTATGTCGGCGACGAGATGATCTCGGTCAGCATCGGCACGGTCGAATTGTTCGCCGCAGGCACCGGCACGCGCATGCGCTACACCGAGCAGGGCACCTATCTCGACTATGACGACAAGGGCTCGCGCGAGCACGGCACCAACCTTCTGGTCGAGCGGCTGGGCGCCTTCCTTGCCGGCCAGCCGATGCTTTCTCCCGAAGGGTGCGGCGTCCGGCCCGAATGACCTGATCCGGATTAGCGAAAGCGCATCGATCGCGCGCGAATGTTGCGATCTTCGCACTTAACCGACTCACCCGAAAGGCACATCGCTGCGCCCGCGCAATGATGCGCCTTTCGGGAGCAGTGCCATGCCCTACGTCACGACCGCCGACGGTACGGAGATCTTCTACAAGGATTGGGGCCCCAAGGATGCGACGCCGATCGTGTTCCACCATGGCTGGCCGCTGAGCGCGGACGATTGGGACGCGCAGCTCATGTATTTCCATGGCAAGGGCTATCGCGTGATCGCGCATGATCGCCGCGGCCATGGCCGGTCGAGCCAGACCGACGAAGGCAATGAGATGGACACCTATGCCGCCGACGTCGCGGCGCTTACCGACCATCTCGACCTTCAGGGCGCGATCCATGTCGGCCATTCGACCGGCGGCGGCGAGGTGATCCATTATGTCGCGCGCGCCAAGCCGGGCCGCGTAGCGAAGGCGGTGCTGATCGGCGCGGTGCCGCCGGTGATGCTCAAGTCGGACAAGAATCCGGGCGGCCTGCCGCTGGAAGTATTCGACCAGTTCCGCGAGCAGACCGCGTTCAACCGCGCGCAATTCTTCCTCGATGTGCCGTCGGGCCCCTTCTACGGCTTCAACCGGCCCGGCGCTAAAGTGTCGGACGGCATCATCCGCAACTGGTGGCGCCAGGGCATGATGGGTAGCGTCAAGGCGCATACTGAATGCGTGAAGGCCTTCTCCGAAACCGACTTCACCGAGGATCTCAAATCGGTCGATGTCCCGGTCCTGCTGATGCACGGCACCGACGACCAGGTCGTGCCGATCGCCGATTCCGCCGAGATCGGGATCACCTTGCTCAAGCACGGCACGCTCAAGACTTATGAGGGCTATCCGCACGGCATGTGCACGACGCACGCCGACGTGATCAATCCGGACCTGCTCGCCTGGATCGAGGGCGAAGAGGAGGCGGATACGGACGCGACCGCCGAGGATCGCGAATCCGTTCCGGCTGAATAAGAAAAGGGGGTAAATCCCCGTTCGCCCTGAGCTTGTCGAAGGGCTGCCTTTTCTTGGAAAAGGACAAGACTTCGACAGGCTCAGCCCGAACGGACGGGGCCGCTATCCCCGCCTGAACAGGCGCCCGAGCCAGGAGCGGTCCGCCAGGATCGCCTTGGCCGCATTGTGCCCCGGCGCGCCGGTAACGCCGCCGCCGGGGTGCGTGCCCGCCCCGCACATGTAGAGCCCTTCGATCGGCCCGCGATAGGCGGCATTGCCGAGCACCGGCCGCGACGCCCAAAGCTGGTCGAGCGACATCGCGCCGTGCATGATGTCGCCGCCCATCAGGCCGAACTTGCGCTCCAGATCGCGCGGCGAATGGATCTGGCGCGCGATCACGCTCTTCTTGAACCCCGGCGCCCATTTCTCGACAGTAGCGATAATCAGGTCGGCGGCCTTTTCGCGTTCATCATCCCACGAACGGCCATCGGGCAGTTCGGGCGCGAATTGCTGACAGAACAGACTGGCGACGTGCTGCCCTGCCGGCGCCAGACTGTCGTCCACGGTAGACGGAATCAGCATCTCGACGATCGGCTCTTTCGACATGCCGGTCGCGCGCGCGTCGGTGAAGGCCTGGTCCATATAATCGAGCGTCGGGGCGAGGATGATGCCCGACTTCAGATGATCGCCCGGCTCTGGCTTCGCGGTGAAGCGCGGCAATTCCTTGAGCGCGACATTCATGCGGAACGTGCCCGAGCCGACCTTGAACGCCTTCGCCCGCCGCGCGAAATCGGGGTCGAAGTCCTTCGCTTCGATCAGGTGATTGTAGAGCAATTTCGGGCCGACGTTCGCCGCGACGATTGGCGCACGATGTTCGCTGCCGTCTTCCAGACGGACACCCGCCACGTGCCCTTGTTCGACGATCAGTTTTGCCACCGGCGCCTCGGTCAGGATCTCGACGCCGAGATCCTCGCACGCCGCGCGCATCGCCTGCGTGATCGCGCCCATGCCGCCGACCGCATGGCCCCAGGCGCCCTTATTGCCGTTCACCTCGCCGAAGACGTGATGGAGCAGAACGTAGGCCGAGCCGGGCGTGTCGGGGCTGGCGAAATTGCCGACCACCGCATCGAAGCCGAACGCCGCCTTGACCGGCTCGCTCTCGAACCAGGCGTTCAGGAAATCGCGCGCCGACTTGGTGAAGAGATCGAGCACGTCGCGCTGCTGGGACAGGGGCATCTTCGCCAGCTTGCCGCCCTGCTTCGCCGCCGCCAGCAATGCCGCCGGGCCGCCCGCCGCATTGGGCGGAATCTGCAGCGCCAGATCGCGCAGCACGTCCGCCACGCCCTCCAGCATATCGTAATAGGCCGGCAGCGCCGCGGCATCCGCCTGGCTGAACTTGGCGAATTCCGTCTGGGTCTTTTCGAGACCGCCGCCGACGAGCAGATAACGCCCGTCCGCCTGCGGCAGGAAATTGGAATAAGGCCGATCGAGGATACGGAGCCCGCGCTCCACTAGTCCCATGTCCGCGATCACCTTGGGCTGGAGCAGGCTGACCGTGTAGCTCGCGGTCGAGTTGCGGAAGCCGGGATGGAACTCCTCGGTGACCGCGGCGCCGCCGACGATGTGCCGCCGTTCGAGCATGCGCACCTTCATCCCAGCCTTGGCGAGATAGAAAGCGCAGGTCAGGCCATTGTGGCCGGCACCGATGATCAATATTTCAGGCTTCACGACCCCTCCATCCCCGACGGGAACCTGACGTGTATCAATTCGACATCGCCGCTGGAAGCAAGCCTGACCTCTACAAGGACCTGCTGAGCGCGCTCGACGGCTTGACCGCAGGCGAGCCCGACGCGATCGCCAACATGGCCAATGCCGCGGCCTTGCTGTGGGAATATCTGCCCGACCTCAACTGGGCGGGCTTCTACCGCAATGTCGGCGGCGAGCTGGTGCTCGGGCCGTTCCAGGGCAAGGCCGCCTGTATCCGCATCCCGTTCGGATCGGGCGTGTGCGGCACGGCGGCGGAAACGCGCGAGACACAATTGGTAGAGGACGTCCACGCCTTCCCCGGACATATCGCCTGCGACGCGGCGTCGGCATCGGAGATCGTGGTGCCGATCATCGTCGATGGCGAAGTGCTGGGCGTGCTTGATCTCGATAGCCCGAACGTCGGGCGGTTCGATGCGGAGGACAAAGCCGGCTGCGAAGCGCTGGTGGCGTTACTGGCGCTGCGGCTAGGCTAGACAGCACGTCACCCTGAACTTGTTTCAGGGTCCAATTCGCGGCGAGGCGCTCGCCTCACGATGGATGCTGAAACAAGTTCAGCATGACGGACCTGGGTTACGCGGTATCGGCGGATCGCTTTTGAACGATTTCGAAGCTCGCACCGACGCCCACGACTACAACCTCTGCGCCTCAATCACTGCATCGTAGCTCGATATCGCGCCCCGCCGCTCAATCCGGCAAGCTGTCCAAATTGGGAGGTAACTACAACGTCAGCCTCGTCTTACCGAGAGCTACCATAACGAGGAGCAATATTAGCGAACCGCCGCCCCATGCGAGGAAAACGATCCAAAGCCACAGAGGGCTGCCACCGCGCGAAAGCGGAAGGCCTGCTATGCCTGCGCGACGCTCGTTCAATCGACGCACGACCATCGAGGCGGACAAAATTGCTATGACAATGTTGAATGTCTCGCCCGCTAACGAGACCTGACCGGTCACAGCCATTTGGTACGCTCTCTCAATCCAGCAACCCCGTCCCCAAGAGCGTCAGCAGCTTCACATCCATGAACATCCCCTGCGCGCGCTTGGCGGCGATGAAGGCGCTGACCTGGCTCAAGGGCACACGGTGGACGGTGATATTCTCGCCGGGTGCGCCGCCGCCTTCGCCGACCTTCGTCAGATCGTGCGCGCGGATCAGGCTGAACGTCTCGGAGACCATGCCGGGCGAGGAGGCGAAGCGGCCGATGATCTCGACCCGGCCGGCGCGATAGCCGGTCTCCTCCTCCAGCTCGCGCGTGGCCGCGCTTTCGATCGCCTCGCCGAACGTCTCGTCGCCGACCAGGCCAGCGGGCAGTTCCAAGCACGGCCCGCCCAGGGGTACGCGATATTGCTCGACCAGCAGCACGTCGCCTTCGATCATAGCCAGGATCACCGCCGCATGAATGCTGCGCGCGCGACCGACATATTCCCAGGTGCCCCAACGGCGGACGGTGATGTATTTCCCCTGCCACATGATCTCGGGGACACCGGGTTGGGGTTCGCTCACAGCTGGATCAGCCTGTCGGGCAGTTCGTTGGGATCGGTGCCGGTGCGCGGGAAATGTTCGGCCAGCACCGCGCCGATCCTCTCGACCGCCGCCGCCATGCCGTCGCCCGGACGGTTATCCTTCATCGCCGAAACCAGCGCCGCCATCGCCGCGCCCCATTCCTCCTGCGGCGCCTTGGCATGGATCGCCGCATCGGCGACAATCTCGGCGCGGCGCTCGGCAAGGCTGAGATAGAGGAGAGCGCCGGTCGTGCTGAGCGTGCGCTGCTCGGTGCCGGTACGGAAGAGCATCAGCGCGCGGCGGCGCACGCGGCGATGCTTGGTCGCCGCCGGCGTGAGCCGCATGCGGATCGCCTGGATCCCGATCAGGTAGCGCGCGATCAGGAAGACGGCGATCATTTTGACCAGAACCAGTGTTAGAATCAGCCGCAGCGATGGGTCATCCCAGGGCGAGAGGAGCGAGGCACCCCAGAACAGAAGCGCAGGCCATGCCGCGCTCACCGCGAGCGGGAGCAAGGCGAACAGCAACGCCCAGTGCAGAACGACGTCATTATAATTGTCGGACGAGGCCGCGACGATCGCGCTGATCTCGCCGTCAGTCCGGGCTTCGGCGGCTTTGATCGCCGCGGCGACCTTCGCGCCATCATCTGGATTGAGATGCATCACCAACTCCCCGATGCGCCGCCGCCGCCGAAGCTGCCGCCGCCACCGCCGGTGAAACCACCGCCGGTCCAGCCGCCGCCACCACCGCCACCGCCGCCGGAAGAACCGCCGCCCCACGAACCGCCGCCGCGGCGGCCATTGTCCATCATCTCGCTCGCGGCCCACAGCCAGATCGGCCAGTTGCTTCCGCCGCCACCGCGATAATAGCGACCGCCCGCTCGCCGCCCGATATGCGAGACGATCACCACGCCCACGATCACGATCCAGATGATCGCGCCGAACGGGATATGGCCTCCGCTCTGCCGCGCACGATGGCTTGCGTCATACTGCTTGGCTGCCGCATCAACCTTCGCCTTGGCCTCGTCATCCGGCAGGCTCAGTTGCTGCGTGAGAGCATCGACGCCGGCCGAAATACCTCCGGCCATATCGCCATTCTTGAAACGGGGCAGGATCGTCTGCTGGATCACGACGCTCGAGAAAGCATCGGTCAGCACAGGCTCCAGCCCGTACCCGACCTCGACCCGAACCTTGTGCTCGTTCGGTGCGACGATCAGGATCGCGCCATTGTCCGCGCCCTTCAGGCCAACGCCCCAGGCCCGGCCGAGCTGGTAGCCATAATCGGCAATATCGTCGCCCTGCAGATCGGGGATGGTCGCGACCACCAACTGACGCTTGGTCTGCTGCTGGAACGCCTCCAATTTGGCTTCCAGCGCCGCCTTCTGATCCGCGGGAATGATGTTGGCCGCGTCGGTAACGAGACCAGTGAATTTGGGAAAAGTCGGCGCCGCCTGCGCCGCCGCTGGAAACAGCAGCAGCAATGCCAGAATAGCGTGCGACAAGTGACGCATCATGATGCCCTGGCTTTCTCTAGCGGCGCGGCGGAATTCAGCCGCGCAATGATAGCATCGGCCCCCGCCGCGATCCCGCCCACCATGTCATCCGCCTTGAAACGCGGCAGGATCGTATTGCGGATGATTTCTGCGCAGCGCGGGTTGGTTAAGGTCGCTTCCAAGCCATAGCCCACCTCGATCCGCACCTTATGTTCGTTCGGCGCGACAAGCAGCAGCACGCCGTCATTATAGTGGCGACGGCCGATACCCCAGGTCCGGGCGAGGCGGATCGAATAATCGTTGATCTCATGCCCCTCCAGACTCGTCACCGTAGCGATGGCGAGCTGATGGCGGGTGCGCCGCTGCAGCTCGGCGAGTTTGCGATCGAGCTGCTGTTCGGCCTTGTCGGGGATGACATTCGCCTGATCGACCACAAAGTTGGCGAACTTGGGAAAGGTCTGGGCTGGCGCCGCCGGCGCCAGCACAAAGACCAATAGCGCGAGCGAAACCTGCCGCCACGATAACCAGCGCGGGCGGAGGGCCGCCACGCTTGCCATGGTCAGAAACTGACCGTGGGCGCGCTTTGCGCGTTGGGCGCGGTCGCCTCGAAGGTCTGCATCGGCTTGGCGCCGTAGAAGACCTTGGCCCCGATCGAATTCGGGAAGGTGCGGATCAGCGTATTATATTGCTGCACCGCGCTGTTGTAATCGCGGCGCGCGATCGTGATCCGGTTCTCGGTCCCTTCCAGCTGCGATTGCAAAGCGAGGAAATTGGCGTTGGATTTGAGGTCCGGATAATTCTCCGTGACCGATAACAAGCGGCCGAGCGCCGCCGACAGCTGCCCCTGCGCCGCACCGAATTGCTGGATCTTGGTCGGATCCTTGAGATCGTCACCGCTGACCTGGATAGAGGTCGCCTTGGCACGCGCTTCGGTCACGCCGACAAGTACGGTCGATTCCTGCTTGGCATAGCCCTTCACCGTCGCGACCAGATTGGGGACGAGATCGGCGCGGCGCTGATATTCGTTCTGCACGTCGGCCCAGCGCGCCTTGGCATTCTCTTCGGCGGTCGGGACGGAATTGATCCCGCAACCGCTCAGCGTGAGCGCGGCGACGGGGGCGAGCAGAGCGAGGTTGAGGCGACGGGACATGGGCAGAGCTTCCTTACAGGTCGTCACGCAGGCGTTTTATTCTACCAATACACATTGCGCAATGAGGCTTGATCGCGGGAACGACCAGGCGCCTAATGGGCCTGGAGCGAAGCCAAGGGAGACTTTCGCCATGTTCAAGGAGTTCAGGGCGTTCATCGCGCGTGGCAACGTGATGGACCTCGCGGTCGCGGTGATCATCGGCGCCGCGTTCGGCAAGATCGTCACCAGCCTGACCGACGACATCATCATGCCTTTGATCGGCAAGGTGACCGGCGGGCTGGATTTCTCCAGCCACTTCTACCGGCTCGGGCCGATTCCCGCCGACTATAAGGGATCGCTGACCAGCTATGCCGACCTCAAGAAGGCGGGCGTGCCGCTGGTCGGCTATGGCCAGTTCATAACCCAGATCGTCGATTTCCTGATCATCGCCTGGGTGATCTTCCTGATGGTGCGCGGCCTCAACCGCGCCGCCGCCGCGATCGAGCATGAAAAGGAAGCGCCGCCGACGCCCACGGATTCGCCCGAAGTCGTGCTACTGCGCGAAATCCGCGACGAATTGCGCTCGACCGGGACGGCGACGGCCAAGAAGACCACCGGCACCAACCGGTCCGCCAAGAAGCTGCCGCTGGACGGCGAGTAATCAGTCCGGCTGGCTCGCCGCGGCGACGGTCGCGGCGAGCCGTTCGAGTTCCGCCACATGCGCAGCGAAGCTCTTGCGGCCCTTGCCCGTGAAGGACAGCCAGGTCCGCTGGCGCCCGCCGAGCGCGGCCTTGCGCACCTTGATATAGCCCGCTTCCTCCAGCTGCTTGAGATGCTTGGAAAGCACCGAGTCGCTCACACCTAACGTGTCGCGCACCAAAGCGAACTCCGCCTCGTTGACCGACGACAGGATCGCGCATGCCTGCAGCCGGAGCGGCGCGTGGATCACGGGATCGAAGGTCGGAACGACGCTCACTTCCCCTCCGCCAGATCGGCATCATAAGCCTTCACCCAGATCAGGTCGCCGAACGCGCCGACCGGGAACATGACCAGCCCGCCCAACAGCGGCGCTTGCCACATATGCTGGCTGAAATTGAGCCATGAGCAGATCATGTAGAGCGGCACGAAGATGGCGAGGATGCCGACCGCGACGATCCGGGTCCGCCCGCGGCGGAAGCCGTTAATGAACCGTCCGCTCGCATCGCGCCCCCATTTCTTCATCAGCAGGATCGCCATGAAGCAGAAGGCCAGTGCGACGAAGCGCCAGACGATCGGCAGAGCCTGGACCGCCAGGAGGCTGCCCATCACGCCTCCGAACAGGAAATGATAGCCCCAGCCCCAACGCGGCCCCTTGGCCATCCGCCCCCTGACCTCGCGCATTGACGCCAATGCCGCCGCAGCCTCGTTCTGATCGATCGCCATCGCCCATTCTCCACTTTCCGTTGTGGAAAGTAATGCGCCGTCACTTTCCGGGTCGTCAAGTGAAAACTTTCCACAGCGGAAAGTCGCAAAATCGGCCGATCGTGGACCGTTCCGCCCCCAAGCCTTTCATCCGGGCGCGCAAGCGCCTATATCCGTTGGGCCGGGTTCGCCCGGCTATGGTGATAAATTGCATAGTGTTTGGCGCAGCGGACCCGGGGGCGGTACCCGGCGGCTCCACCAAAACCCGTCCTTTCAGGGCGGGCTCTGACGGGGCCGAACTAGGATCGACGTGTGTACAGGTGCTATGTTTTTGCCCGGCGTGATTGAGCCGTAAAACCGATCAAAACCACAAGTGCCAACGATAACGAGGCGCTCGCGATTGCTGCGTAATCAAGGTCTAACGACTTAGATTACAAAGCTTGAACGCGGTTCGGGCCGAACCGGGCAACAGAATCGGATTCCGGCGGTACGGGGAGCACCGAGCAACAGAAGCTCCCCACTTTCCCTTACTCCCCGTCATCCCGCGAAAGCGGGAATGAGGAGGGAAAGCGGATAGGCGACTTAAGTCTGGTTGCGCTACCATCTCCCCCAAGGCACAGTCCCTTCAAACAGACGGAGAGGGTATATGCGCCTGGGTTTCCTGCTTGCGACGGCCATGCTGGCAACGCCGCTTTTGGCGCAGACGGCGCCGACCGCGCCCGATTGGGCCTATCCCGACACGCCGACGCACCATCAGGTCCCGCCCCCGGCCGATTTCCATCGCCCGACCACGACCCAGATGCAGAAGATCGGCATCTTCGACGGGCAGAGCGACGTCGGCAGCGCGGTCGTGCCGGGATCGTCGAGCTATGATCCCGCGACGCGCAGCTATCGGATCACGTCGGCGGGGTACAACGTCTGGTACACGCGCGACGAGTTCCGCTACCTGTGGAAGAAGGCATCGGGTGACGTCGGCCTCGCCGCCGACGTCACCTACCCCGATCCCAACGGTTATGACGATCGCAAGGCGGTGCTGGTCATCCGCCAGAGCCTGGACGACGATTCGAAGGAAGCGATCGTCGCGCTCCACGGCGGAGGCATGATCCACATCGCTTGGCGCCCGGAAACGGGCCAGCGCGTCAGGGACATGGAATATCGCGTCGGATCGCGCGGCGCTCTGCCCGGCGGCAAGTCGCCCGACAGCCTCATACCCGCGATCGCGAAGCGGATCGGGATCGAGAAGAAGGGCGATCAATTCCAGCTCTATGTCAGCCTGTTCGGCGAGCCGATGCACGCCTGGGGCGCGCCGATCACGCTCCATATCGACGGGCCTTTCTATGTCGGCATCGGTTTCTGCGCGCATCTGCCGACCACGCTGGATACGGCAGTGCTGTCGAACGTCGTGCTGACAAACAGGGTGGGCCAGATTCATTGAACTGACAGACTTCGCCGGGCGCGCGATCCGCATGATTTCTTGACGATTACACATGTAGTCTGTACCCGACCAAGCAAGTGATCGAGGCGGGAGCGGGCGATGGCGATGCGGCGGCGGGAATTCGGCTTAGCGCTCGCGCTCTTGCCGTTGGCAGCGGCTGCGCAAACCCGGGATACGCGATCGCGAGGGCCGTTGTTCTGGCTCGCCTCGCGCGGCAAAGCGCGCGTTTTCCTGTTGGGGTTCGGGGACGCGAAGGCGGGCGACGACGCCTGGCTTACGCCGGCAATCCGCGCCGCGTTCCGGGACAGCGCCGAACTTTGGCTGGAAGTCGCTCCGCCGGAAGCCGCGGCCGCGCGCGATGCCGCCACCAAGGCCCGGGACGATGCCGAGTTCGACAGGCTCAGCCATGAGCAGCCGGGCCGTACTTTCTTCGACGAGCTGGAACCCCGCGCCCGCGAGCGGGTGCTGCCTTATATGGCGGAGCTGGACGTCAAACGCGAAGCGGTCGAACCGTTGCGCCCCTGGTGGGCCTATTACACGATCAACCGGGCATATTGGAGCCATACCAAATTGCCCTACGAGCCGGTCAACGTCGACCAGCTCCTATGGAAGCTCGCCACAGATCAGGGCAAGCCGGTTCACTATGAAAATCCAGATGGCCTGACCTTCGCGCGGCACATGGCGGCAATGCCGGAAAAGGCGCAAAGCCAATATATCGAGTTCCTTCTGGATTTCCTCGACGATCGCAAGAAGGGACTGGGCGGGGATCCGTTCGACTGGGAATCAGGCTCTTCGGCGGCAGGCACGCGCAGCGTTAATCGGATGCGGACGGACCTTCCCGATCTCTACCAGTCGATTCAGGTCGAGCGGAATATCTGGTGGGCGCGGAAGATCGACGAACTCCTGTCGTCCGGTCGAACCTCCTTCATCGGCATAGGGCAATTGCATGTCCTGGGCCCGGACAGCATCCCGAGCCAGCTACGGCGGCTTAACATCGTGCCCGCATCATGCCTGCGTGAGAATCCCGCTTATCCCGGCTAAGGCGCGCCAACACCGTCGATCCGGGCGCATATAAAGACATAAAGAAATCTTTATATGCGACTTGACGCCGTCACGAAGCGGAGCGATGCTTGTGCGTCGAGGTTCTCCGGTCGGTCGTCCGCGCCGGAGCTAAGACGGGAAGCCGGTGCGGCCTTTCAGGCCCAGGCCGGCGCTGCCCCCGCAACTGTAAGCGGCGAGCGGCGGTCGATACGTGTCACTGGCAGGGCAAGCCCTGCCGGGAAGGCCAGACCGGCGCTGTGACCCGCGAGCCAGGAGACCTGCCTCGGCGCGATAACGTCCTTCCGGCGGGGATTCCGGGCAGGCCGCTTGCCTGCCCGGCCGCCGACTCCCTGGCCGTGCCTGCCTGCGCTTGCCTTGACCTCCGCCGCTTCTCGGGTGGAGATTTTAATGACCGTCACCGTCGCTACATTGGGTTTCCCGCGCATCGGCCCGCGCCGCGAACTGAAGTTCGCACTGGAGAAATATTGGTCCGGCCAGACCAGCGAAAACGACCTGCTGGAAACCGCATCGGGGCTGCGCACCGCGGCATGGGCGCGCCAGAAATCGCTCGGCGCGGACTGGCTGCCGTCCAACGATTTCTCTTTCTACGATCATGTGCTCGACACCAGCCTGATGTTGGGCGCGGTGCCCGAACGCTATGGCGCCGGCGACGGCGAGGCCGACCTCAAGACCTATTTCGCGATGGCGCGCGGCACGCGCGGCGAGACCGATAGCTGCGGCCACGCGCACGGCCACACCGCGCAGGAAATGACCAAATGGTTCGACACCAATTATCATTACATGGTGCCCGAACTGGTCGCGGGGCAGCGCCTGTCGCTCAACGCGTCGAAGATCGTGGGCGAATATCGCGAGGCGAAGGCGCAGGGCTATGAGACACGCCCGGTGCTGCTCGGTCCGATCACCTGGCTGACGCTGGCGAAGGGCCGCGAGGTCGAGCCGCTCGACTTCCTCGACCAGGTACTCGGCCTCTATACGGTGATCCTCGGCCAGCTGAAGCATGCCGGCGCCGAATGGGTCCAGATCGACGAGCCTGCGCTCGTGCTCGATCTCGACGAGCGCCAGCGCGCGGCGTTCACGCGCGCTTATGCCCGTCTTGCGCGGACCGGGCCGAAGCTGATGCTGACCACCTATTTCGGCGCACTCGACGACAATCTGAACCTGGCGCTGTCGTTGCCGGTCAATGGTCTTCACGTCGATCTGGTGCGCGCACCCGAGCAGCTCGACGCCGTGCTGGCCAAGGCGCCGAAGGACCTGACGCTCTCGCTCGGCGTGATCGATGGCCGCAACATCTGGCGCGCCGATCTGGAGAAACTGCTCGACCGGCTGGAGCCGGTCGCGGCGGCACGCGACCTGATCCTCGCGCCGTCCTGCTCACTGC
>Ga0209148_1001299_pt1 | contig 13435 bp, 16 predicted proteins | sample AraplaCol_mMF_r2_2_FD_184288 | JGI IMG/M metagenome (GOLD analysis project Ga0209148, IMG submission 184288) | Arabidopsis root microbial communities from North Carolina, USA - plate scrape CL_Col_mMF_r2 (SPAdes) (version 2) | ecosystem: Host-associated > Plants > Roots > Endosphere | place...
CATGGCTTCGATGCGCTAACGCCAGTGGAAGAGACCCTGCGGGCGCTCGATGACCTCATCTCGAGCGGCAAGATCGGCTATATCGGCGCCTCCAACTTTTCCGGCTGGCAGCTCATGAAATCGCTGGCGGTATCGGAGCGCTACGGGCTGGGGCGCTACGTGGCCTACCAGGGCTATTACTCGCTGATTGGCCGCGATTACGAATGGGAACTCATGCCCCTGGCGCTCGACCAGGGCGTGGGAACCATGGTCTGGAGCGCACTCGGCTGGGGCCGGCTGACAGGCAAGATCCGCCGCGGAAAGCCGGCCGATGCGGGCCGCATCGCCTCCGGCGGTGCCGTGGGTGGGCCGCCGGTTGACGACGAGAAGCTGTACGACATCGTGGACGTGCTCGACGAGATCGCCCAGGCGCGAGGCAAGTCCATTGCCCAAGTCGCGTTGAACTGGGTGCTCAGCCGCCCCTCGGTATCGAACGTGGTGATCGGCGCACGCGATGAAACCCAGCTACTGCAAAACCTGGGCGCCGTGGGCTGGACGCTCACCAGCGAGGAGGTCGGCCGCCTGGATGCCGCCAGCCAGACCACGCCTATCTACCCCTACTGGCACCAGAAGGGCTTCGACGAGCGCAATCCGAAACCCACCACGTGGTGAACCCGACCGGGGCGATCAGGACGACGCGACCTTCTTCTCGGCGTGTTCGTCCTCGTCGTGGTCGTGTTGCTTGGGTTTGATGGTCATCAATTCCAGCGGCTTGCCGTCATCCAGCCGTACGGACCAGCCCTTCTGCAACTCGGCGAGCGCGTCCAACTGCGGGCAGATCTGGGAGGCGCGTTCGTCCAGGGCCTTGGACCGTTTGTCCATCTCGCGGTCCATCGCCTTGTCCAACGACCGGCCCTTCTCCTCCAGTGCGGCCACCTTCGCCGAATCGCCCGACAGCGCCGCAGTCACCGCACTGGACGTCACCGAGCCCACCAGTTCACCCACGCTGTCGGACACCGAACCCGCGACGTTCTCGGCCATCCGATCGGCGGACCAATGGCCCGCACCGATCCCCTCGTCGATCTTGCGCAACGCTTCGGCCTGCTGACGTTTGAGTTTTTCGAGCAGGCGCGAACGCTGGTCGCCATCGGCGAAAGCCATGGTCACGCTGGTCATGGCGGAGAAACCGATGCTGGTTCCCTCCCGCGCGATAGCTGCGATCTGCGGTACCAGGCGACGTACGCCCTCTTCATAACGGCGCAGCGACTCGGCGTCGCCACGCGACACTGCCACGTCCTTGCCGTCTACACGCACCGCACCATCATGGACGAATATCTTGGACGGCACCCCATCGATGCGGTGAAAGGAGAGCCCCGCCGGTGTCACGTCCACGTCGTAGGGCGTGGAATAGTCGTACTTGCAGCTATCGGTACTGAAGCTCGCGTTCTTCGCCTGCGCGGGTAACACGGCGAAGGTCAAGGCAAGAGCGGCGGTGCCGGCAATGAGCGCGTGGCGCATGATCTTTCTCCCCAGGGACGATTGTCACGGGTGGGATGCCGCCCGTAGACCCAGGGTTTAAGCCGATCCAGCGACGAATGCATGGCCGTTTCGTCACCCCGTGACTTCCGGCAGGGTCAGGACGAGAGGCCCCGCTCGCGGGCGTATTCCGACAGGCGACTGTCGTGATCGATTCCAAGCTTGCGCATCGCGTCGCGCTTCTGCCGACTGACGGTCTTGACGCTACGACTCAGGCGATCGGCAATCTGCGTAATCGACATACCGCTGACGTATAGCCGAACCACCTCGATCTCGCGCGCCGACAATCGCGCCGTGTCGGCCGTGCTTTGCACACCGGCCTGATCGAATTGCCGGCGGATCGTTTCACTGAGATAGGCACGCCCGGCTGCCGCATGACGCACCGCCACCGCCACCTCCTTGAGCGGAGCGCGTTTGTCGCAAAGACCGAGCGCACCGCGCGCGCGCATCGCCTGCAGAACCGCAGCATTGTTGACCATCGTCAGCACGACGACGGGGAGGCGCGGATAACGGCGCCGGATGAGATCGATGAGCGAAAGACCATCGCCGTGTCGGCCGCCGGGCATCGAAAAATCGGTCACGATCACGTCGCACGGGCGGGACGCGAGCAGATCGACGAGTTGGTCTCCATTGGCCGCCTCGCCCACCACCTCGATGTCACCTGCCGCCTCTAGCGCCGCACGGGTGCCCATCAGGACTACGGGATGGTCGTCGGCAATGATCGTGCGCAGAAGCATGTCTTTCCTCGCCGGCGGAATGATGCGCCCGCCATCCATGAGATGTGTTACTCGTCGTGCAACGCGGAGATTACAGTAAACATTCGTACGTGGTAGAAGATGCGCCACGGCATCGTTGAGAACATTACGCATCTCAACCGTTGCGATTGCTTCGCTGATCACGCTTGCAACGCCCCGTGCCGTGCGCGCGGCAATTGCGGGGTGCATTGCGTTACCGGCTCGGTAAAGTCCGCTCGCCCTGTCAGCGCACCGCTCGATCTCGCTGAGGTTTCGGGCGGCAGCCGACGTAGCGCCGATCATGTTCACCACGGCATTCGTGTGCACCGAAGGCACACCGAAGACGCCGACGCCTCACACGAGGCCGCGGGCTCCGGACACGAATGTGTCGCTCATGCGAAGCACTCGTCGTTACATCGCGGCGTGCGCCGATGCCTGAAGCGCGTACGATCTGCTGCCGGAAGGGGCTTCCTCACGGAAGACAAGGCGATCGTCCACTTCGGATCGCTATGCAACGGCACGCCTGGCTCGTCGCGTAGCGTTCGAACCGTCGTCAAGCCATCGCCGAGGAATGTCGACGAACGCGCAGCGGCCCCGTGCAGGTGGCGTATCGGTGCTTAGGCTGCACAGGCCTCAGGCCCCGAACCGAGCCATGTCAAATGATCGCGTGCAACGCGACGCGGCCTTTCGATGAGAAACGTCTCACAAATATGGATGCATTTTTCAGACTTCTCCGATATCGCGGCGCGTTGCGCGCCGCCATCCTGTCATGCATGCGCCGTGATGGCGTCGACCAGAGCACGCCATGCTTCCACAAACCATCGACTATCACATCGCTCAGCTAGACAGCACGTGGGGCATCTTTCGCGAAGGCATGCAGATCGCCGTCCGCGCCGATCCGGCGGACGCCATCGCCTTCGCGAATTTCTTTGCAGACCGCGAGACTTTGATGGCGCCGTGCCCGGTGCGCGTGTCCGCCGACATGAACCTGCACCAGGCGTTGCTGGACCTGCGTCAGGTCGCGTGAGCCATCAGCGCCCCGCGGCGCTGCCGAGGTTCGTCATGTCCAAGTGCAGCAGGCGGAGCCTTGCAATGTGACGACCCACCATGGCGCGGTCGCCCGAGGTCGACTCCAGCCGGAGGAATGCGTCTAGCAGTCGACGCTCCATCTGCTCCAGCGTACGAATGTAGGTCACGTCAGGATCGTGCGAGAGCTTGACCGAGGCCTCCATGATCGTTCGGCGCACGCCGCTCATCGGGCCGCCCGCCGTCGCGGGTCGCATGCCGGCAGCGCTCACCTGGCCCTGAAGCTCCTTCGCGATGGCAGTGAGCGCATCGGCGGATTCATCCAGGATGGCCTTGAGGCCCGGTTCGCGGACGCCGCGGGCGGCTTGCAGGTACAGGTCACGGTCCGCAATCACGCGCCTGATGAGGCCGTTTACCACTCGGGTCGAAGTGCGTTCCATGAGCCAGACCTTAGTCCGGCGGCACTTAGCCGGTCCTAAACGCAGGCAAATTCGGTCAGCGGGCGGTCATTCGCCCGGCTCCAGAAGCTGTAGGGGCCGGCCCGATGCATCGTGCAAACCCGACTGCAGGTCGAACAGCTGGCGGACCGACGGGCATAGCGCTTGGATCCGCGGCTTGAGCGCCGTCTCCACGCGAGCGACAACGCGCGCCTGCCCTCCGGTGGACACTGATGCGACGCGGTCGCGCAACGCGGCCGCGCCCTGAAGGTCCCCATTCATGGCGAGCTGCATCGCCTCGCTGCCCACGTCCTGGGTCAGTAACGGCCCCACATCCGACACAATTTCTTGCGCGTAGGCGCGCATCGCATCTTCCTGCCAATCGCGAGTGCTTTGACTGGTGGCGATGCGCCGCTTGATCTCCGCCACGCGGCTGTTCAGCACGCGATCCAGATCGCCGCTGGCGACGGCGCCGGGGGCCGCGGTGGCTGCCTCGTCGCGCACCGCGCGCGCCGCCAGATCGATACCGTCACTCGCGATGGCCTTGGCCTTGGGGACCAGGGCGCGAACGTTGCGCTCGAACAGAGCGACGCGATCCTGTTCGTCCGGTCGCAACGCCAAAGGTCGCCCGTCGACCTCCAGTGCGCCATCGTCCATGCGAATGCGGCGCGGCGCGACCTCCGCCCTCTCGAACACGAGCGCATCGGGCTGAACGGTAAGATCGTAGGTGCTCGCCACTCGGCAGGTGGTCGACAGATCCTGGGCCGCCGCGCCACCCACGGCACAGCAGGCAATGGCAAACACAAGCAGGCGTGCGGTCATCGTGCGTCCCCGAAAAGGCCTTCGATAGCGGGCCGGCCGCGAACAGCGGCTGAACACTACAGGGTCGGTTGCGCGAACTGCTGCCGCGCACCGACGCTGCCGAGAACCCAGGCGAGCCAACCGAGGATGGGAACAGAGACGGTTTTCAGGAGCAGACCCACCAGCAGGATCGTCCGATGCTTCTGACCAAAGGCAAGCATGTCCGGAGGCAGACCCGGCTGGCCCAGCACCACGCCGAGCTGTTGCCACTGGTCGAATGCTCCCCAGGCCGTATATGCCGACCAGACCAGCAGCACCAGAGCCACCACGCGCATCGCGCGGCGCCCCCACTCCCGCCAGCGCAGCGTACCCAGTGACACCGCGATCACCACGAAGGCGGCGAGCGAATAGGCGAGCGACCAGGCCATGGCGATCCGCGGATCGCCCGCGCCCTGGGCGATGGCCTCTTCGCTCACCGAACCGAGCGCGCCGGCCAGCACGACCGACGCGTACGTGTTGATCACGAAACCCGCCGCGGCCAGCAGCATGACCAGCCAGACCACGATGCGCCAAGCGGCGAAAGGCCGGGGGCGCTTGGCCCCCTTGGCTGCCGGGAACAGCATCAGGCGCCCGCTTTCTTGAGGTCGGCAAGGTCCGCAAGAACCTGACCCGAGTTCTTCTCCGGGTCGACGTCCTTGTAGATCTTGACGATCTTGCCGGAGGGGTCGATCAGGAACGTCTCGCGACGGGCGTACTTCTGGCCCGTGGGCGTCGTCGTGAGCACGGCGTATTTCGTCGCCACGGCGCTGTCGGCATCGGAGAGCAGCGGGAACGGCACGTGGTACTTCTCGGCGAATTCCTTGTGCGACTTGACGTCGTCCAGGCTCACGCCCAGCACCACGGCACCGGCCTTGTGCAGCTTGGCGGTGTCGTCGCGATAGGTGCAGACCTCGGTGGTGCAGCCGGCGGTGAAGTCCTTCGGGTAGAAGTACAGCACCAGCCACTGGCCCTTGTGCGTTTCCAGGGTGTGCCAGTCGCCCTTCTGATCCTGCAGGCGGAAATCGGGCGCCTTGTCGCCCACGGCGGGCGCCGCGGCCCAGGCAGAAGCGGTGACGAGGCACAACGCGAGGAGAGTAAGGAGGCGACGCATGGGGAACCTCGGGGACGGGTGGGATGGCGTGAGTGTACCCGCCGCGTCCCGTGGTTGCCCCAGTCCCTGAGATTCGCAAGAAACTGGGGGCGCCGTGACGGCGCCCCCAATCAATTACTTCCCGAGCTTCTCGATTTCGAACTTGCTCACGTCCACACCGAGATTGATGCCCCGACCCGTGCCCGTAACGGCCAGCGAGACTTCTCCCTTGGTCATGGCAGCGCTCTCAGCGCTCTTCACGACGCCCGCATTGGCGCCGGCGCTCGCGTATTCGCCATAGATCTCGCTGATGCCCTTGACGTTGGTGAACTCGCCCTTGCCGCCTTCGATGCTGAACTTGCCGGCGGTGAGACCACCGCCACGGACGTGGATCAACACGTTAGCGGTCTGGCCGTTGTCGCAATGCACAGTACCTCGGCCGTCTGCCTTCTTGTAGATCGCCGCCCAACCCGTGGTGCTGAAGGTCATGTGGCATTTGGTCGCCGCCTCGGCCGCCTGGGCCGGCTGGGCGCCGACGAAACCTGCCGCCGCCAGAGCCAGAGCGGCCATACCCGTGATGCGCTTGATCATGTGTGTTTCTCCGTTGGAAAGGTGGCAGGAAACTGCGAGAGGGATTCTCCACTCACGAATGTGAAGAAACACGGAGTGCCCGAGGGTGCATTCAGCCGGCACACGGATTGGTCGATAGGTCGTGAATCGGGGCTACCGGCCTGTGTCGTAGGCCTACTATCGTCCCAAGCCCGTTACCGAGGACCCCACCATGCCCAAGCACATCCTGGTCGGCTACGACGGCTCCGAGACCGCCCGCCGCGCGTATCTCCTCGCGCTGGACCTGGCCGCCTGCGCCGGTGCGGCGGTACATGTGGTCTCGGTCATGCAGTGGGAGAACGGCGCCGACACCTCCGCCCTCATGATGGCAGGCGTGGGCGAGGACCGGCTCAACGGCCTGCGCGAAGAGGTGGAAGCCTTGCAACCCGATCCGGGCGTCCCGGTCGAGGTGGCGCTCGTGCATGGCAGCCCGGGCGACGCGCTGCTCTCCTACGTGGCTCAACACGGTGTGGACCACATCGTGATCGGCCACACGGAACGGGGCGCCCTGGCCCGCTGGCTGGTCGGCTCGACCTCGACGGACGTCCTCGCCAAGGCCCACGTGCCTGTGACCGTGGTGCGTTAGAAGCCCGGCTTTGTCACAATCCCGTCATTGCCCGCCGGGGGCGACACGACAAAGCGATCGAGGAACACTCGCAGTGAGCTACGCCGCCACCTTGCCATGGACGCTTGAAAAACTGGACCTCTCGCGGATCGACGTCGAGAAGGTCAGGCACAACGAAGACCTCTTTTTTCTCCTTTGCAGTTCGTCCTTCGTCGAAAGCGGCTCGGACCTGTACACGCACAACCTCGTCGACCACTTCGCTGGCGACGACGAACTGCAGGGTTGGCTGCGCGACCATTGGGAGCACGAGGAACTGCAGCACGGCCGCGCGCTCGCTGCCTATGTGCAACACGTCTGGCCCGAGTTCGATTGGGATGCCGGCTTCAAGAGCTTCTTCGCGCACTACGGGTCGGTATGCACGTCGGAGGAACTGGAGCCGAATCGCGGCCTCGAGCTCGCTGCGCGCTGCGTGGTGGAGACCGGCACCGCCAGCCTCTATCGCGCGCTCAACGATGTCACCGACGAGCCCGTGCTGCGCGAACTGACCAACTACATCAAGAGCGATGAGGTGCGGCATTACAAGCACTTCTATCAGCACTTTCGCATCTATCGCGAGCGGGACGGCATTGGCCGCATGAGCACGCTCCGCACGCTCATGAAGCGCCTGCGCGAAATCAAGAACGAGGACAGCGACATCGCGCTGCGCCACGTCTTCAACGTGCGTTATCCCGAGCAGGCGCAGGACGACGTGGCCTTCCGCCGCGTGACCTCAAAGGCCGAAGGTCTGTTGAAGCGCCATATCCCCGCCGAAATGACGGTCAAGATGCTGCTGCGGCCGCTGGACCTGCCGCCGCGGTTGAACGCTATGCTGGAATGGCCACTGACCCGGATCACCGAGAAGCTATTTCTGCATTGATCGGTGCGGCGCACGCCGCACCGTCACCCTTGCTACTTCTTCTTCGGCAATGGCGCCCATTTCTCCGGGTCGAAACCGCCTGTCTCGAACACGAGCGTGGTTTCACCGCGGCTGACCGTCACGACGTCGATGGTCAGCCGTTTCGTTTTCGCCAGATCCTTCAGGAAGGCCGCGTCATTGCGAAACAGCAGCGCCGGCTCGCCGGTCGGCGGGCGGAACGCCTTGATCGTCTTCGGCTTGCCGTCGAAGGTGGCCTTGAGCGAGCAATCGCCCTGGCAGACAAAGCCCTTCCCGGTCGTTGCATAGAGAAACACGCTCTGCCCCCATGCCGTGTGCCTGCGCAGGATCAGGCGCACCGTCTGGTCGCCGTTGGGGCGGGTCGACTGGATCGTGGCGGTACTCTGCGTGCCGCCCTGCATCGGCGAGGTCTGGTAGAGCCACAGCGCCGCGAGCCGGGTCTTTTCGCTGGCCGCCTTGTAGTTGGCCTCCAGTTCGTCGAGGGTCTTCTTCACCTCGGCGGCCGCAGGCGTATCGGGGTATTTGTCGACGATCTCGTGACCCAACTGCACGGCAGGACCATCGTTGTGCAGTTTCAGGAGCTGCTGATAGGTCTCGAGTTTCTTGGCTGCCTCGTTCGCCGGGTTGTCGGCCGCGGGCGCCTGCGCCGCTTGCTGGTCCTGCGGTGACGAACAGGCGGATACCAGGGCGAGGCTGGCCAGAAGAATCGCGATACGGCGCATGATCTTGCGCTCCCAGAGCGGAAAACCCTAGCTTCGCCGATAGGGCAGCGCGGATCAATTTGCGAACAACCGCGCTGCCGACGACGCGGCGTAAAATCCGCGCTTGCCCCAAGGATCGCCTATGTCGCCCACCTCCCCCGACGCGACCTCGCTGTTCCGCCATCGCGCCTTCGTACAGTTCTGGTTCGCAAAAAACGCGTCGAGCTTCGGCTTTCAGATGATGTCCGTAGCGGTAGGCTGGCAGATCTACGAGTTGACCCATCGCGCCCTCGACCTCGGCCTCATCGGCCTCGTGCAATTCGTGCCGTCGGTACTTCTGGCCCTGCCTGCGGGGCACGTGGCAGACCAGTTCGACCGGCGCCGCATCGTTACCGTTTGCCAGGCCATCGAGTGGGTCGCCATCGCCCTGCTCGCGGTGTTCAGCCTATCCGGGCGCCTCAACGAGACTGGCATCCTCTGCCTGGTCTTCGTCGTGAGCCTGGCAAAAACCTTCGAGTTCCCAGCCCTGCAATCCATGCTTCCTGCCCTGGTGCCGATCCAGATACTGCCGCGCGCCATGGCAGCCAACGCCGCCGCGGGCCAGGCGGCGATGATCGCTGGGCCCGCTCTGGGCGGCCTGCTCTATGTGGCCGGCGCCGGAACGGTCTACGGCGTGTCGGCAGGGCTATACCTCGTGGCGCTGGTGCTGATGTCGCGGCTGGCGTACGACCACCTGCCGCCACGCCGCGAACCGGCCACGTTGAAGACGCTATTTGCCGGCGTCCATTTCATCCGCCACCGCCCTGCCGTCCTCGGCGTGATCTCGCTCGATCTGTTCGCCGTGCTGCTCGGCGGCGCCACGGCGCTCCTGCCGATCTTCGCCAAGGACATCCTGCACACCGGGCCGTGGGGTCTCGGCGTCCTGCGCGCCGCGCCCGCCGTGGGCGCGTTGCTGATGTCGTTGTGGCTGGCCCGGCATGCACTGGAACGTCGCGTCGGGCCGATCATGTTCGCCTCGGTGGCCGGCTTCGGCGCCGCGACGCTGGTGTTTGCCCTGTCCACGAACCTTTGGTTGTCGGTGGGCGCCTTGTTCGCCCTGGGCGCCTTCGACATGGTCAGCATGGTGATTCGCGGCGCGCTCGTGCAGTTGGAAACCCCGGACGACATGCGCGGCCGCGTCAGCGCGGTCAACGCCATCTTCATCAACACCTCGAACCAGCTTGGCGAGTTCGAATCCGGGCTGCTCGCCGCGGCCGTTGGCGCGGTGAACGCCACCCTGGTCGGCGGCATCGGCACCCTGGTGGTCGTGGCACTCTGGATGTGGTGGTTCCCCTCCCTGCGTCGCCGCCAGGGCCTGGTATCGGCTCCCGAACCGGTCGAGGGCGCCAGCGGCACGATCTGACACGGCGCCACAAACGTGTTATTAGGTGGACGTCTATACCGCCAAAGGGGAAGTCAGCTACCATGAAGCGCCTGCTTGCCGCCGCCCTCGTCGCCTTCGTCGCGACCGCCCATGCCGCCCATGACGGCCCCGCCAGCCTCGATGCGGCGCTTGCTCAGGGCAAGCGCGAGCACAAGCCGGTGTTGATCGATTTCCAGGCTGTGTGGTGTTACTCCTGCTACTACATGGCGAGCCACGTGCTGAACGGCAAGGAGTGGGACGACCTCAACACCAAGATCGTGTTCTACGAAGCCGACGCCGACAAGCCCGCCGATCAGGCCTGGATGAAGAAACTCAACGTCCACTTCCTTCCGACCTATGTCGCGATCGGACCGGACGGTGAAGAACTCGGCCGCATTCTCGCCGAGCGACCGCGCGAAACGTTCTATCCCGAAGTGGCTGCCCTCCTCTCCGGCGACGCGCGGCTATCGAAGCAGAAGGCCGACGCGGCGAAGGGCTCCATGGCGGCCGTGGCGGACGTGCTCGACACCTATCAGCAGCGCTACGAAGGCAAGGAAGGCATGGCCTGGTTCGACACGCTGCCGCCAATGGTGCGCAACGTATCGGACAAGGACAAGCGCGTGGCACTGGCAAAGCAGCGGCTTCTGTTGCTGCAGGCCAATGGTGCAAAAGACGACAAGGGCATCATCGATGCTGCGGCGAAGGTGCTCGCGGGCAATATCGGGTGCGAACGCCCGTATGTGCTCGATGACCTCATCTCCGCAAGCGCGTCGCAACCGGCGGATGCGCGCAAGGCCTTGCTCCAGCCGCAGAAGGCACCCTACGAGCAGTTCCTCGACACGCAGGTGTTCACGGCATCGCCCGCATGCGCCGATCAACGCAGCGCTGTGCTGACAGCAGCGGACCTCGACGCGGCACTCGACGACCACGCCGCGGAACAGGCCGTGCTGCGCAAGGCGATCGATCTTAGCCGCGACCGGTTGCATGGCGACTTGCGCAGCGATCGCAACCTGGCCGACAACCTGCGCGTGTACCTCGTGCGCGCCAAGGCGGGCGACGAACTCGACACGCTGGAGAAGCAGTTGATCGCCGCCTATCCGGACGACTATGTCTACAACTATCGCTATGGTCGTCGACTTGTCGAAGCGGGCAAGGCCGCCGAGGGGCTTCCGTATCTCGAAGCCGCTGCGAAGAAGGCCTATGGCGCGAACGAGATCACTGTGGCGAGCTTCCGGGTAAAGGCCCTGCGTGCGCTCCATCGCGATGACGAGGCACGCAAGCTGGTCGCAAAGACCGTCGCCGCCCAGGGCAAGGCCTTTCCGGAACAGACGAAGAAGCTGCAGGATGCGTTGAACTCCTGACCGCTCGTGGGGCCGTCCGCGATGGGCGGCCCCAGGCCAGTGCGGATGCGCCGCGTCCATGGTGCGCGGCCGGGACACACTGCTACGCTGTTCCAGTCCCCCGCTCCGGAGTTGTCATGATCGTCGTTCACCACCTGAACAACTCGCGCTCGCAGCGCGTGCTCTGGTTGCTGGAAGAACTCGGCCTGCCCTACGAAATCGTGCGCTATCAGCGCGATCCGAAGACGATGCTGGCGCCCAAGGCGCTGCGCGAGGTCCATCCGCTCGGCAAGTCGCCTGTCGTCGTGGATGGCGACGTGACCGTGGCCGAGTCGGGCGCGATCGTCACCTACCTGCTCGATCGCTATGGCGAGGGTCGCCTGCGTCCCGCAGCAGGAACGGCCGATGCGCGACGCTTCGATTATTTCATGCACTACGCAGAGGGCTCCGCCATGCCGCCGCTGCTCCTGAAGCTCGTGTTCCTGCGCATGGAGTCCGCCCCCGTTCCGTTCTTCGCCAAGCCCATTGCACGCATGCTGGCGCGTGGTGCGCAGAAGAGCTTCGTCGATCCCCAGCTCACCCTGCATCTCGATTACATGGAGAGCGAAATCGGCAAGACGGGCTGGTTCGCGGGAGATGCATTTACCGCGGCGGACATCCAGATGAGCTTCCCGCTCGAAGCGGCCGTCAGCCGCGGCGGTCTCGACGCGACGCGCCCCGGGCTGCTCGGTTTCCTCGAACGTATCCATGCGAGGCCCGCCTATCGGGCGGCACTGGAACGCGCTGGCGACTACGATCTGGTTGCCAAGCCGGCACGCTGAACCCCTGCTCAATCCGCCGCCCGCCTTTTACACCGTCCTCACGGGGCCGACCGCAAAGTCGTTACGACCGCAAACGTGTAGGGAGCCTTCCAATGAGCAGAAATCGCGAATTCGCCCGCCAGGTCGAGAGCGCCGTGAACGGGGTGTCCGGCCGCGTTCGCCACTATGCCGATGAGGCATCGAGCGTCGGTAACGATCTGCTCGAACGGAGCCGTCGGGTCACCGGAAAGCTTGCCAAGCGCACGAACGGCAACGGCCAGCGCATCCGCTATATGGCCGAGGACGTCGCCGACGAGGCCACGTACCAGTACCGCAAGCTGCGCAAGCAGGTGCGTCGCAACCCCGGCGTCGCCATCGGTATCGCGGCCGCCGCCATCGGTACCTTCCTGCTGATTCGCCATGCGCTGCGCGACGACGATTGATCGATAGCGGCAACGATTAATGAGGGCCTGCGGCGGTGCAGGCGAAGGCCGGGAGCAATCCCGGCCTTTTTTTGTTGTGGGAGCCGCCATGGCGGCGAGAAGCCATGAGAACCGGTGGGAGCCACCCTGGTGGCGAAAAGCCAACGGAGCGGTGTTGTGGGAGCCGCCATGGCGGCGAGAAGCCACCAGAGCGGCGACGCGGGAAACCAGCGAGGAACATTGAGGCAAGCCTTCCCTCGCCGCCTTGGCGGCTCCTACAAGAGCGCCTCAGTGTTGGTCTACTCGCAAATCGCGAAGCACCTCTATCGATCGTGCCGCGTCGGCGTTCAGGGCACCGGATGCTGTTCGACCACCTTGTCCACGTGCCAGCGCACAGCCGTCGCATCCGGCACACCCTTCGGATGGACCTCGGTGATCTTCAGCAGGTATTCGTTGCCCGGCTTCCAATCGAAGTCTTCGAGCGGCACGGCGGTCGTCTGCCATGGCTCGTTGGGCTGTTCGCGGTATTGCAGGCACTCTGCTTTGATGGCGCCATTCGTGCACGGCGCCTTGGCGCCTGCGATGTAGAGGAGCCGGGAACGGGAGCCGTGGTCGCTGGGCGACGTGGCACAACCCGTCAGCAGGGCGGCGATGACGGCAAAGGCAAATGGGCGCATGGGTTGGGTCCGCGATCGGTGAACGGGTAAGGGATACCAGCCGGTCCATGGACGGTGTGTGATGCGGAAACGACGAGGGCCGGTCGCCCGGCCCTCGTCTTCCCACATCTCCCGGCCGTCAGACCGTCATGGGATTGGGCTTGTCGACGTCGAGCTTGTATTCCTTGATGGCGCGGCTGACGTCCTTGGCATTGACCTTGCCGTCCTTCGCCAGCGCGGCAAGGGCCGCATGTGCGATCCAGTAGCGGTCCACTTCGAAGTGCCCGCGCAGGTTCGCACGCGTATCGCTGCGACCGAAGCCGTCCGTACCCAGCACCGTATAGCGCATGCCGTCAGGCATGAA
>Ga0209148_1001302_pt1 | contig 13379 bp, 13 predicted proteins | sample AraplaCol_mMF_r2_2_FD_184288 | JGI IMG/M metagenome (GOLD analysis project Ga0209148, IMG submission 184288) | Arabidopsis root microbial communities from North Carolina, USA - plate scrape CL_Col_mMF_r2 (SPAdes) (version 2) | ecosystem: Host-associated > Plants > Roots > Endosphere | place...
GCCTATGCCGAGCCGAGCCGCGGCACGCAACGCCTTGAGCTTGCCGGCATCCTCGGCCTCGCGTTGCTCCACCAGCCGCAGCCCTTCCCTCAGCACCTCGCTGGCGTTCTGATAGCGGCCGGACTCGACGAGGGATTCAATGAGTTCCTGTTGGCGTTTCGTCAGCACAACGTTTCTCGTCGGCATCGCCATCCTCGGTGTTCGCGCCTTATGGCATAATATGCCACAAAAATGCTCGTCACTTCAACCGCGTTGGACGGACCGATCGGACAGGCGACCGGTCACGCCACAAGCACGATTGGGCCAGGCCGCGCATCATCGAATTGTCACGGCCCTGTCATCCGCGCTCTATTGATTGCGGCTCCTTTCGCCGCGCATCCGTAGAGGCCGATATGAATCCGACTGAAACAATTTCGCCCGACCGCCGCTCGATCCTGAAGGGCCTTGCGGCCGCAGCCGCGACAGCCCTCGCGGCACCGGCGATGGCGGCCGAAGGCCTGCCGCCGCCGCCCACAGGCGCGGCCGCCGCAATCGCCACCGACAAGGCCTATTGGGCCGCCGTGAGAGGCCTCTATGCCGTCACGCCCGACATCGTCAATTTCGAGAACGGCTATTGGGGCATCATGCCCGAGCCGGTCAGACGCGAGTTCATCCGCCAGTCTGACATGGTCAATTTCCAGAACACGTTTTACGCGCGGCAGCGCGTAGGCGCGGATTTCGAGGCCGTGCGCGTCAAGGTGGCGGAGGCGGTTGGCACTGCGCCCGACGAGATCGCGCTGACGCGTGGTGCGACCGAAGCGCTGCAGCTCCTCATCGGCGGCTACAACAGGCTGAAGCCCGGCGACAGCGTGCTCTACGCCGACCTCGATTATGATTCGATGCAATATGCGATGAATTCGCTGAAGGCGCGCCGCGGCGTCGACGTCGTCAAGTTCGACATCCCCGAGCCCGCCACCCGCCAGGCGGTGCTCGATGCCTACGCCCGTGCGCTCGAGGCAAACCCCAAGACAAAACTTCTGCTGCTGACCCATGTCAGCCATCGCACCGGCTTCGTGATGCCTGTTACCGAGATCGCCCGCATGGCGAAAGCCAGGGGCATCGACACCATCGTCGACGCCGCGCATTCCTGGGGACAGATCGACTTCCACGTGGGCGATCTCGAATCCGATTTCGTCGGCTTCAATCTGCACAAATGGATCGGCGCGCCGCTCGGCGTGGGCTTCCTCTACATCAAGAAGGATCGCCTCGCCGACATCGACCGCGCCATGGGCGACGAGGATTTTGCGGAAACCGATATCCGCTCGCGCGTCCACACCGGCACGGTCAATTTCGCCACCGTACTGACGGTGCCGACCGCCGTGGCGCTGCACCAGCAAATCGGCGCTGCCGCAAAACAGGCGCGCCTGCGCTATTTGCGCGACTATTGGGTGAGCCGCGCCCGCGGCTTCAGGGACCTCGAGATCCTGACGCCGGATGAGGTGGGCTCTTATGGCGCGATTACGTCCTTCCGTCTCGCCGGCAAGACTGGCAAGGCCGACAATGAAACGATCGTGGCGAAGCTCCGCGACAGCCACAAGATCATGACCGTGCGCCGTGCCGGCGTCGCCAGGGGCCAGTGCATCCGTGTGACCCCGGCGCTCTTCACCGATGAAGCCGATCTCGACCGCCTCGTCGAGGCGCTCGCCGTCGTCACGGGGACGAAGACGGGGTGAGGCGGGGGGACTGCACATGGTGTCCACGATGCAGCGGCATCGGCACCTATCTACCCGCCGCGCTCACGACGATGCTTCGCCGGGAGCGCCACAGTCAAAGCTTCGCTTCGACGTTCTTGAGAGACGGCCGCTAATGACGGCCTATGCTCTCCCGTAAGCGGGAGAGGCGGAGCAAGCCCGCGGACAATCCCCGCGAAATCCATACACGACTGCCCTGTCCAATGCGGGGGCAACGTGGCCAACCTATTTTGCCGGCCCGCGGTCTGGTTTATCTCTGTCACTCCGGTGCCCCGCGTGAGGAGACAGACGCGTGCTCGACCATATTCTCAGATTCATGACGCTCGGGACTGTGATCGTCGGCATGACCGCGATCTATGTCGCGCTCCACACCAATAACAGGCGCCTGGGTGCCGACATCTTCCTGCGCTATTCCGACCGGGTCTCCGATCTGCGACGGCGCCTTCCGGTCGCGGCCTTCCTCGAGCGAGGGGCTGGCGGGGACATTGAGTTGGCCGCTGACGAGCGGCGGGCCGTGCACGAGATCATCCACTCGATCTTCGAGCTCTACGAGCTCAAGGTGCACGGCTTCTTTCCGCCGGCGATCTGGAAGATCAGGGAGCCCGATATCGAAAGGCTGCTGTCGCTGCCGGTGTTTCAGCAGGAGCTGGCAAGCTTCGAGGGCCGATATACGAGCCATCCGCGCTTGGCGGCCTGGCTCGGGAAGATCAGGGCCAGTCAGCGCTGACATTGCGCTGTGAGGCGGCGAGCGCCTCACCGCCATCCCAGCGCGGGCGCGACATGCATCAGGATCGCCTCGATCGCATGCGCGCAATAGTCGACACCGAGCTGGTTCGGGATCGTCAGCAGCAGCGTATCCGCCTCGGCGATCGCCTCGTCCTGCCTGAGCTGCTCGATCAGCGCGTCAGGCTCGGCCGCGTAGGAGCGACCGAAGATCGCGCGGGTCTGTGGGTCGATGAAGCCGATCTGGTCCTCGCCGCCGCGCTCGCGGCCGAAATAGGCGCGGTCGCGATCGTCCATCAGCGCGAAGATGCTGCGGCTGACCGACACGCGGGGCTCCCTGGTGTGGCCGGCTTCTTTCCATGCCGCGCGATAGGCGCGGATTTGCGCGGCCTGCTGCACGTGAAAGGCCTCGCCGGTTTCGTCGTTCTTCAGCGTCGAGCTCTGCAGGTTCATGCCGAGCTTTGCCGCCCACACCGCGGTCGCGTTCGAGCCGGCGCCCCACCAGATGCGTTCGCGCAAGCCCGCTGAGTGCGGCTCGAGCCGCAACAGCCCCGGCGGGTTCGGAAACATCGGCTGCGGATTGGGCTCGGCAAACCCCTGGCCGCGCAGCAGGTCGAGGAAAACTTCCGCGTGGCGCCGGCCCATGTCGGCATCGCTCTGGCCCTCGGCCGGGCGATAGCCAAAATAACGCCAGCCGTCGATCACCTGCTCGGGCGAGCCGCGGCTGATGCCGAGCTGGAGCCGGCCGCCGGCGATGAGATCGGCCGAGCCTGCGTCCTCCACCATGTAGAGCGGGTTCTCGTAGCGCATGTCGATCACGGCCGTCCCGATCTCGATCTTGCTCGTTTTCGCGCCGACGGCCGCGAGCAGCGGGAAGGGCGAAGCAAGCTGCCGCGCGAAATGATGCACGCGGTAATAGGCGCCGTCGAGGCCAAGCTGTTCGGCCGCAACCGCAAGCTCGATCGATTGCAGCAGCGTGTCGCCGGCCGAGCGCGTCTGCGATTGCGGCGAGGGTGTCCAATGTCCGAAGGACAAAAATCCGATTTTTTTCATGGGTGTCATTTAATCCTGGCCGGGACGGCGTCAACGCCTGCGCTGGCGACCGTGGTATGCGGCGCAACAGGTGCAAAATGCCCGGCACGCTCGACCAGGAGATCCAGGAAGCTGCGCGCACGCAGCGACATCCACTGCGTTTCCGGATAGACCGCATGCAGGGGCAACGCGGCGATGCTGTAGTCGGGCAGCACATGCTCGAGCTCGCCGCTGCGAAGACCCTCCGCCGCATTCCATTCGGGCAAAATGGCGATGCCGAGATGCTGCATCGTCGCCTCCTGCATCGCATCGGCATCGTCGACGTGGATGGGGCCGTCGATGGATGCGACGTGACGGCCGTGCTCGGATTCGAAGGCCCATTGCTGCGCCGGTGACATCCTTGAATAGACGATGCACTGGTGCGAGCCGAGATCGTCAGGCGTTCGCGGCAGCGGCCGGCCATGCAGATAGGTCGGCGTCGCCACCAGATAGCGCTGCACGGTGCCGAGCCTGCGCGCGATCAATGTGCTCGCCTCCAGGTTTCCGATCCGCAGCGCCAGCTCGATGCCCTCTTCCACCAGGTTCACCAGCCGCTCGCTGAAGCGGATGTCGACCCGCACCTCCGGATAATTCCGTACATATTCGGCGATGACAGGCATCATGTAGCGCCGTCCGAATGACGAGGGCACGCCGATCCGCAAGCAGCCGGTGGGGCGGGGCGCTGCATGCTCGACGCTCGACCGCGCCATGTCGAAACTGTCGAGGATCTGCCGCGCGAGATCGTAGATGCGGTGTGCCTCCGCGGTCGGCTTCAGCGTGCGTGTCGTGCGCGAGAACAGCTGCGTGCCGAACTCGCTCTCCAGCATTGCGATGCGCTTGCTGATCGCGGGCTGGCCGATGCCGAGCTCCTTGGCCGCCGCCGAGAAGCTGCCGCCCTCGAGGGCGCGAACGAACGCGCGCAGGCAATCGATCCGGTCCATAATTCATTCCAATCTGGAATAAATTATATCCCATTTATTCCGTAGTGCGCAACATTGCGGCCGGCTAGGCTTCCTCAAAACAGGCAGGGGAGGGATCAACGTGACACGCCACATCGGAATTGTCGGCGCCGGCATCGCCGGCCTGCATCTCGCGCTCTATCTGCAGAAGCACGGCGTGGATGCCACTGTCATCACCGACCGCCCGCCGGAGGAGTATCGCGACATCCGGCTGCTCAACACCGTCGCGCATCACCACGTCACGATCGCGCGCGAGGACTATCTCGGCGTCAATCACTGGACCGATCCGAAGGACCATTATTACTACCACGACCACGTCTTCAATTTCCCGCAGCCGCTGAGCTTCCGTGGCGACTTCTCGAAAGCGAGCCGCGCCGTCGACTACAGGCTCTATCTTCCCGCCCTGATGCAGGACTTCATGAAGCGCGGCGGCAAGATTGAATATCGCCGCATCGAGGAGCGTGACATCGCTCCGCTGGTCGCGCGCTTCGACCTGCTCGTCGTCTCCACCGGCAAGGGACCGCTCGGTCAGCTCTTCACCTATCGTCCGGAGCATTCACCCTATCAGCAGCCGCAGCGCCGTCTCTGCGTCGGGCTCTACACCGGCGTGCGCCAGCCCGATCCCATGAACGTCACGCTGTCGGTGTCGCCGGGCCATGGCGAGATGATCGTGATTCCGACCGTCACCTTCGGCGGCATCGCCAATGCGCTGTTGATGGAGAACGTGCCGTGCGGCGACATGGAGGAGTTGGCGACGCTCAGCTATGACGACAATCCAAAGCACTTTTTGAAGGTGCTGCTGGGCAAGCTGGAGAAGCATCATCCCACGACCTACGACCGCATCGACACCGCAAGGTTCGATCTGGCGCAGCCGCAGGATCTCTTGCAAGGCGGCGTAGTCCCGACCGTGCGCAACACGACTGTTACGTTCGACGACGGCAAATGTGCGATCGCGCTCGGCGACGTCCACGCCATCGTCGACCCCATGATGGGCCAAGGCGCCAACGTCGCCTCCTATGCCGCCTTTGTGCTCGGCGAGGAGATCGTCAATGCCGACGCGCTTGATGCGCGCCTCTGCGAGACAATCGATTTGAAGCGGCAGGACCGCGTGCTGGCCGCCTCGCGCTGGACCAATGTGATGCTGCAACCGCCGACCGAAGCGCTCGGCATGCTGATCGGCGCGATGAGCCAGAACCCGGCGCTCGCCAACGAGTTCACGGAGAATTTCAACTATCCCGATCGCCAGTGGGACCGCATCTCGACGCCGCAGCGTATCCGGGCCTGGATCGAGCGCATGTCGGCGCCATCAGAGCCGGTCAGGGCGATTGCGTGACATCTGATGCGGGCGAGGAGTGAGATGCAACGCGCCAATCCCGCATCGTTCCGCGAAGCCGCATCGCGCTTCGCGACCGGCGTCGCGGTGCTGACGGCGCTCGACGAGCACGGCCGCGTCTGCGGCATGACCGCGAACAGCTTTGTCACCGTCAGCCTGTCGCCGCCGACCGTGCTGGTCTCTGTCATGCCCGGCCGCATGCACCGCGCGATCTCGGCGACCGGCCGCTATTGCGTCAACGTCCTGCCCGACCACGGCCGCGACCTCTCGCGGCATTTCGCCAGCCAGCCGAACACCGGCGCTGCTCCTGACTACGGCATCGTCGACGGCCTGCCGAGGCTCTCCGGCTGCATCGCGTATTTCGCCTGCGAAGTCACACGCCACGTCGACGTCAGCGACCACACCCTGATCATCGCCGAAGTCTCGGCCTGCGATTATCGCGACACCACGCCGCTGGTGTTCTTCTCCAGCCGGTATCATCGCGGGGCGGGGGTGCCGGTGGAGAGGTGAGGGGACGGCGTGATCGCATATGAGCGATCCACGCACAATCAATCTCCCACCTCAGGTATTTTGGTTTCCTTCCATGGGTTTTTTGCGCGCTTGAGCTTCTTTGCGAGACCTGCACCCCTCTTCAGCCTTTTAAGAAGGTGCTCCATCAAATCCTCGCGCTCTGATTTCTTCTCGAGCGAGTAATGCTTGATGGTGATTTCCAGGCGATCGCGCTTGGGATGGTATTCATGTTGAATGGATGGCTTTTTCGACATTGTTGACCCTCTTGGTTCGTCTAAGCTGTCGTGCAATCCAATTCCACCGCAGAGAAGCAAGCCAATCGGGGATACGCCATAAAGTGGCATTCGGCCTAACCATTTCATTGCAGCCGAAGTCCGCGACGGGAAATGAGTTGATCGTTCGCCCGGTATCCTGAGTGTACGATCGACCTGCCGATCGGCACTGTGATTTAGCTTACATTTGGTCGAGCGAAGTCCTGTTACACAAGACCTGCTGGAAGAGAGTGCCGGTCATCGAGCTTGGGCTGCGCTTGGCAGTCATCAGCGGCCACGCAGCTGAAAGAAACGAAATCTCGGAACGTCAGTGTAGAAATTCTGTTGCTTGACCGCAGACGGCAATAGGGAGCATTTCTATCATGACCGCTAAGGTGATTTTGGTGATGCGGCACGGCGAAAAGTCGGACGATCCGCTTGATCCCGACCTCACTCCCGCCGGCAAGGCTCGCGCGCAACGGCTCGCCCAATACATTCCTGCGACTTTCGGAAAGCCGAAGTGGCTGTTTGCAACCGCTGCTTCGAAGCACAGTCGGCGTCCAATTCAGACGCTGGAGCCTCTTGCCAGGCAATGTCACCTGACAATCGATGAAACCTACGCCGATCAGGACTACGGCGCGTTGGCTCAGCACCTTCGCGAGAGCGATGCTTTTGATGGGGCGCTCGTTGTGGTCTGTTGGCATCACGGAAACATCCCGCCAATGATGCATGCGCTGAAGGCACACGCGGGCGATTATCCGGACCCTTGGAAAGGCGATGTTTTCGATCTCATTCTTCAAGTCAAGTTCACGAAGGATAGCGAAAAGCCCGAGGTTACGAAAGTGCGGGAGCCGTTCTGACCTTGTGCCTGAAGGTCGCTGGTCGTCGCGGTAAACAATTTCGAGAGGAAACGATGGATCGGTTGCCGAGGGAGCGGACATCCATTCTGGTGACAGGAACGTTTTTTCTGGCGGCTTTGGCTGCGGCATTGGTGCCGGCTCCCTCGCGCGCCGCGCCGCCCGGTTACGAGATCCAGAGTTTTCCAGTGCCGGAAGCGCTCCAGTCGCAGGGCCAATCGCTTTCAGCGGACAGCAAGGACTGGATGAAGAAGTGGAAGGGAATGAACCTCGATGATAGCTCCAGCTATACATTCAAGGAGCTGTCCGGTTCGACCTCGATCAACATGAAGATCGAGAAGATCGATGCGTCGGATCCGAAGGGCTATAAGTCGCGCGGATCCTTCGTCCCACGGAACAGTTCGGCCAATCCCGACATCGAGATAGCGGCTTTCAATCTCAGTGCGATCCTCGGATACGACGGGATATATCGCCCCGCCGCGCGCTACGAGCTTGGTCCGATCGCGAGCCAAGCGTTCAAATCCCTTATCGGAAAGTACAACATCCATGGTTCGGCACGGTTGGCCAACAAGGCCCGAATATTGAAGGCCATACAATCCGGGTCCCCCTTGAAGGGATGTGTCAAGGCCAAGAAGGACGACACGGGCGTCGCGTTCGACGCGATCGCCAATACCCACGCCCCGTCGAATGGCGCGCCGAACGCCGGTCATCCAATCATTCGGTTCCTGCAGGCCGCGAATGAGAAACCGATGGCAGGCAAGAGCTTGACTCTGAAAACCGGCTATGACGGCGACGAACTCGAGCTCGCGCGGGAGTATTCGGTCATCATGACGATCGACGCCGTCACCCAGCAGTGGGACCGGTACAGCGGCGGCAACGTGGCGATCCGGAAAGACGATCAAGGCCGCGCTCATTTCTACATGACTGATAACGGCGGTGCAGATCTCAGCGACAGTTGGAACGCGCATAATCTGACCTGGTTCAGCCGCTTCGATCGCGGCGTCATCCAGAAACTGGCCGATCTGAAGCGATTCCTCGACACCCCCGCGACCGGCTATCTCGGATATTCCGATCCTGAAGTCTTCGTCACCGACCTCGGTCTCTATTCCCAGAACAGCGCGGCTATCAATGTTCAGCGGCTCAGAAGGAACCTGGGGTTTGTGCTGGACTATGTCCGGGCTACCGAAACCAAGTTCGGCGATAAAGCCTACTTTGACTGAGTCTGCGCGACGCAATGAAATGGCACGGCTATCGTACTCGCCCGCAGCAGAGTGCTCCGCCATCGGTTGAATGCTGTTTCACTCACTTCGGGCCGATCAGTCCTGGGGCATTCCAAGCCGATCCAGGAATGGCTTCGCATAAGCGTCGTCTGACGACAAGCAGCTGCCGCGGCATCGGAGTGGTCGCTCTCACGGCTCGCAACTCGTGACTTTGACGCTTTGGTTCGAGAAGTGGGCCTGCAGATCCAAGTCGAGCTTCAAGCCGCCCTTCAGGCATGCTTGATGCAGCTTGGTCGCAAGGTCCTTCAGATTCTTTCGGACGTTGGCGTAATCGTCGGCAGTAAAAACCAGTTCCCGGACGAAGAAATCCTTCGTTTCAGCGGAATCGGCGACGGCGTCAAGTTGCTGAAGAAGGAGGTAGGTCTTTGGATCAATGTGCGCAATACGACCGGCCAGGCCGACTTGATTTGCAACATTCTCCTTTGCGACCCCGCAGTCATTGTCTTTCAGGAGCATTGTCTTGAGTTGAACGGCTCCCAGTTTCGCAGCCTCTTCGGGCGTCAAGTCCTTGCTCGACTTCAGCTTGGGGCTGCCATCCGCGTCCAGATCGGCAGCGTCGATGTAGTAATAGGTCGTAAGATAGTGGATGTTGCCGAAGCGATCCTGCTGGTTCATCAGCGTGTCGATCACGATCAAGTCCGCGGCATCCTTGAGCTGCACCATCTTCTGAACGTTTTCGGTTGTGAAACTTCGTCCCACCAACGTACTGATGTCCGCGTTGTGGGCCAGCATTTGCACGATCGGGTTCTTGTCGCGGAAGTTCGACGCGCGGGCTACGTTGTTGGCTCCGCCGTTGAAGAACTCCTTGTAGAAGCTTTCGTGCTTTGGATTTTCGCTAAGGGCGCCATACGATTGGGTGAAGTCGGCGGTCAACAGAGAATCCCGCCTCTTGCCGTTCGCGCCTGCCGTCAATTGCGCCATCAGGCTTGCCCAGGTCTGATGAATGAGACTGTTCGAGGCGGTCTCCGCCAGAGCCGCGCGACCGAGGGCAATATGATTTTGCAGGTCGAAGGTGCGCAGAACTGCCGGCGGTACGTCGGCGATTCCACCAAGCATGCGCGACAGATGGTAGTAGCCGAGGATGGATGGCGTGTAGCTGCAGCTGGAGCTCAGCTTGTATTTGGCTATCTTGTGGACGCCGGCAGTGTTGCAACGGGCGGCCTCGACCTGTTGGGGAGTGCCTCCTTGGGGGAGTGAATAGAGGTCGAGACCCGGATTGGTGCTGTTGAGTTTCGGACAAACAGCAGAATTCTGATGCTCGTCGATATTGCAAAGCCGAATCTCGATCTCGATGTCCTTGTCGAAATATCTCCCTGCGGCGATGTGCTTGGGAACAACGCAAATCTCGGCATGTCTGCCGGGCACCGGAATCTGCGTGGTCTGTGCGCCGCGCGTCGGGTCGACGGATAGGCCGGCATAGGCGTATGCCGGAGTGAGCAACTGCAGCGGCAGCAGCAGAAGCTGAGTGAAACGCACAGGTCTCATGGCGTGTCTTCCCGGTCTCGCGTGGCACATGCAGGAAAACCCGCTGGAGCAAGTTCTCCGATCGGTTTGCATTCGCAACTTCCATCCGCTGCGCCGACCGCGGCGACTGGCTGCAGTTCAGCGCGGAGCGCTTGCCTCAATGGTATTGCGGACAAACGCGAGCCGCGTCCTGCTCGGAAATTTGCAGCTCTGGATCGGTGAATCGCACGAAATTCGCGACCTGGTCGTGCTCTTTTGGATAACGAATCTTGGGCGGGATCACGCTATCCCAATATCCGGCCGCCTTGCGGGAATCCCATCCTGCTGGAGCGCAAAATTGAGCGAGGGACGCGGCCGAGATGAAACCGGACGCGTGCAGGCCATACCAGCAATGGACGTACATCGCACCCTTGCCCTGAGTGATGATGTCATGGAGCTTGACGAACACCGTTCTCAGGGCCGCGCGGTTGTCCCACTGGTGATAGTCGTATTGCAGCGAATTAGCGGCGCAGCTGACATTCTCGGTTCCGTTCCATCCGGTTCGATAGGCGTACACCGCCTGCGAGAAGCCGGCTTTGCAAAGTGCCTGAAGAGATTGATTTTGCAGCGGTCGGCGTGGACCGTCGACATCAGCGCGAGAACCTTCGGTGCCGCCGCGATACAGGACCCCGGGCATGACGACCCGAAAGTGCGTGAGTCCTGTTCCGTTCCCAACTGGAAAGAGCTTCTCTTTCTTCATATCGGCGTCGTCGGTTCCCGCAGGCTGCGCAAGAGCGCTCGCTGCAACTGACAGTCCCAAAAGCAGAACCGCACAAAATCCTGGGATTTTGGACATGGCGTCTCCTCACCGAAGATGGTCAGTCTTGATGTCGCGTCGGATCTTGATTCCCTCCTGAAAGCGAAAAGAGCGCGGTGGCCCCAGCGCTCCCGGCCGGTTGAGCAGATCCGCTGGTCTGCAACGTTAGAGCAGGCTGCGACCGAAGGTTGTGAGCCACTTCACATGGCCGGAAAATGCGATTGGGCTAAAGTTGCAATCTACCTGAAGGTCGTCTGGTGCAGACGAACGTTCATAGGTTTCGCGAGGACCGGACATGCCAGCAAAGCCCAATTTGCCGACGCCCGATTTCACCTTCGATGCCGAGCAGCCCGGCGCGTGTATCGCCGGCGTACGGCCGTATCGCAATGGATCATACCGTCTCGACGCCGAGACGATCTCGAGCAAATTCTTTGTCCATAATTACGGGCATGGCGGTGCCGGTATTACGTTGAGCTGGGGCTGCGCCGCCAAGGTGCGTGATATCGTCAGGGGCCATCTGGTTGGCTCGCCCGCTACAAAAGTCGCCGTCCTCGGTGCAGGGGTGATGGGCCTGACCGCCGCCACGCTGCTTGCCGATCTCGGTCTGACGGTCACGATCTATTCGGACCGCCGGCCGCTGGAGACCACGTCATCCAAGGCCGGCGGCCAGTGGGCCGTGTCGGTGGTGGAATTCGCGGGCAAGCAACAGGAACTCACGGACATCATCAGGTTCGCATACACGACCTTCAAGGCGAGTATCGGCCAGGGCTTTGGCGTCAGCGAGCGGCCGAACTATTCGGCGACGCCGTCGCACAATCTGGATGTCGTGATCCAGCTGGCGCCCGGTCTCATCAAGCCAAGGGAATCGCTTCCAAGGGAGCCGTTCGAGGGCCATACCAAGCCTGGCTTCGTCTACCAGACCTTGCTGATCGAACCGCCGATCTTTCTTGCGAAGCTCGAAGCAGATCTGCGGGCGCGCGGCACGACGTTCGTGAACAAGAAATTCGTCAACAGGTCGGATATCATCGCCTCGGTGCCGGAAACGATCGTCGTCAATTGCACCGGGCTCGGGTCGATGACGTTGATGAGCGATCCGAAGATGGTCCCGATCAAGGGCCAGTTGGCGATGTTGCCCCCGCAGCCCGCGTTGCAATATCTGTATGGTCAGGACGGATACATGTTCCCGCGCGCCGATCACGTCGTCATCGGCGGGACGTTCGAGGTCGGTGTGAACAATGAGACGGCAGATAAATCCGTGTGCCAGGGTCTCGTCAGTCACATCGCCTCCCAGTTTGGCAAGGCCGCGGCGAAGCCTCTTCCGGACATCCATATCCACAACCCCGACCACGCGCCGATCGTCAATCCGCAAATCCCGGAGGTCTGAGGTTTTTCCAGCCTGGCGTTCCGGCCGGTACCATCGCTGGGCAGGGGTGCCGGTGGAGAGGTGAGGGTTGCTCGCGCGTAAGCCACCAGTCACGGAACGTGAAAGCGGCGTAGAGCTGGGATCGCCCTATACGGGATAGCGCCATTTCAAGGCGCGGCGCAGAAAAAGCAGCGCCACGATGATCGCGATGGCGGCGAACCAGAGGAAGGCCGGAACGGGCGATTGATTGTGAATGTGGGCAATGTACAGAACCAGAGCCAACAGAATGGCAACCAGCGCGTTCGACACCCAATACAACGGTGAACGCCGAATTCCAGCTGCTGCGAGTTCTGTCGCCCGTTCACTCGCCCGCCTAGTGAGCCACCAATAAAAGCCGAAAGAGGTGAGGGCAATGATCCAGGACATCCCTAGCTTCTCTCATGCAACCTTTTAGGTGACCCTATTGAGAATACTCAAACTGAATGGATCGGGTTAACGCAAGCGGCCGTAGCCCAGCACCCTATTGGCCCACCGGCGAAGTTCCATCTCGTCTGCCGAAGGTTCGCTAATTGGGCTTAAGCGAACCAGATTTGCTCATCCCGAGTCCTTCGCATTTCGACCCGAAGCGGACGTCACAGGTAGCCCATCACTTGGCGCTAAGCCGATAAACTATTACTAACTCGTGCTGAGTAGCTTATCCATCACGGGGATAGGAGCACGCGTGGAATGAACTTGGATGCCATGTTCGACGATTGCGCTGCCGCGCTGGAGTTGGGTCTTCGCGAAGCCCGCGCCGGCAATCCGAAGATGATCGACGTCTTCGACGCCATCCTCACCCAGCTCGAAACGCGCGACGATGCCGACGCCCGCGAAATGAAAGCCGCCGCGCATTTCGCGGCGGCAACATGCCATGCCGCGTGCGGCCAAAGTGGAGCGATGGGAAAGCGCGCCGCCAAGGCCATGGTGATCCTCAAGAGCCTCGCTGAACCGAGCCGGACGCTGGAGAGCGTCGACGTGATCGCAGACGCGCTTATGGACCGTA
>Ga0209148_1001303_pt1 | contig 13378 bp, 16 predicted proteins | sample AraplaCol_mMF_r2_2_FD_184288 | JGI IMG/M metagenome (GOLD analysis project Ga0209148, IMG submission 184288) | Arabidopsis root microbial communities from North Carolina, USA - plate scrape CL_Col_mMF_r2 (SPAdes) (version 2) | ecosystem: Host-associated > Plants > Roots > Endosphere | place...
GTTCGTCGAGGTCGGCGGCGGCCCACAGGCCCTCGGTATAAGGGCGCAGTTCGTCGACCGCCGCGCGCCAGCCGATCGCATTCGCGCGCGCACGGACATGGCTGAGCAAGGCGACGGCTTGCGGTGGCGGGCGTTGGTCGAGCGTGGACGGATCCTGCGGCGCATGCGCGCGCGGGGCGAGCCCACGGCGGGACAGCGCGGTGATCCGCCCGCCGAAGCCGCGCGCATCGAGCAACAAGGCGATGTCGACCATGGTTAGGCCGGTGCCGATCACCAGCACGCGGTCCTTGTCGGTCAGCCCCTGCGCGACGTCTTCGCTCCAGGGTTCGGGGGCGAAGCTGCCGGGCGCGAGCGCATCCGCGTCGATCTCTCGCGGGACATGCGGGGGAAGGTTGCCAGGCGCGAGGATCACCGCGTCGGCTTCAATCGTACGGCCGTCGGCCAGAAGAATGCGCCAGCCCTCGCCCTGGCGGGTGAGATCGATCGCTTCGCCTTGCACCAGCGCGAGCCGCTCGGGCGCGGCGTGGCGCGCTTCTTCGAGCAAAGCAGCAAGATAATCGCCATAGACCAGCCGCGGCGCGAAACCACCCGCCAGGCCCGGATGCCGCTCGGCCAGCCAGCGCTCGAAATGATCCGGATCCTGCGGCAGCGCGCTCATATTGCTCGCGCGGACGTTGAGCAGATGGTCGGGATGCGCGGCGGAATAAGCCACGCCGCGCGCGGCAACGTCGCGGCGTTCGATCAGGGTCGCGCGCGGACCGTGATGCCTGAGCAGGTTGATCGCTTGCAGCGCGCCCGAAAAGCCGCCGCCGATTATCGCGACATGCCGGATCGTCAAACTGGATAGTCCCCGATTGCCTTCAGCGCAGTCGCTCGAACGGGTATAGATCGCGGATCGCTGCGTTGAAATACGCGCCGCGCGACGAGGCGCGGCCGAAATGCTCCGCCACGCCCTCGGGCACGCCGAGATAGGCATAGCGTTTTCCCGAGACGAACGTCACCGCCAGCCGGTGCGCGGCGGAATCGTAATCGAAGCTGCGGATCACGGACGAGGGCATGCCGCTTGAACGCGGAAACGCGCCTTTATCTCCTTCCGCCCTTCGGGCACGCGCGTCAGGCGGCCGGATCTGCCACGCGCCGCGCGATGATCGTGGGCCGCTCGATCAGCAAGGGCGGATCATATTCGTTGCAGAGCGCCTGCGCGGGGACCAGCTCGATCGCAAAGCCGAGATTGGCGAAAATCCGCCGGTACAATCCCAGCGACAGCTCCCACCAACTGTAATTATGCTGTGCCTGATCCCAGCCGTTCATCGTCCGCATGAACTGCTCGTCGCTGTCGATGACCGGCGTGAAGGCGATGATGACGGTTTCGTTCGCCAGGCGAGCCAGCATATGGATGAAGGGCACCGGATCGGAGATATGCTCGACGATCGCCCCCGCGATGACGACGTCGAAGCGTTCGCGCCATTTCCAGAGCTCGCCGGCCGGCATGTAGAGGACGTCGACCGCGCTCTTCTTCTTGTGCCAGGCGTACCAGAAGCTTCGTTTCAGGCCGGTCAGATATTTATCGGTGTCCGCAATCCATTTGCGCCGCCGTTCGGTATAAGGCGAACCCTTGAACGGGATGCGGTTGAACTCCTGCGCGTGGAGCGCATCGACCGCCGTCACCTTGGCCGCGCCGGCGGCCTCGGCCGAGAAAGCGAGAAAGCCGGACGCGGTGCCGACATCGAGCACGCTTTTCCCGGCGAGATCGACGCCGCCGATATAGGTTTCGAACCGACCCCTGATGTCCCAATTGACGTTTTCGACCGTCTCGCCGTCAGCAATGTCCATGCAGGTGTAGAAATAGCATTGCTCGCGCTCAGGCAGCGGCCAAGGCTCGTCGAGCGTGAAATCGGGTTCGTACATCGGAATTCCGTCGGTCATTGGGCCACGAGCCTGGTGGAAAAGCGCATCCGTTCAGCGCGTCCGCACGTAGCGGCCAGGGGCATCCTCGATCGGCTTCAATTTGCCCTTGCCGGGGACGCGCGCGCCCTTGGCGGGAACCGTTCCGCCCGAACGTGGCTCGATCCAGGCGCGCCAGTCGGGCCACCAGCTGCCCTTATGCTCGGTCGATCCCGCGACGAACTCGGCGAGCGTCTCGGACAGTTTTTCATTGGTCCAATATTGATATTTGCCCGCGGCCGGCGGGTTGACCACGCCCGCAATATGGCCCGATCCCGCCAGCACGAAACGGAGCGGCCCGCTGAAATGGTGGGTCAGCTTCCATACGCTTTCGGGCGGCGCGATATGGTCCTCGCGGCCTGCCTGGACATAGGCTGGCGTCCTTATGGCCTTAAGGTCGAGCGTGGTGCCATCAACCGTCATCTCGCCCTTCGCGAGCTTATTGTCGCGGTAGAAATCGGCGAGATAAGCGCGGTGCCAGTTGGCGGGCAGGTTGGTGACGTCGCTGTTCCAGTGGAGCAGGTCGAACGCCTTGTAGGGGTCGGCCAGCAGGTAATTGTTGACCACATAATTCCAGATCAGGTCGCGCCCGCGCAGCAGGTTGAAGGTCGCGCCCATGTAGCGGCCGTCGAGATAGCCGTCGGTGGCGAGGTTCTCGATCATCGCGAGCTGCGCATCGTCGACGAACAAGGTGAGGTCGCCGGCTTGCGTGAAATCGACCTGGGCGGTGAAGAAGGTCGCGCTCGCCACCTTCTCCGCCTCGCCCTTGGCGGCAAGCCAGGCGAGCAACATCGATAGCGCGGTCCCCGCGACGCAATAGCCGACGACATGCACGCTTGGCACCCCGAGCAGATCGCGGATCGTGTCGATCGCGTCGAGTTCGCCGCGCAGGACATAATCGTCCATCGTGATGCCGGCCATGTCGGCATCGGCCGATTTCCACGACACCATGAACACCGACAGGCCCTGATCGACCGCCCATTTGACGAAGCTTTTCTCAGGGGAAAGGTCGAGGATGTAGAAGCGGTTGATCCAGGGTGGGAAGATCACCAGCGGCGTCGCCTGCACGCTCTCCGTCGTCGGCGCATAGTGGATCAGCTGGTAGAGCGGGGTCTCGTGGATCACCTTGCCGGGCGTGGTCGCGATCGTCTTGCCGACCTCGAACGCATTCTCGCCGACATGGCGGATCTGGCCCGCTCCGATGTCCGCCAGCATCCGCTCGAGTCCGGTGACGAGGTTGGCGCCGCGCGTCTCGAAGATGCGGTCCAGCACGTCCGGGTTGGTCAAAGCGAAATTGGCAGGGCTCATCGCCTCGACAAAGCTTTGCGTCGCGAAGCGGAGCTGCTCTTTCTGCCTGGGATCGATCCCCTCGATCGCGTCAACGCCCTTCAGCAGTTGATCCGAGATCGCGACATAGCTCTGCCGGATCATGTCGAAGATCGGCTCTTGCCAGCGCGCGCCCTTGAAGCGCCGGTCGCTCGCGGCAGCCGCCTTGGCCGCATCGGGCAGCATCGCCTGCCATTGTGCGAGCGCGTCCTTCCACCAGGCGGCCTGCTGTTCCGCGATCTTCTCGGGCTCGAACGTGCTTCCTGCCATCAACTGAGCGGTGTCATCCACCATCTTGAGCGCGGCGGACGCGCCATGCTCCATCAGCATCTGCTGCATCCGGCCGGCGACCCCGGTCCAGTGAGCCATTTCATCGAGCAAGTTTTCGTTGTCGGCCATTATGTCCTCTTGGGTGCCATTAACCGACAAAGCCGGTATAGAGAGCCCGTCTTGCTAGATGGGCGATCCGCGTCCTTTGGCAAAGGCTTGTTTCAACCCGAGGATATGATGACCGAGGATTTCTACCGCATACGCCGTTTGCCCCCTTACGTGTTCGCCGAAGTGAACGCGATGAAGGCGGCGGCGCGCGCGGCGGGCGAGGACATCATCGATCTCGGCATGGGCAACCCCGATGGCGCGCCGGCGCCGCACGTGATCGAGAAATTGTGCGAGGTTGCGCGCAACCCCAATGCGCATGGCTATTCGGCCTCGTCGGGCATTCCCGGCCTCAAGAAGGCGCAGGCGGCCTATTACGATCGCCGTTTCGGCGTCACGCTCGACCCCAACAAGGAAGTGGTGGTGACGTTGGGCTCGAAAGAGGGCCTCGCCAACCTCGCCCAGGCGATCACCGCGCCGGGCGACGTCGTGCTCGCGCCCAACCCGTCTTATCCGATCCACACGTTCGGCTTCATCATCGCGGGCGCCGCGATCCGATCGATCCCGGCCGCACCCGGCCCCGATTTCTTCGAGCGGTTGAAGTACGCGATGGCCTATACCGTGCCGAAGCCGTCGGTGCTGGTGATCGGCTATCCGTCCAACCCGACCGCTTATGTCGCCGATCTTGCTTTCTACGAGCAGGTGGTCGCCTTCGCGAAGGAGCATAAGCTCTGGGTGCTGAGCGATCTCGCTTATGCCGAGATTTATTTCGGCGATACGCCGACGCCTTCCATCCTGCAGGTGAAGGGCGCCAAGGACGTGGCGATCGAGTTTACCTCCATGTCCAAGACCTATTCGATGGCGGGCTGGCGGATCGGCTTCGCGGTCGGCAACCAGCAGTTGATCGGCGCGCTGACGCGGGTGAAATCCTATCTCGACTATGGCGCCTTTACCCCGATCCAGGCGGCGGCGGTCGCGGCGCTCAATGGCCCGCAGGACATCGTCGCGGACAATCGCAAGCTCTACAAAGCACGCCGCGACGTGATGGTCGAGAGCTTCGGCCGGGCCGGCTGGGACATTCCGTCTCCTGAAGCCTCGATGTTTGCGTGGGCGCCGATCCCGCCGGCATTGAAGCATCTCGGCGCGCTCGAATTCTCGAAGCAATTGCTGACTCACGCCAACGTCGCGGTCGCACCCGGCGTCGGCTTCGGCGAGGAAGGCGAGGGCTATGTGCGGCTGGCTCTGGTCGAGAATGAGCATCGCATCCGCCAGGCGGCGCGCAACGTGAAGAAATATCTCGCGTCGATGGGCGTCAACGCGGCCAAAGCGGCGCAAGCCGGCTGATGCACGCCGCGCTCGACGACATCTTCCAGGTTTCGAGCCTTTCGGGCCTGGCGCACACGATCCAGTTGGCGCTGGCCCCGGCCTTCCTGCTGAGCGCGATGGGGATCATCCTCAACATGCTCACCGGGCGGCTGGCGCGCGTGGTCGATCGCGCGCGCATGATCGAGGCGGCTTTCACCCCGCGCGGCCATCCCGATCATGATCATCAGGTCAAGGAATTGCGCCTGCTCGATCGGCGGATGAAGATCGTCAACAATTCGATCCTGCTCGCCACCGCGAGCGCGGTGGTGTTGTGCATGGTGGTGGCGGCGATGTTCGTGGCCGAACTTCTCGGCTTCAGCATCGCACGGACATTGGCGTCGATGTTCGCTTTGTCACTGCTGCTGCTGATCGCGTGCCTGCTGCTGTTCCTGGTCGAGGTCCGCGTCGCGGTCCGCGCGATCCAGATCCGGGACGAGTTGCTGGAGTTAAGCTGACCAGATCCTCCCCCGGAGGGGGAGGGGGACCGGCGAAGCCGGTGGAGGGGTAGTCGCCACATGCTGCACGGCCCGAAGCAGACTCAAAAGCGCGCCAGGCAGCTTCGCAGAAACATGTCTTTGCCTGAGGTGTTGTTGTTGACCGCTCTCCGCAAGCGGCCCGCGGGACTGCGGTTCCGCCGTCAACATCCCGCGGGGCCATATGTCCTCGACTTCTTTTGTCCCGAGTGCCGCCTCGCAATCGAGGTCGACGGGGAGGCGCATTCTCGCGGCGACCGGCCAGAAAGAGATCGCGCACGAGATGCGTGGATCGAAGCGCAAGGGGTGAAGACGCTTCGCATTCCCGCATCGGATGTTTTGGCTGATCTGGAAGCCGTCGTTCGCCACATCGTCGTGGTGGCCCGGCGAGATTACCCCTCCACCGCCTCCGGCGGTCCCCCTCCCCCTCCGGGGGAGGATTGAGGCTCGCCATTCCGGACACCCCAAAACGAAAGAGGGGCCGCTCGGCCATCGTCGAGCGACCCCTCCAACATGGGTCAGCGGCCGGATGTTCGGCCCGGGAGACCCCAGCGTTTCTAACGATGGTTAGAAGCGCGTCTCCCGAACGGACAGAACCGACCCCCAAGCTGAACCATGAGACATCGGTCACCTCCTTTCGCTAAGTTGAAGAGCAAGGCGAATGTGAGTCATCCGACGCTCGCGAACAAGACTTGAAATCAAATTTTTCGCGTCAGGATGCTTTGCTTCGCGTCGGCTTCTTGTCGAACAGCTCGCGCAGCTCGTCCTTGGCGCGCTCCAGCACAGCCTTCTGCTTCTCGTCGAGGTCGCGGCCCGCGCGGTTGATGTAGAAGGTCAGCATCGACATCGCCGACTGAAAGGGCGTGCCCTTGCGCCGCTTGCTATGCTCGGCCGAATGTTTGAGCGACAATGCGATCTCGTGCGGATCGTGCTTGGTGAAGACATCGCGATCGAGATCGAGCGCGTTCGAATGCGCGGTCACATTCTGTGACCAATGTCGCACTGCCACGACCGTCAATGCTTCTTGAAATATTGGACTTCGCGCTCATGCTTCTGCGCGGCGGCCTTGGTGTCGAACGTGCCGAGATTCTTGCGTTTCCCGTCGTCACCCTTTTTCCGCGAGTAAAGCCTGTATTCCCCGGATTTCAGCTTGCGGATCACAGCCGCCTCCTACGCAACTTGAACGCGCGCTAAACGGAAAAGGGCAGGGCCGGTTCCTGACTTAAATCAAGGCCTGTTCAATTTCGGCAATCTTCGATCACGCGGCTGGGTTCGGCCCAGGCGGGAATGTCGATTTCGGGCAGGTTCGGCGCGCTCAGCGAGAAACGCCCGCGGCTGAACGCGATCTGGTCGAGCTGGGGATCGGTCGGGGCGAAGCTGACCAAACTATGCCCATCCGGATTGGCCTGCGCGGGCCAGTCACGCTGCGCGTAGGAGGTGCGGATGGTGAGCGTCGGGATACTGCCCGAGACCGACAGGATCACCAGCCGGCGGCCTGTATCGCATCGCATCGTAAGCAAAGGCGGCGCGCCCGCGATGCCGTAGGTCGCGACATGGTCCGCATAATGCCAGGCGCCGGGCGAATAGGGCCGGTCGCGCCAGTCGGTCGGGGCCGCCGGCTTGGGAGGAACCACCACCGGCGCGGGCGGCGGCGGCGCGACCCGGACCGGAGGCGAGGGCGCGGGATGCGAGCAGGCCGCTACGACCAGCGGCAGCGCAAGGACCAGTCGTTTCATACCGCGACGGGTGCGGCGATGTGCGCCTGCGGCGCGTAGTCCGTGACCTCGATATCTTCGATCTTGTAGTCGAAGATGCTCGGTGGCCTGCGCACCAGCTTCAGCCGCGGTTCGCCCGCGGGCGTGCGTACCAACTGTTCTTCCACCAGATGCGCGTGGTTGAGATAGACGTGGACGTCGCCCCCGCTCCAGATCAGCTCGCCCGGCTCCAGATCGCATTGCTGGGCTAGCATCGCGATCAGCAGGCTGGCCGAGAAGACGTTGAAGGCGAAGCCCAGCCCCAGGTCGCACGACCGCTGCCACAGCATGCCGGACAATTTCCCGTCCGAGACATGATATTGATAGGTCATGTGGCAGGGCGGCAGCGCCATCCCGTCGAGTTCGGCCACGTTCCAGCCGGTGAAGATATGGCGGCGCGACGCCGGATTGTTGCGCAACGAGTCGACCAGCGCCTCGATCTGGTTGATCCCCGGCCCGCGCTTGTAGAGCCCGGGCTCGTCCGCCGCCTCGTAGCGCGGCCAGTCGACCCATTGCTTGCCGTAGACCGGGCCCAGCTCGCCCCATTCGGCGGCGAACCTGTCGTCGGACAGGATACGCGCTTCGAATGTGTCGCGGTCGATCTCCTCGCCCGTCGCGCGGCGATATTTGTCGAGCGGCCAGTCGGTCCAGATATGGACCTTGTCGGCCACCAGAGGCCGGATGTTGGTCGATCCGCTCAGGAACCAGAAAAGCTCGCGCGCGGCGGTCTTCCACGCGACGCGCTTGGTGGTGAGCAGGGGAATGCGATCGTCCGAAAGATCGAACCGCATCTGCGCGCCGAACAGGCTGCGCGTGCCCACGCCCGTACGGTCGCGGCGCTCGTCGCCATGGTCCCAGACCTGGCGAAGCAGGTCGAGATATTGCTGTTCGTAGTGCATGGGACTGGCTTAGCGGGGAGGGGAGGCCGAGCCAACCCGCCAACCGTGACCCTGAACGTGTTTCAGGGTCCATTCGGCGGCGAGGCGCCTGCCGCTCGATGGATGCTGAAACATGTTCGGCATGACCGAAGTCAGCCCTGGTCCCGCACCTTTTCATGGTGGCGGATCACTTCGTCGATCACGAAGCGCAGGAACTTCTCCGAGAAATCGGGGTCGAGATGCGCGCTCTGCGCGAGCGCGCGCAGCCGTGCGATCTGCTCCGTCTCGCGGCCAGGGTCGGCGGGGGGCAGCCCAGCCTGGGCCTTGTAGGCGCCGACCGCCTTCGTGACCTTGAACCGCTCGGCGAGCAGGAAGATCAGCGCCGCGTCGATATTGTCGATGCTCTGGCGATATTCGGCGAGCTGCGCGTCGGCCACGATGAATCTCCCTCGGTTCGTGGCTCCCATGCGGGCGCTTGCCCGCACACGCAAGCGCCCGACTTGCCTTTGTTCCCGCCAAGGGCCAAAGGGCGCGCGTCATGGCCGCCACGGTTACGCCGCTTCACCGCACGAACGCGCCCTCGCTCGATCCGATGATCCAGCTGGTGGCCGCGGACATGAATCAGGTGAACAGCGTGATTCTGGCGCGGATGCAGTCCGACGTGCCGCTGATTCCCGAACTGGCTGGCCATCTGATTGCGGGCGGCGGCAAGCGGATGCGACCGATGCTGACGCTCGCGTGCGCGCGGCTGCTCGATTATCCGGGCGTGCGCCATCACAAGCTCGCCGCCGCGGTCGAGTTCATCCATACCGCGACGTTGCTCCACGACGATGTCGTCGACGGCTCCGGCCTGCGGCGGGGGCGCCGCACCGCCAACATCATCTGGGGCAATTCCGCGAGCGTGCTGGTCGGCGACTTCCTGTTCAGCCGCGCCTTCGAGCTGATGGTCGAGGATGGCTCGCTCCGTGTGCTCAAGATATTGTCCAACGCCAGCGCGGTTATCGCGGAGGGCGAGGTCAACCAATTGACCGCACAGCGCCGGATCGAGACGAGCGAAGAGCGCTATCTCGACATTATCGGCGCCAAGACCGCGGCCTTGTTCGCCGCCGCTTGCCGCATCGCCGCTGTGGTCGCCGAGCGCGACCAGGCGGTGGAGGAGGCGCTCGATGCTTATGGCCGCTATCTCGGCATTGCGTTCCAGCTGGTTGACGACGCGATCGACTACGCCTCGGATGGCGCGACCATGGGCAAGGATGTCGGCGACGACTTCCGCGATGGCAAGGTCACGCTTCCCGTGATTCTGGCGCATGCGCGAGGCGACGATGGCGAGCGCCGTTTCTGGCGCGAGGCGATGGAGGGGCATCGCACCTCCGACGAGGATCTGGCGCGTGCGCAGTCGCTGCTGATCAAGACCGATGCGATCTCCGACACGCTCGAGCGTGCCCGCCATTATGGCCAGCGCGCGATCGACGCACTTGCCGGGATCGGCAGCGGTCCGGCCAAGGCGGCTTTGGTCGAGGCGGTCGAATTCGCGGTAGCGCGCGCTTATTAAGGGCGTATCGCGCGCTTATTCGCTTGCGAGCGCAATTGTGTTATCGTTTCGGTAAGCATTCGACTCGGGCGTTGGGACCCTGGTCTGCTTATGGGGGACGATCATGAAATATGTTGTGATGGCTTTGGCCTGTACGCTTGCGGCACCCGCGATGGCGCAAACCTATGCGAACGCGAACGATTTCGACACGATCTTCAGCTTCGGGTCGCCCGATACGACCAGCTACGGCCAGGTCTTCACCGCGCCCGGCGGCACGTTGAGCTCGTGGACCTTCTACGACACCGACTCGACCAATAACGGTGCCCGTTTGGTGGTCGCCGCCTGGGACGGTTCCGAGCCGGTCGGTCCGGAACTGTATTCGAGCCTCAGCCAGAACGTGACCGCAGGGTCTTTCTTCGCGCACACCTATAGCAACATCAATCTCTCGCTCACCGCCGGTACCAGCTATATCGCCTACCTGACGGTGGCCGGTGTCGACTCGCCCACGTCGGGCGCCGGCGTCGCGGGATCGAGCAGCAGTCCGCTGGGCGGCGGCTTCCGGTATCTGAACTCCGGCGGCGCGGATCCGATCGGTTTGGGTGCGTGGAACAGCTATTTCGTGCCGAACATGCAATATACGGCGACCTTCAACGGCTCGGTTCCCGAGCCCGCCTCGTGGGCGCTGATGCTGGGCGGCTTTGGCCTGGTCGGCGGCGCGCTGCGCAGCCGCCGCAAGACCGCCGTCGCGTTCGGCTAAGGCTATCCTGATCGAAAGACGCCGCGCTGCCTGGTCGGCGCGGCGTTTTTTTGCGCCCGCATGGGTCAAGGCTGTCGTCGGCATGGGCGCCGCGCTGCTGATCGTCTACCTCGCCAACGCGTCCTGGATCTGGGGCCGCCCCGGCAGGGCGATGCTCATAACCCATCTCGGCATGCACCAGCAGTTCGATGAACGCGGCCTGTCGCTCTATGCCTGCAAGGGCGATCGGATGCTGCCGCCAACACATCCCTATCTCGAAAATACGATCGCCGGGATCGGCGAGGCTTTCCAGCTCGGCGCGGATATGGGCGATGTGGATGTCCAGCCGACCAAGGACGGCGACTATGTCGTGTTCCACGACGCGCGGCTGGAATGCCGAACCAATGGGCGCGGTTCAGTCTGGGACAAGACGGTACCCCAGCTCAAGACGCTCGACATCGGCTATGGCTACACCGCCGATCATGGCCGCACTTACCCTTTCCGCGGCAAGTTCGTCGGATCGATGCCGACGTTGGGCGAGATGCTCGATGCCTATCCCAACCGTCGCTTCATGCTGATCATGAAGAGCAATGATCCGGAGGAAGGGGACCTGCTCTTTGCCTGGCTTCGGCGCCATCACGTCGATCTACGCCGCATCCAGGTGATGGGCGGGGATCGGCCCGCCGCGCGCCTTCATACGCTTGCGCCCACGCTGCGCGTCGGCAGCGAGCAGATATTGAAGCTTTGCCTGAAACGCTATCTTGCGATCGGCTGGAGCGGGATGATCCCCACGTCCTGCCGCAACACGGTGGTGATGGTGCCGTTTAATTATCGCCGGGCGATGTGGGGCTGGCCTAATCTGTTGGTGGAACGGATGGCTCGGGCCAACAGCTCGGTGGTTCTGATCGGCGATTTCGAACGTCATTCCGACAGGCCCGGCATGAACATGATCGACACGCAGGCCCAACTCGATGCGCTGCCGCGTGATTATGCGGGCCAGATATTTACCAGCCGGATCGAAGCAATCGGCCCCGCCGCGCGGGCGCGGGGCATGCTGAACTAAGGTCAATCGACCGTGATGGTGAAGCGGTCGGGATAGAAAGCGAGATGGTCGGCAATCGCCGCGACCGACTCGTACGGATGCTCGTAGCTCCAGACCGAATTGGCGAGCCGTTCGTCGCCACCGCGTACGCTCAGATAGGACGCATCGCCCTTGTAGGGACAATAGGTCTGGTGCGTGCTCGCCTCGAGCAACGCCATGTCGACGTCGGCGCGCGGGATATAGTGAACCGGCGGATAGTTCGCCTCGCGCAGGACAAGGGCGCGGCGCGTGTCGGCGACGATCTGGTCGCCGAGCCGGACCACGATATGCGCGGGCGCGGGCTCGATCGTGATCGGATGGTCGGGGCCGGGGATGCGGACGGGCTTGCTGCTCATGGGGTCACTCCCTGATCAAAGCCGCAAGATGGGGATCGCGCGGCCGGGCTCAAGCCGTCAGAGATGCCATTTTTCGAGATAGAGATAGGCCGGGTCGAATTCGCCGACTTCGACCAACCCCTTCCAGTCATGGATCGTGACGCGGCCGCTCTTGAACTGGACCAGGCCGCGTTCGCGCAGGTCCTTGAGCGTGCGGTTGACGTGGATCGGGGTCAGGCCGACGCATTCGGCAAGATCGGTCTGGGTGATGTCGAAATCGTAGCTCAGCCCGTCGGTCAGGCCGACCACCTCGAGTCTGAGCTTCATCTCGCAGAACAAAGCGGCGATGCGCGACACCGCGCTGCGTCGGCCGAGCGATACCTCCCATTCGCGGTGGATGGCGGCGTCCATGTTGGTGGTGAACCAATAAAGGCGGGTCAGGTGGGGCAGCCGCTCGGTGATCTGCTCCAGTTTCTCGTGCGGGACGATCGCGACGCGGCACGGCGTGATCGTCATGATATTATGGTCGAGCCGCTTGAGCGTGAAGCTGTGCAGGTCGGCAAAATCGCCCGGGACGTGAAGCTCAGTGATTTGGCGCTGGCCATCAGACAGATCCTTGTAGCGGCATAATATGCCCTCCAGCAGCAAGATGCTGAAGCTCAGCACCCGGCCGGCATGGATCAGGATCTCGTCCGCACCGAACGTCCGCACCTCCGCAATCGAATCGCGGATCGCTTGCTCTTCCTCGGGGCTCACCGTGTCGCGCGCCCTGAGCTTCAGAAGGTGACGTTCGATCACATCTTATCCAGGCTGCCGCAGTTCCACTGCTTCACTGAACGGTACGACCAGCAGGATGTTTCCGTCCGCATCGGCTATTTCGATCTTGCCCGACAGATCGAGCTGTCCCTGGCGCGCTTCCTCGCTCAGCAGCGAGCGCACGCCCTCGATCGCCGCGGCGCGTGCTGCGTCGAGATTCTCCAGCTCCTGGCCCTCGGGGTCTTCCGAATAGCCGCCGCCATTGTTGATGTTCAGAAAATAGCGAGCCATGGGCGCCCAACGCATGCGGCGCCCTCCGGTTCTATCCTGTTTCGCTACTTTTCCGTGGAAACCCCGTCAGCTGTGGCGGCTCGTTATATAGCGGTCGACGACGCGCGCGAGCGTGGTGAGTGGCATGTTGCCGCCGAGCACGATCGCATCGTCGAAGGTGCGCAGGTCGAACCGGGTGCCCAGCGCGGCCTGGGCGCGGGTGCGCTGCCGGTTGATTTCGTTATGCCCCATCTTGTAGCCGCACGCCTGGCCCGGCCAGGAGCAATAGCGGTTCAATTCGGCGCGTAACTGCTCGCGCGGCTGGCCGGTGCCCTCGCTGAACCAGTCGAGCGCCTGGTCGAAGCTCCAGCGCTTGGCGTGGATGCCGCTGTCGACCACCAGACGGCAGGCGCGGAAGTTGATCGACTGGAGATAGCCGATCTTGCCGAGCGGATCGTCGGCATAGCAGCCAAGCTCGTCGCCCAGTTGCTCGGCGTAGAGCGCCCAGCCCTCGGAGTAAGCGTTGAAGGCCAGCAGCGAGCGGATCAGCGGCA
>Ga0209148_1001305_pt1 | contig 13334 bp, 10 predicted proteins | sample AraplaCol_mMF_r2_2_FD_184288 | JGI IMG/M metagenome (GOLD analysis project Ga0209148, IMG submission 184288) | Arabidopsis root microbial communities from North Carolina, USA - plate scrape CL_Col_mMF_r2 (SPAdes) (version 2) | ecosystem: Host-associated > Plants > Roots > Endosphere | place...
CATGTTGATCTACGCGCCGGTGCAGACCGACAAGACGGCGGAATCGGCGGCGGAAATTCTCAAGGAAGCCAAGGCGGTCGTCGGTGCCAAGCCGCTGACCGACGATGAGATTGCGAAGATCCGCGCGCAGCGCATCCGTGCCCTGCCGGGCAGCTTCGAAACCACCGGCTCGGTACTGGGCGCCATGAGCGGCATCGTCGTCTACGACCGTCCCGACGACTACGTGCAGACGCTCAAGCCGCGTATCGAAGCCGTAGATCGCAAGGCTGCGGAAGCGGCACTCAGTGCCGTCGTACGTCCGGATGCGATCACCTGGGTGATCGTGGGCGACCTGCGCAAGATCGAGGCCCCGGTGCGCGCCTTGCACCTCGGCGAAGTGCAGGTGATCGACGCCGATGGGCATCCGGTCAAGCAAGCGGCCGCGTCCGGTGGTGCACATACGAAGGCGCCGGTAGCGGAACCTTCGAAGCCCTGAGGACGATGGGGCGCGATCGATCGTCGCGCCCCATCGCTCGTCCGGCTAGCATAGCCATCCACGTTCCACCGGAGTTCCCCATGCGCAAGATCCTGATACTCGCCATTCCCCTCGCTCTCTCGGCATGTACCTGGGGGATCAAGCTGGACGATGCCGCCCGCAACGTGCGCACCGCCTGGAACGGCGACGTGGGCAGTTGCCATGAGCAAGGCAAGGTCACCGTGTCGGTCATGAACCGCGTCGGCCCCGTCGATCGCAACGACCTCAAGGTTCGCGACGAACTCGAAGTGCTGGCACGCAACGAGGCCGCCAAGATGGGCGCGGACACCATCAAGCCGTTGGGCGAGCCGAATGAAGGCTCGCAGGACTGGGGCGCCTACAGTTGCGGTAGCCGGTCGGTCGCGCCGGCACGCAATGCCGACACGCCGCCTCCACCGGCCGCCACCACGCCGCAAGGCGGTTTCGAGACGGTGCCGCTCAAGAACTGACGCGTCACACGCACGATGAGGCGGGCGATGTGCCGATAGCCCGCCTTGTCCCAGGCTTCTACCTTCGTGGCTCCTCCCATGAAGGACGTTTCCATGGAACGGATAGCCATCGGCGCACGACTCAGGCGACTTGCGCTGTCCTTACCGGTCGTGTTCTCGGCCATGATTGGGCCCGCATGGTCGACGCCCGCGGCGGAACTGCCGTTCAAGCAGCTCCGCTTGCCCAACGGTCTTACCGTCCTGGTTCATGAGGACCACGCCGTGCCGCTCGTTTCGATCGGCGTCTGGTACCGCGTCGGTTCGGCAGACGAACCCACAGGGCGTTCCGGATTCGCACACCTGTTCGAACACCTCATGTTCTACGGGTCCGAGCACTACGAGGGTTCGTTCATCGACGCCATGCATGCCCTGGGCGGCAGCGGCGTCAACGGCACCACCTCGTTGGATCACACGGTGTATTACGAGACGGTCCCCACCGAGGCGGTCGATCGTGCGCTGTGGCTGGAATCGGATCGCATGGGCCACCTGCTCGGCGCGTTGACCCAGCAGCGTCTGGATACCCAGCGTGGCGTCGTGGAGAACGAGCGGCGACAGCGTTACGACACGCCGCTCGGCAGAGCCTGGCCGAGGCTTCTCCGTCACGTCTTTCCGGCGAATCATCCCTACCACCGCGATCCCATCGGGCTGCCGGCAGACTTGGCTAAAGCATCGCTGGACGACGTCAAGGCCTGGTTCCGAGACCACTATGGCGCCGCCAACGTGGTGCTCGTGCTGGCGGGCGACATCACGCCCGACGAGGCGCGCAACAAGGCGATGACCTACTTCGCGGATGTGGCGCCGGGCCCGGAGCAGGATCGCCAACAACCGTGGTTCGCGCCGTTGGATGCGCCATCGCGCAGTGTGATGCACGACCACGTGGCGCAGCGCCGTGTTGTCAGGGCGTGGCCGGTACCGGAGGCCGGATCGCCATCCGATGCGGCCCTCGGGCTCGTTGCGGACGTCCTCGGCGGCGACAGGCGCTCTTTGCTGCATCGGCGTCTCGTCGAGACCGAACACCTCGCCAGCGAGGTGAGCGCAGAGGTGACCCCAATGGGCCTGGCCAGCATATTCGTCATTTCGGTCGCGATCAGCGACCACGCGGATGTGGCTGCCGTGGAGCGCGTGCTGGACGACGAACTGCGCCGCTTCATCGACAACGGGCCTTCCGCTGACGATCTGCATCGCACGCTCGCGCATGCAGAAACCGATATGGCATTGCTTACCGAGTCGCTGAGTGCGCGCGGCGAAGTGCTTGCTCGTGGCTTGCTGCAACACGACAACCCGTGGGCCAGTCTTCGACAACGCCAACTCGCCGTACAATTGACGCCGGCTCATGTGGCGCGCGAAGCCGTCTGGTTGCTTCGACCCGCGCATACGTTGCACGTGCTTCCGGCGCACGACGGCTTCGATGGCGAAGCCGAGGATCTCGCCGACGAAGGTCGCGCGGCATCCGCCGCCAAGCCCGCGCCTGTGCGCGTTTCCACCGCAGGGCTGCATCCGGTTGCGGGTTGGTCGGCAGATCGCCGGCAACTGCCGGCCGTTGGCGAGGCGTTTCCCGAGCCGCGGCTTCCCGCTCTGGAACGGGCACGACTGCCGAACGGCGCCGAAGTGATTCTGGCCCCGCGACCCGGCACCGATCTCGTCCATGTACGCTTTCTCTTCGACGGTGGCACCGCCGCCGAGCAGCGGTATCCACCGGGCACGGCACCTTTCACCATGAGCATGCTGCGCGAGGGTGCGACCACGACGGACAGCCGCGAGGTCCAAGAAAGGGAGGGCTGGCTGGGCGTCAAGGTCAGCGACGGTTGCGACACCGACACATGCTTCCTCGATCTTGCCGTGCCCCGTCGACGCTTCGCCGACGCAGTCACTCTTGCGGTCGATACGCTGCGCCACCCCACGTTCCTTTCGGCCGACATCGCGCGGCGGCATGCGGCCTGGTTGTCGGAGTCGACTTCGCAAGAAGCCGACGCGTATCAGTTCGCGGCAGACGTCATGTCGCGCCTGTTGTACGGCGAAGGTCATCCGTATGCCGCGTTGGCTCCGTCGATCGACGCTCACCCGTCCATGGCGCCATTCGACAGTGCCGTGCTGCACGCCTACCACGGCGCCTTCATTCGCCCGGACAACGTCCGCGTGGTGGTGGTCGGCGACGTATCGCTGGCCTCGTGCATAGACACGCTGGCGGCCGTGCTTGGCGACTGGACGGCACCGCCGGGTCCTGTGCCGTTGCCAAGCACAGCGGTAGCCGTTCCCGAGCCAGGCGAGGTGGCCTATCTGATCGACAGGCCGCGTGCGGGGCAATCGCATATCGCCATCGGCATGTTCGCGTTGCCAGCGGGCGACGACGTGGCTCTGGGTGTCGCGAACATGGTCTTCTGGGGCGCTTCGGGATCGCGTCTGGACAACCTTCTGCGCGATACGAAGGGCTGGAGCTACGGTGTCGAGAGCACGCTGGCGCAGCAACGTGGACCGCGGCCGCTGTTGTTTCAGGTGCCTGTGCAGACCGATCGAACGGGCGACGCCATCGATGCGGTTCGGAGCGAGGTTGCCGCTCTCGTCAATAATCACACTCCGCTCGCCGAAGAAGCCGTCGATGCGACGCGCATGGGCGTCGCCCGCTCGATCGTGGGGATGCTCGAATCGGGAGACGCCATGCTGGCCAACGTGTCCGCGCAACGGGTTCTCGGTCGGTCCGACGATTTCTGGCAACGCCTCCCGACTCTGCTTCGCCAGACCAATGCGGCAGCGGCGAATTCAGCCATTCAATCGGTTCTCAGCAATGCACGCATGACCTGGTTGATCATGGGGGATCGTAGCGTGGTGGAAGGCCCGCTCAGACAGCGCTTTCCCAGCCTTCGCCTGCTCGACGCCGATGGCCGGGCCATCGACTGATCGCGTAGGTCAGAGCATGTTCACGCCTTCGCTCGCACGCGCGGCGAAGGCGCCTGTCAGCCAGTCGATGAACACCCGCACGCGCGGCGACAACTGACGGTTGTGCGGATACAGCAGCGAGACGGGCGAGGGCGTGGGCGGGTGCTCGGGCAATACCTCCACCAGCGTGCCGGCTGCGAGATCCTCGGCCACGTGGTATCGCGGTACCTGGATGAGGCCGAGCCCGAGCCGCGCGATCACGAGGTTGGTTTCCGCACCCGTCACGGTCACTACCGACGGTAGCGACACGTGGCGGATGTCATGGCCGTCAACGAATTCCAGCGGCAGCGTGCTGCCCGTGGCGGTCGAGAGAAATCCAATCGCGACGTGACCTTCCAGATCGCCGAGCGATGTCGGCGTCCCGTGGCGTTCGAGATACGCGGGACTGGCGCAGGTCACTTCGTCGAGCAGGGCAATGCGCCGGCCTACCATCGTGCTGTCGCTCAGTTCGCCGACGCGAAGCACGCAGTCCACGCCTTCGCGAACCAGGTCCACCCAGCGATCGCCTTCGCCGATGTGGATGCGCAATGCGGGATACCGCGTGAGGAAATCCGGCAGCAGCGGCAGGACGAATGCGCGCGCCAAGGTGCCGTGCACGTCCACGCGAAGCAGCCCGCTCGGACGAGCCTCGCCGAAGGCAGCCTCGGCATCCTCGATATCCGCGAGGATCGCCACGCAGCGGCGGTAGTACGCCTCGCCGTCGAGCGTCGGACTCACCTGCCGCGTGGTCCGTTGCAGCAGCCGAACGCCCAGCCGGGTCTCCAGCCGCTTGATCGCTTGGGTGGCCGTCGAACGCGGCAGGTCGAGGTCGGTGGCCGCCAGGGTGAAGCTGCGTCGCTCCACGATGCGGACGAAGAGCCGCATCGTTTCGAACCGGTCGAGAGCCATGATTATTCCATTGAATGGAATGTTGATGGCACATATTGGGCGATTATCCGCGGCGCATCAACGCTCATGCTTTCCCTACCCGGCAATTCCGCCGGAAGGAGAACCGACATGAACGTGAAGTCGAACGAGAAGGTCGCCATCGTGACCGGGGCCTCGCGCGGTATCGGTGCCGCCGTGGCGAAGCGTCTGGCACGTGACGGTTACACGGTGGTCGTGAACTACGCCGGCAACGCCCAGGCGGCCGAAAGCGTGGTGCACGAGATCGAAGTGGCAGGTGGCCGCGCGATAAGCGCGCAGGCGGACGTGTCCAAGGTGGCTGACGCGCGCCGTCTGTTCGACAAGGCCGGGGAAGTCTTTGGCGGCGTGGACGTGCTGGTGAACAACGCGGGGGTGATGATCCTCTCCAGCGTCGCCGAGCTGAAGGACGACGATTTCGACCGGCTCTTCGAGGTCAATGTAAAGGGCAGCTACAACACCATGCGTGAAGCGGCCCGCCGTCTCCGCGCAAGCGGTCGGATCGTCAACTTCTCGTCCAGTGTGGTCAGCCTGCTGCAACCGACGTACGCCGCTTATGCCGCAACGAAGGCGGCCATCGATGCCACCACCATGGTCCTTGCGCGCGAACTGCGCGGTCGCGGCATCACGGTGAACGCCATCGCGCCAGGTCCGACCGGTACGGACCTGTTCCTCGACGGCAAATCCCCGGAGTTGGTGGACCGCCTCGCAAAGCTTTCCCCGTTGGAGCGTCTCGGCACGCCCGAAGACATCGCTTCCGCTGTCGCCTTCCTTGTCGGCCCCGATGGCGGCTGGATCAACGGTCAGGTGCTGCGCGCCAACGGCGGCGTCGTCTGAGCCCACTTTTCTCACGCCTTCTCCCGCGGAGCGACTTTCATGAAGCAGATCATCCTCATCACTGGCGCATCGAGTGGCTTCGGCTTGCTGACTGCCCGTGCCCTCGCCGATGCCGGACACACCGTCTACGCCAGCATGCGCGACATCGCCGGACGCAACGCTGCGCAGGCCGAAGCCGTGCGCAAGGAAGCGTCGGAGCGCAACGTCGACCTGCGTGTAGTCGAGCTGGACGTGACGTCCGACGACTCGGCCCGGAGCGCCATCGACACCATCCTGCGCAACGACGGTCGCTTGGACGTGCTCGTCCACAATGCCGGGCATATGGTTTTCGGACCGGCCGAGGCCTTCACTGCGGAACAGTACGCGCAGCTTTACGACGTGAACGTGCTCGGCACGCAGCGGGTCAATCGCGCGGCCTTGCCGGCCATGCGGCGCCAGCGCAACGGGCTGGTGCTTTGGGTTTCGTCGAGCAGCACGCGCGGTGGCACACCGCCGTTCCTCGCACCGTATTTCGCAGCAAAGGCGGCCATGGATTCACTGGCGGTGAGCTACGCGGGCGAGCTGACCCGGTGGGGCATCGAGACGTCCATCATGGTGCCTGGCGCGTTCACCAAGGGCACCAACCATTTCGCGCATGCCGGCAAGCCGGTAGACGGAGCGCGCGAAGCGGAATACATGCAGGGTCCGTATGCCGGCATGCCGGAGAAGATCCTGAAGGGCCTGGCGAGCCTCGAACCGGCCGACGCGGATGCCGCCGAAGTGGCGCGCAAGATCGTGGACGTGGTGAACCTGCCCTCCGGCAAGCGCCCGTTCCGCGTGCACGTGGACCCCTCGCAGGACGGCGCGGAAATCGTCAACGGCGTCGCGGATCGCGTCCGCCGCGAGTTGTTCTGGCGCGCGGGCATCGAGGACCTGCTGACGCCGAACGTCTGAGCGTGCGACCGAAACCCATCGTTCGCCGCGGGCCGGTGACCTGCGGCGACCCTGTTGACGGGGCGCAGTGAATCCTGCTGTACTATTTGCACTAGTACACATGGTTCACCGTGATGACCCGTATCCAGGCTTTGCCCATCCAGATCGCGACCGGCGATCCCCGTCCCATCGGCAAGCAGATCGTCGATGCCGTGCGCATGCGCATCGCCACGGGCGAGCTCGAGCCCGGGGCACGGCTTCCGAGCGTGCGCGGCCTCGCGCAGCAATTGACGATCAATCCCAACACCGTCGCCAAGGCGTACGCGGAGCTGACCGCGGAGGGATGGTTGGAATCTCGCCAGGGGCTCGGCCTGTACGTCGCGCCCCCTCGCCAGCGGTTGAGTGCGGCGGAACGCGACCGCCGCATGGACGAGGCGATTCAGGCGTTCGTCCATGAGGTGGCTGCGCTCGACTACCCGCCCGACCGCGCCATCGCCCGCCTCGACAAGGCGTTGAGCGTACTCGCGAAGAAGTCCGCCTGAGTCCCGCCAAGGAACGCCCATGAACGAGACGACGCACACCGGGTATGTGATCGAAACGCGCGGCCTGACCAAGCGCTACGGGAAGAAGATCGCCATCGACCAATTGGACCTCGCGATCGAGAGCGGCTGCGTGCATGCGATCGTCGGTGCGAATGGTGCCGGCAAATCGACGTTGTTTCGCATCCTGCTCGGCTTTCTTCCCGCCACCTCGGGGGAGGCGCGCATCCTCGGGCGCGACAGTCGCCGGCTGACCCCGTCCGACCGCGAACGGATCGGCTTCGTCAACGAAGAGCACACGCTACAGGGCTGGATGACCGTTGCTGCCGTTACCGCCATGCAGCGGCGCCAGTACCCCCGCTGGAGCCAGGCCGCTTTCGACGAAGTGATAGGGCACTACAACGTGCAGACGACGCAGAAGGTGAGCCAGCTTTCGCGCGGCGAGCGCGCGGGCTTCAATCTCGCGCTCAGTCTCGCGCAACGCCCCGAACTGCTCGTGCTCGACGAGCCGACGCTCGGCCTCGACGTCGTCGCCAAGCGCGCCTTTCTCGAGACCTTGCTTCACTCCAATGCCGTGGAAGGTTGCACGGTCATCTACTGCTCGCACCAGATGGAAGAAGTGGAACGCGTGGCGGACAACCTCATCATCATGGAGCGCGGCATGCTGCGGAACGTCTCGCCGCCCGATGATTTCCGCGCGCGTGTATCGCACTGGGTGGTCGACATTCCGTTTCGTGGGCCGGACCCGCGCACGATACCGGGCCTGCTCGATGCGCAGCGTATCGATGGCATCCATCACTACCTGGTGCTCGATCAAGGCGAAGACTTCGCGGACTTTCTTCGCGCGTGCGGCGCCCGCGATATCCATTGCCTGCCGGTGAGTCTCGACCGTGCGGTCAACGGCTTTCTTTCCAAGCAGCACGCAGCCCCCGTGGCCGCCTGATCGCTCATTCGTCCAGGGGATTCCTCATGCGCGACATCGTCAAGGCCGAATGGCTGCGTTACCAGCTCTGGATCCTCGCCTTCGCGGCGGTTCACTTGCTGGTGCTGGTGTTCTTCAATCGGCTGACGGATCTCGGCCAGCAGCCGATCAACGTACGCCGTCTGTTCGGCGCGGTGTATGCGCTTACCGGCATCCTGCTCGGGTTGCATCAGATGGGCAGCTGGCGCCGACCGAACCAGTGGATCAACCTTCTGCACAGACCGGTGGCGCCGTGGCGTATCGGTGCTGGCCTGCTCGGCGCAGGCACGATGGCGATGCTGGTGGCGGTCGCGCTTCCGATCGCGATCGTCGTGGCCTGGCAGGTGTGGGGTACGGCGCGCATCGTTGAAATGCGCCAAGCGATCCTGCCGGTTGCGGCAATGCTTGTCGCCATGGGCGGCTATCTGGCGGGAGCCTACGGCGTGCTCGCCGATCGCCGCTGTGCCATCGCAGGTTTGGTGCCGCTCGCCTGGGTGGCGGTATCGGATGCCACGGGACTCGCGGCACTGGTGGTTCAGGCACTCGCCTGCGTGATGCTGCTGGCGATGGTGTGGATCGCCTTCCGTCCCGATCTTGGTGAACCACCGCGTACGGCGGCCGGCATGGTGGTGACCGCCGTGCCGGTGCAACTCGCGGTCTACGCCGGGCTGCTTCTCCTGGGCTTCGTTGGCGAACTGTCGTGGATCATGCTGGGCACGCATCCGAACAACATGGGTACGCCACCCCGCGGTGGCGTGGTGGAAGCCGAACGCATGTCGGGGCGCGAGCGCATGATCGCGGGCCTGGTGAAGGCGACATCGCCGGATGCGGCGCTGTGGCGTGAGCAGGTCGTTCTGTCTGACGTACATGCGCTGGAACGGCAGATGCGTGGCGTTCCCACGCGTGGCGAAGTGAACAACACCGTGCCTCTCGCCTTCGACGATGCGGAAACGCGAACGCAGTGGACGTTCAGTCATGCGCGAATGCGTTTCGAGGGAACCGGTATCGTAGATGGACGGCGTAGTGGCGAGCTGGGCGTGGGTACCGAAAACGCAGCCTTCGGCGCCATTGCGTCGCCTGCCGGTGTGCTTCCCGGCATGGCTAAAGGCGACGTGGCGATCGTGGCGGGAAACACGCTTTACCAATACCTCTCGGCCACGCGCATCATCGTGCCGCGGACGAGCGTGCCCGCAGGCGAATGGCTGCTGGGCACGACACCGGTCGGTGGCAGTCTCGCCGCACTGACCGATCGAGCCGTCTATCTGTTCGACGGGCGACATCTTCTCGATGGCGATACGCCGTCATCTCCGCGCTATCGCGTCGACATCCCAGGGAAGCCCGGCGACCTCCATGCGGCAGACCTGGTGGAGCTGGTAGACGGCTATCTCCTATCGTTCACCTTTACCGAGCGCGCGCACACCTTGCTCGGCGCACCGCCGTACCAGACGATTCTGTGGGTGAGTGACAACGGCCGCGTCACGCCGGTAGCCACGCGGCTTATTCACCAGGATTTCCCGGCCCTCTTCCGCTACAAAGCATGGTGGTCGTCACCTGCGCTGTACGCCGTGCGCCAAGCGGCGACCCGATGGCTCGCACCGCAAGATCCGTTGAGCGAGACCGCGGTGCCGCCCATTCCCGACGCCGTACGAATGCTGGCCGCTGCGCTCGCGCTGCTTTCGCTGGCGATTGGCGGATGGTTCGCCGTGCATCGGTTGTCGTCCCTCTCGTCCCGCATCGTCTGGACGCTCGCGTGCGGATGCATCGGTATACCCGCATTGATCAGCCTCCTGCTCGTCGTTCCGCGGCGCGAACGTCTGGTCGACGCGTCGTTTCGTTCCGTCCCCGCCAGCTAACGCGCCAAGGAGAAGAAGATGACACCGTTCCGGGTATGGCTCGGGGCGCTCGGCGCGCTCGTCTTCGCGTCGTCGTGTTTCGCGGCGGACGATGCCTTCGAGCGTGCGCTTGCGATCGAACGTGGACGGCCGCAAGCGGTTCGATTCGCGCGTGATGCGTTTCTGGTCCGGCCTTCGATTGCCGATGTGACCTTGTCGCCGGACGGCGAGCGATACGCCTTCATTCGCGGCGTGGACGATGCGCGAGGGCTCTGGTTGGCGTCGTCCGTCGATGGTTCCGAACGACAGGTGCTTGCGTCCACGGATGCCAAGGCGTTGGCATGGACACGCGATGGCCGCTGGTTGCTGGTGGTGTCCTCGCGGCGTCTGTTCGCCGTCGCTGCTGTGGGGCAGGGCGGTTCGCGTCTGCTTGCCGAACTCGGTGGCGCGGAGGAGCGAAGCTTCATGGATGCCGATCCCCTCAGGGACGCCGCGGCGATCGTGCGCGAGCGGACCCTGGCGCCTACCGGGTCGACGAAGTCATGGCGGCTCGTGCGCGTTTACGTCGATGGTCGCCGTCAGGTACTGACGGAAACGCGGGATCGCGTCACCGGCTATGCGCTCGACGCGAATGGGCGACTAGCCTATCTGCAGGTGATGCAGGACGACCGTCTGCTCACATGGCGGATGGCTGCCGACGGCACAAGGCAGGACGTGCTCCATTGCGAGCGCATGCATCGCTGCGGGTTGTGGCCGCGCACCGACGACGCGGGGAGGATGCTGTTCGCTGGCGACCTCGGAGGCAGCCTGCGCCGCCTGCAGCGGCTCGAACCCGATGGTTCGGTGACCGACGTGCTTGCCGATCCGCGCGGTGAGGCCGATCTGGACGACTTCATCGCGGACCCGGCATCGGGTGCGCCCGGTCTCGTGACCTTTCGCGGAACGCTAGTCACTGTTCGAGGCGTGGACCGCGCAATGCAGGCGCATATCGACGCGATCGAACGGCGGTACCAAGGGCGTGCCTTGACGCTGCAACCCGGACGTTCCCGCTGGCTGGTGGTAGAGCGAGGCGGTGCGCTGCAGGGCGCCCGCTATCACCTCTATGACCCGACGAACGGACAGGTCAGCGACATTCTCGACGATCCGCCGCGTCGCGCACGCGACGACGGCGCCGCATCGTGGCTGCCGGAGTCCGCCATGGCGCGGCAATTGCCGTTCTCGTGGACGGCGTCCGATGGCATGCGTCTGCACGGCTTCGTGCGCGTGCCGCCAGGGCGCGATCCTGCCCACGTGCCGCTCGTTGCCATGATCCACGGGGGGCCGTGGGGTCAGGTGGCCGCAGAAGAATTCGGTACGGGTTATGCGCAGTTCCTGGTCAACCGAGGCTATGCCGTATTCGAACCGAACTTCCGCGGGTCCACAGGCTTCGGGCGCGACTACATGCTCGCTGCGAACGGCGACTTCGGTAACGGTCGGGTGCAGCGCGACATCGTAGAAGGCACGCAAGCGCTGCTTGCGGCGGGGATCGGCGATCGGGGCCGCGTCGGCATCGTCGGTGCGTCGTTCGGCGGCTACGCCACGTTGCTCGGACTCACCTGGCAGCCTGAGCTGTTCCGCGTCGGCGTGGCCTTCGTGCCACCTGCGGATTTCGCCTGGGATCTCACCTGGATCACGCGGACGCGAGAAGCGCAGGTGCTGTCCGCCGTCTTGCCCTTCGAACGTTGGATGTCGCTTGTCGCACTCGATCTGAACGACCCCGCACGCATGGCTCCGCTGCATGCGCAATCGCCCCTCGCGAACGCGGAGCGCATGAGCCGCCCGCTGACGATTCTTGCCGGCGGCGACGACCAACGCGTGGCCTTGCGCGGCGTGCTCGGCTACGTGGCGCGGCTGACGCTGCTGGATAAGAACGTGACGCTGCTGGTGGACCCCGCCGCGGGACACCACAACGACCGCGTCGTCGCCAAGGAAGCCGGCCTGTACCTGACGGCCGAAACCCTGCGTACCGCCCTCGGCGGCCCCGCCGAAATTCCGCCCGATCCCGCATTGAGCCAGTATCTGAGGACAAACCTGCGGGTGAGTGGCGGAGCGCTCGCAGCGGGTAGGACGGATGGGGCCCTTCTCGGGCATCGTTAACCCGCCAGTGGCGCAACCTCATGAAGTGAACGATGGAGACGTCGCACTAAAGTGTGCGCTTAGCCACGCTCGAAGCGCTGCAGTTCGTCCAGTTGCGCGCGCGCGTTGCGCAGGCTGCGACCGCTTAACGAATCGTCCATTTTTCGGCCGAACTCGGCGCGTTGCGGGCGGCGCGCCCAGCGATGGAACCACCCCGTCGCCAGCAGGCCGGCGATGCCGATGCCGTATCCGCTCCACACGAACGCGGGCGCCGTGACCAGCAGATCGACATCGCGCAGGCCCGCCAAGGTCTGCACGACCGCGACCCACAGGAACCACCACGGCAGACCGGCGATCATTCCGCTGCGGACGTACAGTGTGCGTGCGTGAAGCAGCTGCTTCTGGATGACGAGCACCGGCTGTGAGTAGTCGATGTTGCCGACCTGCCCCAGTACGATGCCCGCGGTGACGATCGTCAGCACGCCGTACGCCTGCACCATCACGCCCGCGACGATGGAAGAGGCATGCGCCGGCTTGCTCATCCACAGCAGCGATGCGAGCAGGATGAAGAGAATGCCGAACAGGATCTGCAACACCTGACCCCAGAAAAGCGGGCGCAGGCTGCCGCGAGCCTTGTCCAGCTTGCGCTCGCGCAGTTCGAGAAGTTTCAGCGAGTTGTCCAGCTGCAGCCGTTGGTCGAGCGATTGCCAGGCGGACTTGAAGTCATCGAGTTCCATGGGGCTATTCCTGTCGGCGTTATCGGAATTCGTCGCGGATGCGCTGTTTTAGGCGTCCGATCTTGGTGGATACGTTGTTTTCGGTGATGCCGAGGATCTCGGCGATCTCGCGTTGCGAGCGTTCTTCGAGATAGAGCAGCAGCAGCGCGCAGTCCAACGGCGGCTGGCGGGCGATGAAGTCCTGAAGCAGGCGAAGCCCCTGTTCGTTCTCCGGGTCGACAGCGTTTCCGTCGGCGACGTCGTGCAGGGTTTCGTCCAGCGGCAATGCATCGTGCCGCTGCCGCAGTTGGCGATGGCGCATGTGGCTGATCGCCACGTTCAGCGCGATCCGGTACATCCAGGTGGTGACGCTGCGCGCCGGGTCGTACTTCGGCCAGGCGTGCCAGAGCTGTGCTGCGATTTCCTGTGCCAGATCGGCACGGTCCTCGGCGCCGTGCGCATAGCTGCCGGCGATCTTGAACACGATGCCGGAATGGCGCTGAAGCAGCGTGCTGAAGACATCTCGGGCGTCGTTCGCGGTCATGGCGGCTGCGATGGTATCCATTGGTTCACCGACGCGATC
>Ga0209148_1001306_pt1 | contig 13328 bp, 13 predicted proteins | sample AraplaCol_mMF_r2_2_FD_184288 | JGI IMG/M metagenome (GOLD analysis project Ga0209148, IMG submission 184288) | Arabidopsis root microbial communities from North Carolina, USA - plate scrape CL_Col_mMF_r2 (SPAdes) (version 2) | ecosystem: Host-associated > Plants > Roots > Endosphere | place...
TCTCCAACCAAACCGAATGGCCGGTTGATTGGAGATGATCGGATGAGGAAAATAAGCCTGTGCAGCTGCCCAGCTTGCGGCTTATCTGCGGCGCGGTCAGGAAGCAGAGTCTCTGTCGGCAGCAAAACGTGCAACAGCCTGCTTTACGGTGCGGACGCCGAGTTTTGCCCGCATATTATCGAGGTGGAAGGCTGCGGTCCGCCGCGATATCCCGAGGATCTGGCCGATCTCCCAGGCCGACTTCCCCTCTGACGCCCAGTTCAGACATTCGTATTCGCGCTCCGACAAAGTGATGTCACCAACCACCCGATGCGGGCCCAAGGCGCGGCGGGCAGAACGATGGAAGAAAGCAGACATCAACAGGAGCAGCGGCAGATGAAGTTCGATGCAGCGCTGGAAGGCCGCCAGCGGCTGATCAGCGGCGAAAGTCACAGCAGCGATCGAATTGCATTCATCGTGAACCGGAATTGTCAGGCCGTGCCGCAGGCCGAATTGAGCCGCCAGGTCAAAGAACTTTCTTTCGACCTCCGTTTCACCCGAAGCGGTGAAGCCGGGTCCCCAAATGAAAGGCTGCGAATGCCGGGCGGCATGCAGGATGACAGGATCCAGATCCTGATAACGGTTCTCCAGGTAGAACCTCGTCCAGGCCGGTGGATAGTTTGAAATCAGCCCGCTATTGCGAATCCTCGGTGATGAAATGAGGAGGTAGGCGAAGGTGTGAAGATCGAAAGCGGAGATGACATCTTCCACGGCCCCGCATAACTGCAGTTCGCCAGGACGAGCGGTGATACTATCTACAAAGCGGTGAAAGGTCCGTTGCAGGTTCTGCAAGAGCTCACTACCCCGGGATCATTCTTCGCTCTCGGCTTCCGCTTCCGTTTTAATAACGCAATCGATTACAAACTCTCTCTGGCAGGAACGAGCCATTGCCACGAAACGACGGCCATCATCATCTGCACCGGTAACAAATGCCGCTCAGTGACGACCGCTTGACCCGCCGGGGTTCCGTTGCAAAGAAGACAGCATGCAAATTTACTTCAGCCGTTCACATTGAGAAGTCTGCGCGGTGCTTCGGTTAATCGGACGCCGCCTTCGTCGCTCACGACCACGGTTTCACTGAACGCAAGCCCGTTCGAGACTGTATACATATGAAAGGCCATATTGCGCTGAAGCACCCAGTCATCGCCGGGGCGGAATACGTAGGTGAAGTCACTCGACCGGCACGTGAACTGCTGATAGTAGCCCAGGCTATAGCCCGAAATATTGTCGTATTTCGATTTCAGTCCGGACTTCAGCATGCCCTCCCGCAAAAGCTGGTCCACATCGCTGGCGCGGGCACCAGTCTTCATCGCCGCGATCTGATGATCCTGAAGAGAGACAATACGCTCGGCCCGCTCACGCGTCTCCTGATCCGGCTCCCCCACAAACACCGGACGCATCAGGCGAGCCGAATAGCCCCGATACTGGGGAATCATCTCCACGTGGAGCAGGTCGCCTTCCTTGAGCGGCTCGTCATCGACCAGCGCGTGCATCTTGCTGTCATCAAGCGCCCGGGTGACGGGCCCTATCACACCCGCATCTCCCCCGCTGAGGATGATGTGCTTTGCGGCCATCGCGACGCAGTCGCGGGCGGAAAGGCCGCTGCGGAATTCCCGGAGAATTGTCCGAATTCCGTCATCGGCAATTTCCGAGGCTCTTTTCAGATAGGCTATCTCCTCTTCCGACTTGATCGCCCGCTTTTCCCGCAGCACTTGCGATATGTCGACGAATGACGACCCCGGAAATGCGGCCTGCAAGGCGTCAAAACGGTTCAGGGTCATATTGTAAGAGTCGCGATCAATCGCAATCGTATCGTGCGCCAGCGACCGCCTGGAAAGCTCCGCTTTCAGAAGCACGACCGGGTCGGCCCAGTCCGGGTAGCCAACAACGTCTTCGGGCGCCACGTTGCCGTATTCATGGCAGGTGCCTTCATCGACGCAGCGCAATATCATCAGTGGCGCCCCGTATCTTGGCAACACACAGAACTGTTGAAAGCCTTCGGACATCGCATAGCCGATCAAATGAAAGATGAATTCGGGCTGATCGATGAGGAGAAGATCGGCCCCAACGGAGGCCATGACCGCCTGAATCTCGCGATGACGTTTTTCAAAGACGGTCTGCGAAAAGAAGAGTTGCTTGTTCACTGCACGTGCCTGTTCAGATGTTGGGATACTAGTCCAGGACCAGGTCACCTAAGCGGCCGAAACCGATCAGGTTTTTGTCGTAACCAGCCAGCCGTAAGGCATGCCAGGCCATAGCCTGGTTGCTGGTGATCACGGGAAGACCCAGCGCTTTTTCGATTTTTTCGATCAGATTGACGACTCGCAGGCCGGTGCAGCTGATGAACAGGGCATCTACCCCCTGAATGCATTGCTCGCGGACCGTAGCGAGAATGTCGTCATGTGACACCTGGCAAATCTCGGAATCGAGCTCGAGCCCGTAGGTGGTCACGTACGGAATCTCGAAGCCCCTGCGCTGAAAAGCGTCGCGCATGTAGGACGTCACCTCGACGGTGTAGGGGGCTAAAAGGGACACCCGTTTCGCGCCGATATGACGCAAGGCCTCGACGGCGGCGGTGAAAGGGTTGGTGAAGGCCACGCCGGGCCGGGCCGACTGGATCAGTTCGCGAAGACGGTCCTCTCCGATGGCAATCGTTCCCGACGTGCAGCAATAGATCACCACGTCCAGCGGCTCGTCGGGGGTGATCGTGCTGACCGCACGCACCATGTCTTCCTGCATCTCGGACAACGCCGAAAGCGAAATAGTGTTGCTGTTGAGTACGCGTGTCGTCAGCAGGAGCACGTCATCGGGAAGGATGGCATGCATCTCTTCCTCGCCGGTAAGGCCCGAGGCGAGATCAACCATGCCGACCCGGGCCTTCCAAATCTGCCCCATGGCGGGTTGAACAGGGCGAACCCGGACCTCGGCGCTAGGCGGCTGTGCGAGTGATTTGGGTGCGTCGTCCATTACCGCGTCTCCTCCAAAGTATTTGAACTACGCCTGCCATGGCCAGAATTAGCAGGCTTAACATCACAAGTAGCGTAGACACTGCAGCCAGGGTTGGCTCAATCTCGAAGCGAATGCCATCCCAGAGCTTCTTTGGGAGGGTTGCCACGGTGGGACTCGAGATGAACAGCGAAATCAGAAGCTCGTCAAAAGAGATCAGGAAGGCGAAGAGTCCTGACGAAATCAGCCCGGGCATTGCCATTGGCAAAGTCACGCGCCAGATCGTCATCAGGCGGTTGGCGCCGAGATTGCGGGCGGCATTCTCAATAGAGAGGTCGATCGAGCGCAGAGATGCGCTCATGATTGTGATAACGAAAGGCAGAGCGACAACGGTATGACCGATCACGAACCCCGCCAGTGTGCCTGTGAGCCTGAGGTAGGACAGTACGTTGAACAGAGCGATCGCCGTCACCAGTGAAGGAATAATCATCGGCAGCATGAGTAGAGAGTTGAGCGCCTTACCTCCGGCCGGTCTGCCGCGCACCAGGCCATAAGCGGCGAAGCTCCCGGTCACGACAGATACGATCGCCGTCAATATAGCGACCACGAAACTGGTCACAGTGGCGTCTACCCAGCCCGGCATTTCCCAGTAACGGGAATACCATTGCAGTGAGAAACCTTTCGGTGGGAACAGGAGGAGCGGCGATTTATTGAACGAGATCGGAACAACAATGAGATTGGGAACGATCAGGAAGAACAGAACCATGCAGACGAAGAGATAAAGAAACGCCTTCGACAGCGTCAGAGGGCCTTTCTTGCTCATTGACGGTCCTCCTTCCCATAGATCCGGTCAATGCCAAGCAACTTCTCGTAAACGAGATAGAGAGCAATGGTCAGAACCAGCAGGATGGTAGAGAGGGCGGCGGCGAAGCCCCAATTCAGCATCTGGTCGATCTGGATCTCGATGATTTGTGCAAACATCGTCTCTTTGGGTCCGCCCACCAGCGCCGGCGTAATGTAGAAGCCAAGGCTGAGGATGAAGACCAGAAGGCAACCCGCTCCGACGCCGGGGAGGCTGAGCGGCAGGAACACGCGCAGGAAGGCCCGGAACGGCGGGGCTCCGAGGTTGGCCGCGGCATCGGTCAGGTTTGTCGGGATTGCAGCCATGACCGAATAGATCGGCAGAATCATGAACGGCAGCATGTAATGAGTCATACCCAGTACGACCGAGAAGTAGTTATAGAGCAGCGGAAGTGGCTCATCGATCAGGCCCATGCTGACGAGATTCGAATTGATCACGCCATCGCGGCCCAGAATTGCCAGCCAAGCAAACATTCGGACAAGGATATTGGTCCAAAACGGGATCAGAATTGTGATCAGAATCGCGGTCTTGAGCTTTCCCGATGCCTGCGTGATGACAAAGGCGACCGGGTAGGCCAGGACGACGCTGACGATCGTCGTGGTCAGCGACAGCTTTAGGGTCTTGATCAGCGTATTCAAGTAGAGCGGCTGCGTGAAAGCTTTCTCGAAATACGCCGTCGTGAAGCGGGGATCGAAGAACGCCTTCGACAGAAACATCGCCAAGGGAACGAAGAAGAACAGGATCAGAAACAGCAGGCAAGGCACCAGAAAGTTCATCTGAATCCGCTGTTCGCGGCGTTGCAGGCGCCGGAGCTCAACGACATTTAGGTCATAGACGGATGCGTCCATCATTTAGATGTTCCTTGACGGCTGCTATCGGGCCCCACCGGGAGAAAATGGGGCCCGAGTGGAATTCGATCAACTCAGACGCCACTCTTGCCAGCGTTCGAGAACCTTAGTGAAGTTTGGCCCCCAGTAATTGAAGTCGCAGATCAGCTGCTTGTCGAAATGGGTCGTCGGCAGGAGCGACGCATACTTGCCCGAAGCCAGTGGAATTGCATCTTTGTTGACAGGCCCATATGCGATTTCCGCAGAAATGCGCGCGTTGTTCGTCGTCTGACTGGCCCAGGCAATGAACGCCATCGCGACTTCCTTGTTCGGTGCATTCTTGGGAACTGCCCAGGCGTCAGCTTGCATCTGCGCACCTTCCCATTGGATCGCAACGGGAATGCCTGCATCTATGAGGTTGCCGAGACGCCCGTTCCAAACCTGGGCCAGCGCGACTTCGTTGGTCGACAACAACTGTGCGGGCTGCGCGCCGCCCGTCCACCAGACCACGTCGTTCTTGATCTCATCCAGCTTGGCGAATGCCGTGGCCAGCTTTTCTTCGGTGAGAGGATAGATCTCCTCTTTTTTCAGGCCGGCCGCCATCAGCGCCCAGGGCAGGTTGTCGAGCGGATAGTCACGAAGGGTCCGTTTGCCCGGGAAACGCTTGATATCCCAGATGTCCGCCACTGAACTCGGCTTGTCGCCCTTAATGACGTCTTCCCGATAGGCCAGAACCGTCGACCACGTGATGTTGCCAATCCCGTACTTCGTCACGAACGCTTTGGGAAAGCCGGTCGTGTCGATAACGCCGTAGTCGAGCGGTTCAAGATAGCCCTGCTCGCCAACGGAGAAGGCCTGCTCAAGCCCGACGTCACAGACATCCCAGGTGACGTTCCCGGCCTTTACCATCGCGATGATCTTGGCGTTGCTGGGGTCGGTGTCTTCGGAAAGGGTTACACCTGCGGCTTTTGCAAAAGGTGTGAACCAGGCGTTGCGTTCAGCGTCCTGAAATGCCCCACCCCACGACGCAAATGTCATACGCTTGCCGGAGAGCGACGACAGATCCAGCGCAGATACCGCTTTGCCGAGAACGCTGCTGGCTCCCAGGGCCGCGCCAAAGAGAACAGAGTCTTTGAGAAGTTTCCGTCTTGTGTAGTTCAATTTTCCCTCCTTGTTTTCACCCGATTGTTGTTTTTGAAGTGTCCGGGCCGACACTTTTGCGCTACTTCGCTTCTACCAACAGCATGTCGGCCGCGTTCCAACCGACACGTATATTCGTTCCAGGGGTAAATCCGTCGGAGTGTCGTTGTGTCGACACACGCGCTCTGATCGTCAGGTTCGGCGAGAGGCGGATCAGGTATTTCCGCGCATTTCCGACAAACAGAAAATCCTCGATCATTCCGTTAAAGACATTTTCGGCGCTGTCTGCTTCGCTCCCCAACAGCACGTTCTCTAACCGCAGCGTATAAGACACGGTGTTCAACGGCCTTTTGAACCCATCACGCAGATTGCCTTTCATGAGGCCGACGCCGTCGATGGTCAGCACACAAGTACGATCCCAGACGGCGTCGACCTTGGCTTCGAGCAGGTTGGTTTCACCGAGGAAGTCCGCGACGAAGCGGCTTTCCGGACTATTATAGAGCGCTTCGGGGGTGCCAACCTGGGCAAGCCGGCCAGCGTTGAAAACAGCAATCCGGTCCGAGAGGGTCAGTGCCTCTTCCTGATCATGCGTCACAAAGAGGATCGTGGCTCCCACCTTATGGTGGAGCTGCTTCAGCTCGAATTTCATTTCTTCGCGCAGTTTGGCGTCCAACGCGCCCAGCGGTTCATCGAGGAGCAGAACAGGCGGTTCAAATACCAGTGCGCGCGCCAGTGCCACGCGTTGCTGCTGCCCACCGGAGAGTTGCTTGGGGCGGCGTTCAGCAAGCCCGTCCAGGCGCACAAGCTGAAGTGCTTTCTTCACTTTGTCAGCGATCTCGCTCCGCGGAAGCTTCCGCATCTCCAGCGGAAAAGCGATATTCCGCTCCACGCTGAGATGAGGGAAAAGAGCATAGTTCTGGAACACCATGCCGACATTGCGCGTATGGACCGGCTGGCTGATGATCGATGTCCCGTTCAGGAGGACATCGCCGGCCGATGGGGTGGTGAAGCCGGCGATCATCATCAGGGTGGTGGATTTTCCCGAACCGCTGGGCCCGAGGAACGTCATGAACTCCCCCGCCCGAATGTCGAGGGAAACCGCTTCGGCAGCGACGAAGTCACCGTAATATTTGCACAGGTCCTTCAGCTCAACGCGTGCGCCTTTTCGAGTTTCGGAAAGACTTCTGCCTATCCCCGCACGTGGCTCCATCACCGCATTTCCGTCCATCCCGCATGTTCCTCCCCAGATCTTTCAACCAATGATCTTCGTGGACATGGCAGGTGTAAAATTCATAATATGACCGAGTGTATTCCTGTGAGTTATGGAATTACGGAAAAAGCGGAACAAACCGGCTGGAAGAGAGCTAAAAAATGGACCTAAGGCAGCTCAAGGCATTCAGTGCCGTCATGGACAGCGGGCTCGTGTCGCAAGCGGCTGAAGAAATCGGCGTCACGCAGCCTGCCGTGAGCAAGATCATCAAGGCATTGGAAGGAGAATTCGGGGTCGTTCTGTTTGAGCGCCGCAAAGGGAGGCTCGTACCAACGCCCGAGGCCAAATACCTGAAGAATGTCGCCCGCTCACTGCTCGACCAGATCAACGACGCGCAAAGGCATCTGAAAGACTATGGCAACTTGCGGGTCGGCGATTTACGCGTCCTGTCGATCCCAGGCCCGACGCTTTTTTTTCTTCCGTCCTTGATCAATCGCTTCATGGGCGATAATCGCGCAGTGACCGTCTCGGTAATGTCTTGGCCGACACCCAATGTCGTGAACTGGATTTCCAATCATCAGACTGGAATCGGGCTCGCGGAATGGTACTCCGAGGATCCCTTCATTAATGTCGAAACCTTCCGTTTGCCCGTAAGTTGCTTTATGGCGGCTGGGCATCCACTGGCGGAAAAGGAAGTGATTACGCCGGAAGACCTGCGGAACACGGAGCTGGCGAGCATCAACCCGGACCATCGATTGTACAAAGAAATCGAAAAGCAATTCCGCGACGCGGATTGCCCGATGAACGTACGGCTCTACAGTGACCTCTTCGTACCCCAATTTACCTTGATCAGGAATACGCGGATGGTTGGCTTCGTCGACGCAATCAATATTCGAAATTACGAAGCGTTCGCTTCGGAACCCTCCGAAATCGTGCACCGGAAGTTTCGGCCAGAGGTCTATCTGGAACTTAGTTTGATCACCCCCGCATTTTCTCCCCTGTCACAAGTGGAAGCAGCATTCGCCCGCGTTCTGGAAAATGAGCTTCGTCTTCTGTGCCGACCTGCGTGAATGCGCTACCGGGCCAAAAACCGCCTGAAATGCTCAGAGCACGTTGCACCAAAAACCTCCGCAGGTGTCCCCTCCTCTGCGACAATTCCTTTATGAAGAAATATTACTTTATTCGAAACTTCCTGTGCGAAGCCCATTTCGTGCGTGACGACGAGCATTGTCCGTCCTTCTTGCGCTAAGGTGCGCATGACCTTCAGGACTTCCCCGACCAGCTCTGGATCCAGCGCAGATGTCGGTTCGTCGAACAGCATGACGTGCGGACGCTGGGCGAGAGCACGCGCGATTGCAGCCCGCTGCTGCTGTCCACCTGAAAGACGGCTGGGGTAGTCATGCGCTTTACTCGAAATGCCGACTTTTGAGAGAAGCTCTCTCGCCTCTTCAACACATTCTGCCCGGGAGCGGCCTTGAACATAGATCGGCGCCTCGATCACATTTTCTAAAACTGTTTTATGTGACCAGAGATTGAAGCCCTGGAAGACCATCCCGATACGCGCTCGCAGGCGATCGACCTGCCTTGTGTCTGCAGGGAGGGAACCAGAACGTGTCTGCTTCATGCGGATTGTCTCGCCGCCTATCGACACTTCCCCAGCCGTCGGTGTCTCGAGCATGTTGACACACCGCAGCATCGTAGACTTGCCGGACCCGGAGGAGCCAAGGATTGAAACAACTTCGCCATCATGGGCATCAAGCGAGACACCTTTGAGCACCTCTAAGGCGCCATAAGACTTCCGCAAATCGCGGATCCGGACAGCCGGCGCTGTTCCTGCAATGGCTGACTTTTGCTGCGACAAGGCATTCATGCTGCTACCTTCTTCTCGAACCCGGTGGAAATTGGAGCGGACCTGAGATGTGGCGACAACCAGTGCTCCACGAGCTGGATAAGACGGGTGACCAGAAAATTGATGACAAGGTAAATGCACCCCGCAACGACAAAGACTTCGATTGCCCGGTACGTCTCGGAAATCATTTTAGCCGCCAGGCCCGTCACTTCCATCAGCGTAATCACTGATCCAAGCGCGGTGGCCTTGACCATCAGGATGATTTCATTGCCGTAAGCAGGAAGGGCCTGCCGTACGGCAAGCGGCAGCACGATACGCCCAAATATTTGCAGGCGACCCATGCCGAAAGCCCGGGCTGCCTCGACCTGCCCGTGTGGCACAGATTGCAGACCACCCCGGATGATCTCACTACCGTAAGCACCGGTGTTAAGTGCAAGCGCGATGATGGCACACCAGTATGGTTCCCGAAGGATTGGCCAGAGAATACTATGCCGCAGGGCGGGAAACTGGCCGGGGCCATAGTAGACAAGAAAGATCTGGACGAGCAGAGGTGTTGAGCGAAAAACGAAGACATAGGCTCTCGCCATCCACTCAAGCGGCTTGATGCGGGAAAGCCGCAGCAACGCCAGGAAGAGGGCGAGGGTTATCCCAAGGGCTATGGAAATGACCGCCAGTTGCAACGTCAGCGGTATGCCGGGCAACAGGCGCAGGAATGCGCTGAGCATGAAGGAAAAGTCCATCACGCCCTCCTCAGGCCGCGGATGAGGTGGTTCTCGACATGCTGGAGTGCCCACCCTGAAGCAGAGGCAATAAGCATGTAGAGGATTGCGGCGGCGACGTAGAATGTGAACGGCTGCTTCAGGGAGCCCGCACCAATCTCTGATTGACGCAAAATCTCAACCAGCCCCGTTACCGAAACCAGTGAGGACTCTTTCAGCACGAGTTGCCAAATATTCCCGAGACCGGGCATCGCAAATCGCAATGTCAGCGGACCTGTTACCCGCCGGAAGGCAAGCACTGGCGACATACCGGTTGCGCGTGCTGCCTCAATCTCTCCGCGAGAGACAATCTTGTAGGCGCCCCGGAAAACTTCAGTGTGGTAAGCCCCCGAGACGATGCCGATCGCCAGCGCGCCAGCGAGGAAAGATGGCAGGCTCAGAAATCCCTGCGCGCCAAAGAGCCGGCCTATCGGGGTGAGCACTGAACTCGAGCCGAAGTAGAACAGGTAGATAACCAAAAGGTCCGGAATCCCTCTGAGCACCGTCGTGTAGCCGTCAGCGATCGCACGGAGAGCACCTCCCCCTGCGACTTTGGCCCAGGCACCGAACACGCCTATGATGGCTCCGATAGCGAACCCGGTCATAGCGACGGCAAAAGTCATGACCGCAGCCACCGACATCGCCGGCCCCCATCCGCCTGCACCGAAGCCAAAAACAGTAAAAAGCGCAAAGTCATTCATGGCCATATTCTCGTCGGAGACGATCTCTCAATGATACGAAGCAGCTTTCTGTGGCGGCGACAGGAGCTCGCCATCAGGCGCGAAGCGGGTCGGGCTGAAGGCGTCATGGGGAATGCTGCATTTGCCGTCAAACATGAGATCGGTGATGACGGAGCCGACAATTGCCCCCAACTGGAAGCCACTCCCCGAGAAGCCGAAGGCATGCCAAAGACCGGGGGCGACCCGGCTTGGACCAACGACGGGAAGATTATCCGGCATAGCCGATTCAAGTCCCGCCCAGGTACGGACAATGGTGGCCCGCCGCAGGATCGGGAAAAACTCATAGACAGTCTTCGCACTCTCCATGAGCCGGTCGGCGACCGTATCAGCGGTCTCTGCATCGAGGTCGGGATCACCGAGGATTCCGCCCCCGATAACAACTGTCCCGGTTTTTGTCTGCTTGAATGAGAGTACGCGCTCGACTCCGAGAACGACCGGATCAATGAAATGCGGCATCCGGGACGTCACCATCATCGACAGTGCCAGATGAGATTTCGGAAAATGCTCACCGGTCATGGCCGCTACCTGCCAGGCCCACGCTCCCGCACAATTGACGATGCTGTCGGCCTTGAGCAGTCCGTTGCCGGTTGTCACGGTCCACCCGATACCATCATGCTCCAGGCCGGTCACGCGCGTGTGTTCCAGAAAGCGAACGCCCAGCTGCTCGGCCCGGAGGCGAAATGAATGGGTCGTGCGGAACGGGTTCGCATGGCCATCGCGGCGGGAAACGATGCCGCCAAGACATTTATCTGCAATGGACGGGACGAGACGCCTGACTTCCGATGCGCTGATCAGTTCTTCAAATTCGTAGCCCAGCGACCGCGTTTCCATCACGCGCCGGTGGCACCACTCCATTTCAGCGATGGTTTCGGCAACGGCGACCTGGCCGACACCTGAGATAAATTCGCAGTTACGCGCAAGATCGGGCCCCAGAAATGTGTCAAGGTTTTCCCAGGCATCCATCGCAGCCATCGACAGCGGTATCTCGGCGGGGTCGCGCATCAACTGCCGTACGCCGCCGGCATTGACGCCAGACGCGTGGCGACCAACGGTATTTTTCTCCAATACGACCGGCCGCATGCCACGGCGGGCAAGATGGATGGCGGTACAGCAACCGTGAATGCCGCCGCCGATGACGATTACGTCTGTCTTGTTCATGCCATCTTCCAACTCTTTCTAGTGATGCCGACTTTCAGTTCCACCGACTAGTGCATCGGCTCTGACTGGCCTAGACAACGTGGAGCGACGGACCGGGATCCGGGTCAGCATTGTCAAGCTGCGCGAGCTCGGCCAGCGGCAATGGCTTCACGGGTAAACGCAGGCGATAGTGGCCGGCAGCTTCAACATCGACATTCAGGCTGTCGGCAAGAAGACGGCTAACCGTGCTGCCACACATACGCCCCTGGCACGGCCCCATCCCGCAACGACTGAAGGATTTGAGTTGATTGATGTCGGTGAAGCCGTCTGCGATTGATGCCCGTAACTCGCCGGCTGTGATCTCTTCGCAACGGCAGACAAGCGTCTCGTCGTCAAATCGGCCGGCGGCTTCCACGGGACGATAGGCCAGATCGAGGAAAGCCCGGAACCTGGCTTCCTTCTCAAGTGCCTGACGTACCGGGAGAGCTCTTTCGTCGCGCTCACCCTTTGTGATGTGTGAAAGGCGACAGGCCGCGTCGAGTGCGGCAAGATGGCCACGGTGAACAGCCGCTCTTGCACCGCCGATACCGGCGCCGTCGCCCGCGACCGCAAGCACATCGATCGTTGTGGCGCCCCATTCATCTGTCTTCGGCTGCCACGCCATCTGGACAGAGTTCCAGGCATGCTTGCAGCGCAGGCTGGTCGTGATCTGAATGTTTGGGATTACACCTTCATGCAAGAGCAGAAGAGACGCCTCCCACCGCCGGCGCCTGCCGCCACTGTCGAAGCCCACTGCGTCCAGACGAGAAACGCCTTCCGCTGTGAGGTTTCTTCCCTCGACCACCGGAATACGGTGCGCTTTGAGGGTCGCGATCCACGACAGCCCTTTGAGAAGGTCACCAGCAAACCCGGAGAGCAGTGGCAGCGCGGCCAGACTGGTGCTGAAGAGGCCTTTCTCCGCGGTGTTGACAATTCCCCGTACCGGCGCTCCAGCTTTCACCAGTTGATATGCCATGAGGTAAGTGAGAGGACCGGATCCAGCGATAACCGTTGGACGGTCTGGTACAATTCCCGATCCTTTCATAAGGGTCTGGACAGCGCCGGCACCCATGACACCCGGCAGGGTCCATCCCGGAACCGGAACGGGACGCTCCATCGCACCTGTCGCCAGGATGACACGGGATGCCCTGGTCAGATAGGCCCTGCCGTCCTGCGAAATACCAAGCTTGCCACTATTTGAAACCTGCCAGACAGCGCTACGCGGCTCGTATGCGGCACCGCTGGCCCGGAAGCGGTCCACCAACGCCAACCCTTTGGCGTAATCAGGCCCAAGAACATCGTTCAGAATGTCCGGTCTGAGGCAGTTGGCTTCGACGTTGCGATAAACCTGGCCCCCGGGGGTGTTTTGCTCATCGAAAAGCACCGCATCAAGGCCTAGTTCGCCAGCGAGCGAGGCAGCGGCCAGCCCCCCCGGGCCACCGCCCACAATCGCGAGTTCACAGCTTGTGCGTCCAGTGATCATTTCCTGTTTAAATCCTGCCGTATTTGCTGCGAGCGGACCTGCATGCCATCGGTGACCGAAACCAGGCAGGCCTGGCAGTCGGGAGTGCCATCGATTTCCACCAGGCAATCGAAGCAATTGCCAATCATGCAATAGGGCATGCGATCGGCGCCCCGGACAGGTGTCGTACGGAAGCGCTCGACGCCCGCAGCGAGAAGCGCCGCGGCAATGCTATCGCCCGGGCAGCACCGCACAGGTTGGCCATCGAAAAAGATCGTTGTCGGCAGGTCTTCTGCCTGAAGACGTTTAAACATACTGG
>Ga0209148_1001310_pt1 | contig 13318 bp, 8 predicted proteins | sample AraplaCol_mMF_r2_2_FD_184288 | JGI IMG/M metagenome (GOLD analysis project Ga0209148, IMG submission 184288) | Arabidopsis root microbial communities from North Carolina, USA - plate scrape CL_Col_mMF_r2 (SPAdes) (version 2) | ecosystem: Host-associated > Plants > Roots > Endosphere | place: USA...
TGGCTCGAAGGCGGCCTGGTCATGAGCTATGAGAAGTTCATGGTCGATTGCGATCATCTCGGCATGATGCATACCTTCATGAATGGCCTCGATCTCAGCGAGAACGGCCTTGCCGGGTCGGCCTTCAACGATGCCGGACCGGGCCAGCATTTCCTCGGCACCGGCCATACCTTGGCCAATTACGAGACTGCCTATTACATTCCCGAGCTGAGCGATTCCGAATCCTTCGAACGCTGGCAGGAACTGGGTGAGAAGCGCATCGACCAGCGGGCAAGCGAGCAGTATCAGCGCTGGCTGAAGAGCTATGAGGCGCCGGCGATCGATCCGGCGCTGGACGAGGAATTGCAAGCCTTCATCCGCACCCGCAAGGCGTCGCGGCCGGATGCCTGGTACTGATTAGAGAGACGAAAGAACACGGCCGTCGCAGCCAGGGATGATCTGCGGAAGGCCGGATTGACGATGGGAGAAGAGTGAATGGCCGATCCATTGCTGCAGCCGTTTCAGCTGAAACATCTGCGTCTCAAGAACCGGATCATGAGCACCAGCCATGAGCCGGCTTATTCGGAAGAGGGCAAGCCGAAGCTGAAATACCAGCTTTATCACGAGGAGAAGGCCAAGGGTGGCCTCGCCATGACGATGATCGGCGGCTCCTCCGTGGTGGCGCCGGATTCGCCCCAGGCCTTTGGCAATCTCGATGTCAGCAATGACGAGATCATCCGCTATTTCCGCGAACTCGCCGGCCGCGTGCATCAGCATGATTGCGCGGTGATGTGCCAGATCACCCATCTCGGCCGCCGCACCAACTGGAACAAGGAACACTGGCTGCCGATCATCTCCGCCTCGGCGGTGCGCGAACCGACCCATCGCGCCTTTCCGAAGGAGATGGAGCTCCACGACATCAAGCGCGTGATCAAGTCTTACGGCAGCGCCGCGCGGCGCTGCCGCGAGGGCGATCTCGATGGCGTCGAGATCGAGGCCTATGGTCACTTGTTCGACAGCTTCTGGTCGCCGCGTACCAATCTGCGGCAGGACCAATATGGTGGCAGCCTGGAAAACCGCATGCGCTTCGGCATGGAAGTGCTGGCGGAAATGCGCGAACAGGTGGGCAAGGATTACATCATCGGCATCCGCATGGTGGTCGACGAGGATGCCAAGAACGGCATCAGCAAGACGGAAGGGCTGCAGATCGCCCGCATCCTGTCTGACTCTGGCCTGGTTGACTTCATCAATGTGATCAAGGGCCATATCGACACCGATGAGGCCTTGTCGCATGTCATTCCCAGCATGGGCATGCCTGCGGGGCCGCATCTGGAACTGGCGAAATCGGTCAAGGACATCGTCAATCTGCCGGTCTTCCAGGCGGCGCGTGTCGCCGAACTGGCGACGGCGCGGCACGCGATCGCGGCGGGGCTCGTCGACATGATCGGCATGACCCGCGCCCATATGGCCGATCCCTATATCGTCAAGAAGCTGGAAGCGGGCGAGGAAGACCGTATCCGTCCCTGTGTCGGCGCCAGCCATTGCATCGACGGCATCTATCTGAGCGGTGCCGCCTTCTGCATCCACAATCCGGCCACTGGACGTGAGGAGACCATCCCGCACAAGCTGGCCCCGACGACGGGCAAAAAGAAGAAGGTCGTCGTCGTCGGCGCCGGCCCGGCGGGCCTCGAAGCCGCGCGGGTCAGTGCCGAGCGCGGCCATGAGGTCATTGTGTTTGAAGCGGGTGACCGGCCCGGCGGGCAGGTCAATCTCGCCGCCAAGATCCAGCGCCGCAAAGAGATCGTCGGCATCACCGACTGGCTCTATAGCGAGGTGCAGCGTCTGCAGGTCAACATCCGCTTCAACACTTATGCAGACAAGGCCGATGTGCTGGCGGAGAAGCCCGATATCGTCATCGTCGCCACCGGCGGCCTGCCCCATGTCGGCTATCTCGATAGCGGCGAGGACATGATCACCAATTGCTGGGACGTGCTCTCGGGCCAGGTCAATCTCGCCCCGGAAGTCCTTATGCATGACGACCATGGCGGCTACGAGGCCTCGACCTGTGCCGAGTTCATCGCCACCTCCGGTTCCAAGCTGGAACTGCTGACGCCAGAACGCCTGATCGGTCCGGATGTCGGCGGGCTCAATTACCCGGCCTTCTACAAGGCGCTCTATGCCAATGGCGTGACGCTGACGCCGAACGAGCGGATGACGGGTGTCCGGCGTGACGGCAACAAGCTCGTCGCCACGATCGAGAACGACTATACCCATACCTCGCGCGAGCGCCGGGTCGACCAGGTGATCGCCACCAACGGCACCTTACCGGCGGCCGATCTCTATTTCGAGCTGCAGCCGGACTCCAGCAATGGCGGCGAGGTCGATATCGACGCGCTGATCGCCGGCCGGCCGCAGGAGATCGTCAGCAACAAGAATGGCGATTTCCAGCTCTTTCGCATCGGCGACGCCGTCGCCTGCCGCAGCATCCATGCGGCGATCTACGACGCCATCCGGCTCTGCAAGGAGTTTTGAGATTACATTCGCTACGGTAAAGGGAATGCGGACGCCACTGTCCACGGCGGGACCGGCGACCGCAAATCGATCCTGCATTCCCGAGCGCCGATGACTTCGTAAATTCTTATGAAACTCAATGGTCATTGACTCCCTCTCCCCTCGCGGGAGAGGGCGGGGTGAGGGGGTATCGGACATTGATGAGATGTTGTGGATATATATGCATGTCAACCCGCCGCGGATAAATGCAACGAGTAATGGCCCCCTCACCCTGTCCCTCTCCCGCGAGGGGAGAGGGGACGCTGCGGCTTCTTTCTTTAAGCTGAGCTTGCTTCCGATCGATCGAACGAGCGCGAAGACGTCACCGCCAATTCCTGCACCGCGCAACGGCATCGGCGAATTTGGCGATCAGCTCGGCTGACAAGGGAGCAGCAGCTTTAACGACACGGCTCGCCGGCGGGGCGGGCGGCAATGTGTCGAGCGTTGCAAGGCCGGCGCCGATCAATGCGAATTGCGCGGCGCCGAGGCCGGTTAGTTCCGCCGTCGAGGGCACGGTCAGCTCGCGGTCGAGCACGGCGGCGAGGAAGTCGCAGAAATAATCGTTGCGGGTGACGCCGCCATCGATCGACAGGCGCTCGGCGACCGGCACCAGTTTCGCCATGGCGCGCAGCAACTCGCCGGCGCGCAGCGCGATACCTTCCAGCACCGCCTGCATCATATCGGCCTTGCTGGTGTCGAGGCCGAGGCCGAGCCACAGGCCGGTGGCGCTGCGGTCCCAATAGGGACACCCGAGGCCGGACAAGGCCGGCACAAAAGCGAGGTTGCTGGAGATCGCCGAGGGGGAATCAAAACGCGCGATCTCGCTATACTCGCCGAAGAGACCGAGGCCGCGCGCCCAGTTGATCGCCGAGGCGGCGTTATAGACGCCGCCATCGAGCGCATAGGTGCAGGGCGCATCGCCGATCCGCCAGGCGATGGTCGGCAAAAGACCGCTGGCGGCATCACGCAGCGGTTTGTCGCCGGCAATGGCGAGGGCAAAGGCGCCGGTGCCGAAAGTGATCTTGGCATCGCCGCGATGCCGGCAGCCATGGCCGAAGAGGGCAGCCTGCTGGTCGACCATGCTGGCGGTGACGGGCACGCCGCCGATCTCGGCCAGGGCGCCCGTGGTCGAGACGATTTCCGGCAGGCATTCGATCGGCACGCCGAAGAGGTCGCAGAGCACCGGATCCCAGGCGAGCGTCTCGAGATTCATGAGGCTGGTGCGCGAGGCGGTGGTGACATCGGTGACGGCGCGACCGGCCAGGCGGTCGAGGAACCAGGCATCGCTGGTACCGAGCCGCAGGCGACCTTCCTGGCTCAGCTTCCGTGCTTCCGGCACATGGTCGAGCAGCCAGCGCAATTTGCTGGCGGAAAAATAGGGATCGAGTGGCAGGCCGGCGCGTTGCAGCGTCTCGCTCTCGCTGCCTGCCGCCTTCAGCCGCTGGATCTCGCCTTCGGTGCGGGCATCCTGCCAGACAATCGCGTTGTAGATCGGCTGCTTGCTGCGGCTGTCCCAGGCAATGACGGTCTCGCCCTGATTGTCGAGGCCGATGGCGGCGGCATTCTTGCCAAGCGCGACGCAGCTCTCGATATGGCCGATCAGGTCGGTCGGATCATGCTCGACCCAGCCGGCCTGCGGGAAGATCTGTCGATGTTCGAAACCGCCGAGGGTCTCGAAGGCGCCATTGATCCCGAGCCGGTGCACCTTGGTGCCGGTCGTGCCCTGGTCGATGGCAATGACAGATTCTTCCGCCATGTCGCACCTGATGTCCGCTGCTAGTTGTTGAAACGGTCCTTGTAAACCTGCCCGTCCTTCATGACGAAGGCAACATCCGCCACCGCCTTGATATCGTCCAGCGGGTTGGCGCGATAGGCGACGATATCGGCAACGGCGCCTTCCTTGATCTCGCCCGCCGTATCGGCGCGGCGGATCAGCTTGGCGGCATTGACGGTCGCGGCACGGATACTGTCGATCGGGGTGAGGCCGCAATCGCGCACCATGACGATCAGCTCCTGCCAGTTCTCGCCGTGGTGATTGCCGGGCGTGCCGGCATCGGTGCCCATGGCGATCGGCACGCCCAGTTCATAGGCGCGGCGGATTGCCTCGGCAGAGGTCTTGCCGCTCTCGATCATGCGATCGACCTGATGCGGCGGCATGGTCGCCATGGCTTCCTTGCTGTTCAGCATGGCGTCGAGGGTGCACTGGGTCGGCACCAGGAAGACGCCTTTTGCCGCCATCTCGCGCAAAACCGCATCATCGGCATAGGTGCCGTGCTCAATGCTGCTGCAGCCGGCCGCGACGGCATTGGCGATGCCGCGGCAGGCATGGGCATGGGCGGCGACATGCTTGTAATTTTCCTCGGCGATCTCCACCGCTGCCTTCAGCTCCTCGAGCGAGTACTGGATGGAGCGCGGATCCTCGCTCTCCGGCGACAGCACGGCGCCGGTCGCCATCACCTTGATGAGATCGGCACCCTGGGCAAGCTGCTTGCGGGCAGCGGCCTTCACCGCCTGCGGCCCATCTGCGATCTCATACATGCCGGGATAGAGGTCCATGCCGCTGGTGGTAATGGAAAGGATGCGGCCGGCAACCAGCATGCGCGGGCCGACATAGTCGCCGCGATTGATGGCATCGCGCATGGCGATCTCGACATAGTTCCAGCCGCCCACTTCGCGGATCGTGGTAATGCCGCAGAGCAGCGTGCGCTCGGCCGCCTTGGCGGTATAGAGCGCCACCTCGGCATCGGACCTCTTGGCGTGTCCCAGATAATCGCAGCTCTCGGTCGGCTGGGTCAGATGCACATGGCAGTCGATCAGCCCGGGCAGAATCCAGCCGCCCTTGAGATCGATGACGGTATCTTCGTTGCTCGGTTTTGGCTCATTCCCGAGCCGGGTGATCGTCTTGCCCTCGATACCGATGGCGCCGTGCTGGAAGCGCCCCGCCGCTACGTCGAGATATTCTCCGTTAATCAACCACTGCATCATTCACTCAGTCTTCAGTTTCTTCTGCGTTTTCGTCAGTCGCCGGCGATCGTCACATCGATCCGTTCCGCCTTGTCGAGGCCCGCCGCCGGCAGCTGCCAGCCGATCCTGCGCTCGGGCAGGGCATCTATAGAACGCGACCAGACGGTCTGACCATCGACGCTGACGTTCAGTCGGCCCCGCACGGCGTGCATGACACGGGCTTTGAAGAGCAGCGGCCTGTCGGTATCCAAAGCGGGGGCGATGCATTGGGGATAGACATAAGCCAGCGGACCCGCCGCGCTCACGGGAATGAGCCGTTGCGGCGCCGGCGCCGGCGCGCGCAAGGCGGCGAGGATATGATCGGCGACGGCCGCACCCTCGCGGAAACACTGGCCGGCGGTCTCGATGCCGCGCAGCAGGTTGCCGGCGGCGAAATAGCCGGCATCGCTGCAGCGCATGTTCTGGTCGATGCGCGGGCCGTGCGAGCCGGCATCGACGGCGAGCGCACTGGGAACGACGAGCGCCGTCTCGGGGCGGAAGCGACCGGTCAGTATGACGCCGTCGCAGGCGATCCGTTCGATCGCGCCGCTGCGCTCGATCTCGATGCCCTCGACGCGCTCGATGCCGAGGATGCGTACGAGCTTCGTGTTCAGCATGACCGGCACGCCGAAGAGAAGGCGGGCGAGGAGATCGCCCGGCCAGCGCGCGGTGATGCGGCTACCAGCCTCAATCATGGCGGCCGGCCTGACGCCGATATGGCGCAGGGTCAGCAAAGTCGAGAAGGAAACCAGTTCGGTGCCGATGACGACGGGATTGCGGAACGGTTTGCGGCCCTGCAGATAAATCATCTGCTGCAGCATGCCGGTGTTCATGACGCCTTGTGGCCGCGTGCCGGTCAGCAGCCGGGCGCTGCGTGGCGTTTCGCGGGCACCCATCGCCAGCAGTACCTTGTTGCCGGTGATGGTCTGGGGTCCCTCAGGTCCCGTCACCAGCAGCTCGCCATTGGGCTTGAGGTCGAGCACGGTTGTCTTGGTGCGGAGATCGATTCCGTCTACTTCATCGACGAGGCGGCGGGCGTAATCCGGTCCCTGCATCAATCGACTGAATTCGCGCAGGCCATAGCCGGTGTGACCGCAATGGCGCGGAATGCCGCCGGCTTCCGCCTCGCGCTCCAGGATGACGATGTCCTTGATGCCGGCAGCCTTCAGACTGCGGGCGCAGGAAAGGCCGGCGGGACCGCCGCCGACGATGACGACCTCGGCCGAAGCGGATTTCAGCATGCTCATGATGCGACCGTACTTTCCGCCGGCCGCGTCTCTTCCAGCAGCCGTGTCACCTCGGCCCCGCAATAGAAACCCTGGCAGCGCCCCATCATGCAGCGCGTGCGGCGCTTGAGGCCGCCGAGATCACCGGCGGCGAAGGGACCGCTCAGGGCGGCCGTCACCTCGGTCCGCGTCACCCATTCACAATGGCAGACGATATCGGTGCCGGCGCCGGTCTGATAAGCGCGGGGGCGGTATTCGCAGATATTGGGCACCGGCGTCCAGATTGGCTCGGATGCCGTCCCGCCGCCGAAATGCTGGTGATGCAGGCCCGCAACATGCTGGGCAATACCGAGGGCTCCAGTGAGCCCCGTCGAACGGATGCCGCCGACGCTGATCCAGCGTCGCGCGGGCAGGGCCTCGATCTGGTAATCCTTGAACTGGGTCGCCGGACGCAGCCCGGCATAGACGGCGTTGACGGTTTGCTGCGCCAAGGCCGGGATCATCTCGCAGCCTTTGTCGATCAGATGCCGCAGCGTCGCTTCGTCAACTTCGGCCAAAGCCCGGTCCTCCTGGTCTTCGGCGGTGGGGCCGACCAGCAGATTGCCGAAGGCGGTGCGGCAAATGACGATGCCCTTGGTACGTTCGGTCGGCACCGGCAGGACGATGGCATGGGCAAGCTTTGACGCCGGCTTGTCGAAGACGACGAACTGGCCCTTGCGCGGCGTCACTCTGAAGGGGCTCGGCCGGCAGATCGCCTCGACCATGTCGCCGTAATTGCCGGCGGCATTGATGACGAGGCCGGCGGCGATCTCGCCATCCGTCGTTTCCAGCCGCCATCCGCCGTTTTCGAACCGGCCACCGGTGACAGGGCAGCGCCGCTTCACGCGCCCGCCATGGGCGAGGCCCTGCTGCACATAAGCGAGCGGCGCCGACCAGGGATCGATGATATGCTCGCCCGGCACCAGCACGGCACCCAGGGCGTGCGACCCGAGATGTGGCTCCCGGTGTCTGAGATCGCCGCGCTCGATCTGCCGTACATCGCCGACATGATTGTGGTGCGCCTTCTCGACGATGCCCGGCAGCTTCGCGAGTTGTTCCTCGTCCCAGGCGACAACCAGAGCCGAGCTCTCGACCAGCGGCAGGTTCAGCCGGTCCTTGATCTCGATATATTCGTGGTAGCCGCTCTGCATGCAGGCAAGCTCCAGGCTTTCCGCCGGCGCATCGAAGCCGGTATGCAGCAGCGCGCTGTTGCCCTTGCTGGCACCGGAGAGGATATCGCCGCCTGCTTCCAACAGCAGCGGCTTCAGCCCCAGCATGGCAAGGCGGCGGAAGATCGCGCAGCCGACAATGCCGCCGCCAATGATGACGATGTCAGACTGGTCGATTTGCTCGCGCATATCGTCGACTACTCTCTTCTGTCATTGCCGGGCTTGACCCGGCAATCCATGGTGGCCATTGCGTCCTGCTTCTCCTATGGACCCTCGGGTCAAGCCCGAGGGTGACAGCTGAGGATGAAATTACTCCACGGCATTCCCACCAAAATCAAGGCCCCCACCCGACGGATGGGGGCCCTGCATCATCGCGTTATTTCCGCGGCGGTCAAATGATCAGATGGCCGATCATATCTGCCGCAGATGGAACGACTTCGGCCGGGTTAGCATTTCGTAGCCGACCTTGCTCAAGGTGGCGCCGCGGCCGGAATCCTTGACGCCGACCCAGGCGAGGGCGGGGTCGAGATAGTCGCAGCGGTTCATATAGACGGTACCGGTCTCGATCTGGTTGCCAATCTTGAGGGCGGCCTGTTCGTCCTGGGTCCAGAGAGCGGCGGTGAGGCCGAACTTGCTGTCATTCATCAGCTTCACGGCTTCCTCGTCGGACTTCACCTTCATGATGCCGATGACCGGGCCGAAGCTCTCATCCGACATCACCGACATCGAATGATCGACATTGACGAGGACCTGCGGCGCGAGATAGGGCGTGCCGGGCTTGTCGGCGGCAAAGCTCTTCGGATCGATCAGCGCCTTGGCGCCATTCTTGACCGCATCGGCGATCTGGCCGCGCACGAATTCGGCGGCGCTCGTCCGCACCATCGGCCCGAGATTGGTGTTGGTGTCGAGCGGGTTGCCGAGGCGATAGCCCTTGGTCAGGTCGACGAAGCCGGCGACGAACTTGTCGTAGAGGCTGTCATGTACATAGATGCGTTCGATGGCGCAGCAGCACTGGCCGCTGTTGAACATGGCGCCATCGACCAGGTTCTCGATCGCGTGATCGAGATTGGCATCCGCCCGCACATAAGCTGGGTCCTTGCCGCCAAGCTCCAGGCCGAGGCCGATGAACTTGCCGAGGGCTGCCTGCTGCACGGCATGGCCGCCGGCAACCGAGCCGGTGAAGTTGACGTAATTGACTTCCGGCGCGCCGATCACCTTCGCCGTATCCTCATGGGTCAGCACGAGATGCTGGAACAGGCCCTTGGGCAGGCCGGCTTGGTCGAAGGCATCCTGGAAGCCTTCGGCGCAAAGCGGGGTCTGGGCCGAATGCTTCAGGATGACGGCATTGCCGGCCATCAGCGCCGGGAACACGCCATTGACCGAGGTCAAATACGGATAGTTCCACGGCGCGACGATGAAGACGACGCCCAAAGGCTCGCGGCGGATGAACCGAGTGAAGCCCGGCTTGTCCGTCGCCTCGATATCGGCCAAGGCCTCCGGCGCGATCTTGATCATGTAGCGAGCGCGCTCCTCGAAGCCGCGCATTTCGCCCGGGCTTTGGGAGATAGGCCGACCCATCTGGCGCGTGATCTCTTCGGCATGCTGATCCTTCTTGGTCAAGAAGATATCAATGGCCTTGCTGAGGATCTTGGCGCGCTCGGCAACCGGCGTGAGCCGCCAGGCCTTCTGCGCCTGTTGCGCCGCTGACAACACGCCCTGCACTTCGGCGTCCGTATTATACGGACGCTCGACATAGACGGAATTGTCAATCGGGGTGATGGTCTTTTGCACTGCTGACATGATAGTTCCTTAGATGATCTCGAAGTAACGAGACAGTTCCCAATCGGTAATATGCTTGCGGAATTCGCGTTCTTCCCATTCGCGGGTCGCGGCCCAATGCTCGACGAAATCGGCGCCGAACAGTTCTTCCGCGGCCTTCGACTTCTTCAGGCGCTGTGCCGCTTCCCACAACGTGCGCGGCAGATCCAGCTTGGCCGGGTGCTTCTTCTCATAGGAATTGCCGACGATAGCATCGGTCGGCTCGATCTTGTTCTCGATGCCATAGAGTCCGGAACCGATCGAGGCGGCGAGCGCGATGTAGGGATTGCAGTCGGCGGCGGCGATGCGGTACTCGACGCGCTGCGATTTCTCCGAACCCGGTATGACACGCAAGGCGCAAGTCCGGTTCTCGACACCCCAGGTGGCATTGGTCGGTGCCCAGAAGCCGGGGATCAGGCGCGAATAGGAATTGACCGTGCTGGCCACCATGCCGAGCAGTTCCGGCATCAGGGTCTGCTGGCCGCCGATGAACCAGCGCTGCTTGTCGCTCATGGTGTGCGGTTTCTTCGCGTCATAGAACGCGTTCTTGCCGTTCTTGTCCTTGAGCGAGAGATGGATGTGGCCGCTCTGGCCCGGATAGTTGTTCGACCACTTCGCCATGAAAGTCGCCATCAGGCCGCGGCGCTGCGCCAGTACCTTCATGAAGGTCTTGAAGAGGGCGGCACGGTCGGCCGATTCCAATGCTTTGTCATAGGTGAGGGCGGCTTCCAGCACGCCCGGACCGGTTTCCGTGTGCAGGCCTTCGATCGGCATACGCATGATCTCGCAGGTCTCGAGGATCTCCTTGTAGAGATCGGCCCACACGGTGTTACGGATCACCGAATAGCCGAACCAGCCCGGCGTCATCGGCGTCAGATTGCGATAGCCCTTCTCGCGGATGCTTTCCGGCGTCTCGTCGAACATGAAGAATTCGAACTCGCAGGAGCCATAGACGTCATAGCCCATGCCCTTCGCCTTATCGAGGACACGGCGCAGTGTGCCGCGCGGGCAGATCTGCTCGGCCTTGTCGACGAATTCAGCGAGGAAGAACAACATGTTGTCTTCGAAGGGGATCTCTCGGCAGGTTTCCGGGACCACGCGGACGAAGGCATCGGGATAGGCGGTGTGCCAGCCGGTATAGGTGGTGTTGTCGAACAGCTGGTCGCTGCTGTCCCAGCCCAGCACCACGTCGCAGAAGCCGAAGCCGCTTTCCAGGGCCGAGAAGAATTTCGCCTTGGACATGTACTTGCCACGCAGAATGGCATCGCCGTCGAACACACCGACCTTCACATGGGTGAGGCCGCGTTCCTCGACGATCTTTTTGGCATCGGCGATCGTCTTAACCTGTTCCGGCTTCAAAGGCATTCTTTTCCCCTGATCTTTTGCTGATATTGAAGATTGAAGTTGCTAATTCACTGCAAGACCATCGGCAGGCTTTGCCGGTGCTCTTTTCCCCCTTGATGATGATTTTGGCCCGTTTGCGGCGCTGGTAAACAGTCTCTGGCGATCTTCGCTCGGGCGCGTTCCATAGGCTTCGGTATAGCATTTCGAGAAATGTGAAAGCGAGTCGAAACCAACATCGCGGGCGATAGCGGAGAGAGTGGTCGTGGTGCCCTGCATCAGCTCCCGGGCACGCTGCAGGCGCAGGCGCAGATAGAATTCCCGCGGGCTGGTATGGAGATGGCGGCGGAATAATCGTTCCAGGTGCCGGAGATGCACCCCGGCCCGCTGGGCGATGACGCGCAGCTCTAATGGCTGCTGGGCATGGTGGCGCATTGCCTGCATGGCGCGCTGCAGGGCGCCGGCGCTGGTGAGGCTGGAAGCGAGATGCGCATGCGGCTGCAATTCGCCGGCATCGCGGGCCCGGTCGCGCAGCAATTGCCCGGTGACATGTCGCGCCGCCGCCTCGCCCAGGGACTGACGCACCGCCCGCAACATGAGATCCGAGGTTGAGCAGCCGCCGGCACAGGTGAAGCGCCGCCGGTCGATGACGAAGAGGTCAGGGTGCAGGCTGGCAGGGCCGCGCTTGCGACAAAAGAGATCATCGGCAGCGGCGCGCTGATCATCCTCCATCGCCACGCGACCTGGTGTCGCGCAGGCATAGCCCTGCATCAGGCCGAGCCGTGCCAGCAGCACAGCACCATTGCCGACCGCGCCGATATGGGTCCCGGCTGCATCGGCAGCTTCCAGCCAGCGATTGAGCGAAGCCAGGATATCGGATCCCGCCGGCAGGATGTCGGCGGTCGACGCTTCCGCCAGGATCAGGAGGTTCGCCTGTGCCGGACCATCGGCGATGCAGCGATCGGGATTGACGTCGATGCTGCTGGCGGACGGAACCGCGCCCGGCACCAGGCCGATCGTCTCGACGGTGAAGAGCGGCCGGCCGGCATGATCATTGGCTGTGGTCAAGGTATCGACCACGCGGGCGAGATCGCCGAGCGCAAAGCCGGGGATCAGCAGGACCGAGAGACGGATGCGCCGATCGGCATCGGCCTGGAGGATCGTGTCATTGCCGGCAGCGACCGACACGGCGATTGCTGCACGGTCGGCAGTGGTGGCAGATGCAATCTCAGTCATGCGGCTCCCCGGCAAGGCGAAACGGCTCACACGGCGTCACCGCCGATGGCGCTTCCCCCCTCTGTCCTGGGAACCTGAGAGATTGGCCTGTCGCAATTCTGACAGGTTTACTCCGTCGGTGGGGCGCTGATGCACCCGCTTTCCAGAGTGTAGTACCGCCCTGGTCCTTTTGCCTGAGAGTTTCCGGGGGCGGTTGCTCCTTCGGCGCCGGCCTGAATGATCGGCCAGTCTCTCCCAGCGGCGGTCTTAATTGGGCGGTAGTCTCTGTGGCGGCGCGGTGGCCGTCAAGGGGCCTTGTGCACCGCACAGGCGGCATGGTGCGAATTGTCGCTGGCTAGCGGTGTCATTGTGTGGGCGTGAGGCGGGATTGTGTGACCAAGAAAAAGGGGAGGCTTGCGGGCCTCCCCTTGATCATGTTCAGAGGAACCGGGTTCCGGCTTAGCCCTGGCCACCCAGAGCTGCTTCCTCGCGAGCGATTTCCGCCTGACGGGCAGCGACCGCTTCCGGTGTCAGCGGCGGGCCGGCAAAGCGACGCTTCTCGAAGAGGAACCAGACGACAATCAGCAGCACGATCACGACGGCGAGGAATTGACCGACTAGCTGATAGGGTTCCTGGAAGCCGACGAAGGCGAGCACCGCGCCGCCAAGGACGGCGAGGACGCCGATCGGCTTCGACCAGACGCCGAGATCGAACGGGCCCTTCTTGGTCCAGCTTTTGCCTTCGGCGACAATGCCGCAGGCAATCGGGATGATGTAGGACACATAGAGGAACACGGCACAGCCCGATGCCAGGATGATATAGGCCTGAGAATTGGCACCGCAGGCCCAGCCGAGGATGATGCACAGAATCGCACCGACCCAGATGGCCGTGCCCGGCGTCCGATGCTTCGGGCTGACCCGACGCAGCAGATGCGAGCAACCGGGGATGCCGCCGTCACGGGCAAAGGCATACATCAT
>Ga0209148_1001312_pt1 | contig 13310 bp, 8 predicted proteins | sample AraplaCol_mMF_r2_2_FD_184288 | JGI IMG/M metagenome (GOLD analysis project Ga0209148, IMG submission 184288) | Arabidopsis root microbial communities from North Carolina, USA - plate scrape CL_Col_mMF_r2 (SPAdes) (version 2) | ecosystem: Host-associated > Plants > Roots > Endosphere | place: USA...
AGCAGCGAGGCCGACGCCATTGGCCGCGTACATGGTCTCGTACATGTCGGCCACGAACTGCTTGAGTTCGGCGTCGAACTCGGTGACGGGCGCCGCGACGGTGCGCAGGCGCGGATCGGGGAATTCGAGAATGGTGAGGGTGGACACGGTGTCACCTTGAACGTTCGCGGGCCGCTGCGGCGCCTTGTCCGCGGATTTGCGGGCAAATCGGCGAAATCCAAGCAGCGGCGGCGTTAGGATGGCTCATTATTCTACGCGCGCGCCGGGGGCCGGGCGAGCGCCGTTGCGTATTGTGCCCGTTAACGTTTCGGTTACACTCGCGCCAGCACCGGGGAAGGGGGAAAACCCGCATGATCAAGAAGTTCGCCATGCTGCTTGGCGGCATGTTTTTTACCGTGGCCGTCTATGCGGCAGCGTCCCAGCTTCGCCCGAACCACCCTGACACCTACACCGTGCGCCGCGGCGACACCCTGTGGGACATCTCGGCGCGCTTCCTGAGCAAGCCGTGGCTGTGGCCGGAGATCTGGCAGGCGAACCCGCAGGTGCGCAACCCGCACCTCATCTATCCGGGCGATGTGCTCAACCTTTCGATGACCGGTGGCGGCCCGCGTATCGGCCTCGAGCCGCGCGTCCGCGAGGAAGGCGAGCCGGTAACCGCCATCCCGCTCAGCGAACTGCGCATGTTCCTCAAGGAAATGCGCGTGATGAACGCCGACGAGGTCGAGCAGTCGCCGTACCTGGTGGGCTTCGAGGAAAGCCACCTGCGTGCCACGCCGGGCAACAAGATCTACGCCCGCGATCTGGATTCGGCGCAGCCGGGCCAGCGCTGGGCGATCGTGCGGCCGACCCATCGCTTCCGCGACCACGGCGGTTCCGAGGGCGGTACCGACCTGGTCGGCAACCCGTCCCACGGCTCCTTTGTGGCCGACGAGCTGGACAGCGACGTCTCCATGGCCCCGAGCCCCTGGCGCGAGGACACCCGCCACGACACCCACGTGGGCAAGGGCGACGATCGCGGCGTGGAAGTGTCGGTCATCGGCACCGGTGAGGTGATCGCCACCAACGGCGATGTGACCACCCTGGTGCTCGTGGATTCCACCCTCGAAGTGCGCAAGGGCGACCGCCTGATGCAGGTGGACGACAGCCCGTACGATCCGTACTTCTACCCGCATGCGCCGAAAGCGATGCCGGCCGACCCTCGCGTGCTCGGCTTTGCCGACGCCATGATCGGCGTGGGCAGCCGCCAGGTGGTGTCCATTTCCGCCGGCACGGCCGACGGTATCGACAACGGCACGACCTTCACGGTCATGAACCAGGGCGAGACCATCGCCGACGAGGTCAGTGGCAACTACAACCGCCGCGACACGTCGCGCAAGGTGAAGCTGCCGGACGAATACGCGGGCCACATCATGGTCTTCCGCACGTTCGACCACGTGAGCTACGCGCTGGTGATGGACGCCCTGCGTCCGTTGCGCAAGGGCGACAAGCTGGTACTGCCGGAATAAGACCGCCCGTGCGGGGCGCGCCCGAGCGGCGTGCCCCTTCGCACCACCTAGTCACCGCCGGCCATGCGGACCCGATGCGGTGGTGCGCTCTGACAGGCATGCCGCGCCGCGCCCGTAGACTGGGCGAATGACCGACCCCCTGAACGACGACCGTGACTGGCTGATCCTCCTGCGCACGCCTGGGCTGACCGCGCGCCGCCTGCGCGAGGGTCTGGTCGCACGCGGCAACGCCGCGTCGCTGCTGCACTGGCTGGCGCGGCACCCCGAGCCCCTCGACGCGGAGGGTCGGGCCTGGATCGAGCAACCCGACGAACCCACCCTGGCCGGCGATCTCGCCTGGCTGGCAGGCGACGGGCATCGCCTGCTCCGTTGCACGGACGAGGATTTCCCGCCGCAGTTGGAGGCGATTGCCGATGCGCCGGCCGCGTTGTTCGTGAAGGGTGACGCGGCCCTGCTGCTGCGGCCGCAGGTCGCCATCGTCGGCGCCCGGCAGGCTCGGGAGCCGGGGCTCGCCAACGCTCGCCGCTTCGCTGCGGAGCTGGCGACCGGAGGCCTGCTCGTGACCAGCGGCATGGCGGACGGCGTGGATGGCGCGGCCCATGAGGCTGCGCTGGACGCCGGGGAGCCGACGATTGCCGTCATCGGCACCGGGCCGGACCGGGTCTACCCGCGCAAGCACCATGCGCTGGCCCAGCGGATCGCCGCCCACGGGGCCATCGTCAGCGAGTATCCGCCCGGTATCAAAGCCCGCGCCCATCATTTCCCGCAGCGCAACCGGATCATCGCCGGCCTCAGCCTGGGTGTCGTGGTCGTGGAGGCCGGGCAGCGTTCAGGTTCGCTGATCACCGCCCGCCTGGCCGGCGAGCAGGGTCGCGACGTATTCGCCCTCCCGGGGTCGATCCACAACCCCCTGGCCGAGGGCTGTCACAGCCTCATCGAAGACGGCGCGCGGCTGGTCCAGCGGCCGGGCGACGTCCTTGCTGCCCTGGGCCCGGCGGCCATGGAACTGGGTGCCGAGCTGCGGGCCCGGCTCGAAGGTGGCGGCCCTGCCAGCACGGCCACGGCCGGGGCCAGCAGACGCAAGACGGGCTCGTTCGACTGGCGCCAGGATGAGGAATATCGCCGCCTCCTCGACGTCATGGGGTACGATCCCGCCTCTCTGGACGCCCTGGTGGGCACGACGGGCCTTTCCCCCGGGGCGCTGTCGTCGATGCTGCTGATACTGGAACTGGAAGGCGAGATCGCGGTCTTGCCGGGCAACCGCTTTCAGCGCGTGGTCTGATCGCCGCGGCTTGACAGCCGTCACGGCGATATGTTTCCAACTAAATATATACATACGCTGGGGTCCACTCGTCCCCGCGCTCCCCTGGAATCGCTAACGCATGGCAAAGAACCTCCTCATCGTCGAATCGCCGGCCAAGGCCAAGACGATCAACAAGTACCTGGGAGCCGACTTCCAGGTGCTGGCATCGTATGGCCACGTCCGCGACCTTCGACCGAAGGAGGGCGCGGTCGATCCGGAGCACGGCTTCCGCATGGCTTACGAGGTCATCGACCGCAACGAAAAGCACGTCGATGCCATCGCGAAGGCGGCCAAGGCGGCCAGCAGCATCTACCTCGCGACCGACTTGGATCGCGAAGGCGAAGCCATCTCCTGGCACATCAGCGAGATCCTGCGCGAGCGCGGCCTGCTTGAGGGCAAGGACGTGCAGCGCGTGGTCTTCAGCGAGATCACGCCGCGCGCCATCAAGGAAGCGGTCGCCAATCCGCGCAAGCTGTCGCATGACCTCGTCGACGCCCAGCAGGCGCGCCGCGCACTCGATTACCTGGTGGGCTTCAATCTTTCCCCGGTGCTCTGGCGCAAGGTGCAGCGCGGTCTTTCGGCCGGCCGCGTGCAGTCGCCCGCACTGCGCATGATCGTCGAGCGCGAGCTCGAGATCGAAGCCTTCAAGGCACGCGAATACTGGACCATCCAGGCCAACCTGACTCACCCCGACGGCGCCTTCGACGCCCGTCTGGTCAAGCTGCACGGCAAGAAGTTCGAGCAGTTCGACCTGACCAATGAGCAGGACGCCATGGCGGCGCGCGCTGCGCTGGAAAAGGCGGCAGGCGGTCGGTTCACCGTCGGCGAAGTCACCAGCCGTGAGCGCAAGCGCCGCCCGGCCCCGCCGTTCACCACCTCCACGCTGCAGCAGGAAGCCGCGCGCAAGCTCGGATTTTCCACGAGCCGCACCATGCGCGTGGCGCAGGGGCTGTACGAAGGCGTGGCACTCGGCAGCGAGGGCAATGTCGGTCTCATCACCTACATGCGTACCGACTCGGTGGCGCTTTCGGACGATGCCGTGGCTGAGCTGCGCGACCTGATCGGGCGCGAATACGGCAAATCGGCGCTGCCCGATGGCGTCCAGGTCTACAAGTCCAAGTCGAAGAACGCCCAGGAAGCGCACGAAGCCGTGCGTCCCACCTCGGCCATGCGCACGCCGCGCAGTGTGGCGTCGTTCCTGAACGACGATCAGCGCAAGCTCTACGAGTTGATCTGGAAGCGCACCGTCGCTTGCCAGATGATCCACGCCACGCTCAACACGGTGTCCGTGGAATTCCCGGTGGCCGATTCCGCCTTCCGCGCCAGCGGCACGACGGTCATCGACCCGGGCTTTCTCGCGGTGTACGAGGAAGGGCGCGACCAGAAGACGGACGACGACGAGGATCAGCGCCGCCTGCCGCGTCTCGCCCAGGGCGACGTGGTGCCGGTCTCGCAGATCGCCGCCGACCAGCACTTCACCGAGCCGCCGCCGCGCTATTCGGAAGCGAGCCTGGTCAAGACGCTCGAGGAATACGGCATCGGCCGTCCCTCGACCTACGCCAGCATCATCCAGGTGCTGCTGAGCCGCGAGTACGTCCTGCTGGAAAACCGCCGCTTCAAGCCGACCGACGTCGGTCGTGCCGTGAGCCAGTTCCTCTCGGGGCACTTTACCCAGTACGTCGACTACGACTTCACCGCGCGTCTCGAAGACGAACTCGATGCGGTCAGCCGCGGCGAGGAAGCGTGGGTGCCGCTGCTGGAGCGTTTCTGGCAGCCGTTCAAGACGCTGGTGGACGACAAGACCGAATCCGTCGACCGCAGCGAGGCAACCGGTGCGCGCGAACTGGGCACCGATCCCAAGACCGGCAAGCCAGTGTCCGTGCGCCTCGGTCGCTACGGCGCCTATGCGCAGATCGGCAGCAAGGACGACGAAGCCAAGCCGACGTACGCTAGCCTGCGTCCGGGCCAGAGCATGCACACCATCACGCTGGACGAGGCGATGGAGCTGTTCAAGCTGCCGCGCATGCTCGGCCAGTCGGAAGCCGGCGAAGACGTCACGGTCGGCATCGGTCGCTTCGGCCCCTTCGTGAAGCAGGGCGCGACCTATGCGTCGCTGAAGCCCGAAGACGATCCCTACACCATCGAACTGCCGCGCGCATTGCAACTGGTGCAGGAGAAACTGGAAGCGATCGCCAATCGCACCATTCTCGATTTCGGCAACGGCGTACAGGTGTTGAACGGCCGCTATGGTCCGTACATCACCGATGGCGAGAAGAACGCGCGCATTCCGAAGGATCGCGATCCGAAGACGCTGACCGAGGCGGAGTGCGCCGAACTGCTCGCCGCGGCGCCGGTGAAAAAGCCGCGCGGTGGTCGTGCGGCCAAGAAGACGGCAACGAAGAAGGTTGCTGCGAAGAAGGCCGCGACCAAGGACGCCGTGGCGAAGAAGCCGGCGGTGAAGAAGGCCGCTGCAAAGAAAGCGACCGCCAAGAAGTCCACGGCGAAGAAGGCTGCTGCCAAGAAAGCCACCGCCAAGACGACGAAGACGGCCGCCGCCAAGAAAGCGCCGGCCGCCAAGAAGGCCGCGGCGAAGACGGTGTCGCCCCAGGCCGATTGATCGATATGCGTCGCTTCGTTCCGGCCAACGTCGATGCCGCTGCGGAGGTCATGCGCCGCGGCGGCGTCATCGCTTATCCCACCGAGGCCGTGTTCGGGCTCGGCTGCGATCCGCATAACCGCGATGCCTTCGAGCGCCTGTTCGCGCTGAAGGAGCGCCCGGCCACCCAAGGCGTGCTACTGATCGCGGCATCGTTCGAGCAGGTCGAGCAATACATCGACCGGGACGCCGTGCCCCCGGCGGTGCTCGACCAGGTGCTGGCGTCATGGCCTGGTCCGAATACCTGGGTGTTTCCGCGCAGTGCCGCCGTGCCCTACTGGGTTGCGGGCGCACATGCCGGCATCGCCCTGCGGGTGACTGCGCATGAACCGGCGGCAGCGCTGTGCCACGCCTTCGGAGCCCCGCTTGTGTCCACCAGCGCCAACCCGCACGGGCAGCCTCCCGCGCGCGATCTGGCGACCCTGGAACGCTATTTCGGTGAGCGGCTGGACGGCGCGCTGGACGCCCCGCTGGGCGGATTGGACCGCCCGACCATCATCCGGGACGCCCTCAGCGGCGCTATGATCCGCGCCTGATAGGGGGAGAATCCGTTGTCGTCCAACCTTCATGAGTTCACCGGGCGCCGCGCAGGCGTGCCCTTGCCGCTGCTTGTCGGCGACCTCTCGCGGCCGATTGCCTGGCGTGACGGCCGCCCCGTCAGCGCCGCCACCTTCCTTGGCCACGTCAGCACGGTCGCCGCCTTGCTGCCCGAGGCCGTCGGTGCGGTCAATCTGTGCGAGGACCGCTACGCGTTCCTGGTGGCGTTTGCTGCGTTGATCGTGCGTGGGCAGACCAATCTGCTCCCCCCGTCGCGCGCGCCGCATGCGATCGACGAGGTGATGGCGGGTCATCCTGGGTCGTATGCCATCGGCGAGCTTCCGCTGTCGCCCGCACCGGTGGGCTACCTTCAGATGCCCGCGCTCGACGACGACGATGCGGCGCCGGTTGAGGTCCCGCATATTCCCGCCGACACAGTGGCCGCGATTGGCTACACCTCAGGCTCCACGGGCCGGCCGAAGCCCAACGTGAAGACGTGGGGCAGTTTCGTTGCCAGCAATGCAGGCAATGCCAACTTGCTGCGGACCGCGATCGGTACGTCGTTCGATGTGGTCGCGACGGTACCCCCGCAGCACATGTACGGCATCGAGATGTCGGTGCTGATGCCCTTGCTGTCCGAGGTGAGCGTGCATGCGGGCCGGCCGTTCTTTCCGGCCGACGTTGCCACGGCGCTCGGCACGATGCCCGAGCCGCGCGTGCTGGTGACGACGCCCGTGCATCTGCGTGCGCTGGTGGAATCCGGGGTGGTCTTGCCGACGTTGGCCGCCTTCGTCTCAGCGACCGCACCGATGCCGGTCGATCTCGCTGCGGAAGCCGAGCGTCGCTTTGGCGCACCGCTGCATGAGGTGTTCGGCTCGACGGAAACCTGCGTCTTCGCCAGCCGACGCACGTCCGCCGCCGACGACTGGACTCTGTACCCGGGCGTGACGCTGCACCCGCAGCCCGACGGCACGCTGGTCGATGCGCCTCAACTCGACGAGCCCATCGCGCTCGCCGACATCGTCACCTTGCATGACGAGGGGCGGCGGTTCCAGTTGCGCGGACGCAACACCGACCTGCTCGAAATCGCCGGTAAGCGCGCATCGCTGGGCGATCTGAATCGCCGGTTGCTTGCCGTCGAAGGTGTGCGCGACGGTGTGCTGTTCCAGTTGGATGAACCCGATGCGTCGGGCGTGCGTCGCATCGCCGGGCTGGTCGTGGCACCGATGATGAGCGAACAGGCGGTGATGGCCGCATTGCGCCATGCCATGGACCCGGTTTTCCTGCCGCGTCCGCTGCGTCTGGTCGATGCGCTGCCGCGCAACGAGACCGGCAAGTTGCCGCGCGGCAGCCTGCTGGAACTCATCCGTCCGGCACTCTGATCGGGAGCGAGCCTGGGCGTCGACGGGCGACACCCAGGCCGTGAGTTTCAAGGCTGGCTGAAGGCGCCCAGCGTCGTCAGCAGTTTCTTTGCCAGCGTCACGCGCTGCACGCCGTCTTCCGGCTTCGCGATGTCGATGTTCATGGCGAAGAACCAGCGCTTGCCAGCGTGTTCCACCCAGCCCACGTACCAGCCGATGTCGTCCGACTTGGCCGGATCGGTGCGGTTCTCCGCGGCGTGCGTTCCCCAACCCGTCTTGGCGTGCAGGATGAAATCGGTACCGGCTTCGTAGATGGTGATGCGGCGGACGATTTCCTGCGCGCGCGCCGAGAACGGAAGCGTGCCGTCGGCGAGCCGGCGCAGGAACGCCACCTGCTGCTCGGCGGAAATGCGCAGACCGCCGGTCAACCAGAACTGGTCGATGCCGCCGCTGATGTCGCGGTTGCCGTAACCTGCCTTGTCGATCCAGGATTGCATGCGCTGCTGACCGGCTCGTCGCGCCACTTCCTGATAAAGCCACACGGTGGAATAACGCATGCCGCTGGCGAGGCTGTTGGCGCGGTTCCATTGCGCATTCGGCGTGCCGCCCATGCTGCGGACCTTGCCGTCCCAGGGAATCGGATCGAACTCGTCCGCCACTGCGCCGGTGTCGATCGCCACGAGTGCGTTGAAGACCTTGAACGTGGACGCGGGAAGGTAAGGGCGACGCGCACGCTCTGCGTCGTAGACGTGCATCGTCTGGGTGCCCTCCTCGTAGACGAGCAACGTGCCCTTGACGTGTGCGTCGGCAAAGGCCTTGCCCCACTCGGGGTGTTCCTTCCAGTCGGCGGCGTGCGAGGCGGTGGCCGCCACGAGGGCAAACAGCGCGGGAAGCAGTGTGAACAGACGTTTCATGAGGGCGATCTCCATGGGCAGTGCTCACGGAGGCTGACAAGCCGAGCGGCGTCGCAAAGGGCGCGGTCAGGGCGTTTCGCGGGCAAGGTGAGGATGTGCCGGGTAGAATGCCCGCCTCAACGTCTGGAGATCCTCATGAAAGTCCTCGTCATCGGCGGCGGCGGGCGCGAGCACGCGCTGGCCTGGAAGCTCAGCCAGTCCCCGCGCGTGGATGAGGTGATCGTGGCGCCGGGTAATGCAGGCACGGCGCGCGAACCGCGCATGCGCAACGTCGCCATCCCGGTCACCGATATCGATGGGCTGCTGGCGCTGGCACGCAAGGAGAACGTCGAGCTGACCGTCGTCGGGCCCGAAGTGCCGCTGGTCGCTGGCGTGGTCGATCGCTTCACCCAAGAAGGCCTGCGCTGCTTCGGACCGACTGCCGCGGCGGCTCAACTCGAAGGCAGCAAGGCCTTCGCGAAGGATTTTCTCGCCCGGCATGCCATCCCGACGGCGCACTATGCGGTGTTTACCGAACTCGCGCCTGCGCTGGCGCACGTTCGCACGCACGGTGCGCCGATCGTCATCAAGGCCGACGGCCTGGCCGCCGGCAAGGGCGTGGTGGTCGCGATGACGCTCGCCGAGGCGGAGGCCGCGCTGGACGACATGCTCGGACAGCAGGCATTCGGCGACGCGTCGTCGCGCGTCGTCATCGAAGAATTTCTGGATGGTGAGGAAGCCAGCTTCATCGTCATGGCCGACGGCAAGCACGCGCTGCCGATGGCGACCAGTCAGGACCACAAGCGTCGCGACGACGGCGACAAGGGACCGAATACGGGTGGCATGGGCGCGTATTCGCCTGCGCCCGTGGTGACGGACGAAGTGTCGGCGCGTGTGATGCGCGAGGTTATCGAGCCCACGCTCGCCGGTATGGCCGCCGATGGCATGCCCTTCACGGGCTTCCTCTACGCCGGACTCATGATCGACGGCAACGGTGCGCCCAAGGTGATCGAGTTCAACGTGCGTTTCGGCGATCCCGAGACGCAGCCGATCATGCTTCGCCTTCGCTCGGATCTCGTGGACCTCGTCGACGCAGCGCTCGACGGCCGCATGGCTGCGGTCGAAGCGCAATGGGATCCGCGACCCGCGATCGGCGTCGTCATCGCGGCTGGCGGCTACCCCGGCAAGGTGCGTGCAGGCGACCCGATCGACGGGGCCGATATCGACTTCGGTGCCGACGTGAAAGTCTTCCATGCGGGCACGGCCGAAGGCTCCGAAGGCCGCCCCGTGACGGCGGGCGGTCGAGTGCTGGCAGTGTGCGCGTTGGGTGACGACATCGCTTCCGCGCGTGAGCGAGCCTATGCCGCAGTGGATCGCATTCATTTCGACGGTGCGTTTCACCGGCGAGACATCGCCTATCGCGCGTTGTCCCGCCGGTGATGCAAGCACCAGGGGCGATCCGTCGCCCCTGGTTTTGAACGCTACAAGCCAAAGCGAATGGGCAACGGCTGCCAGCGTTCTTCGGTACCGACCGCGTCGTAGCCGAGATAGCTGTCGGGGATCGGTGGCGAAATGCTGCTCAGGTTCGGTACCACGTCGCCCTTGCTCGGGCGGTTGGGATACGACGACCACGGACGTAGCAGCGGGTGGTACTGATTCGAAACCATCGTCTGGTGTCGCTGCGGATCGAACATCGCGTTGACGATGCCGTCGCGCAGGTGCAAGCGCCAGGTGTTGCCACCCATGTACAGCGAATGGATACGGTCGGCCGACCACTGCCACTGCTGGGTGAGCGACGCGCCCGCGCAATCCGCGGCATGGATACGCCCGCTATGGGGATCGGTCGTCAGGCATTGGCCGCTGCCGCGATTGCGGTAGGTATTGTCGACTTCGAGATACCACTGCTGCGCCTTGCCGCCCTCACCCTTTTCGCAGCTCTCCAGTACGACGTCCGGAGCGTTGGACACCGGCTGCGCCAGGCACTGGCCCTGTCCATGCAGCGATTGCAGACGGACCGTCGGCTGCCGGGTGAGGTGCGCGGAACCCAGGTTGATGCGTGTCGTGAATGCCATGTCCGACTCGGCGTCGTCGGGACCCGAGTCGATGCTTTTCTCCAGCGAGTCGTACACACGCAACTCGACGGTCGCACGCGTGATTACGTCAAGCGACCCCTCGTAGCCGCCAGGCACTCGCCACACCGAACCGACCTGCAACGTCGCCTGGCGCATCATCGGGGTCATCCGGCGCGTGGAATTAACCGCCCCGTAAAAGTTCTCGCCGTCCGCGAAATAATCGACGGAGTGCGCGATGTCGGACGCCAGCGGAAATGTCCAGTCCATGGCGCGTGTTCCCTTGCCCGAACGCGGCGAGGCCTGCACGAAATAGTCCTTGAGCGACATGGTGACCGACCTCTGCTCAAGGTGTTCCTTGGCATAGTTGAAGCCGAGCGCGACCTTGCCCAGATGGGGGGCGTTGTTGTGAGCCAGTCCGTTCAATACGTCGAACGTAGCGCTTGCGCCCGAGGTCGTCTTGATCGAGACGGTGTCATTGATGAGCCGTTCGGTCGCGCCGTCCGACTTCGGTGCGTAATCCTGAAGGGTCAACGGAACAGGTTTATCCACGCCTGCGAGTTGCGTCGTCACGATGTAACGGCCGGGAACGATCAGGTGGTAGCCCTTGCCTTCCGCAAGGGCCGCGCCGTTCCACATGGCACCGACCAATGAGGGCACCTGGTCCACTTCGGTCGTCACCATCACCACTTTTTCGTCGCGTTGCGCATCGATGTCGCGCAGCACGACGATGTGATGGCGCACGGCGCGACGGCCGGCAAAGATGCGGTCCTGGTGAATCTCGATGCGTGGTGTGTATTCGCCATCGTCCACCGTGCCGTTCTGCACGAGCGACCTCATCCTGGGGTGGTCTACTTCGGACAGGGGCTTCTGGCGACCAAGCCATTCGGTGAAGGCGTCCGCCGCTTCGTGTGCAGGCAGATCGGCATCGGCGGTGATGACGTCGATGGCGCCGTTGCCGGAGCGCCGATAGATCGATGCCACGCCTGGTGCGCGAAAGCCGAAGGTTTCCATTTCGCCTTGGTCGTCCTCGCCGGATCCGGTCAACAGCACGGCCCGGTTGCGGGCCAATGCGTCCACGACCCGCTGGCGAACGGATGCCGTAGCGAGGTCGGCGCGCTCGACCCAGACCAGCGCCTGCGCGGACGATGCGTCGGGGGTCGAACGCATCGTCTGTGGCGCTGTCAGCGCACTCGACAGATCCTGTGGGGCTAACAGGCGCGGGGAAGGCGCCTCGCCCGGCACGTGCGGAGCGACCTGCGCAAACGCGGACGTTCCGGCCATGGCGGCCGCGAGCGCGAGGGCGAGGTATCGGGGTTTCATCATTGCCATCTCCTTGGCATGGGGGAGGTCAGAGCGTGGGGGGAGCGTCCACGACGTGCTGTAAGCGAATGCCTCATTTCCCGTGGGTATGTTCGGATCTCTTGAACCATGCGAACGCGTCGGTGGATTCGTCGGGCCGGACGTGCTGGTGACGCTCGGTTACACTGCGGCGAACAATCAGGATCGGCCACGGAATGTCGCAGTTCTCTCTTCTCGCCAAGCGCCGCTTCGCCCCGTTTTTCTGGACCCAGGCGCTCGGTGCCTTCAATGACAATGCGTTTCGCAACGCCATGGTCATGCTGGTCGCCTTCCAGATGGCGCTGCCGGACGCGCAGGTATCGCTCTATACGAACCTTGCACCTGCGCTGTTCATCCTTCCGTACTTCCTGTTTTCCGCCACGGCGGGGCAGCTGGCGGAGAAGTTCGAGAAGACGCGGATCATTCGCTTCGTGAAGTTGTTCGAGATCGCCGCGATGTCGATCGCGGCGATCGGTTTCTTCACGCATCACGTGGCGCTTCTGCTCGTGGTGCTGTTCCTGATGGGCATGCATTCCACGGTGTTCGGCCCGATCAAGTACTCCATCCTTCCGCAGGCGTTGGAGCGGAGCGAGCTGGTGGGTGGCAACGCGCTCGTGGAAACCGGTACCCAGCTCGCGATGCTGATCGGCATGATCGTCGGCAATTCGCTCATGCTGATTGCCGGCTACGGCACGCTGGCCGCGTCGCTCACGACCATCGGTATCGCCTGCATCGGTTACCTCGCGAGTCGTGCCATTCCGCCTGCGCCGGCGACGGCGCCGGACCTGCGCTTCAACTGGAACCCGTTCAGCGAAACCTGGCGTGTGCTGAAGATCACTCATGACGATCGTGCCGTGTTCAACGCGGTGCTGGGCATCTCGTGGTTCTGGTTCTTCGGCACCGTGATGATCGCGCAGCTGCCGACGTACACGCGTCACGTTCTCGGCGGCGACGGGTCGGTGAATACGCTGGTGCTGACCCTGTTCTCGCTGGGCACGGGCATCGGCTCCCTGCTGTGCGAGCGGTTGTCGAATCGCCGCGTGGAAATCGGGCTGGTGCCCATGGGGGCATTCGGTCTTACCGTGTTCTCGGTCGATCTTTTCTTTGCCCATCCGGCAGTGACGCCGGGTGCGGCGCTCGACTGGATGTCGTTCATCGCGATTCCGGGCGCGTGGCGGGTGATGCTCGATCTCACCATGATCGGGGCCTTCGCCGGCTTCTACGTCGTGCCTCTGTTTGCCTTCGTGCAGAGCCGCGCGCCGCGCGAGCGTCTGTCGCGCATCATTGCCGGCAATAACATTGTCAATGCGTTGCTGATCTGTGCGGCGTCCGGCTTCGGCATCGGCTTGACGGCACTCGGGCTCGATGTGCCGACGATCTTCCTCATCACCGGCATCGTCAACGTTGCCGTCGCCGTTTACATCTTCACCCTCGTGCCCGAATTCATGATGCGGTTCATCACCTGGGTGCTGGTGAATTCGCTTTACCGGGTGCGTGTGGATGGCTTGAAGAACGTGCCCGATGAAGGTGCGGCGCTCGTCGTTTGCAACCACGTGAGCTTCATGGATCCGCTGATCCTCATGGCGAGCGTGCGCCGGCCGATGCGCTTCGTCATGTACTACCGCATCTACAACCTGCCTATCCT
>Ga0209148_1001314_pt1 | contig 13297 bp, 14 predicted proteins | sample AraplaCol_mMF_r2_2_FD_184288 | JGI IMG/M metagenome (GOLD analysis project Ga0209148, IMG submission 184288) | Arabidopsis root microbial communities from North Carolina, USA - plate scrape CL_Col_mMF_r2 (SPAdes) (version 2) | ecosystem: Host-associated > Plants > Roots > Endosphere | place...
CTGCATCTCGTCGAAGGCGATTGCGGCGGCCAAATGCGGCTCGCCCCTGATCGCGGTGACTGCATTGGCCAAGTTAGCGATAATGCCTCCCTTGGCATCGATCTGGCATTCGTGTTGCCAAGCTGGACGCGGCGCCGTGAGGGAGTTGGTTGCGGGACTATAGGGTAAAGGCGGTAGAGCCGGCTCCCTCTTTGCTTTTGCCACCCGCGAGGGCTTGTCGGTGAGACGATCAATCATCGCCTCGATACGATCCAGATCGATATCGCTCATCAATGCTTAGCCTTTTTGCTTTCGAGCATCTCGACTAAGACAGCGCGCAACATGGCTCTCTCGGAACCAGCCGGCCACGGTATGCGTCCCTCAAGCATCCCGCGGCGGTGAGCTGCAATCTGCTCTGCAGTTGGCTTTCTCCACTCGCCAACCGCCGCCATTGCCGCGATGACCCTTTTATTGGGATCTCCTGGAAGGAACAGTCGAGCCTCGAATTCGGCACAAATCAGCACCGTTCTTGCGACCGCCATTTGATGCAGTGCGATGAACCTAGTGTTGGCATTGAGCCGATTTAGGTTCTGCTGACTTATTTCATCAGGCCGCCAGCCGGCTGCGACGGCGTTGCGAAGCGCTTCCACGCGTTCGTGGATTTCACCTAAGTCATCGAGCCAACCGCAATAGCGATCGTGAAGGTGATCGAGGAACGGTTCAGTTACTGGAGCCCATTGGTCGGAAGGGCCGACGTTTGCGCGAATAGTCATTAGGGGGTTTCCTTGTTGGAACGGCCCCGCACAAACATATTGCGACTAGCATCGAAGTATGGTATTCAAGACCTTGCGAAAGTGATTGCCTACCAATTTCGACGCGTCCGCATTGCCAGTGCGGGCGCGTTTTCTTTAGGCGGCAACACTTTCGAACGATGCGCGAAAAACGCGCAGATCAAGCGCCCAGCGGCCTCCGACCTTGCGTGCCCCGGGAATTTTTCCGCTTTCAAGGATCTGAAAAGCGCCTTTTTCGGACCGGCCAAGAAACGGTGCGATGTTCTTCGCGCCCCAAATGACCTGGGTGTCGGGCGACGGATTGTGATTGGTGGTCATCGTGCGAGCCTCTGAATGTTGAGTGCTCGCGGGACCTTAAAAGTCGAGGGCGAGCACAAGCTGTGCAATTCGCTCTCGACATGAGGCCGGTTCATGCCGTTCGGGTTTCGCCGGAGTGATCCTGCCACTCCTCACTGCTACACGAGCTGCCCTCACGGACAGATCATTTGCGCAACCAGTGCGCAATGGCCCTAGAAACTCCGTGAAACTACCACGACCATCCTAACCATTAATTAAAGTTCTATACAATTCAGCCAAATTTCCCCTCTGCGGCTGCAAGCTCCGCGGCGTGATCCTCGCGCGGGATCAGATGCGCATATGTGTCGATGGTAATTTGGATCGAAGCATGGCCAATGCGCTCAGACAGCTCTTTCAGATTCAAACCTAAGCCGATCGGCGGCCGAGCAAGGCACCAGCTCGCAAAAAAGTGGCGCAGGCTGTGAGCGCCCGTGTATTTAGCTTTGAAAACGGGCTTTTCCTCATCATCCAACAAAGGTCTACCGTTATCATCAAGGACAGGAACGGTTACGCCAGCCGCGATCCACGCTGGAATCAATAGCCGATCGATGATGTTGGAATGAAACTCGACCTTGCCGGAGCCGTTCGGGAATACGTAGTGCTGCCGTCCATCAAGCTTGGGGCACAGAGGCTTCCAAGCTTGCAGTGCCGCCAATGTCTTCGGTGGGATCGGTACGGCCCGTTGACTATCGGCCGACTTCGGATTGCCGATCTTGTTTCGACGATCGGCGCGTTGACGAACATGGACCTCGCTTTTTTTAAAATCGATATCCTGCCACCGCAGGCCCCGCAGCTCGCTAGCGCGGAGCCCACACCTAATAGCGGTGAGAAAGAATGCTCTTCCCCGCGGATCCGTTGTTGTTTTCAATAAGGTGTCGACCTCCCGCGGCTCGGGAATGTCGCGGCCTATAACAAGCTTCTGTTTCTGTCGGCGCTCAACCTTTCGCTGCCGGCGGCGATTGGCCGTCATCGATCTCACGACATTGTGCGCCACCTTCCCACGCTCCAAGGCGTCGCTGAGCAAGCTGGAAAGCGAAGTGGTGACTTTCTTGATCATCACGGGCGATCGAACTTCAGCAAGGCTTTGCCCTGGCGCCGGAACGCCACGTCGCAGCTTGTCTTGCCATTCACGGACAACGGCCACCGTAAGGGATGCCAGTTTCACACTACCCAGATACGGATTAACGTGCAGCTTTAGGTGCTGCTCGTACTGTTCGACCGTCGTGGGCTCCAACTCCCCACACCCGTCGATCCAGAGCCTGCCCGCCTCCTGGACGGTGATGCTGCGGCTGCTCGGTGTGTGAATCCCCTTTTTGACGTCGATACGTACCTGCGCCTGGAAATCGTCGGCGTCCTTCTTTCGATCGAAGGTTTTGATATGGCGCTTTCGCTTTCCGCGCTCATCCCGTTCGGCCGTCGAGTATTGGACGACATACGCAGAGCGCTCTTCGCCACTGTCTGTCATCCATGTTCGCTTGCGGACCGACATGTCGCGCCCCTTTCCCCCGGCAACCTTGAGGAGTATAGAGGAGACGCAACAAAAGCGCAACATGACGCCAAATAATACAAGGAAATCAAGCTGTGATATCAGATTTCTACTCTGAGGGTTGCAGGTTCGATTCCTGCCGGGATCGCCAAGCTAACGATCGCTTTGCGCGCGCGCCGGGGCCCCCCAAAGCCAACCGGCCGTCCTGTGCATGGAATGTCTGCTCGCGCGACTCGTCGGCCTGCCGGGATGCAAGCCGAGCCTTCGGATTGATCTCGACTTGAGTATACCACAACTTGGGATAGTCTTCCGTGCCAGTCTACCATTCTAAACACGCTATGTAGGCGCGTTTGCGTTGGCACTGGACCGACTATTTCGAGGCGTGCTGTGACACAGGGAGTCTACGGAGGGCGCGATCTCACCCGTGAGGCTCGCGACGGGCGTCTTCGGTACTTCGAATATTCAAGCCGTGACCGAGCTTCGGTCGATCAGATGCTGCCAAAGCTGCGCGAACTCGGCGTGGGCATGCTCATTGGCTCGGCTGGATGTGGAAAGTCGACGACGATCTATAATCTGGCCGGTGCGATCGCCAATGGAACCGCGCCGGATCCCTTCATCGGTCGACGGTTGATCGAAGCGCCTTATTCAATCCATCCACTTGCGCAATTTGCCGAGCACGCGGCCGACCTGGCCGGTCAGCGTGACATCGTCCTGCTTGAACTCGACGAGATCTACTCCGGGGTTGGACCGGATCACGAGAGTGAAACCGCCTTGCCGTCCGCGCTGACCCGACTCTTTGTACAGGCCGACCTTTGGATTATCGCCATCGGCACCCCCTGGGCGATGAACGATCGGCTACGAAGTAAGGATCTTCCCCTGAAGGCGCGTCTGGATGCCCACGATGGCGTGATCGGCTTCAGCGTACTCCTCCACCAGGGTGTTGGTCCGACAGAGCGGCTTATATTCAAGCTCCCAAGAGCCGACGCCCTGACTTTGATCGATCAGGTGACAAGACCTCCGCAGCGCCCAGCTGTTTCTCTGGCCGTCCTCCTCGAGGAACTCGTAAGCTACATGCGCACCGGAAAGCATAAAGACGAAGACAATCATACGATACTCGGCGGGGCCGCCCTCGCTGTGTTTGCATCGGGCTTATCGCTCCGTCCCGGCCACATGCACGTCTTGTCAATCGAAGTGCTAGGACAACGCTATCGTGTTGATCGCTCATACGCCTATACGGATACCGACTTTCTCGGCCCATAGCTTCGACAAGCCCTCTCAGGGCTCGTCCGCCTCCATAATTTGCTTCGTGTGCTGGGCAAGCACAGCATTGCCGTTCAACCCTTGCCGCACTTCCCTTTCCTCATCAGCTCGCCCCTCCTTCCCCAACCAGAAGGCCAGCACAACACCTGCCAGCGCCTGATGATGCGCGAAATCTTCGCGATATGCGGCGGTCTCGACACTCTCCGATAGCATCCTGTACAGGCGCAATGCCCGCGAAAAATCTTGCCCTTGAGCCGCAGCCGCGACGAGGACGGCAAGACACTCGGCGCGAGCAAGCCGGCAACTGTCGTCGACCGGCATGCTCGACGAGAATTTCATGAGTATCTGCTCAGCGGATTCGAGCCGTCCCTCGCGCGCATATGCTCTCGTCAACACTTCCAGGCTCGTCGAATAGGACGTCAAAATCACGCTCTCATCCGGGTAGACGCTCGCCGAGAGTGCCAAGGAATCGTAGCATGCTTGCGCTTGAGCCAGCATCTTTCGCGGGGCATAACACGCATTTATGAGATTGAATCTCGCCATCGCAAGCCAACCGCGAAAGTCAGAACGCGCCCACCTGGCCGCCTGACGTTCCAGCTCGTCGTGTGCGCGCGTGGCGATGTCGAGATATCCTGCCTCTCCCGCAACAACGATCATGTTTATCGAACATTTTGCGAGACATTGGGCCAGCTCCAGATCAGCCGGCTCGGCATTGGCGAATGCGCGCACATCTTCGTAGAGCCCTTCAGCAACATTCAGATTCTCGGGCTTGGTCAGCAAAGTGATGGTGGAGTTTGCAGTGGACTTGCGCAACTGACGCTCGTCCGGATAATCAAGCGCCAGTTGCTTCAATTGATTGTACCGCGACATCGCGGCTCCGCCGTCGCCACATTCTCTCAACAAGAGCGCGACAATATCTTGCAGGGCGACCGCCAATTCGTGCCTCAAATAGGCATCCCCGGGGCTGTCATTCGCGAACTCAGTAATCTGATCCACTATGGCAGAAGCGCTTTCGACATCCCCATGCTCCCCGTAAACTGACGCCAATGCACGGCCCGCGCTGACTGCAAATTGCCGGACCGCCGGTTCGTCAACAAGCCTGCGTGCGGCGGCAAGAAACTCTTCGAATAGCAATTTCGGCAGCGCAACGCTGTCTTCATCACTAAATTTGAACGCCACCGGAGTGGTTGGATCACCGTGCGCCTCGGCCTCAATGAATGGTCCCATCATTTCGACGAGCAACATCAACAGGCGCGAGTATGAAGGCGTCTCCTGGATCTTACCCGCAACGCGCAGATATCCGCCCAACAGGTCGAGCATGATCGGGCTCGTCGTGTTGGGTTCCTGCAGGAATGGAGCGGCCAGAACGACAAGCCCCTTCTCATAGTAGCCGGCCGCGATGACCAGCTCTTTGCGTGCCTCGAAAGCTGCCGCAAGATGACCCAACGCGCCGGCCAGTCGGCCCGCGAACATGTCCGGCCGATCTGAAGCGAGGGGACGCATCACCTCTACCGCCTGTTGAGCAGCCGCGAATGCTCCGTCATCACCACAACTGCGAAGGATGGCTGCTCTGTTAAGCATCATGGAGGCGAGCTGCGATTGGAATACTTGCGGTCGCAGCGCGGCTAGCCCGCGATAGATCTCCGTCACCTCGTCCAGGGCAACCAGGGACTCCTGCGTTCGGCCGAGATTTACCAGTATGCCGCTCAACACATTGAGTGAGGACGCTAGTGTAGTCATATACATATCGGGCGAACGGTTAGCCAGCTCACGATGAAGCTCCACGGCCTCGGATGAAATCGGCAGCGCTGCACTGTACTGTCGAACAGACATGTGATGCTTCGCCAGATGCATCAGCGATCCGGCATAGGAAGCTCGAAAGCCGCCGGGCGTTTCCTGCGCCAACTTCGAGTAGAGGGCCACCGCTTCCTTGCCGGCTGCGACGGCATCCGTCCCTCGCCCCGCGTCTTCCAAGGCATTCCCCAGATTGTCGAGAGCGGACGCCAACCGTGAGCGCCCCGCAACATCATCATTCGAGTTCTTTCGATTGATCTCAACGGCTTCATCCGCTGCATCAAGGGACTCCATCGGCCGTCCGGCCGAACGCAAGAGATACGAGAGTCGATCAAGGCAGCTCGCTAGCACCTCATCCTCGTATCCGGGACGTGCCTTAACCAACTCACGTGCGTGCTGCACCGCCTGCTGCGATATGTTGAGGGCGTCATCGATGCGATCGACTTCGCGAAGCCGAAAAGCCAGGCGGTTCAGCCGGAGCGCGATATCCTTCCTGACCCCGGCCGTACCATCGGCAACAACGCTATCAAGCGATCTGCGCTCCAGCTCAACCGCTGTTTCACGCAATGCGACCGAAGCATCCGGCAGTTTCAGTCGTAGCTGCTCCGCCAATTCCGCCGTTAAGCCATGTTGGATCACCTGGTTCAATGCAACTCCCATTGGGTCGCCTGTTTCGATCGCGACCTCGATGGCCGCTGCGCCCAATGCCGATAATCTGCCCGCCAGCGCGTGCTCCAGCATGGGAAGAGCCGCATGATTTCGCGAGGCCAACCGGGTAAGGACTGTCAGGCCATTCTTGGTGTCCATCTACCAGCGCCTCCATAAAATTGAACGCGGAACCCGGCAGTGCCTCAGGAGATTGAATCGTAACTGCTCACGCCTGTTAGCTTGCGAAGTTCTTCGAGTTCCATGGACGGCGGCTCGAGGCCAAGCGCCTGATGCCAGGCCACGGCTCGCGAGCCGATCTCGCTGGTTTCCCTCCGCACGGCCGCCCCGAGCCGTCGGGCCAATTTGAGCAACTGTCGCACTGCGGCAGAGATGTTGGCACAAGCGGCCTCCATGTCGCCCGCCTTCCGATAGACGGAAGCACGAACGGCAATCGACATCGCGACCGATACTCCATGGGCTTCCGGATTGTCTTGCTCCAGTTGCCTTCGAAGCACGAGCGCCTCATCAATCGTTGCGAGCGCGGCGTCGGTCGCTCCGACCTCGTAGTATCTGTAGGCCAGCGAGTGAAGCGACTGCGCCAGCCCGGCCTCGAACACGTGAGGCTCAGCGGCTGATATCTCGCGCCAAATCGCTACCGACGATTCCGACGCCGTCACCGCATCGTTCGAGCGCCCGACGTCGTTCAATCGATTGGAGTAAGAGTTCAGTGCACGCGCTTGATGTTGAGCGAACGCGTCGTGACGGGCTGCTGCCAGCCGAGAGAATACATCGATGGATTCCTCGATAAGGGCGAGGGATTCCGCAAAGCGTTGCTGTAGTGAAAGGTTGTTCGCCAAATTGTGCGCAGATACTGCGACGAGCGGTGCGTATCGATCGGGATGGTGATCCGCCAACTCTCGATACAGATCGAGCGCCTGCCCGGAAGCCAGGATGCCACGATCAAACTCGCCGTTCTCAATTCGGATCGTGCCTTCCGCCGAAAGTTGAGCCGCCAGCGTTGGAAGATTCTGCTTGCGGTCCTCCGCCACGAGGTCACGCAAAAGGTCCGTCGCCTCCGATGCCGCCATCACCGCGTCTTGCCGGTTTCCGACCGCGCTCAAGGAGATCGCAAGTAGCTTTAGCCCCACTGCGAGAGCTTGCCGTGCTCCTGCGGCATCGTCAGCCACCAATTTCCGCCGGATCTCGACAGATCTCTGCATGAACGTCAGCGCGTCCTGCGGGCGCGCCACATCTGCGAGGCACGAAGAGAGCGAACCCAGTGCTCGCGCCAGCGCACTCGCGGACTTGGCGGTCTCCGGTTGCACCTGATCGAGGAGCCCGACCGCAAGCTGCGCCGCCTCCAGTGCGCCCGCACGATCGCCGACCGCGCTTAGCCTGTCGGCCAAGTCGCATCGGAGCAGACCCGCTTCGAGCTGGTCACTCGTCCCCATCGCCTCGGCAAGATCAGCGAGCGCGCAACGTGTCGCCGTTACCGCCAACTCACGCAGCGCCAACGTTTCTGCCGGAAGCAGCGGCCTAAGTTGTCTCGCCACGGCATTGTCCTGGCGCTTGATAATGAGCTCATCGACGACCTGACCGATCGGATCTCCCGTTTCCAAGGCTACTTCGATTGCGATTGGGCCGAGGCGATCAAGGCGGCCCTCAAGCGCAGCAGCGAGCTTCGCCCTCTGCTCCGTTCGCCGGCCGGCGAGGCGCGTAAGGACCGTCAACGCATGCTTGGCGTCGGTCACCCCTTCTCCCCGAAAACAACGTCAAAGATGCCCGCCTCGTTGTCCTCAAGCGCTACTTGCACGAGGTGCTCGCCCAGCAAGTCTGGGAGGACTGGATCGATCCATCGTTCCCCCTGATAAGTCTCGTGCAACAAATCGACAATTGTGCCGACCAGCGAAGCCTTCTCTCCTGAGAGAAGCGGCAGGCGGGATATCAGCTCTGTAGCGGAGCGCTTGTCGGCCGCTCCGCGCGACAGCGTCAGGACTGCCATAGCTTGTAAGATCGCTTTCTCGTACATTGCAGGCAAACCAAGACTGGCGCTACGCTGCTCCCAAAAACGCCGCTCGCGGTCCAGCGCATGCCCCAAAATGCCCTGCTCTCCCTTGATCTGAACTCCCTCGACGGCCGACAACGCGGCCATGTGCAGTAGCAGCGCCCGATCGAAGCTCTTGTCGGTGAAATCCGGGCTGTCGCCAACGATCGGCTTGTTCAGAACAGTCGAGAAGTGCAGTGCGGCAAGATTGTAGGATTCCGTTCGCGCAGGTCCGGCTATTGCCAGTGCACGCAAGGCCGTTCGCGATGTGCCCGGACCTACGAGCACATCGCCAACCCCATCTCGCTCACGGCGTATCGCGTCCCACCAATCGTCCGCGGCTCGTGCGAGCAAGACGATCCGAATCGGGTTCTTACTCAAGTTGGCTAATGCAGCCCGTATCAAAATGCCGATCTGGGTGCGGCGATTCTCGGCATAGTCGATCACAACAAGCAACGGAGATGTCCCGCCCGTAAGTCTGAGCCAGGGCCCGCGGTCCTCGGTATCGGCTCGCATATCCAGGAAGCCAGCCCTCCACCCTTGCCGCTGTAGCTTGCGGCAGAGTTCGAGCACCAATCTCGTCTTGCCCATTCCGCCCGCGCCAGTGATCAATCTCACAGCCAGTTGTGCATCGTCTTTGGACCAGGCAGTAAGGTCGTCAAGTTCTGTGCTTCGGCCATGGAACGGAACAGGACGTTCGATGTCAGCCCGCAACAGGGCCCCTGGAGGCGACAACCCGAGGTGATAAGCCTGCACTGGCAAGGCAAGCATGGCAGCCTCGAGCACACGGTTCGCGTTTTCCGACCGCGCCGGCGCAGCAGCAATCTGGTCGAGCCGCTCAAGCGTAAGTCTTCGAAACTCTGCTTCTCTGGCGTCAACGATCTTGCGTTCGTCACGGATCGCGCCAAAGACAGCCTCGACGGCGATACGGCAGTACTGCTGTTCGTCCTCGCTGAGACCGACACGTAATTTTGCAGCCGACTTCCAGACCTGTTCGGCTGCACGATGCGCGTTAAATCCGGCCTCAGTCCAGGCCGACGCTATTGTCGTCTCGCTGTCAAAGATCGCGGCGATCGTCGTCTCGATCGGAGCCATCTGCGCGTCGTCGAGTCCCTCTTTCGCACCCAATTCCTTCAATTGCTCGTTGATTCGGCTCAGCAATCGTTGTTGAACCGCATCCGCGACCTCCTTCGAGTGCTTATCGATGACGATACCAGCGATCTCGCCGCCGGCGTCCGCAACGACACTGCCGAGCACCGGCGCGGCCAACTTCAGCGCCGATTTCACCAGCAATTTTGCCAGTTTATCGTACATATGGCCTCCCCCAGCCGCCGGTTGTTCGGACCTTTCAACTATAGCGCGAGCTCAGAGCCTTGTAACCGAGTTGTTGCAGCGGCGTGCCGAGGTTCATGACGACACAGGAAAAGTGCTTGCATCCGCCGTCCTTCACGAACGCGTGGGCACGCTCAGCCGCGGGCTTTGAACCCGGCCGGTACGTCCTATCTCAACGCGGCGAGCCGATTGCGCTCAAACAAGGACTTCCGATGCCGCGGGCCGAATTGACGAGAATGGGGATCGCCTTTGCGGTGGCGCTCGTCGCGATGTCGTATCTGGCCATCGACGCCGGAATCGTGGACGTCAGCTCCGGCACGATCGCAAAACGCATCGAGATAGCCCAGGCGTCCATTGCGGATTCCGCCATGAGCCAGCATCAACTCGCCTCCGCCGTTCATGCGTGGGCGCATCGAGGCCATCAGAAGCCGCAATCGGCGATCGAGTGATCGTGGTTGTCCGCGCCACCGCTGTTCATGCAAGGCTTGCGATGGACGCCACAGGCCCTAGCGCTGAATGCGATCAGTCCCTGTCGCTGCGCTCGTCATCGCGACGATCCCGCGCAAGCTGATGCCAGGCCAGCGCCAATTCGATGAGGCGTTGCCGGTCGGGGCCTTCCGACGCCGCGGCGCGCTTCATTGCCGCCTCGGCTTCATGCTGTGGATCGTACTTGGTACACATGAGTGCCGACTCTAGCCGTTCGATCCTGACAAGTGCGTGGCAATTTCGTCCGTATGATTGCGGATAATTGGGCGTGTTGCCGACGAATTCAGCACGCTCCAATTGTGTCCTCCAAGGAATTGCACTGGCGGTTTCAAACCGCGCGCCATCGCGCCCGCCACGGGCGGTTGTGGTGCTCGCCCTAAGCACAAAGCCGTGAGGTGGGTTCATTTACGTCGATCTGTGAACTGCATCACAGCGGTGGTCACGCGCGTTCGCTAAAGAGCACCATAGTACTCCGCAGAACGCGGGAGAGGATCGATGGCCGTCCCCGTCATGAGACAAGAAGCCCAAGCGCCCCCGCCAACGCGCAAGGCCGACCTGCACGGCCTCGCGTTTCTCGCAACCATCGCCATCGTGATGACCGCCTGGATCGCCGCCCTGGTCTGGGCTGCGATGGCGTTTTTGAGCTGGCTTGTCTCGTAGCGCGGATCGCGCGCTAAAGCAGATAGTGCACCATCTGCACCGCCTTGATTCCACCGCAAACGATCATGGCCCATAGCGCCAAGCTGATCTGGATTGCGTCCAGCATGTTTCCCGTCCCCTGCGACTCACGTTCGATTTTTTCTTTGATCAATCGCGTGATGCCGCCACGAGCGCCAGTTGAAATTTGAGGCAGTTGTTGTGCGCCGCCACAAGGATTCACCTGCAAAACATGGGCGTCCGTGACGTCCGGAAACAAATGAGGCGGGCCCTGGCCCGCCTCATTCAGTTCAGATCTCGCAGTTCAGATCTCGCTCAAGCGCTCAGTAGCAGGCGCGCGGATCGGCCTGCACATATTGGCCGCTCGGATAGCGATAGTAGCAAACGCCGTCGGCGACATAGTAGCCGGGCCGCGAGGCGGCGGTTGCTCCGGCGATAGCGCCGGTCGCGCCGCCGATCACCGCACCTGCGGCTGCGCCCGAGGCTCTGCCCGAAATCAGTCCGCCGAGCACACCACCGACGATGGCGCCGCCGATCGCGCTCGCGCCGGGATCGGGGGCCGGCGGCGGAGGCGGCGGTGGTTCGTAGGCAACCGGCGGGCCCAGTGGCGGCGCGTAGGCCACCGGCACGTCGTCCACATAATCCTCGGAGATATAGGCGGGCGGGCCATCCATCCGCTGCGGATAATAGTACCAGACGCCGCCGACGTCCCACCACCAGCCGGGACGGCCATTGTGGACCTCGTGACGCCAGCGTCCGCCCTCCCAGGCAAGATGGCCGCGATAGGCGTGTCCACCCCAGTCGCGCGCCGGCGCCGGCCCGCGTGCCATGGTGCGGTGCGGACCGGGGCCCGCTGCCGGAGCCATGTGTGCCTGCCCACCGCCCTGGGGTGCCGGTCGCCCTGCCTGCGGTGGCGGACCTTTGCGCATGTTCTGGTTGGGCGGCGGCGGACCACCTGCGCCCTGCGCTGGCGGCTGGCCGGCGCCCTTGGGCGGAGCTGAATCCTGCGCCTGCGCTGACCACGCCAGCAAGGACACGGCGGAAACCACGGGAATGATGATCTTCATGCGGCTGGACGCACTCATCGGTGCCTACCCCCTAACTTTCGGAAATTGCCGAGGCCCACGCGCGATAGACGATTCGGATCGCATTTGGCTGATGCCGGCTGACATAACTGACCTGCCAGGATCGAGCTGCCAGATTGAGCAACCAAGGCCGGTGATGTCCCGTTACAAATGTTTAAGATCGCGGCAAATTTTCGTCAGGACGGACGGCGAGCCTGGCTTAGCGCGCCGGCTCGATCACATCGCAATTGCGTCGCCCCGACATCAGGCAATCCTGCATCTTGCTAGCGGCGGTGAGATCCCGGGCCAGCCACAGGCCGACCGCGAGAATCGCGGCGGCAATGATGAGTCCCGCGATCGCGCCGCGACGGCTGTCGCCGGATTGGGGCTTGGCGGAATGGGGCTTAAGGGATTGGAGCTTGGCCGAAGCTTTCGGCTTCTCCGTGGGATCGGGCTTCGAGTCGGGCTTGGAGTCAGGCTTGGACATGGAGACCTTGTCGCTCGGTGAGGCCCTTTATCACCTCTGCGACGTCGCGTCACATCCCCGCGCGGCCCGCTCAACCCTTGGTCCGCCGCACCGCTTCCTTGCGCAAGGTCTCGACCGCCGGGATCGCCTGCTGCGCGCGCGGCGCACAGCTCGTCAGGATGAACGCGGTTTGGGTGCACTCCCAGGCGGCTCCGAGAACGGTGCTCTCGATCGGCTGGGGACGCCCGGCCAACAGGACCGCGCCTACAACCGCCACTGCGGCGATCACGATTGCAAGGGCTTTCAGGCTCTGCCGGAAAAAGATCATGCCCGTGCTCCGTCTCGTATGGCGGACGCTAGGCGCCGCCGCTGGGTGCCCTTATGAGGGACATCACAATTCGGCAGTTTTTCCGGGCTACGAAGGGTCGGCTGGTTCAGCGATTTCGTGGACCTGATCGGCTGCGATTATGGGTGGCTTCGCGGCGCGTGGCGATGTACACGCTTCTGCGTCGCGTGGCGCCTGCTTGTGCCCAGCCGACGTACCAACAGTCACCGATGTAGGATTGAAAGCGAGGAAGGCAAGGCCCGTGAGTGGATTTAGGGAACCAGGCTTCACAGACCGGCAGAAGGCGGCGCAGGAAGCGCGCAAGAATCTTCTGAACAAATTCAAGCAGCAGCCCGGGCCTGATGATCCCGCTGTGGTAGCGAAGCGCGCCGAGCGCGAGGCGCTTGCGGCCAAGCGCGCCGAAGCCAAGGCTGCGCGCGAGGCCGAAAAGGCCGAGCAGAAGCGCCTCGAGGAAGAAGCCAAGGCCGCTGAAGCCGCGCGCCTTGCGCGCGAGGCCGAGGAAGCGGCCGCCAAGGCGGCAGCGCTCGAGGCCGAGCAAAAGGCCAAGCGCGACGCCCGTTACGCTGCCCGCAAGGCCAAGCGGAAGTGACCTTCAACAAAATTTGACC
>Ga0209148_1001316_pt1 | contig 13284 bp, 11 predicted proteins | sample AraplaCol_mMF_r2_2_FD_184288 | JGI IMG/M metagenome (GOLD analysis project Ga0209148, IMG submission 184288) | Arabidopsis root microbial communities from North Carolina, USA - plate scrape CL_Col_mMF_r2 (SPAdes) (version 2) | ecosystem: Host-associated > Plants > Roots > Endosphere | place...
GGCCAGGGCACCGAGGAACTCCGCCGCCAGATCTGCGAGGTGATGGCCGCCGAGGGAATCCTCGACGCCGCCCCGGAGAACATCGTCATTACGGCGGGCTCCCAGTCCGCCCAGGACGTGGCCACTAAGGTCTTCTGCAACCCCGGCGACGTGGTCCTGGTGGAGGACCCCACCTACGTCGGCGCGCTGAACACCTTCGAGGCCTACCAGGTGCAGGTTGCCACCATTCCGATGGACGGCGACGGCATCGTCCCGGAGCAACTGGAGGCCAGGATCCTCGCCCTGCAGGCCGAGGGCAAGAACATCAAGTTCCTCTACACCATCCCCAGCTTCAACAACCCCTCCGGCATCACCCTGGCCGCCGAGCGCCGGCAGCAGGTCGTAGATATATGCCGTAACGCGAATATCATCATCCTGGAGGACAACCCCTACGGGCTGCTGCGCTTCGACGGCCACCCGCTGACGCCGCTGCGCGCCGGGAACCCGGACGACGTCATCTACATGGGGTCCTTCTCCAAGATCTTCGCCCCCGGCCTGCGGATCGGCTGGGCGCTGGTCCCCGCCCACCTGCAGCGCCGCTACTACCTCGCCTCCGAGGCGGTCACCCTGTGCCCGCCGACGCTGAACCAGATGCTGGTCTCGGCCTACCTCCGCGACTACGACTGGCAGGGCCAGATCGCCACCTACCGCGGCCTCTACCGGGAGCGGTGCGAGGCGATGCTGGCGGCCCTCGAGGAGTACATGCCGGAGGGGCTCAGCTGGACCCGGCCCGAGGGCGGCTTCTTCGTCTGGGTCACCCTGCCGGAGGGCATCGACACGTACCCGTTGCTGCAGAAGGCGATCGACGCCGGGGTGGTCTTCATTCCGGGCGCCGCATTCAGCCCCTCCGACGAACCCTCGAACAAGCTGCGGCTCGCGTTCAGCGCCGTCCCGGCCCAGGCGATCGAGGAAGGCGTGCGCAGACTGGCGCCGGTCCTGCGGGAAGCCGTCGGGGCGTTATAGCCTGAACTGATTGTCTGGCCCGCCTGAATTAGAGGAGACCTCATGTCCGGAATCATCGTCGTCGGCGTCGACGGCAGCGAAACTGCCCTGCGCGCCGCGCACACCGCGCGCGACCTGGCCGCTTCCCTCGGTGCCACCCTCCACGTCGTCAGCGCCTTCGACAGCGACCGGACGCAGGTGTTCGGCAGCGGCAGCGACCAGTGGATCGTCTCCGACGCCGGCGACGCCGAGACGGTCGCCAAGGGCGTGGCCGAGAAACTGCAGTCCGAAGGCACCGCCGTGACCTACTCCGCGGCGCGCGGCAAGCCCGCCGAGGCCCTGATCCAGGAGGCCGAGCGCACCGGCGCCCGGATGATCGTGGTGGGCAACCGGCGGATGCGCGGCCTGGGCCGGGTGCTGGGGAGCGTTGCGAACAGCGTGGCCCACAACGCCCCCTGCGACGTCTACATCGCCAAGACCGACTCGCCGGAATAGCGGCCCCGGGCGCCGCCGCGGCGGCTCGGGGGCTCAGGCCTGCGGCGCCGGGTGCGGATTCTTCAGCACCCGGCGCAGGATCTTGCCCGAGGCCGATTTCGGCACGGCGTCGATGAACTGCACCCGGCGGATTTTCTTGAAGGGGGCAACCTTCGCGGCCACGAAGTCCTCGACGGCGACCTCGTCCAGCGCGTCGCCGTCGGGCCCGGGCTGGCGCACCACGAAGGCCATGGGCACCTCCTGGCCGTCCTCGTCCACGCTGCCGATCACGGCGGCGTCCGCGATGCCCGGGTGGGTCAGCAGCAGCGCCTCAAGCTCGGCCGGGGCGATCTGGTAGCCCTTGTACTTGATCAGTTCCTTGAGCCGGTCAACGATCGTGACCACCCCGTCGGCGCGGACCGTCGCGATGTCCCCGGTGTGCAAGAACCCGTCCGCGTCCATCGTGTCCGCTGTCTCCTCCGGCCGGTTCAGGTACCCGAGCATCACGTTCGGGCCGCGGCACAGCAGGTGTCCGGGCGCGCTGGTGCCCTCGGCGGGAACCTCGATCTCCTCCCCGGTGGCGGGATCCACCAGGCGGCACTCCATGTTGGGGACCGTGAAGCCCACCGAGCTGACCGGGACGTCGTCGGCGTCCACCGGGATCAGGTGCGAGACCGGGCTCATCTCGGTCATGCCGTAGCCCTGGAGCACCCTGCAGCCCAGCCGTTCACCGAGCCGGGTGCCGAGCTCGCCGTCCAGCGGCGCCGCGCCGGACATGGTGGTGCGCACGGATCCGAGGTCGTACTCGGCCACCATGGGGTGCTTGGCCAGGGCCACGGCGACGGGCGGGGCGATGAAGAGGAAGCTGCAGCGCTGCTCCTGGATCAGCCGGAGGAACTCGGCCAGATCGAACCTGGGCATGGTGACCAGCCGGGCGCCTTCGCGCAGGGCCAGGTTCAGCAGCACCGTCAGGCCGTAGATGTGGAAGAACGGCAGGACCGCCAGGACCCGGTCCTCGGCGGTGACCTTGAGCAGGTTCCGTGACTGTTCGACGTTGGCCACCAGGTTGCGGTGGCTGAGCATCACGCCCTTGGGCCGGCCGGTGGTCCCGGAGGAATAGGGCAGCACGGCGATGTGGGTGGCCGGGTCGAAGCTGACCTCGGGGGCGGGCTCCCCGGCGGCCAGCAGGTCCCGCAGCGAGGGGTGCCCCTCGGCGCCGTCGAGCACCACCAGCCGGTCGGCGGGAATCCCCGCCTCCTGTGCCGCGGCGCGTGCCGCCGGCAGCAGCGCCGAGACGGTGAAGAGCCAGTCCGCGCCGGCGTCGTCGAGCTGCTTCGCGGTTTCCTCGGCCGTGTACAGGGAGTTGACCGTGGTGACGGTGGCGCCGGCCCGCAGCAGGCCGTGGAAGACGACGGCGAAGGCGGGGGTGTTCGGGCAGAGGATTGCCGCGACGCCGCCGACGCCGAGGCCCCGGGCCGCGACGGCCCCGGCGACGGCGTTGACCCCGTCGCGCAGTTCCCGGTAGCTGGTCTCCGCGCCGCTGCTGCCGTCCACCAGCGCCACCCGGTCCAGGGCGGCGTCGTCGAGGCCGGCAAAAAGGTAGTCGTAGAGGCTGACGTCGGGAATGTCTACGGCGGGGAACGGACTCCGGAACACCACTATCTCCTTTGATCGGTGAGGACTGCACCGCGGCGGCTGGTGCCACTCTAATGCCGCCGAGCGCCGGCGGACAGGAGGGCGGCACTTTGACGGCCGTCACGGTGGCCCGTGGGCAGTCTCACCCGGATCCGGGCCGGGCCGGCGGTGGGCGCGGCGGTAAAATGGGAGGTGCCCCCGACGGTGCGGACAGTCCTATCCGCCCACATTTCCGGGAGAATCTTTTGCCTACTCTGCCTACTTTGCAACGCCGCCAGCTCGTCGGGCACGACATCCTGCTGGCCCGCCACGGCAACCACATCAGCGCCATGCGGGTGGACCGCGCCGCCGGGCGCGTGGTGGCCTACCTCGACGACGGCAGCGTGGACTCGGCGCCGAACCTGATTTCCCCGTCGCTGCAGATGCCGGCGACGGTGCGCAGCGTGCTGCGGGAGGACTGGAAGTTCCTCTCCATCGTCACCGGCGCGAGCTTCGGCGTGGCCGGCACCATGTTTGCCGCGGCCATCGCCGTCGCGAACTGGGGCGGCAGTCGGGTCATCGGCCAGCTCCTCTCGGGTTACTCCGGAGCGTAGAGCCTCCCGAAAGTTCTCACTAACGGGAAGGGGCGGGCGCCCAGGCGGCCGCCCCTTCCCGTTGGTTAGACCCGCTTAGTCGCGTCTGATTAGTCGAGCCCCGTTAGTCAAGCAGCAGCGCCGGTTCCTCGAGGATCGAGGCGACGTCCGCCATGAACCGCGCCGAGAGGTCCCCGTCCACCACACGGTGGTCGAAGGAGCCGCCGAGCGTGGTGATCCAGCGCGGAATGACTTCCCCGTCCAGTACCCACGGCTTCTGCTTGATGGTGCCGAAGGCCACGATCGCCACCTCGCCCGGGTTGATGATCGGGGTGCCGGTGTCGATGCCGAGGGCGCCGATGTTGGTGATGGTCAGGCTGCCGCCCTGCATCTGGGCCGGCTGGGTCTTCCCGGCGCGGGCCGTGGTCGCCAGCTCGTTCAGCGCCAGCGCCAGTTCCTTCAGTGAGAGGTCCTGGGCGTTCTTGATGTTCGGCACCATGAGCCCGCGCGGCGTGGCCGCAGCGATGCCCAGGTTCATGAAGTGCTTGACGTGGATCTCCGCGGAGTCGCTGCCATCCTTGGCGTCCACCCAGCTGGCGTTCACGCTGGGGTTACGCGCCGCGGCCCAGATGACGGCCTTGGCCAGGATCAGCAGGGGCGAGACCTTGATGCCCTCGAAGTCGCGTGAGGCCTTCAGCCGTTTGACGAACTCCATGGTGCGGCTGGCGTCCACGTCGACAAAGATGCTCACGTGCGGGGCGGCGAAGGCCGACTCGACCATGGCCCGGGCGGTGGCCTTGCGGACACCCTTGACCGGGACCTTCTCGATCCGCTGTTCCTGCGGCCGGCCGGTCTTGCCCCAGAAGGTGTCCGCCTTGTCCACCTCGGCGTCGCGCTGGGCCTGGTAGCTGACCAGGTCCTCGCGGGTCACCTCGCCGCGGGCGCCGGTGGGGACGACGTCGGCCAGGTCGATGCCGAGGTCACGGGCGATCTTCCGGACCGGCGGCTTGGCCAGGACCTTGGAGACGAGGCCGGTGATGGCTCCTCCGAGGGTGGGGCGCGGGTCGGCCCCGGCAACGGGCGCCTGGGGCCCGCGTCCGGCCTGGGCGACGGAGGCCGGGTCGATCCAGATGTCGTGCGACTCGACCGGCTCGGCGGGAGCGGCTGCCGCGGGGGCTGCGGCCGGGCTGGGCGCGGCGGGGGCTGCGGGCACTGCCGGGGCGGAGGTCCGGCGACGGCGCTTCACGGCGTCGGCCTTGGGGCCGGAGCCGACCAGCGGGCCACCGGCGGGGCGGCCGTCGGGTTCGGCATCGGCGCTCGGGGTGAGCGTGCCGTACATCGGGGCCGGTTCCGGTGCCTCCGGCGCCTGTGTCCGGGCGGCGGCGGGCGCGGCGGAAGCCGCCGGGGCAGGTGCCGCGGGGGCGGGGGCCGCGGGGGCGCCGGCGTCGGCCACGCTGATGATGGGGGTGCCGACGTCGACCGTCACGCCCTCGGCGACCAGCAACTCCGCCACCGTCCCGGCGTACGGCGACGGGAGTTCGACGATCGACTTGGCGGTCTCGATCTCGCAGAGGATGTCGTTGACGGCGACCGTGTCGCCGGCCTTGACCTTCCAGGAGACGATTTCGGCCTCGGTCAGGCCCTCGCCGACGTCCGGGAGGTTGAACTTGTTTACGGTCATGGTGCTCCCCGTCAGTAGGCGAGGGCGCGTTCGAGCGCCTCAAGAATGCGGTCGATGTCCGGCAGGTAATCTTCCTCGACCTTGGCCACCGGGTAGGGCATGTGGAAGCCGCCGACGCGCAGCACCGGGGCCTCCAGGGAGTGGAAGGCCCGCTCGCTGACGCGCGCCGCGATTTCGCCGCCGATGCCGCCGAAGGTGGGGGCCTCATGCGTGACGATCAGCCGGCCGGTCTTCTTCACCGACGCGGTGACGGTGTCGAAGTCGATCGGTGAGATGGAGCGCAGGTCGATCACCTCGACGCTGTGCCCGTCCTCGGCCGCGGCGTTGGCGGCGGCGAGGGCCACGGGCACCAGCGGGCCGTAGGCAACCACCGTGGCGTCGGTGCCCTCGCGCAGCACGTGGGCGGCGAAGGGGTCGGCGGAGCGGCCCGGGGCGGCGGTGTCGACGTCGCCCTTGAGCCAGTAGCGGCGCTTCGGCTCGAAGACGATCACCGGGTCCTGGCAGTCGACGGCCTGCTGGATCATCCAGTAGGCGTCGTGCGGGTTGGACGGGGTGATGATCCGGATCCCGGCGGTGTGCGCGAACAGTGCCTCGGGCGACTCGGAGTGGTGCTCGATCGAACCGATGCCGCCGCCGTAGGGGATGCGGATGACCACGGGGACCGTGAGGTTGCCGTTGCTGCGCGAGTGCATTTTGGCCAGCTGGGTGGTGATCTGGTTGAAGCCGGGGAAGACGAAGCCGTCGAACTGGATCTCGCAGACGGGCCGGAAGCCGCTGAGGGCCAGGCCAATCGCGGTGCCGATTATGCCGGATTCGGCCAGCGGGGTGTCGACGACGCGGTCGGCGCCAAACTCGCCGATCAGGCCGTCGGTGACCCGGTAGACGCCGCCCAGGGGTCCGATGTCCTCGCCCATCAGCAGGGTGCGCGGGTTGCCGGCCAGGGTGGCGCGCAGCCCCTCGTTGATGGCCTTGGCAATGGTCATGGTGGTCATCGGCTGGCTGCCCCGTCTGTCGCTGTGCCCTGTGTCCCGGTGTCCTCGGCCTCCGCCGCCTCATCGGCGAAGCCGGCGCTGTAGTCCTCGAACCACGCCAGTTCCTCGGCCACCAGCGGGTGGGCCTCGGCGTAGGTGTTCGCGAAGGCCTGCCGGATGTCCGGGGTCTCCAGGTCGTGGGTGGTCTTTCGGACGTAGGCGGCGAGCTCGTCGCCGTCGGCCTTGACCTGCTCGAAGAAGGCGTCGTCGGCGAGGCCCTCGGCCCGCAGGTACTTCTCGAGCCGCTCCAGCGGATCCTTGGCCCGCCACTGCGCCTCCTCCTCGGAGCCGCGGTACTTGGTGGGGTCATCCGCCGTGGTGTGGGCGCCCACCCGGTAGGTGAAGGCCTCGATCAGCACCGGGCTCTCGCCCCGCCGGGCCCGGTCCAGGGCCCATTCGGTCACGGCGTGCACCGCGATGACGTCGTTGCCGTCCACCCGGATGCCCGGGAAGCCGTAGCCCTTGGCGCGGTTGGAGAGCGGAATCCGGGTCTGCACCGTGGTGGGGACCGAGATGGCCCAGTGGTTGTTCTGGCAGAAGAAGACCACGGGGGCGTTGAACGAGGATGCGAAGACCATCGACTCGTGGACGTCGCCCTCGGAGCTGGCGCCGTCGCCGAAGTAGACCATGACGGCGGCCTTCTCCCCGGTGGGGGCCAGCTTCTGCTCGCGCTGGATGCCCATGGCGTAGCCGACGGCGTGCGGCGTCTGGGCCGCCAGGACCAGCGTGTAGAGGTGGAAGTTGGTGTCCTTAGGGCTCCAGCCGCCGTTAGACACCCCGCGGAACTGCCGCAGCAGCTCGGCCAGGTCCACGTTCCGCGTCAGGGCGACGCCGTGTTCCCGGTAGGTGGGGAAGATGTAGTCCTGCGGCTGGCTGGCCCGGCCCGAGCCGATCTGCGCGGCTTCCTGTCCGGTCAGCGGCACCCAGAGGGCCAGCTGGCCCTGGCGCTGCAGTGCGGTGGCCTCGACGTCGAACCGGCGGATCTTGGCCATGTCCGCGTAGAAGCCCCTCAGCTTCCCGGCGTCCAGGCGGGCGGCGTACTCGGAGAACACCGGGTCAGTCCCCAGGGTCCCGTCCGGGCGCAGGAGCTGGACCATGGGGACGTCGGGGTCGCCCAGGACAGCCTCGGCCTGCGCCTCGCGGCGGTCATCCGTGTCGGTTCCGTCGAACTCGGTGGAGGGCAGTTGTGTACCCATACCGTCTCCTTGCCTGCCGCATCCGGGGCGCTGCACTCGGTGGAAGATATGCCGCACCGGGAATACATCCCGGTTCCGGCATACATGATGGCTTACTCGTCCCCACAGTACCCTCCGCGGGCGGCCGCAGGGGGTGATGTTTACCACTAGGAACGCTGCGGCGCTTTTGTATAGTTCGCACACAGTTCGAGGAAGCGGGTGTTGGCTTCCGTCTCGCCGATGCTGACCCGCACACCCTCGTCGCCGAAGGCCCGGACGGAGAGCGCCTGTTCCCCCGCCAGTGCGGCAAATTCGCCGCTGTTGGCCCCGAGGTTCAGCCAGACGAAGTTGCCCTGGGCCTCGGGAACGAACCAGCCGAGGTCCCGCAGGCCTGCCGTTACCCGGTCCCGTTCGTCGACCAGGCTTTGTACCCTTTCTACAACCTGGTCGTAGTGCTGGAGGGAGGCGACCGCGGCGTCCTCACCCAGCTGGGATACGGCGAACGGGGTGGCCGTGACGCGCAGGTGCTGGGTCAGCTCGGGCTGGGAGACGCTATAGCCAACCCGGAGGCCGGCCAGGCCGTGAGCCTTGGAGAAGGTCCGGAGCACCACCACGTTGGGGTATTTGCGGTACATCTCGATGCCGTCCACGGCATCCTCGGCCCGGACGAACTCCTGGTAGGCCTCGTCGATCACGACGACGACGTCCGCGGGCACGGAGTTGAGGAACCGCTCCGTCTCTTCGGTGGTGAGGATGGGCCCGGTGGGGTTGTTCGGGGTGCAGAGCAGGATCATCTTTGTCCGGACAGTGACGGCTGCGGCCATGGCGTCCAGGTCGTGGCGTCCGTCCGCGGTGAGCGGGATGCGGACGCTCTCGGCACCGGCGAGGCCGACGCTGATGGGGTAGGCCTCGAAGGAGCGCCAGGCGTAGATGACCTCGTCGGCCTTGCCGTCGTCGTTCTGGCCGGCGAAGGTGGCCAGCAGCTGGTTCAGGGCGCCGAGGCTGCCCGCGCCGGTGACGATGTCCTCGGCCGGGACGTCGAGGAAGTCGGCGAGCGCGCCGCGGAGTTTGCTGCTGAGCGGGTCCGGGTAACGGTTGAAGTCGGTCCGCGCCGCGATGGCCTGCTGCACTGCAGGGATCGGCGGGAGCGGGTTTTCGTTGGAGGAAAGCTTGTAGCTGACCAGCCCCTCGACGGGAGCCGGCGGCTTGCCGGCTGCGTATCGGGGAAGCAGGTCTACCACCGGCCGCGGGCGGATTCCGCCGGCCAGGCTGTCAGAAGAAGTCATGCCCCCTAGCCTACGACGCCACCCTGCCCATGCGTCCGGTGATGTGACAGCATGGGGCCATGCGCTCTCTCTTTGTCCGGGTCATCGTCAATGCCCTGGCCCTCTGGGTGGCCAGCTGGATCCTGCCGGGACTGAATATCTCCACCACGGCCACCACCGGCGCCGTCGCGGACCAAGGGATCACGCAGGGCACGGAGACCATCGGCATCATCCTGGCCTACCTCTTCATCGGCCTGATCTTCGGCCTGGTCAACGCCTTCGTCAAGCCGCTGGTCAGCCTGCTGTCACTGCCGATCACCATCCTCACCCTCGGCCTGTTCACCGTCGTGATCAACGCGGCCATGCTGTATCTGACGGCCTGGCTGAGTTCTTACACGCCGGTGCACTTCACCATTGACTCCTTCTTCTGGACCGCCGTCCTGGCGGCCATCATCGTGACCCTGGTGTCGCTGGTGGCCGGCCGGCTTCCCGGCGGCCGCCGCTGACCGTACCGCCAACGTCGGCCCCGACGCTCCCTCCTCCCGCTGGTACGGGACGCGACTCGCGGCGGAGCGCGAACCGGGTGACGGCCGCCGTTCCACCCGTACCCACCACGGCCGCGAGCGCAGCGGTGGACGCCTGCAGCGACGGATCACGGGAGACTTCGACGGCGGCGGCGCCGGCCTCGTAGTTCTCCAACCGGTGTCCCGGCCCCAGGCCGAAGTCCTTTGGCGCCGGGACGCTCAGGCTGTTGGTCAGGGTGGCCGTGACCCGGTCGCGGGTGTCCGCGTTCGGGGCGCCGTCCGCGCCGGGCACCCAATCGTCCCGGTGTTCCAAGTGCAAGCTGCTGATCCCCGGGGCGGGGCTGATTCCGCCGACCGGCGACCCGACCGTCAGCACGTACTTGAGGTCGAATTCGGCGAGGAATGCATTGTCCCGGCTGAGGTTCATGGCGTGAATGCCGCCCTGGCTGTAGCCGACGGCCACCAGCTGATCCCCCGCCTCCGCGCCGGCCTCGCGCAGCGCCGACCTGATGGCGGCTGTTGTTTCGACGGAGTCATAGCCCAGCGCCTCCGCGATGCCGGCCGTGTCGAAGGGATTGGTTCCGGCGGGGAGCCCGCCCAGCTGCGTCCCCGGGAGCAGCACCACCCAGGCCGGGCCGCCCGCGGCGTCAACCCTGATGACCTCGATCTCACCCGGCGTCCTGTCCACGTCCTCGGTACGGCGCAGCAGTCCGGCCGGCGTCAGGTCCACGGTTTCGGTGCTGGTCGCCCCGGCGGTGGCCGAGACCGGACGGGGCTTGAGGAAGCCGAGCCCGGGCTCGTCCGTCAGCGCCCTGACCAGGCCACCGATCGAGGCCGAGCCGGGGACCCCGGCGAGCGCTCCGGCCAGCGGGAGCGGCAGGCCCAGCAGCAGCGCCAGGCTTCCCGGTGAGGCCAGCCCGGTTTCGAACCGGTCGCGCACCCCGGGGAGGCCCAGGACCCCGCCGGTGGATCCATACTCGGGTCCGGTAAGGCCCATCCTCAGCAGCAAGGCGTTACGCGCCTCGGTGAACTCGTAATCCCGGTGGCTGGCCCTGACCTGGGAAGCGATGTGTTCCAGCTCGGCCCGGACCCTGCCGATCCCCCGGCCCGCCTCCCCCACCGCGGTGATGGCTTCACTGCCGCTGCGATAGGCATCCTCCTGATAGGGAAACAGGGACCGGCGGATCCCGTCCGCCTCCGCTTCCACGGCGTAGAGGTCCCGCACCGAGGTGTCCAGGGCTGCCGCGCCGGCCAGCAATTCCTCGAACTGGAAGGCCACGCCGCCCACCCCGCCGCGGATGCGGAGCATGCCGTCCGGGGGCGGAGCCACCGGACGGGGCACCTCGCCGGAACCGGCCGGGCTGAATTCCGTCATCAGTACCCCGTCCGCCCGGGGGCGAGGGCCACCAACCGGGCGTGGGCCAGCACCGCCGACGAGGCCTCGAGCAGGCCGTCCCGGGCCCGTCTGAGCGAGGCCGCCTGCAGCGAGAGCGCCAGCCGGTAGGCCCGCCCGGCCGGCGACTGCCAGGTCTGCAGCTCCAGCCGGGCCAGCGCCGCCAGAACGGCGTCCGCCCGCCCGGCGCACCCGGCCACCCGGGCCGCAAGCCGCTGCACCTCGGCGCTGCGGGAGGCACAGGCCGCCGCATCCCCGGCCAGCACGGTTGTGGACGTCATCGCACTTCCTCCCTTCCCCGGCTTACGCCGGCCTTACCTGCGTTCTTGCCGTGAGTTCTCTTCCGGCTGGTTAACCCCTGCACATCCCGGCTACAGGACGACGCTAAGTCCCGGACACCGGGGGCGGACACGGCACCGTGCGGCTATGTGGACAACCGGCCGCACCCTACCCGGGCGGCTGTCATACCACCGCCCGGCTTCGGCCCCGGCGGCACTTCGTGAAAGAATCGGACCATGCCTGAAACTGCTGCCACAGCTGAGACCCGCACGCCGTCCGGACGCCTGGCCCTGGCCGCCTCCGGCACCCCCATCGCCCTGGGACCGCTGGACGGCCGCTACCAGTCCGCCGTCGCGCCTTTGGTGGATTACCTCTCTGAAGCCGCGCTCAACCGCGACCGCGTCGCCGTCGAGGTCGAATGGCTGATCCACCTGACCGGCAACAACGTCCTGCCCGGCGCCGGCCCGCTGTCCGCGGAGCAGCAGCAGCAGCTGCGCGACATCGTCACCGAGTTCGACGCCGCCTCGGTGGCCGAACTCGCCGAGATCGAGGCCGTCACCGTCCACGACGTGAAGGCCGTCGAGTACTACATCGGCCGCCGCCTGCCCGGCATCGGGATAGAGCACCTGACCGCGATGGTCCACTTCGGCTGCACCTCGGAGGACATCAACAACCTCTCCTACGCGCTCGGCATCAAGGGCGCCGTCGAGGACGTCTGGCTGCCGGCCGCCCGCACGCTCGTGGCCCAGATCAGCGCCATGGCCGAGGCCAACCGCGCCATCCCGATGCTCTCCCGCACCCACGGCCAGCCCGCCACCCCCACCACCCTGGGCAAGGAACTGGCCGTCATCGCGCACCGCCTGACCCGCCAGCTGGACCGGATCGCGCGCACCGAATACCTGGGCAAGATCAACGGCGCCACCGGCACCTACGCCGCGCACGTCGCCTCCGTCCCGGGAGCCGACTGGGAAGCCGTCGCCAAGGGCTTCGTCGAGGGCCTCGGGCTTACCTGGAACCCGCTGACCACCCAGATCGAAAGCCACGACTGGCAGGCCGAGCTGTACGCCGACGTCGCCCGCTTCAACCGGATCCTGCACAACGTCTGCACCGACATCTGGAGCTACATCTCGATCGGCTACTTCGCCCAGGTCCCCGTGGCCGGCGCGACCGGTTCCTCGACCATGCCGCACAAGGTCAACCCGATCCGCTTCGAGAACGCCGAGGCGAACCTGGAGATCTCCTCCGGTCTGCTGGACGTGCTCGGTTCCACCCTGGTGACCTCCCGCTGGCAGCGTGACCTCACCGACTCGTCGTCGCAGCGGAACATCGGCGTCGCCTTCGGCCACTCGCTGCTGGCGATCTCCAACGTCGCCAAGGGCCTGGACCGCCTGGACGTGGCCGAGAACGTGCTGGCCGCGGACCTGGACACCAACTGGGAGGTCCTGGGCGAGGCCATCCAGATGGTCATGCGCGCCGAGGCAATCGCGGGCGTGCCGGGCATGGAAAACCCCTACGAGCGGCTCAAGGACCTGACCCGCGGTCAGCGGGTGGATGCCGCCCGGATGCAGGAATTCGTCCAGGGCCTGGGCCTCTCCGCCGAGGCGGAATCACGCTTGCTGGCGCTCACGCCGGGCCGCTACACCGGCATCGCGGACAAGCTGGTCGATCACCTGGCGGACGGCCGCTAAGTCATTCACGTCGAATTAACCTTCCGGCACAGCCGCGTTTACGCCGCCGTCGAGGTCCGGCCAGTCGTATCGTGGATGCTGGGACTGTAACCGACACGAGGAGACTCCCTTGCCGAGCGACATAGCGTCGACCGCACGGACCGTTCTGACCGACCCGGACCCCCTGGCGCCTGACGCCCCCGAATCTCCAGGGGAGGGCGACGCCGCGTTGAGCCTGATGAGCTTCAACATCCGCTGCGACACCAACCACACCCTCCCCGGCCAGGCCGACTACTGGCCGGAGCGGGCACCGGCCCTGCAGGCTGTGCTCGCCGAGGAACTCCCGGACGTCCTGGGCATCCAGGAGGGTCTCGGGCACCAGCTGGCGGTGATCGAAGAGGCGCTCCCGGCCCACTACCGGATGATCGGTCTGGGCCGCGACGGCGGCAGCCGCGGCGAGTACTCCTGCATCTTCTACAACTCTCGGCGGCTTCTGCTGCAGGCCTGGGACCAGTTCTGGCTCTCGGATACCCCGGATGTCGCGGGATCCGCCACCTGGGGCAACGACACCACCCGGATCGCCACCTGGGGCCGGTTCGAGGACAGC
>Ga0209148_1001319_pt1 | contig 13175 bp, 12 predicted proteins | sample AraplaCol_mMF_r2_2_FD_184288 | JGI IMG/M metagenome (GOLD analysis project Ga0209148, IMG submission 184288) | Arabidopsis root microbial communities from North Carolina, USA - plate scrape CL_Col_mMF_r2 (SPAdes) (version 2) | ecosystem: Host-associated > Plants > Roots > Endosphere | place...
ATTGTTCGTTCGCCCAGTCAATCGATTATCGGTTTCGGTGGCATAGGAGAATTCGGGCAAGTTGGTTTTGGCAAGAAGGATGCCGCCGGCTGCCTTCAGGCGCGCGACTGCGGTGGCGTCTTCTTGGGGAATCCGCCCCTTGAACAGAAGAGAGCCTCGTTGCGTCGGCACGCCGGCCGTATCCAACGCGTCCTTGACGGTGAACGGAACCCCATGCAGCGGGCCCAACGGATCTCCTGCGGTAACCGCAGCCTCGGCGCGTTTCGCCTCCTCTAACGCCTCGTCCGCCACCAGCGTGACAATGGCGTTGAGCTTCGGATTGAATTGCTCGATGCGGCTGAGATGGTCGCGCACAATTTCGACCGGCGATATCTGCTTGGTACGGACGAGGGCAGCCAGTCCGGTCGCGTCATTCATCATAGCGGGCTCCTGTCATCATCTGGGGCGCAGCCAGCGGCGGCCTAATGGGCTAGTTCAATAATCGAGCGAACATCATCCGTGTATTCGCACCGACTCGCCTATCGAAGCGCGGTTGGTTCGGTACGCATTCGCCGGACTCGACTGGTCCGGAAATCCGAAAGAGATACCGCAGACGACAAGTCTGTTCTGATCGAGAGAGAAGTGCTTCCGAATGAAGGCCGGGTACCGGGCCAGAGCAGCTTGAGCAATGGCGGCAACGCCGCGCGATCTGGCGGCAAGCATGAAGTTCGCGACCCAGCCGCCGCAATCGACCGCACCATAGGTCCCCAGCCTGGCGTCGGTCGTCACGATCGCGACGTGGGGCGCCCCAAAAAGCTTGAAGTTCTTATTCGACTGTTCATCTCTCAGCACCTTGTCTTGCCTACCGATTCCGAGCGCTTCGTACAGTTGGAAGCCTGATTCCCGTCTCCGCTGCAGGTAAACACCTTCGTATTTCGGCCACTCGAAATCTGGGGTGTCCGATGGATCGGTCCGCGCCGTAGCGAGCGCCGCGACGAAGTCGGCGGTGGCCGCGCCGCGGGTGATCTCGACCTGCCAAGGTTGTGTGTTGCACCAGGATGCGGTTGTCTGAGCGATCCCAAGGACCTCCTCGAGTAATTCCGCGCTGACCTCCTCCGACGTGAAATCCCTGCAGCTCCAGCGAGACCGCGCAATCTCGTCGAACGTTGTTGAGGGAGACTTCGATTGGGTGAATTCGGAAGCAAGCGTCATGCCCTTCACGCTCCTTTGGCAGAAACGGTCGGTAGAAGGTTAGCGTTGTCCTCACCCAGTCGCGGGGGCATCCGCACAGGCGGACGGCGGCCGTCGAACAGCACCGGAACCCCGGGAAACCTGATCGTCCCCATTTCCGGATCATCGATCGTCTGGAAGAAGCCCACGTCCTGCAGATGCTTGTTCGTCAGCAGGTCCTCGAGACGGCTTATCGCAGCAGCGGGAATTTCGAGATCACTGCACGTCTTCACCCACTCGTCGGTGGATCGACAGCTGACCAACTCGGCCGCAGCGCTTAGAAGCTGCTCGATGTTCTCAGTGCGGGCCTTCTGCGAGCTGAAGCGTTCGTCCTCCGCCAGATCTGCACGTTCGCAATGCTTGAAGAACCTTCGCCAGTGTTCGTCTGTATAGGGAAGCATGCATACGTAGCCGTCTGACGTCTTCCAGGGGCGCCGGAGCTTACTGAGCGTCCTGGGGTATCCGATGCCGGCGCGCGCTGGTTCGAAGTGACCGCCGAACAGATTCTCGACGAGATTGAAGGCTGCGGCAACTTCAAACATGGGCACTTCGACGGTGCCGCCCTGCCCGCTCCTCATGCTCTTGATGAGGGCAGCTAGAATTGCATGTGCAGCGACGTGAGCGCTGAGCTTGTCGACCATGATCGTCGGGAAGTAGTCCGTCTGACCCGTCTTGCGCTCCATCATGTCGGGAATGCCCGTCATTCCCTGAATGACGTCGTCATAGGCTGGAAGGCCGCTATAGGCACCGCCGCTACCGAAACCGAGAAGATCAGCGTAAATTAGCTTCGGGAAACGCTGTAGAAGCTCATTCGACGAGAATCCGAGCGCTGCGAGCTTCGCAGGGCGCATGTTGTGCATGAACACGTCGGCCTCGGCCAGCAATGAGTGCAGGCTATTGGCGCCCTGCTTCGACTTGAGATTGATGACGACGCTGCTCTTGTTGCGGTTGCTAGCAAGAAATAGCGACGACATTCCAGCTTCCGCGCTCGGTCCGGTGAACCGGGTCGAGTCTCCGGAGGGCGTTTCGACCTTGACAACAGCGGCTCCGTAGTCGGCGAGGATTTGGCTTGCGAGCGGGCCGAAGATGACAGTCGTCAGATCTACTATCTTGATTCCTTGTAGCGGAAGCATCGCTTCCCTCCCCTAGTCAGCAATGATTGGGCTGGCCACACTTCGGGTGGCCGCGACACCCGCGACCCCGAGGACGCCACTTGAAACCAGCGTTTCGATCGCGTCCGGCTTTGGTCCGAGTAGTCTTCGCATGATCTCAACTTCTATTTTACAGCGCGTTCAATTCAACGCCGGCGTTACCGAGAGGATGAACCGCAAAACGTCGCGGTCGCCTGCGAGCACCGCGTTTCCTATCATTCGGTCCCAATGTTTCTCGCCGCCGAAGCACTGGCGCCATTCGAGAAGACGCCGGGTGAAGAGCTGAAGGTCGCACTCCTCCGTGATTCCGATTGCACCAAAGACCATGTGGCCGATCGCGTTCACCTCGGGTACGATTCGGCTCGTCTTGGCTTTCGCGACAGCGGACTTCCGGACGTCGATCGCGTCGCCGGCGAAGGCCTGCTGCGCCGCGATGCGGGCGGCCAAGACCATCTCGGCCAGGACCGCGAGCCGCTGTTGGATAGCCTGGAACGCTGCTAGCGACTTTCCGAACTGCTTACGTTCGTCCGCGTAGGCGAGCGAGAGTGCAAGAACCCTACTCGCAGCTCCCGCAATTAGCGCGGAGTAGATCGCAGCTCCCGTGGAGATCCAGTCGCGCGATTTTGTTAGCACGACGGCCTCCTCGGGGATCTCGGTCCATTGGATAGTAGCAAGTAGACTGCCATGGATGCCGGACATATCGGTCTGACCGGCGGCGCACGGGAGGAGGACACTTTCGTTGTCATCGATCGCCAGCACCCAGTCGGAGGCGAGCGCAAAAGGAGCCGCACGGCATGTTACCGTTTTATTCGCGGACTTATCGGCCCGAGCGATCGTGATCGCACCCAATGGCACATTGCTATGCTGGGCGACCAGCGCTTCTCTTGCGAAGATTGTGGTTGCGAGCGGGAACGGCATCGCGTGTTTTCCGCAAAGAAACGCGAGCTCTCCCGCCGTCGCCAAGTTGGCACCCGCTCCTCCCACGGCTTCAGGGCACATCGCATCCGCGAAGCCGCTTGCCTGGATGGCATTCCAATCGAAGGAAGTTGACTTCCCAGCTTCTATCGCCCGTACATCGGCGCCGGAGAGCTCGTTCGCAAGCCAATCCTCGAAAGAGCTCGTGATGAGAGTGTCGATCTCCATCATCCCCTCCTAGCGCAGCCCTAGTCCGCGGGCGATCATCCCGCGTAGGATCTCCCGGGTGCCTCCGCGTAGCGAGAAGGCAGGCGAAATCTGCGACAGGTAGGCGAGGGTCTGACTCAAAGCGGCGGTCGCGTTCGTCGATCCCAGCGCTCCGGCGATCAAGACCGGGATCTCCTGTTCGAACGTCGTGCCGAGATCCTTCACAAGCGCAGCCTCAATCACCGGGCTCTCTCCCGCAGCAAGTTTCGCCGTTACAGCGACGGATAGCGCCCGCAAGACGGAGAGATCCGATATGAGCCTCCCGAGTAACGGGACGTCCTCGGAAGTTGTGTTCGCGCGCAGCCAGGCAATCCAACCGTCTAAAAGCACGACGCTCGAATAGATCCGTTCGGGACCGGAACGCTCAAATGCAAGCTCCGCGGTGACCTGAATCCAGCCGTCTCCCTCCTTTCCGATCAATGCATCGTGCGGGAGGTGCACGTCAGTGAAGAAGACCTCAGAGAAATGCTCTGCGCCTGTCAGGTCCTTGATTGGCCGGATGCGGACACCTGGGGCCTTCAGATCGACGATGACCTGCGAGAGTCCCTTGTGGCGGTCTGTGGTCGCGCCCGACGTCCGCACGAGAGCGATCATGTAGTCGCAATTATGCGCGTACGTGGTCCAAATCTTCTGCCCGTTCAGGGTCCAACCGTTGTCGGTGCTCTCCGCGCGGGTTCGAACGCTTGCGAGGTCAGATCCGGAATTTGGCTCGCTCATTCCGATGCAGAAGAAGGCTTCGGCGCGACATATCCGCGGGAGAAAAAATTGCTTTTGTGCCTCTGTTCCGTAGCGGAGGATCAGCGGACCACTCTGACGGTCGGCGATCCAATGCGCCGCCACGGGAGCGCCCGCGCAAAGAAGCTCCTCGATCAGGACGAAGCGAGCGAATGGGTCAAGCTCCGCTCCGCCGTAGGGTTTCGGCAGAGTGACGCCCACCCACCCTCGCCCGGCGAGTTCGCGACTGAACGCGCCATCGAACCCCTGCCAACTGTGAGCCCGCTGCTCCATCGACAGATTGTTCAAGCGCCCACGTAGGAAAGACCTCACGTCGGCTCGAAGCGAATCGTAACGAGCAGGAATCGAGGTGTAATTGAGTGCCTCTATCATCTCAGGTCCGAGTTTCCGGGATGCCGGCGATGAGGCGCTTCACATCGTATCGCATTACCGGCTCGCCGTTCTGATTCTTGACGACCACGAGCGCGGTGACGACGGCGCGGCCGGATTTCGACGTGGGACGGACATCCGTAATCTCGACATCCGCGTAGATCGAATCCGAAACACAGACCGGACCGATGATCTTCTGCGATACCTCCAGGAGCGCAAGTCCAGCGCTTTGCAGCAGAGTCTGCATCAGGAGACCTTCGATCAGGCTGTAGGTTAGAGCCGAAGGGACGGGCCGCCCGCGCGATTTGATCGCTCCTTCAAAGTCGGCGTCGATAAACAGGATTTCGGTCTGGCCTGTGCAACCAATGAATCCGATGAGGTCCGCCTCTGTGATCGTGCGGCGCAGCGTCCTGAAAGACTGACCGACGGAGAGTTGCTGCCAGAAGTAGCCTTGGCCGAGAAGAATGGTGTTATCGGACATTTCATTTCCTCCGGCATGCACGCTACGTTTTCGAAGATTGGGTTTCTAATATCAATATCCGTCACATTGATAGTCAAATGACTATCAATTCCGAGCAGCTGGAAAGCCGCCCGGAGTTGCCTTTTCATCCTTTTGCCAGCAGGCAATTTCCTTCGGAGACTGGTCTGAAGACATCCTCGCCGCGGGCGGAGGTGACGATCCGGTAGTAGTCGTACCGGTATTTGGATTCTTCGGGCTTCTTGACCCGTACCAGGTACATCTTATGCAGCACACGGCCATCCGCGCGGATTGCCACGCCGTGATTGTACATGTCGTCGACCTTGAGCTCGTGCATCTTTCTTGCGACGACCTCGGGATCCTTCGTACCTGCCGCTTTCACTGCCGCGAGGTAATGCCGGACGCCACTGTACACACCGGCTTGCACCATGCTCGGGACCTTGTTGTTAGCGAGAGCGGAGAAGCGCTTAGTCCAGGCGCGGGTCTCATCATCGAGGTCCCAGTAGAACGATGTCGCAACCTGAAGGCCTTGAGTGACCTTCAATCCTAGCGCATTGACGTCCGTAATGTAGACCAGCAAACCTGCGAGCTGCTGGCCGCCCTCAGTTACACCAAATTCGTTGGCCTGCTTCATCACGGTCTGGAAATCGGATCCTGCTTCAGCCAGACCGATCACCTTCGCTTTCGAGCTCTGGGCCTGCAGCAGAAACGATGCCATGTCGGAAGTGCCGAGCGGATGGGCAGCTGAACCGATGACCTTGCCGCCGGCTTCTTCGATCATCTTAGAAGCGTCTCTCTGCAGAGCATGACCGAACGCGTAGTCTGCTGTGAGAAAGAACCAAGTGTTCCCACCAGCTCTGGTAATCGCGTCGCTGGTCAGCTTAGAAAGTGCGTAGGTATCATAGGTGAAATGGAAGGCCGTGCTTGAGCACGCCTTGCCGGTAAAGTCGGAGGAGGCTGGTCCGCTGATGATGAAAATCTTGTTCCGCTGCCTGGCGGCTTCAAGTATAGCGAAACCGGCCGAAGATGCGCCGCCGTCGGCGATAGCGTCGACGCCCTCTGCATCGAACCACTTACGGGCGATTGCGGATGCGACATCCGCCTTGTTCTGATGATCTGCGGAGACGATCTCGATCTTCTGCCCAAGCAATTCGCCGCCGAAATCCTCGACCGCCAGTCTAGCGGCGGCAACCGATCCCGCTCCCCCGTTGTCGGCGTATACGCCGGACTGGTCGTTAAGTACCCCGATCTTGATGGTCTCGGCGGCCTGCAGCGTTCCGGCTGCGAGGTTGCCGATGAGCATCGCGGTGCAAAGTCTGAGCACGTGTGCGACTGTTGTTCTATCCACGCCTACCCTCCCTTGAGTTGTTTTGTGAGAGGCCCGATAGCCTTGGCGCACAAAAAGCTCCAATATTGATTTAGTGCCAATTGATAGTATAACGGCTATCAATCATGAACATTCGCCAACTCCGCCAATTCGTCGTCCTGGCCGACACACTCAACTTCCGGAAGGCTGCAGAGGCGCTGCATATCTCGCAGCCACCCCTCTCCGTCGCGATCCGCAAACTGGAGGAGGACTTCGGTACGCCACTCTTCGAGCGATCGACGCGCTCGGTGAAATTGACCGCTGCCGGCGCAGCCGTCTTGACGGACGTTCGCAAGGCGCTGCTTCATCTTGATCGCGCCAAGCAGCGCGCGATCGAAGCGTGTGAGGGTATCCGCGGAACGCTCAGGATCGGTTCGGTAGGATCCGCGACGATCTCGCTGATCCCCCGCCTGGTCCCATCTTTCAGATCTCAGTTTCCGGGAGTCGAGATCGTCATTAGGGAATATCCATCGACTAAGATTATTGAGGAAGTTGAAAAAGGCGGGCTCGATCTCGGACTGATACGCACACCGATCGTCGGCTCCTATGACGTCGTTTCGATTCCAATGGAGCGGGACAAGTTCGTTGCGGCCGTTCCCGCGGGTCACCGGCTTTCGGCCGAGACGTCCATCCATCTTCGCGAGTTGTCCGACGAGGCGTTTATTTCCTACTCGCGCGGTGAATCAACCGGTATTAATTTTGCCGTGGCGAACGCATGCCAAATCGCGGGATTTTCGCCTAAGATCGTTCACGAAGCGACCCAGATCCAAGCGGCGATCAGTCTTGTAGCCGCCGGCATGGGTGTCGCGCTGGTGCCCTCCTTACACTCGCAGATGAAGAATCGACACGTACGATTCCTCGCTATTCGCGGACGTTCTCCTGCGCTGGAGATCGGACTTGCAACCATTTACAACTCGATCACTGAGACCGATATCGGCAAGGCATTTCGAGAATTTTGCCTGCGTCTGCTCGAAAAGACTTGATCTCGGTGCGCAAAGTTACCGCCCAAAATTGGGACGCCTTCAAACGAAAGGTGGCTGCGCAGCGCGTCAGAAGTACACGCTGCGCCGCTTCCGCCTTAAGCGTATCCCATCCGCTTAAGATCCTCAGCCACGAAGTTCTGGCCGGTCCGGTTCTTGACCGAAGGCAGGTCCGCTACACGCGCCTGCCACTCCTTAAGCGACTTCGCATCGTCGGCGACAAGGCCGAGCGCCTGCGCGAAGTTTACTCCCGCCAGCAAGGTGATGTCCGCCATAGAGAATGCACTGCCCGCCGCGTACGGCTGGCGGCCGAGGACCTCGTTGAAATACTTGAGACCCTCTTTGGCCTTTTCGCCCTGGCGCTGCCCCATCTCGGTCCGACCTGCCCATTCCGGGCTCTTGAAGGCCTGCAGTGCTGCGCCGAGGCCCGGTGTCGCGTGGTGGAAGAACTCGCCGACCGGATCCAGCACGAAAGCTTCCGCTCGCCGCTGCATCATGTGGATGAGCGCCTTCTCGCGGGGCGTACGCCCGGTCAGCGTGGGCTTCCCATCGAGATTGTCGAGATACTCAGTGATGGCTGTGCATTCCGAGATCAAGGTACCGTCGTCAAGTTCAAGCACCGGCAGGACGCCGGACGGATTCTTTGCCAGAAACGCCGGCTGTTTGTGTTCTGCGGCAATCAGGTCGACGGGAATGAACTCGACCTTATCGTCGAGTTTCTTCTCTGCGAGCACGATGCGGATACGGGTGGGATTCGGAAACCCTTCTCGGTCATAGATCTTCATAAGACGCTCCCTGTTTATCTATCGATAGATAGATTATGGCGACGGCGGCTATGACACACCCCTGACAAAAGGTCAAGTTGATCTATCGATAGATAAGCGCTAGATTTACGATCATGACGATGGAAAACCCCTCCCCCAACACCCGCGAAATGATCTTGATGGCCGCCCGAGCGGCGGTACAGACCCACGGCTACAACGCACTGAGCTTCCGCGAACTCGCCAAGGACGTCGGGGTCAAGAGCGCGAGCGTGCACTATCACTTCCCGACGAAGGGAGATCTGGCGGTTGCGCTTGCCGGACAATATGCGGACGAAGCCGCCGCTTTTCTCGACCAACTCGCCGCATCGGCGCGTGACCACGACCAATTGATGGCCGATTATACGGCGGTATTTCGAGCAGCCCTGGAGCAGGACAACCGAATGTGCCTGTGCGGCATCATGGCCGCCGAGACCGCAGACCTACCGCCGGAAGCCCGCCGCGAAGTCGAACGGTTCACATCCGTAAATACGCGCTGGCTCGTTAAGGTGCTGACCAAGCGCCACCCTAAAGCAAAACAAGAGGCGCTGCGAGCCCGAGCTGCGGCGATTTTCGCAGCTATCGAAGGAGCGCAGTTGGTGGCGCGCGGGAACGGCGACATCAAGGTGTTCGACCAAATAATCTCGGCCTATGAAGCGGTGGGGCTGTTTTCGTAGCGGCGTGCTCGGAAAGGACACGCTCATCAGTACGACATGAGCGCGGCGGCCGGCGCGTTCAGAGAGCTTGTGAGATCGGCCCCTCCATTTTCAGGTATCTTTCCTTTTCATGGGGCGAGGGTCATATGAAAAAAGCAAGCTTCTCAGACGCCGAAGCCTTCTTGGCGTTGGCAGACCATCGCAAATTTGGCGCAGCAGCTCGCGAACTCGGCATCACTCAGTCGACCATGAGCCGCCGCATCGCCTCACTCGAGCGCCGCATTGGACAGCGTTTGGTAGAGCGGACCACGAGGCGTGTCGGCCTGACCGAAGCAGGAATGTCCTATGCCGCCGAGCTTCGCGATGTCCTGCATCGGCTTGAGGCTGCGGATGCTCGCGTACAGAGCCGGACTGCGGAGCCAGAAGGCCTATTGCGCGTCACGATGCCTACGGCCTTCGGACGCGTATGCATTGTTCCGCACCTGACGCAGCTGCTACGCAGGTACCCAAAACTACGCTTTGAGCTGGATCTCTCGGATCGCTACGTCGACTTGTTCGAAAGCGGTTTCGACATCGCGATCAGGCTCGCAGCCCCGACGCAGTCCGGAGTAGATACGGAGCACGTCGGTCGCGTTCGCGTTCATCTTTGCGCTTCGCCGAACTATGTGAAGGCCTTCGGGCTAGTGAGCGAGCCCCACGAAATTGCAAAATACGATTGTCTCGCGTTGCGCACATATGCGCCGAGGATCACCTGGAAACTAACATGGAAGGGACGTGCGCTGAACCTTGAACTAACTCCCAGACTTGTCGTGAGCGATGTGAGTGCACTTCATCGTCTCGTGTTGAATGGAGCTGGAGTAGCGCTTTTGCCGGCCTATTTGGCGGACGCTGATATTTCCGCCGGCCGATTAGTTGACGTCTTGCCAGGTCTTGGCCTGCCCAGTCTCGATATCTTTGTCGCCTATCCCCACGGTCGGGAAACTTTAACGAAGGTCGCTGCCTTCTTGCAGGAAATGAAACGCATACCTTTCCTGGCCGCGCACGATAGCAAAACGGCGACCGGACGTGCCTTGCGGCCACCCAAGAGACGTTAGCTTCGCCGCGCTCATGGAGAGAAGGCATCGAACTCTCCTGCGAAGTTTCGACTTAAGGATCATCGGTCGAACCGACCGTGCGCGCAGATTGAGCTCGATAACCCCTCTCGTTAACGTGCGAGACATCTTGTTGGCGATCAAAGGTTCGATGCGGATTGATGCATGCATCGAATTTCATTTATCCGCGCTTTGTCCTATGAACCCCGATGATGTCTTGTAACCCTTTGACTTGCGTTGAGGGTCAAGTCCGAACGGAATTATCGAAAAGGACGCCCGCGCACCAAGGGAGGGAAGACGGATGAAAAGGGCGACGATGTTGGCTACATGTATTGGGGCTATGATATCGACCGGTGCCCTGGCACAAGTGCCGGTGCCGGCAGCGCAAGACCATGACCACCATCAGATGGTCATCGATGTCACATCGCTAAATTGGGTAGATGCAGTCGGACTCCCCAAAGGGGCGGAGGCTGCCCCCGTCTTTGGAGACATCAAAAAGCCCGGAGAGCTTTACGTTATTCGAACGAGGGGGGGCCCCTATTGGAAACTTCCGCCGCATACTCACCCGTTCAAGTTTCAGATATTCACTGTGATCGAGGGCAGCGTCGCGATGCGCGCGGGCACTAAATTTGAGCAAGACGACAAATATCTGGTGGGACCTGGTTCGGTGTTGATACATCCAGGTGATGTCCCCCATTATCTTTGGACTGGACCTCAGGGCGTCGTACTTCAAATTATGGGAATCGGACCAGGCGTTGGCATCGATTACGTGAACCCAGCCGACGATCCCCGAAATCAAGCGAACGCTTCAAAATAATCTCAGGTGGGAAGCGATCGATCGATTTGGCAGCCGCAAACTTCGGTTTGCGGCTGACAATGTTCAGTTTGTGTACTTGCACCTAACTGCTCCGCCTCGCTGAGCGGTGGCTTGGTGGAGTTGCCGGCTTGCTGCGCGTGCGTCCGCCGCTGCGCTCGCTCTCGGACGGCACCGCGTTCGAGTTGAAGCCGGATGAACTGACGAGCCTTGCCATCGCGTGACGGCGCAGGGCATGACTGGTGCTGAACCCATGCGACGCGACACGTGGATATTTGTCGTCTGGTACTCGTGGGTTGCCGTGCTGTTGGCGACGCTGGCCTTTTTCTTCTTTGGTTGAGGCGTGGCCCCGCTTAGCCAACCATCCGGTATTGCTTCAAGAGCTGGAGCCTAGCCGTCTGCCGAAGGGTCCGCACGCCATGACCGCCCCCAGCGTCAAGCTAGGCCGCCCGCGATGTTCGCGCGCAGCGTTAATGAGACGTTGTAGCCCGGAATCTCTCGCACAAGACCACAGCATTCGACTCAGCCCATCTACGGCTTACGTCAAGGCAATAGCCCTCATCCAGGGCGCCCTACATCAACAAAGACTAGCGGCCGAATTGGCCGTCATCCACGCGAATGCATGTGCCCGTGACTGCGTCGGATGCCGGGCTCACCAGATACAGGAGCGTAGAGTCGAGTTGCGCCGGATCTCCCAAGCGTTTGCGGGGAAAGCGCTGGGTCATGTCGCCCACCCGACCGAGCATCCCGTCCATCATTTCCGACGCAAATGCTCCCGGCGCTATGGCGTTCACGTTAATTCCGTAGCGGGCCCATTCTACCGCGAGCGTCTCGGTGATGCGCACAACGGCCGATTTACTCACAGAGTACAGCGCAGCTCCTTCGCCCTGGTAGTCGTAGGCTGACGCGGAAGCGATGTTTACGATGCGTCCCGGCTTTCCAGCAGCAATCAACCGTCGAGCGACCTCACAAGACAGCACGAAGGGAGCACGAATGTTGATATTGATCACCCGATCAACTAGCTCGAGCGGCATCTTGTGCGCTCGCTGTGCGTCGGGAATACCGGCGTTGTTTATGAGGATCGTGACAAGCCCGAGCACCTCCTCGGCCTTGCCCACCGCCGCCAAGGACCCTTCAGCGTCGGAAGCATCCATTTGGATGGCCGCAGCCTGCCCCCCGGAAGCCCGTATCTCGTCCGCCACTGCCTCCAGGCGGTCGATCCTCCGGGCAGCGAGCGCCACCTTGGCGCCGCAACTGGCTAGAGCCTTTGCGAACCGTAATCCGAGTCCTGAGGAGGCACCGGTAACCAATGCCGTTTGTCCCGTTAGGTCAGTTGAGACGTTAGGAAGCGGATAGTTCATTTCTTGGCCCTCCCGCTGGTTGGCACGTCCTTGAATGGGATGTCCTTGTCAACCCTTATGTCTCCGGGAAGGCCAAGCACTCGTTCTGCGATGATGTTTCGCAAAATCTCGTCTGAACCGCCTTCAATGCGCGTTGCTGGCGAGCGCATCAATAGCGCCTGGAAACGACCACCCTGCGGACTCGTCTCGTCCCAGATTGCACCAGCAGCGCCTTGCAGGCTCATGGCGAAGGTCGCCAAGTCCTGCATAGTTGAGCCGGCTACGAGCTTTCCGATGGAATTCTCCGGACCGGGAGTCTGCCCCTTGCTAAGCGCAGTTATTGCTCTCATCGCTGTGTATTTCAGCCCGCTCTGCCTTACTGCAAACTGCGCGAGCTTTGAGCGAACGGAGGAATCCTCCAAAGCCGGACGCCCATCAATTTCTGTTTCGAGGCAGAAGTCGAACAACTCCGGAAAGAACGTCGACATACTGCTGCCGATCGAAAGCCGCTCATTCATAAGCGTGGTGAGCGATACTTCCCACCCCTGTCCGATGGCACCAAGGCGTTGCGCGTCTGGGATCCTCGCGTTCGCAAAATAGACTTCGTTGAACTCAGATTGTCCATTTGCCTGTTTGATTGGGTTGACGGTGACGCCAGGCGTATTCATCGATAGAAAGAACATAGTCAGGCCCTTGTGCTTGGGCACGGAGGGATCTGTACGAGCTATGAGAAGTCCCCAGTCAGAGTGATGGGCGCCGCTGGTCCAAATCTTTTGACCGTTCACGACCCAATCACCTGACCCGTCCTCTGCCCTCACGGCGCGAGTGCGAAGCCCCGCCAAGTCAGAGCCGCCCGCGGGCTCCGAAAAGAGTTGGCACCAGATTTCCTCACCTGATGCCAAGGGTGGCAGCAGTCTGCGTTTCTGCTCCTCGGTCGCCCATGCCATCACAGTGGGGCCGCACATGCCGTGTCCGATGATAAACGGGCCAGCCAGCGCACCGTA
>Ga0209148_1001321_pt1 | contig 13172 bp, 14 predicted proteins | sample AraplaCol_mMF_r2_2_FD_184288 | JGI IMG/M metagenome (GOLD analysis project Ga0209148, IMG submission 184288) | Arabidopsis root microbial communities from North Carolina, USA - plate scrape CL_Col_mMF_r2 (SPAdes) (version 2) | ecosystem: Host-associated > Plants > Roots > Endosphere | place...
CTGTCGAACGAGGGTGTCGTGATCCACGCGCCCGATGGTCAACGCTTGCTTGCGGCCCTGGAGCAGGCGACCGCTGGCGGCGATCCGGCGAGGCAGCCCGCTGCCCCCTGGGAGATCGTCTCCCACCGGCAGGCCACACTCGATTTGCTTCACTCGGCCGGGTGCGCGTCGCTGCCCGCCTCGGCGCTCGTGGGGCAGGACGTCAGCTTCCTTGGATTCGTTCCGGGCGATCCCGCGTGACATTCTGTTGCGTGATGGACAGGCCGTATGTACCCGCCATGTGACCGCGCGGCTTTCGTTGGAACTGCGCCCGAATCAGAACCGGCGGTAGTGCATCGCTTCCGCCAGGTGCACCTTCTCCACGCAACCCGTTCCGCCTTCGAGATCGGCGATCGTGCGCGCCACGCGGAGAATGCGATGGTATGCGCGCGCAGAGGCGCCGAGCTTGTCCAGGGCCGTCTCCAGCCATTCGCGGTCGGAGCTCTGCAAGGCACAGTCGCGTTCGAGGTTCACGACACTGAGTTCGGCGTTGGCCTGGCCGGCCCGCAGCAGCGCCTTCTCACGCGCGGCGATCACGCGCGCACGCACGGTGGCGCTGTCATCGTCGCGCGGACCACGCACGGATGCGACTTCCGCAAGCGGTACGCGCGGCACCTCCACACAGAGGTCGATGCGGTCGAGTAGCGGCCCGGAGATCCGGCTGCGATAGCGCTGCACCTGATCGGGCGTGCAGCGACATTCATGAAAGGAGTCACCCGCGTACCCACAGGGGCAAGGATTCATCGCGGCGACGAGTTGGAACTCGGCAGGGAACGTCGATTGCCGTGCGGCGCGCGAGATCACGATCTGCCCGGATTCCAGCGGTTCCCGAAGCACTTCCAGTACGTGGCGACTGAACTCGGGTAATTCGTCGAGGAACAGCACGCCGTTATGGGCCAAGGAAATCTCGCCCGGTCGCGGCGACGATCCGCCGCCGACGAGCGCGACACCTGACGCTGTGTGATGAGGTGCGCGGAAGGGGCGGCGGCGCCAGCAACTCGGATCGATGTCCTCACCCGACAGCGAACGAATGGCGCAGCTCTCCAGCGCTTCGGACTCGGTCATGGGCGGAAGGATGCCGGGAAGCCGCTCCGCCAGCATGGTTTTGCCGGTACCGGGCGGACCGATCAGCAGCAGGTGGTGACCACCGGCCGCAGCGATCTCCAATGCGCGGCGCGCCTGATGCTGGCCGCGGATGTCACGCATGTCCGGGCCGCAGGTCGGCATGTCGTAAAAGTCGGCTGCCTCGGGAGCCGTCAGTTCCGCTTGGCCGCGAAGCCAGGCACAGACCTCGGCAAGGCTATCGGCAAGCAGGACATCGCCTTCGCCGATCAGCGCGGCTTCGGCAGCGTTCGCGCGTGGCACCACGATACGCCGGCCGCTGCGCCGGGCACGGATCAGCGCAGGGAGTATCCCGGTCACCGCCCGCAACTCGCCGGACAGCGCCAGCTCGCCGAGGAACTCGCAATCGTCGAGTCGCTCGCGCGGCACCTGCGAACCCGCAGCCAGGATGCCCAGCGCAATGGCAAGGTCGAACCGGCCGCCATCCTTCGGCAACTCCGCAGGTGCGAGGTTTACCGTCACCCGCCGATTGGGGTACTCGAAGGCCGTATTTTGGATGGCGACGCGCACCCGGTCACGGGCTTCGCGGACCGCCACCTCGGGAAGCCCGACGATGGACGTGGATGGCAGACCGCCGGAAAGATGAACTTCGACGACGACTTGCGGCGCCGCGACACCTTCCTGCGCGCGCGAAAGGGTGACGGCGAGGCTCATGGCGACGAATATCGTAAACGGTAACGGACCGTCACGAGCAGCGAACCTTCGTGATCCAAGTGGGACCGGGTTCGCATGCGCACTCCTTTGCGATCACAGGGAAAATAACCGCCCCCGACCGCTCTCGGGGTGAGGGTGACGGATCGGGGGCGGTCCCGGGACGTGCGGCCGTCCTTACTGGCCGCGGTTTGCCGCGCTGACTTCTAGGTCGGCAAGGCGCTTTTCCAAAAGCTCGAGTCGCTCGCGCGTACGCGCCAGAACCTGACTCTGAACATCGAATTCTTCGCGAGTTACGAGATCGAGGCGGCGTAGTCCTTGCGCCAGAATGTCTTTGAAGTTGGCCTGCATGTCCTCACGCGCTTGCGCCAACCCTGGCGGAACCAACGATGCCAACCGCTGTGCGAGTTGATCGATACCCTGCACATCCATCTTGCGCACCTCGATGTCGTGGAATGAAGTTTAAGTGATGGGTTTGTAGGCGCTATAGGCCTACGCCTACAGTTAGTGTAGGGGTTTTCCTACAAGCTACCGTATGGAGACGGGTCCGGGACCCGGTGGCACAATGGCGTTCCGCCCGCCGGAGACCGGCCGTGCCCCTAGGAGTTCCAACATGAAGCTCGTGGTCGCCATCATCAAGCCCTTCAAGCTGGACGACGTCCGCGAGGCCCTCGCCGACGTAGGCGTGCAGGGGGTCACGGTGACCGAGGTGAAGGGTTTCGGGCGGCAGAAGGGCCATACCGAGCTGTATCGCGGTGCCGAATACGTGGTCGACTTCCTGCCCAAGATCAAACTCGAGGTGGCCGTGGCCGACGAACAGGTTGAGCGCGTGGTCGAGGCGATTCAGCAGGCTGCGCGTACCGGCAAGATCGGCGACGGCAAGATCTTCGTCAGCGCGCTGGATCAGGTGATCCGTATCCGAACTGGCGAGTTGGATAACGACGCCCTTTGATTCTGGACGTCGCTACCGGTCAGGCGACCTGCAGGGCGCGCTTGTGCCGACGGTGGTGTACGAGGATGCCGGCGTAGTAGGTCAGGTAGTAACCCACGGTCAGTCCGACGATCGCCATGGTCAGCGGGCTGTTGCCCGGCGCCGGCCCCTGGACGACACCGTCTCCCGTCAGCGCGGGCATCATGGCGAGAAAGCGCCATGCGAGGCGGCCCACCAACAGCGCCGTGAGTGCGCCACCCATCCACGGATTGGGCACGTAGTAGTCCGCGCCATCGGCGCCCGACTCGAAGCGGGTCAGGCGCAGGCCGAGCAGAAGCGCCAGCGCGGCACCACCGACCGCACCGCCCAGGGCACCTTGGGCGAGGCGCACGTCCTGCAGCCCCGACGTCATCATCAGGCACACGATCACGGCGAACATCACGACGCGTACGGTCATCCGTCGGGTGCGGATGAGCTGTCGGCCGAAGCTGCCGCGCACGCGGCGGTACACGGCAAACACCATCACGGGAGCGACGAACAGCGGGAGGACGGACGGAGCCAGCATGGCGGAAACCTCGGTGGGATCGTGTGAGGCCAGCTTAGCGAGCCACGGTTTTCGTTCGAGGGGCGATTGTGACCCGTCGCAGGTGACGGCTGTCATCCCGGCAGCGACCGCGGCCGGTGATGACAGCTAGGGCCCCCAGGCCTACTTGGCCTTACCCTGATTCGCCACGGCGGCCATCTTGGCCTCGATCTCCGCCTGATCGCCCAGGTAATAGTGCTTCACGGGCTTGAGGTCGGCGTCGAATTCGTAGACGAGCGGGATGCCGTTGGGGATGTTCAGCTCGGCGATGTCGTCATCGGAAATGTTGTCGAAGAACTTCACCAGCGCACGCATGGAATTGCCGTGGGCCGCCATCAGCACGTTATGCCCCGCGCGGATGGCCGGGGCGAGCACTTCGTGCCAATAGGGCAGCACGCGGGCCACCGTATCTTTCAGGCACTCGGTCAGCGGCACGTCGATGCCTTTGTACCGGTCATCGTCCGCGAACGAGGTGGCGCCCGGCTCCAGGGCCGGCGGCGGGGTGTCGTAGCTGCGCCGCCAGACGTGGACCTGCTCGTTGCCATACTTGGCCGCCGTTTCGGCCTTGTTGAGCCCGGTCAGCGCGCCGTAGTGCCGCTCGTTGAGGCGCCAGTCGGTCACGACCGGCACCCACATCAGGTCCATTTCGTCCTGCACGTGCCAGAGGGTCCGGACAGCGCGCTTGAGGTACGAGGTATGGGCTACGTCGAAGGTGAAACCGGCCTCCTTCAGCAGGCGACCGGCTTCACGCGCCTCCGCCACGCCCTGTTCGCTGAGGTCGACGTCGGCCCAGCCGCTGAAACGGTTCTCGAGGTTCCAGGCCGACTGGCCGTGGCGAATCATGACGAGCTTGTACATGGCATCCAACGATGGGGAGGAAAAATCCGATGGTGGAACCTGCGCCGGAGGCCGTCAACTTCGGGGCGCCCTTCCCTTCGCCGAGCCAGCGAGCGCCGGGCCGCATGGGGCCGCCCCTGCCGAGAGTCACGCTAAACCCTGGGCGCCCCCGGTGCATCCTAGAGGTCCACGCCACCGGAGTTCCGCCATGCGCCGCACCCTTCTTTCGCTTCTCATCGCGCTGTCCGCCTCAGGCGCCGTCTTGGCCGGCGACGACGTCAGCAAGGTCAATGGCACTGCCTCGGTAGAGGACGGGCAGCACGCCGGGGACGTCCACACGGTCAACGGCTCCGTGCGAATCGGCGCTCGCGCCGTGGTGCAACGAGCCACCACGGTGAACGGTTCCGTCGAACTGGGCGACGCGGCAACGGCGTCCACGGTCAAGACCGTGAACGGTGCCGTGCGACTGCACGAGAAGTCGCGAGCCAATGAGGTCGAGACGGTGAATGGACGGGTCGAACTCGCGCGCGGCGCCGAGGTGACCGGGCACCTTTCGAACGTCAACGGCGACATCAATCTCGACGGCGCCCATGTCGGCGGTGGCATCGAAACGGTGAATGCCGACATCACGGTGGGAGATGGCTCCCGAATCGAAGGCGGCATCCTGGTGAAGAAGCCTTCCACGAGCTGGTTCCACGACAACAACCGGGTGCCCAAGATCGTCATCGGCCCGCACGCCGTCGTGCAGGGATCGCTGACCTTCGAGCGCCCGGTCGAACTCTACGTCAGCGATTCGGCCGCCGTCGGCAAGATCGAAGGCGCCACGGCGAAGAAGTTCGCCGGCGCCTCGCCCTGAGGTCGTGCGTCATGCGACGCGGCGCGCACGGCGCCGCGTCGATCAGAGCCAGTCGCGAGGGACGAGGTAATCCTGCAGCCGTGCTTCCGCGCTGCCGGGTTCGGGCGTGTAGCCGTACTCGAAGCGCACGCGTGGCGGCAGGCTCATCAGAATCGACTCGGTGCGACCGCCGGACTGGAGTCCAAACAACGTGCCGCGGTCATACACGAGATTGAATTCCACGTAGCGCCCGCGGCGATACAGTTGGAACTCGCGTTCGCGTTCACCGTAGGGCATATCGCGGCGCCGCTCCACGATCGGTACATAGGCATCGAGGAAACCCTGCCCCACGTCGCGCATGAAGTTCATGCACCGCTCGAAGCCGCCTTCGTTGAGATCGTCGTAGAACAGGCCACCGACACCGCGCGTCTCGCCACGATGCTTGAGATAGAAGTAGTCGTCGCACCAGCGCTTGTAACGCGCGTAGACATCGTCGCCATAGGGTTCGCACAGGTCCTTCGCCACCGTGTGCCAGTGACGGACATCCTCGTCGAACGGATAGAACGGCGTGAGATCGAACCCGCCACCGAACCACCACACCGACTCGGCACCTTCCTTGCTGGCCTCGAAATAACGCACGTTCGCGTGCGTGGTCGGAACGTACGGATTGCGCGGATGCAAGACGAGCGACACACCCGTGGCGACGAAGCTGCCGCCGACGAGATCGGGACGATGCGCCGTGGCACTCGGCGGTAGCGGCGACCCCGACACACGGGAAAAGTTGACCCCCGCCTGCTCGAAGATGCGACCGTCGCGCAGCACGCGAGTGCGTCCACCGCCTCCGGCGGGACGCGTCCACGCGTCTTCCTCGAAGTCCGCCTCGCCATCGAGTGCCGCGACCGCGGTGCAGATACGGTCTTGCAGACCGCGCAGGAAGGCTTCGGCGATATCGGCTTGCTCGGACATGACGATCGATCCTGACGACGGCTAGCCCCAGAGCTTAGCAAGGTGCCGCATGACATCGCTGTGACATGCCGCCGCGCACGACGCCCCTGGCATAGGTACTCAGGAAATGCGCGCCGCCATGCGACGGTTCCCGCTCACCGCGGCCCAGCGCATGCCGGTGTCGATCCACATGAGGTAACCCGCCTCCATCATCAGGCGGACGATGTAGCGTCGCCCCAGCGGAAGGCGCTCTTCCGCTGCAACCGGCGCGGCATCGAAACCCAGTCGGCGTGCAAGATAGAGACAGCGCGCCAGATGGTAGCGACTGGTGACGAGCCAGACCGGCGGCAGCGACGCGTCGGCCGCTTCACGCAACAACTCGCGAGCGTGGCGCAGGTTTTCCAGCGAGTCGATGGATGCCTGTTCCAACTCCATGCGTACGGTGGCCGGCCAGCCCTGCTCCACCAGCCAGCGGCGCCCCGCCTCGGCCTCGCTGACCTCGCCGCCGCTCTGTCCGCCCAGCACGAGGACGCGGTCGGTGCGGCCTGCCCATGCGCCTTGCCGCCCCCGGGCAAGGCGCGCGACGAAATCCGCTTCGGGGCGGTCATCGACCAATCGGCGACCGAAGATCAGCATCGTGCGACGCTCCGACGGTCGCGTGGTACTTCGTCCCGCATGCCAGCAGACGCGGGCGAGATGGGCGACGTAGAGCAGGCCCAGCGTTGCCGTGAACGCCAAGGCGGTCATCAGCGCCGCGACGAGAATGTCCCGGTCGCTAAGATAGCGCCAGACGCCGCGGCGGAGGATTTTCGGAGCGTGGATGCCGGACATGCGACCGTCCCGGGGGAGAAGCAAAGTCTTGCGGATTCGGCACGTGCCATGCAATCGGCTGAACGCCTCCGAGCGTTCACGCGACGCAAGAGAGCAAAAAGGATAGGCTCCCCGCATGCCGCATCCCATGCCTCCGCTCGCCATCCGCGCGTACACCGCCACCTCCGCTCTCGGCCGTGGTCTTCAGGCTCACGCCGACGCTCTCGCCGCCTCGCGCGGCGGTCTTGCTCCCAACGATTTCAGCTTCGCGCCACTGGCGTGCTGGATCGGCCGCGTTGCCGGCGTGGAGGACGCACCGCTACCGCCAGAACTCGCGGAATGGGACTGCCGCAACAACCGACTCGCATGGATGGCGTTGCAACAGGACGGCTTCTCCGACGCCGTACGTGCGACACGCGAGCGTTACGGCGCCCATCGCGTTGCCGTGCTCCTGGGTACGTCGACGGCAAGCATCGGCGCCACCGAAGAAGGCTACCGGCGCCTCGATAACGGCAACATGCCGGCCGACCTCCATCGCCCGGTGCTGCACACGCCCCACTCGCTCGCCGGTTTTGTCGCCGCGGCGTTCGAACTGGAAGGCCCCTGCCTCACCGTGGCCACGGCGTGCTCGTCCAGCGCCAAGGTCTTTGCAAATGCCGAGCGGATGATCCGCCTCGGGCTGATCGACGCGGCCGTGGTCGGCGGTACCGACACGCTGTGCGACAGCGTTCTGTTCGGTTTCAACTCGCTGGAGCTGGTGTCGCCGGAACCGTGCCGGCCGTTCGACGCACGGCGCAACGGGATCTCCATCGGTGAGGCCGCCGGCTTTGCCATCGTGGAGCGTGTCGCTGGCGTGGCCGATGCGCCGCTGCTCATTGGCTATGGCGAGGCGAGTGACGCGCACCATATGTCGACGCCGCATCCCGAAGGCCTCGGCGCGGAACTCGCCTTGCGCGACGCGCTCGAGCGCGCCGGCATCGAACCCGCCGACGTCGACTACATCAACCTGCACGGCACCGCGAGCCAGAAGAACGACGAAGTCGAGGCCGCGCTGGTCGCGCGGACCTTCCCGTCTTCTACGCGTGCCAGCTCGACCAAGGGCTTCACCGGTCACACGCTCGGTGCGGCCGGCATATTGGAAGCCGCGATCACCCTGCTTGCCATGCGCGACGGCCGCGTACCCGCCAACCTCGGCGCGACGCAGCCCGACCCGCTGTGCGGACCGCAGATGGCATGGCACGAGGAATCCAAGCCGATCCGCATCGCGCTCAGCAATTCGTTCGGCTTCGGTGGCAACAACGCATGCCTTGCCTTCGCTCACGCGGAGCACGCAGCATGAGCGCAGCGCTTTCGGTCTGGGTAAGCGGTATCGGTCTGTGGGCGCCGGGGGCGTCGACCTGGGATGCCTTCCGTGACGTCGTGAGTGGCGGCGCGCCAGCCGGCGCCAGCGAGCGGCCGGTGGCCGACGTGCTACCGCCCAACGAGCGTCGTCGCGCGCCGGAGAGCGTTCTGCTCGCGGCGGCCGCTGCGGGCCAGGCGGTGCGGATGAGTGGTCGCGATGCCGCCACCCTGCCCTGCGTCTTCGCCTCGGCGCACGGCGACCAGGTCATCACCGACTACATGTGCCAGACCCTCGCCACCGCGCCCCTCGAACTCTCGCCGACGAAGTTCCATAACTCCGTGCATAACGCGCCCGCTGGTTACTGGACGATCGCCACGCACTGCCACGCGAGTTCCAGCGCCGTATCGGGCGGCGAGCAGGCCTTCGGTGCCGGGCTGCTGGAAGCAGCGAGCCTCGCTGTCGCCGACGACCGCGACGTACTCCTGGCGAGCTACGACATCGCGGGTGCGGGCCCGCTCGGCGCCATGACCAGCACCACCGGCCCGTTTGCCGTGGCCATGGTCCTGTCGCCGCGCGCCGATGGCGCCGCCACGCGACTCGACATCACGCCCGAGCGCGGCAACGTCGGCGCCGAGCCGATCGGCGATCCGTGGCTCGACGGCCTTGTGGCGAGCAACCCGGCGGCCCATTCGGTGCCGTTGATGCATGCCCTGGCATTGATGCGTCCCACGGCGCTGCGTGTGCCTGCCGCGCGCGGTCTCGACCTGCACATCGACATCGGGGTGGTCGCATGAATACCGCCGCAGGGCGCTACTGCATCCTGATTCCCTGCCTCAATGAGGAAAAGGCCATCGGCCGCGTCGTCAGCGAGGCGCTGGCGCTCGGCCTGCCGGTGATCGTCGTGGACGACGGCTCGGACGACCGCACGCCGGACATCGTTGGCACCATGCCGGTCACTCTGTTGCGGCATCCGACCCGCCGCGGCAAGGGCGAGGCGCTGCGCACCGGCTTTCGCGAAGTGCTGCGCCACGACTATGACGGTGTGGTCACCATGGACGGCGACGGCCAGCACCTCGCCGCCGACGTGCCCGCGATCATCGCGGCCGGCGAGCGCTACCCCGGCAGCATCGTGATAGGCGCCCGCCTGCTCGAGCGCGAACAGCAACCCCCCGGCCGACGCCGTGCCAACGCCGTGGCCGACTGGGGCATCTCGCTGGCATGCGGCTGGCCCATCGCCGATACGCAAAGCGGTCAGCGTCTCTACCCGCGCTCGGTGCTCGATCTGGTCGACCTGCCTGCGGAACACTTCGTGTTCGAAGCGGCCATGCTCATCACCGCCTGTCGCGAGCGCGGCGTGCGCGTCGTATCGGTGCCGATCGCGTCGCGCTATCAGGGCGAGTTCCGTCTCAGTCACTTCAGCCCCGTGCGCGACGTGACGCGGATCACGACCTATACGATCGGCCGGGTGTTCCACTATGGAAACTTCCTGGCCTGCTATCGCCAAGCCAAGGCGCGACCGACCATAGTCACCCCCGATATCGGCGCCGCCAAAGAGTCGCACTGACACCACGAGGAAGAGATCGATGGACCGCACGCCACACGACGCTGTCATCCTCGGGGGGGGCCTGGCCGGGCTGACGCTCGCCATGCAACTCAAGGGCAGCTACCCGGACATGGACATCGTCGTGCTCGAACGGCAGGTCCATCCGCTGCCGGAAGCGGCGCACAAGGTCGGCGAGTCCACCGTCGAGATCGCCGCGCACTACTTCGCCGACACCCTCGGACTGCGCGCGCATCTCGATGAGGCGCACATCCGCAAATTCGGTTTCCGTTTCTTCTTTTCCGAAGGGAAGGACGATCTCGCCGACGTCGCTGAACTGGGCGTCAGCGCTGTGCTGCCGACCCCGAGCTATCAGATCGATCGCGGCATCCTCGAGAACTTCCTCGGCGAGGAGGCCCGGCGACGCGGCATCGACTTCCGCGAGGGCGTCACCGTGCGCGGCTTCGATATCGGCTCGGGCGAGGCGCCGCACAGCGTACGTTTCGCCACCCGCGATGGCGATGGCGAGCTGCAGGCGCGGTGGTTGCTCGATGCGTCCGGGCGTGCAGGGCTCATGCGGCGCAAGCTCGATCTCACCCGCGACAACGGCCATCACGCCAATGCCGTGTGGTTCCGCATCGACGATCGCATCGCTATCGACGACTGGTGCGACGATCCGGAGTGGAAAGACCGCTGCCACCCGGCCGAGCGCTGGCGATCGACCAACCATCTGTGTGGCCCCGGCTACTGGGTGTGGCTGATCCCGTTGTCGTCGGGTGCGCATTCCGTCGGCATCGTGGCTGATGCCGCGATGCACCCGCTCGAACGCATGAAGACGTTCGATCTGGCGCTCGCCTGGCTGGAAGAACATCAGCCCATGGTGGCCCGCCACGTCGCCAGCCGGCGCGACAAGTTGATGGACTTCGCCTTCTTTCGTCACTTCTCCTATGGATGCGCGCGGATGTTCTCGTCCGACCGCTGGGCGTTGACCGGCGAGGCGGGAGCTTTTCTCGATCCGTTCTATTCGCCCGGCAGCGACTTCATCGCGATCGCCAATACCTACATCACCCTGCTGGTCGGCATCGATCGCCGCGGCGAGAACCTCGCGTCGCACGCGCGGCACTACGAGCGGCTGTTCTTCTCGTTCTACGAAGGCACGCTGCGGATGTACCGCGACCAGTACAACCTGTTCGGCGATCCCGAGGTCCTGCCGATCAAGGTGATCTGGGACTACGCCTATTACTGGGGCGTGCTCTGCCAACTCGTCTTTCAGGACCGCCTCGGCGATGCCGCATTCATCACGCGCATGGGCTCGGAACTGGTGGCCGCTGCGGATCTGAATACGGCCATGCAAGGATTCTTCCAGCGCTGGCATGCGATGTCGGAGCGGCGCAATCGCAAGACGATGATGGACCAGCGCGAACTCACCTGGTTCGCAGACATGAACGCGACGCTGCACGACAAGCTCGACGATGAAGCCCTGGCAGCGCGCCTGCGCAACAACGTCGGAATGATGCGTTCTCTCGCCGCCACTATCGTGGAACGCGCCGCCGAGGACCATCCGACCGTGCGTGAGGACTACGACGAACTCGCGAACGGCGGCACGGCGCGGATGAAGCTGTTCGCGTAGCGCGCTGTCGCCGCGTCGCGAACGGTGAGACAGACGGCGAGCACACTAATCTGGTCGACCCGGAGGGTGGCGGTCAGGCTCCTCATCAGTCCCCTTTCAAGCCTCTCCGGGTCGACGATCAATCCCGGCGATTACACCGGCGGGTGAATCACCGCCGCGCGGCCCGAGGCGATCTCGGTGCCGTCATGGACGACGCGGAAGGCGTACTGCGCACCGCTATCGTCGGCCAGCAGGCAGTCGGCGTGCACGTGCAGCGTGCCTTCCAGCGTATCCACGCGATCCACGGCCAAGGTCACGCCACGCAGGCTCACCAGCATGCCAGGGCGAGGTTCGGCACGGCCTTCCGTCTGCGCGCGCAACGCACCATGCACCGCCATGGCTTGAGCGCCATATTCCGCAAGATGCACCGCATGCAATCCGTTCGCCCCGCGCAGCGGGTGCGTGATCAGCACGTGGCTGGTGCTTACCGCATGGATGGATGACGCTTCCCACGCGAGCACGCCGTCCAGCAGGCACATATCGCCCGCATGCGGCACGAGGTCGATGAAATCAGTCTTGGCGAGCATGCGGAGCCATCAGGATCGAAAGGCAGAAGTGGAACGCGACACCCAGCGCCACGGTAAGACCGATCGCACGAAGCACCGGAATCGACGACCACGCCAGCATGCCGAACACCAGCAATGCCGCGAGCACGCAGACCACCGTGGCGTGCAGCGTGCGCCGCTGCTCCGCCGGATCGCCGGTATCGCGTTCGAAGAACAGCGCGTAGTGCAGACCCAGCCCCGCCGCGAGAATCAGCGCCACCAGATGGAACAGCGACACCGGAATGCCCAGCATGCGTTCGACCGCCAGCACCAGGAAGGTCGCGAGCGTCATCGGCGCCAGTACGTGCCACGCGCGACGCAGGCTGCGCAGGGCGAGCGTGATGGTGATGAACAGCAACGCGCCCGCCGCCAGCACGGCGTGCAGGATGCGCGTGCGGTAGGCCGCAACGAGCGATTCCGAGGCGTCCTTCAAGTCGAGCAATCGGGCATTCGGCGCCGCTGACGATACCGCCGCCGCGAGCGCCGACGCATCGCGAACACCGCTGAGCGTGGACAGCCCCACCCAGTGATCGCCGCGCTGCACCAGCATTGCCGCGAGCCGCTGCCCGAGCGCCGAGCGCGAGAACGTCTCGGGCGTCAGCAGAGGTGCCGTACGTGCGGCCTCTACGTCCGCTTCGAACGGGGCAAAGAGATCCTTGCGGAACGGCAGCCCTTCCAGCGCACCGTCGAGAGCCGCGTCGAGCGCAGGGCGATCGGGCAGCTTCGCCTGGCGGGCGCGCTGGGTCGCCAGGTCCGGCAGGTAGATCGAGGGCAGCTCGAAGCCGTCCAGGTTTTTTGCCGTGACCTGCGCGCGCAAGGCCGGCTCGAGTTTCGCAGACGCGGTGAGCACGCCGTTGGCCGTCGGTGCCTGTATCACGAGCAGATAGCGCACGTCGGGCGCACCAAGCTCGCCGCGCAGGCGTGCGTCGGTCATCAGCATGTCGCGCGGCAGCGGCGTGAGCGCGGAGAGATCGTTCTGCCAGAACGATCCCGGAGCGAAGGCGAGCATCGCCACCACCGCCGCCACGATGGGCAACGGCAGCCACCGCGGACGTGGCAGGTTGTCGAGCCAGGTGCGGAAGGCGGCGAGGCCCGGCATGTCGGCGACGTCACGCGCCTTTTCCGGCAGCAGATAGGGCAACGCGTAGCGAGTGGAGAAGCCCGCGGCGAGCAGACCGACGATGGTGAACACCGCCAGCTGCTTCAAGCCACCCACGCCCGACGCATAGAACGCGAGGTAGGCGATGCATGCGGAGCCGATCGCGGTCAGCAGCAACGGCCAGAGGCCGCGCACACTCGCCAGCGCGGATTCCCCGGCACGTC
>Ga0209148_1001322_pt1 | contig 13171 bp, 10 predicted proteins | sample AraplaCol_mMF_r2_2_FD_184288 | JGI IMG/M metagenome (GOLD analysis project Ga0209148, IMG submission 184288) | Arabidopsis root microbial communities from North Carolina, USA - plate scrape CL_Col_mMF_r2 (SPAdes) (version 2) | ecosystem: Host-associated > Plants > Roots > Endosphere | place...
CGACGGCCCGCTGCGGGCGGAAGACGCGGCATTGCGCGGCGAGCGCGTCCACGCGGCCGTAGCCGCTCAGGGCATGGACACGGTATTTGTCGGGATGACGGGCGAGCACGTCGAGGGTCGAGACGCCGATCGAACCGGTCGCGCCCAGAATAGTGATGCGTTGCATGTTGCGTTCCATTGTCAAGGTCGTTCCAACATGGGCAGGCGCGGCGAGTGCCACCGGCATGATGGGATTCTTGCACGGCGCGCGCCGCGACGGCGCCCGCCCGCGTCGGACGACCCGTTTTCCAGCTTTATCAGAGGCGCGAGCCGATCAGGGCCGCGAGGGGCAGCACGGGGACCAGCGCGTCGATCCGGTCCAGCACGCCGCCGTGGCCGGGCAGCAGGTTGCTGCTGTCCTTCATGCCCGCCCGGCGCTTGAGCTGGGATTCGAACAGGTCGCCGACGATGCTGGCGGCGACCATCAGCACGAGCACCACGACGAGCGCCGGCCAGCCGTAATGGTGCTGGACGCGCGCGGCGAAGGTGTTCGCAAAGGCGTCGCCGCCGAACTGGACCGAGAGACCGGCCAGCACGAGCACGGCGATGCCGCCGCCGATCGCGCCTTCCCACGATTTACCCGGCGAGATCGTTGGTGCCAGCTTGCGCCTGCCGAACGCCTTGCCCGAGAAATAGGCGCCGATGTCGGCCACCCACACGATCGCGAGCACGGACAGCAGGAACAGCGGCGAATGCGAGTACAGGTCGACGATGGCGGCGAAGCAGCCGACCACCGCGAACGCGTACACCAGCGAGAGCAGCGTATTGGCCGGCGAGTGCAGCGGCGGCAGGCCGGTCTTGAGCGACGGCGCGAACCGGGCGATCCACAAGGCCACGCTGAGCGCGGCCCAGAACGACAGGTTCGTGTGCCCCGTGAACACCGACATGGCGAACACGGCGGCCCAGACGATGGCGATCACGTGGGCGTTGTGCGTGTCCGGATTGAACAGCCGGAAGCATTCCCAGATGGCGGCGCCGAAGAACACCGTCGCCACCACCGCGAACGCCGTGTAATTGTTAATGTAGAGGACCGGCAGCAGCACTGCCAGCAGCACGACGGCGGTAATGACGCGGGTCTTGAGCATCAGTTTGTCTTGGCCTTGTTTGCGACCTGCTCGCCGGTGCGGCCGAAGCGGCGCTCCCGGCTCTGGTAGGACGCGATCGCCGTGTCGAGCGACTGGGGCGAAAAGTCCGGCCAGAAGGTGTCGGTGAAGTACAGCTCTGAATACGCGAGCTGCCACAGGAGGAAGTTGGAGATGCGTTCCTCGCCGCCGGTGCGGATGAACAGGTCGGGCTCGGGCGCATAGGCCATGGCCAGGTGCGGGGCCAGCATCTCTTCGGTGTAGTCAAGCGTGCCCGGGTTGGCGGCCACCATCTTGCTGGTCGCCTGCATGATGTCCCAGCGGCCGCCGTAGTTGGCGCAGACGGTGACGGTCAGGCGCGCGTTGTTGGCGGTACGGCGCTCGGCGTTGGCGATCATGTCCTGCAATTTCGGATCGAAGCGCGACAGGTCGCCGACGACCTTCAGGCGGATGTTATTCGCATGCATCTTCGACACTTCGCGCTCGAGCGCCGTGACGAACAGGCCCATCAGGTAGGACACTTCGTCGGCCGGACGGCGCCAGTTTTCCGACGAAAACGCGAACAGCGTCAGGAATTCAACGCCACGATCCACACAGGCTTCGACGATCTTGCGCACGGCGTCCACGCCCTTGACGTGGCCGGCAACGCGGGGCAGCAGGCGCTTGGTCGCCCAGCGGCCATTGCCGTCCATGATGATGGCGATGTGACGCGGCACCTTGGGCGCTTCCGGGACTGCGGTGGTCGAACTTTTGAAAATCATAAATCTGGCCAAATGGCGGCGATGGTCTAACGGACTGCAAAATGAACTGCGACAAAAGGTGGAACGGACCGGTCAGGCCTTGCCTGCCGGTCCGACGTCCACAACGATACGCGGCCCGAGGTGGCGCCGCAATACGGATCACACCGTCATGACTTCTTTTTCTTTTTCGGCAACCAGCTTGTCGATGTCGACGACGGCCTTGTCGGTCATCTTCTGGACATCGTCCTGGGCGCGGCGCTCGTCGTCTTCCGAGATCGCCTTGTCCTTCACCAGTTTCTTCAACTGTTCGTTGGCATCGCGGCGCACGTTACGCACGGCAATCTTCGCGTCTTCCGCTTCCGACTTGCACAACTTGACCATTTCCTTGCGGCGCTCTTCGGTCAGGGCCGGCGTCGGCACGCGGACCAGGTCGCCGAACGTCGACGGGTTCAGGCCCAGGTCGGATTCGCGGATCGCCTTTTCGATGACGTTCAGCATCTTCTTTTCGTAAGGCTGAACGCCGATGGTGCGGGCGTCGATGAGGGTCAGGTTGGCGACCATCGGCAGTGCGGTCGGCGAACCATAGTAATCGACCATCACGTGGTCCAGGATGCCGGTGTGGGCGCGGCCGGTGCGAACCTTGGCCAGATTGGCGCGCAGGGTCTCGATGGACTTCGCCATCTTGTCCTGGGCACTTTTTTTAACGTCAGCTACGGACATGCTGCTCTCCTGTGTTTCCAAATATTGAGTTAAACGTGTACCAGTGTACCCTCGTCCTCGCCCATGATCACGCGCATGAGCGCGCCCGGCTTGACGATCGAGAACACCTTGATCGGCAGCTTCTGGTCGCGGCACAGGGCGAACGCGGTGGCGTCCATCACCTGCAGGTGCTTGGCGATCGCTTCGTCGAACGAAATCGACTCGTAGCGGGTCGCGTGCGGATCCTTCTTGGGATCGGCAGTATATACGCCATCGACCTTGGTTGCCTTCAACACGATCTGCGCCGAGATTTCCGAACCGCGCAGCGCGGCGGCCGTGTCGGTGGTAAAGAACGGGTTGCCCGTGCCCGCGGCGAACACGACGACCTTGCCCTCTTCCAGGTATTGCAGCGCCTTGGGACGCACGTACGGCTCGACCACCTGCTCGATGCCGATGGCCGACATCACGCGGGCGGTGATACCCTGCTGGCGCATGGCGTCGGCCAGCGCGAGCGCATTCATCACGGTGGCGAGCATGCCCATATAGTCGGCCGTCGCGCGGTCCATGCCTTGCGCGCCCGGGGCCACGCCGCGGAAGATGTTGCCGCCGCCAATCACCACCGCCAGTTCCACGCCCAGCTTCGACACCTCCGCGATGTCGGCGACCATGCGCTCGATGGTGACGCGGTTGATGCCGAACGGATCGTCGCCCATCAGCGCTTCGCCAGACAGTTTGAGGAGGACTCGTTGGTAGGCTGGTTTTGTCATGAATGGGGCTCCTGAGGTCATTGAATATTCGAGTTCGGTACTACTCCGGACGGCTGCGTCTCGTTGGGTGGGGTGATTGATGCCAGTGGCATCAGTCACGTGCCCACGCGGAATCTTGCGTCCTGCCTGCTTGTGGCCGGCCAACGTGACGCCGGCGTCACGCGTGGGCACATGGTGCCCACCCTACGGGACGTGCGGACCACCGGCCCGCACGTCCCTGCAAAAACGGGCCTTGCGGCCCGTTCTCTTTTTTACTGCTTGACAGCAGCCATCTGCGCTGCCACTTCCGCTGCGAAGTCGTCGACTTTCTTCTCGATGCCTTCGCCGACCACGTACATCGTGAACGCTTTCACGGTGGTGTTGGTGGCCTTCAGCATCTGCTCGATGCTCTGCTTGTCATTCTTCACGAACGCCTGGTTCAGCAGCGACACTTCTTTCAGGTACTTCTGCACCGAACCGTCGATACGCTTGGCGACGATCTCGGCCGATTGCGGCTGCTTGCCATCGGCGACGGCCTTGTCGGCGTCTTCCTGGGCTTTCAGCTGAGCAACCGAACGCTCTTTCTCGATCAGCTCGGCCGGCACTTGCTCGGACGACAGGGCGACCGGCTTCATCGCGGCGATGTGCATGGCCACGTCTTTGCCGACCTGCTCGTCGGCGCCGTCGTAGTCGACGATGACGCCGATGCGGGTGCCGTGCAGGTACGATGCCAGCTTGCCGGTGGTTTCGAAGCGCTGGAAACGACGCACGGTCATATTCTCGCCGATTTTACCGATCAGTGCCGTACGCACCTCGTCGAAGGTCTTGCCGTCGACCGGCAGCGCGGCCAGGGCGGCGACGTCGGCCGGGTTGTTCTCGGCGACCAGCTTGGCGGCCAGGTTGCACATGGCCAGGAAGTCGTCGTTCTTGGCGACGAAGTCGGTTTCGCTGTTGACTTCGACCAGCGCGCCGATGTTGCCGGCGACGTAAGCGGCAACTACGCCTTCAGCGGTGATGCGCGACGCGGCCTTCGAGGCCTTGCCGCCCAGCTTGACGCGCAGGATCTCTTCGGCACGTGCCATGTCGCCTTCGGCTTCGTTCAGTGCCTTCTTGCATTCCATCATCGGGGCGTCGGTCTTGGCGCGCAGTTCGCCAACCATCGCTGCAGTAATCGCTGCCATGTCATTTCTCCTAAAATCGGAGCAAGCCGTCGATCGCGACGTCTTGCATATTGTTAATCTATCCAGGAATTGCTTGCAAAAAGGGGCGCTCGATCTTAGGCTCGGCGCCCCTTTACAGCTTCGGCGGGCCGCGGCCCACCCGCTATTTAAGCTTGCTCGGAAACTTCGACGAAGTCGTCGGCCGACTTGACCATCTCGACGATCTCGTTGCTGGCGTTCGCACGGCCTTCCAGGATCGCATCGGCAACGCCGCGTGCGTACAGGGTGATGGCTTTCGACGAGTCGTCGTTACCCGGGATGACGTGGGTCACGCCTTCCGGCGAGTGGTTGGTGTCGACCACGCCGATGACCGGGATGCCCAGCTTGCCGGCTTCGGTGATGGCGCCCTTGTGGTAGCCGACGTCGACGACGAAGATCGCGTCCGGCACGCCCTGCAGGTCCTTGATGCCGCCGATCGATTTCTGCAGCTTTTCCAGTTCGCGCGAGAACATCAGCGCTTCTTTCTTGCTCATCTTCTCGACTTCACCGGCTTCGATCGCGGCTTCCATGTCCTTCAGGCGCTTGATCGAGGTCTTGATGGTCTTGAAGTTGGTCAGCATGCCGCCCAGCCAGCGCTGGTCGACGTACGGCACGCCGGCGCGCTGCGCTTCGGCGGCGATGATGTCGCGGGCCTGGCGCTTGGTGCCCACCAGCAGGATCGTGCCGCGGTTGGCGGCGATCTGCTTGATGGTCTTCATCGCATCCTGATACATCGCCATGGTCTTTTCCAGGTTGATGATGTGGATCTTGTTGCGATGACCGAAGATGAACGGGGCCATTTTCGGGTTCCAGAAACGGGTCTGGTGGCCGAAGTGAACACCGGCTTCCAGCATTTCGCGCATAGTGACAGACATTGTAATTCTCCAGGGTTGGTTCTTGAACGGCGGCCAGTCCACCCTTTCGGGCACCCTTGTCGGCCGCGTTCGCGATTTAAAGATGAAACCGCCAGTTTGAAACCATCAAAAAAGCGGGTTTTCACAAGCTTGCCCGATACGAACACGAGCAACCCGAGATTCTAGCCGGATTCGGCCCGAATTTCAAGCTTGGGCACGCGTGCGCTTCATCGCCCCGGGCCGGCCGGCGGCCCGACCACCTTCCGAATCACATATAATGACCGATACAGAACATATTGCAGAACGGATCACCATGACCATCTCCATCAAGACCCAGGAAGACATCGAAGGCATGCGCATCGCCGGCCGCCTCGGTGCCGAGGTGCTCGATTACATCACCCCCTTCGTCAAGCCGGGCGTCACGACGGGCGAACTCGACCGTCTGTGCCATGAATACATGGTCGACGTGCAAGGCACCGTCCCCGCCCCGCTGAACTACGCGCCGCCCGGCTACCCGCCGTTCCCGAAGGCCGTCTGCACCTCCGTCAACGACGTCATCTGCCACGGCATTCCGGGCGACAAGGTCCTGAAGAACGGCGACGTCGTCAACATCGACGTGACCGTCATCACGAAGGACGGTTATCACGGCGACAACAGCCGCATGTTCTTCATCGGCGAGCCGTCGAAGCTGGCGCGCCGCCTGGCGGACATCACCTACGAATGCATGTGGCTGGGCATCAGCAAGGTCAGGCCGGGCGCGCACCTGGGCGACATCGGCCACGTGATCCAGCAGCATGCGGAAAACGCGGGCTACGCCGTCGTGCGCGAATTCTGCGGCCACGGCATCGGCAAGGTCTTCCACGAAGAGCCGCAGGTGCTGCACTACGGCCGTCCCGGCACCGGCGAAGAGCTGAAAGCGGGCATGATCTTCACGATCGAGCCGATGATCAACGCCGGCCGCCGCGAGATCCGCGAAATGCCGGACGGCTGGACCATCAAGACGAAGGACCGCAGCCTGTCGGCCCAGTGGGAACACATGATCCTCGTGACCGAGACGGGCTATGAAGTGCTGACGACGTCGGCCGGCACCCCGCCGCCGCCGGCGATCGTGCAGCCGAAAGACACCGTCGCGGCCTGATCCGCGAACCCAGATCACAAGCCCCCATATGTCGACCGCCACCATCGCCCCGCCCCAGCCCCTGCAGCCGCTGCAACTGAAGCAGCGCCTCAAGGCCGAACGCCAGCTCGTCATCGCCGACTTCCGCGCGGACGGCAAGCCGGAAAAACTGTTGCGCGGGCTGCGCCACAGCGTGGACGGCGTGCTCGAGGACGCCTGGCACGCGGCCGGCCTGCCGCAGAATGCCGCCCTCGTGGGCGTCGGCGGCTACGGCCGCGGCGAACTGTTCCCGTATTCCGACGTCGACCTGCTGATCCTCCTGGGCAACCCGCCCGACGCCATCGTGCAGGTGAAGCTGGAGAATTTCGTGCAGCTCCTGTGGGACCTGGGCCTGGAAATCGGCCACAGCATCCGCACGGTCGACGAGTGCATGACGGAATCCGCGGCCGACATCACCGTCCAGACGAGCCTGCTGGAAGCGCGCCTCGTGACGGGCAGCGAGACGGTGTTCAACGCGCTGCAGCACCGCTACGACGCCGCGATGGACGCGCAGGCGTTCTTCCACGCCAAGACGGCCGAGATGCGGCTGCGCCACGCCAAGTACGAATTCACGCCGTTCTCGCTGGAGCCGAACGTCAAGGAAAGCCCGGGCGCCCTGCGCGACCTGCAGGTGATCCTGTGGGTGGCCAAGGCGGCGGGCCTGGCGAATTCGTGGAGCCAGCTCGCGATCCGCGGCCTGATCACGCGCGAGGAAGCGCGCCAGCTGATGGAAAAGGAACGCGCGTTCAAGGACATCCGCATCCGCCTGCACCTGCAGACGAACCGGCGCGAAGACCGCCTCGTGTTCGACGTGCAGACGGCGATCGCGGAAACGTTCGGCCTCACGTCGACCGGCGCCGGCCTGGAAGCGCGCCGCCCCAGCGAATTCCTGATGCAGCGCTATTACTGGGCCGCGAAGACGGTCACCCAGCTGAACACGATCCTCCTGCAGAACATCGAGGCCCAGCTGTTCCCCACGCCGTCGCAGCCCGTCGCGATCAACCCGCGCTTCAACGAGGTGGGCGGTTTCATCGACATCGCCGCCGACGACACGTTCGAAGCCGCGCCGTCCGCCGTGCTGGAAATCTTCGTGCTGATGACGGAGCGCCACGACATCAAGGGCATGACGGCCCGCACGATGCGCGCGCTGTGGCATGCGCGCACGCTGATCGACGACGCCTTCCGCGCCAATCCGCAGCACCGCGCCCTGTTCCTGCGCGTGCTGCAGGCCCCCTCCGGCCTCGTGCACGCGCTGCGCCGCATGAACGACATGGGGATCCTCGGCCGCTACCTGCCGAACTTCCGCCGCATCATCGGCCAGATGCAGCACGACCTGTTCCACGTCTACACGGTCGACCAGCACATCATGATGGTGGTGCGGAACATGCGGCGCTTCACGATGACGGAGCACGCGCACGAATACCCGTTCTGCAGCCAGCTGATCGCCAATTTCCGCGACCGCTGGCTGCTGTACGTGGCCGCGCTGTTCCACGACATCGCCAAGGGCCGCGGCGGCGACCACTCGGAACTGGGCAAGACGGACGCGCGCGAGTTCTGCCGCGACCACGCCCTGTCCGACGAAGACACGGAGCTGGTCGTGTTCCTCGTCGAGCACCACTTGACCATGTCGGTGGTCGCCCAGAAGCAGGACCTGTCCGACCCGGACGTGATCCAGTCCTTCGCCCGCCTCGTGCGCGACGAGCGCCACCTGACGGCGCTGTACCTGCTGACCGTGGCCGACATCCGCGGCACGAGCCCCAAGGTGTGGAATGCGTGGAAGGCCAAGCTGCTGGAAGACCTGTACAGGATGACCCTGCGCGTGCTCGGCGGCGAGCCGCCGTCCGCCGACCGCGAACTGCGCGCGCGCCAGCAGGAAGCGCTGGCGACCTTGCGCCTGTTCGGCCTGCCGCCGGATGCGCACGAAGCGTTGTGGAAGCAGCTCGACATGGCGTACTTCCTGCGCCACGACGCATCCGACATCGCCTGGCAGACCCGCTGCCTGTACGACAAGCTGGGGCGCGACAAGCCCGTCGTCAAATCGCGCCTGGCGCCGATCGGCGAAGGCCTGCAGGTGACGGTGTACGTGAAGGACCAGCCCGACCTGTTCGCGCGCATCTGCAGCTATTTCGACCGCAAGAACTTTTCCATCCTCGACGCCAAGATCCACACGACGAAGGACGGCTACGCGCTCGACACCTTCCTCATCACGGACGAGCATTTCGCCAACAGCTACCGCGACATCATCAACCTGATCGAGCACGAGCTGTGCGAGGTGCTCGTCCACCAGGAACCCCTGTGCCCGCCGCTGCGGGGCCGGCTGTCGCGGATGTCGCGCAACTTCCCGATCACGCCGACCGTGGACATGCGCCCGGACGAGCGCGGCCAGTTCTGGGTGCTGTCGATCGGCGCGAACGACCGCAACGGCCTGCTGTACGCGATCGCGAGCGTGCTCGCGCGCTACCGCATCAACCTGCACACCGCGAAGATCATGACCCTCGGCGAGCGCGTCGAGGACGTGTTCCTCATCGACGGCCAGGCGCTGAACAACCAGCGCGTGCAGGTGCAGCTGGAGACCGAGCTGCTGGATGCGATGAAAATCTAAGTTAACCCGTCGTTCCTGCAAAGGTGGGGATCCTCAACCCGTCCCCGCGCAGGCGGGGATCTTTAACCCGTCGTCCCCGCGCAGGCGGGGACCCAAGTTTTCATGTGCCGCGATAACGCCCGCAAAATTGGGTTCCCGCCTCCGCGGGAACGACGTTTTTTATCGTAATTTGTAGAAGTGACCATGACCGAACCCGTACGCCTCTCCAAACGCATGTCCGAACTTGGCCTATCGTCCCGCCGCGAGGCCGATGAATGGATCGCAAAAGGCTGGGTGCGCGTCGACGGCCAGGTGGTGTCCGAACTCGGCAGCAAAGTCTTGCCGCATCAAAAGATCACGGTCGAGCGCCAGGCTGCCGCCCAGCAGGCGAAACGCGTGACGGTGCTGTTGAACAAGCCGGTCGGCTTCGTCAGCGGCCAGGCCGAGGATGGCTACAAGCCGGCCGTCGTGCTCGTGAAGCCGGAAAACCGCTGGCCCGACGATCCCTCGCCCGAACAGTTCCACCCGACCCAGCTCAAATCGCTCGTGCCGGCCGGCCGCCTGGACATCGATTCCGTCGGCCTGCTCGTGCTGACGCAGGACGGCCGCATCGCCAAGCAACTGATCGGCGAGGAGACGTCCATCGAGAAGGAATACCTCGTGCGGGTGCAGTACACGAAGCCGGGACGCCTGCCGGATGCCGAGCTCAAGAAACTGAACCACGGCCTGTGGATGGACGGCAAGCCGTTGCTGCCCGCGAAGGTGCGCTGGCAGAACGACGACCAGCTCAGCTTTACTCTCAAGGAGGGCCGCAAGCGCCAGATCCGCCGCATGTGCGACATGGTGGGGCTCAAGGTCATCGGCCTCAAGCGCGTGCGCATCGGGCGCGTAAAACTCGGTGAATTGCCGCCGGGACAGTGGCGTTATCTCGGGGCCGACGAGCGGTTTTGACCCTCAATGCGCGTGGCGCGCCTGCGTCCACGGATCAAGCACCCGCAACCCGTCCAGTACGGCGCGCGGCCCTTCGACGGTGCCGCCGCTGTCCTGGTCCCACTCGAGCCTCAGCTTCGATCGCCCCCTGCGCAAGTCCACCCGCGCGTAATCGACCCATGCATCCTCGGCATCGTATTCGAACGTCTTCATCCAGCCGGTACGCAGCAGCGCTTCCAGTGTCTGGTGCAGCGCGAACGGCGGCAGGTCCGAAATTGTTTCCGGGTGTGACTGTGGGTCGCCAAACACCCCCAGATACCTGACCAATTGTGAAATCCACGCCATCGCTGCCTCCCAACATCGGTTGACGTTGATTTCAGTCTACGCAGGCGTTGTGGGTATTGACGTTCGCTAACGCACATAGCGGAACAAAATGCATCACGCATAAGTCACAAATTTGTAACTCATTGTTTCAGCATCCATATGCAATAGGTTTCACGCAAGAATGTTATGGAGCTCCTCGACGGTGACGGGTTTGGTGAGGTGGTGCGTAAAGCCGCGGTTGCGTGTCCGGCGCCGGTCGGCGTCCTGCCCCCAGCCCGTGAGCGCGGCAATGCGCAGCCCGGAAAAGCGCTCGTCCTGGCGCAGCCGGCGGGCGACCTCGTAGCCGTCCATGCCGGGCATGCCGATATCCAGCAGAACACTGGTCGGCAGGAAAGTTTCCGCCGTCGCTAGCGCGGCACGGCCGTCGTACACGACGCGCACCTCGGCCCCGTCCGCTTCCAGCAGAAGGCCGAGCGTATCCGCGGCGTCGCGGTTGTCGTCCACGACGAGGATGCGCTGGCCGTGGAACGGCGCGGACGGGCGCGCCTGGCCCAGCCGCGGCACATCGTGCTCGAGGTCATGGTCGGCCGCGAGCGGCAGCCGCACGATGAATTCGCTGCCCTGGCCCGGCCCCGCGCTGCGCGCCTCGACGGTGCCGTGATGCATCTCGACGAGGCTGCGCACCATCGTCAGGCCGATGCCCAGCCCGCCCTGCCCCCGCCCGGCCGACCGGTGGGCCTGGGCGAACATGTCGAACACGCCCGGCAGCGCGTCAGCCGGAATGCCGATGCCCGTGTCGCGCACGGTGGCCACGACCTGGCCGTCCTCGCGCCGCACGTCGAACCAGATGCGGCCGCCCGTGTCCGTGTATTTGGCGGCGTTGTTGAGCAGGTTGGAAAACACCTGCGTCAGGCGCACGCGGTCGGCATCGAGGACCAGGGGCTGTTCCGGCAGTGCCACGGCGAGCTGGTGGCCGGCCCGGTCGATCATCGGCTGGCTCGTCTCGATGGCGCTGGCCGCGATCTCGGCGAACGGCACGCGCTCCAGCTTGAGGTCGATCTTGCCCCGTGTGATGCGCGACACTTCCATCAGATCGTCCACGAGACGCGCCATCTGCTTCACCTGGCGCCCCACCATCTCGACGACGCGGTCGGACTGGCGCCGGCCGTCCGGATGGCGCATCAGCTGCACCGCGTTGCTGATCGGGGCCAGGGGATTGCGCAGTTCGTGGGCCAGCGTCGCAAGGAACTCGTCCTTGCGACGGTCGGCCTCCTTTAGGGCCTCCTCGGCCTGCACGGCCCCCGTGATGTCGAGCGAAATGCCGACGTAGCCACGGTGTTCGCCGTCGCCCGAATGCCAGCGCGACGCATGGGATTCGAACCAGTGCCAGCTGCCGTCCCTGACCATCGTGTGGAGGCGCTGGGTAAAGGCGCCGCGCGCGCGGATGCCGTCGTACACGTTGCGCAGATAGGCGTCCATGTCGTCGGGCCGGGCGATGTCCTTCCAGCCGCTCGTGCCTTCGCCTGCCGCCATCTCGTGCGTGACGCAGCGCTGGTTCAGGTAGATGACGTTGCCGTCCACGTCGAACTGGTACACGAGGGCGGGCGACGCGTCGGCCAGCGCGCGGAACCGGCCTTCGCTTTCGCGCAGCGCGTCCTCGGCGCGCTTGCGCACGGTGATGTCGTGGAACAGGATCGCCACCCGCGGCACCTGGCGCCCGCCGACCGGGTAGACGAAGAAGTCGTACCAGCTGGCCAGCGGCTGCGAGAAGCATTGCGAGCGGCTGGACACGCCCGTGCGCACGACCTGCGCGCAGGCGTCCAGCCAGCACGGCTCGTGCTCGGGACGCATGCGCAGCTGCCCCGGCCCCACGTACGCGATATTGGCCATGCGCACGGCGGCCGGATTCGCTTCCGCATAATCGAGGCCGGCGGCCTTGCCTTCGTCGTCGAAGCGCACCGTCGCCAGCAGGAAGCCCTCGTCCATCGCCTCGAACAGCATGCGGTAGCGCCGCTCGCTCTCGGCCAGCGCGGCCTGGGTGCGGCGGCGTTCGTCGACGTCGATGTGCATGCCGACCCATTTGCGCACGCTGCCGTCGCGGTTGAACAGCGGGGCCGCGCGCGCATTGGTCCAGCGCCACCCGCCGGACGCCGCCTGCACGCGAAACTCGGCGTTCAGCATCCGCCGCGTGCCGACGGCCGCGCGCCATTCGCGCAGCGCGTAGGCGCGGTCGTCCGGATGCACGGCCTCGATCCAGCCGACGCCCAGCGACGCCGGCTCCGCCTGTCCCGTGTAGGCCGTCCAGCTGGGCGAGCCGGTGATGACGCGGCCATGCGCATCCGTCTCCCACACGGTCTGCGCGAAGCCCTCGACCATCGCGCGAAAGCGCTCCTCGCTCTCGGCCAGGCGCGCCTCCGTTTCCTTGTTCTCCGTGACGTCGATCACGAACAGCACGCAGCGCCCCTGCGCGCCCTCGCCCGAGATGCGCGCGGGCGCGAACAGGCCCCACCAGCGGCTGCCGTCCTTGCGCGTCATCTGCTTGGTGTACGGCAGCGTGACGCCATGCTCGACGAGGTCGCGCAGCGCGCGCGCCGACACGTCCCAGAATTCGGGCGGCGTCATGTCGCGCCAGTTCGGCATCGCCCGCAGCTCGGCGCAGGTATAGCCCGTCATCCGCTCGAACGCGGCATTGACGTCGCGGACGGCGCCGTCGATGTCGAAGTACAGCACGCCGACGGTGCTGATGCTGAGGGTGGCGTCGATGAGGGCCTTGTGGTCGCGCAGCAGCCGCTCGGCGGCGCGGCTCGCCTCGACCTCGCGC